>Ga0079224_100007539_pt1 | contig 14625 bp, 13 predicted proteins | sample Stecom2015_FD_80414 | JGI IMG/M metagenome (GOLD analysis project Ga0079224, IMG submission 80414) | Agricultural soil microbial communities from Utah to study Nitrogen management - Steer compost 2015 | ecosystem: Environmental > Terrestrial > Soil > Agricultural land | place: USA: Utah...
CGAGAGCCGCAAGGCTGGCCACGCTGCCAGGGAATTCGTAACTCTGGTGCACCGGCCCTTGGCCGCAGACCGTCGTAATGACCACCGGCACGCCCTGTTGCCGGGCGCGCTCCACCGCCGCCAGCCAGCCGGGCGGCACATGCCCGCGGCCGACGCCTTCGATGACGATACCGCGGCTGCCCGCGGCCACCGACGCGTCCAGCAGATCGGCCGGCGCATCGATGTAGACCGGCAGGATGTCGACCCGCGGCAGCTCGGCGCCGACCCGCAGGCAGGACCTGCGCACCGGCAGCTGCTCGATGTACACGCGACCGCTGTCGACATAGCCGAGCTTGCCGAAGCCGGGCGCCGCAAAGCCGTCGAGCTGATAGCTGTGCACCTTGCGCACGTGGCGGGCCGCATAGATCGACTCATGGAACACCACGACCGCCCCGAGCTGCGCCGCCAGTGGCTCGCCGGCGACCAGAATCGCATCGGCGAGATTGCGGTGCGCATCCGAGCCTGCCTGATGTGGCGCTCGCTGCGAGCCGGTCACGACCACCGCGCAGCCTGCGAGGTCCAGGGTCAGATCGAGAAAGAAGGCGGTCTCCTCCAGCGTGTCGGTGCCGTGGGTGACGACCACCCCAACCACCCCCGGCTCGGCAGCGGCGGCCTCGCAGGCGCTGCGAATCTTCAGCAGATCGCCGAGCGTGATGGCGTTGCTGGGTTTCTGCAGCAGGGTCCGGACTTCGACCCGCGCGTCGACCGCCGCCTCGATTTGCAGCATCTCGAGCAGCTCTTCCCCGCTCAGCGCACCGGACCTGCTGAGGCCGGCTTCGCCCTGCGCGCTGGCAATAGTGCCCCCCGTGGTGAGCACCACGATTTTCTTGCTGGTCATTTCAAATCCGTGATTTTTGACTTTCCGTGGCTGCCTGATCGTCCTGCGGACGCGTACCGTGGCATATGCTGCACGCCAGACGAGCTCTGGCCTACGGCAGCCCAGTCCATTAGAAGGCGCTTACTTTAGCACCGGTGCTTCGGGAGAAACCACGCCATAGCGTGCAAATGAGAACATCGTCAGGGTCCGGAGCAGCAGCCTGCCAGGGCTGCCGCGGCCAAGAATCCTTCGTCTCTCTTCGACAAGGCCAGCGCTGGCGGGTGCTCGCCAGAACCAGAAAACTTCGACTATCTGCCAGAAAACACACCGAAAAATCACCGATCTTGCACGAACCTTCCTCTTGAGCAAGGCACGAGGAAAGCGCCGACCGGGTGCGCGCGACATCGCCGCTGCGGGCCGGACACCGGTATCATGCTGGCATGGCCGCTCCGCTCTACATTCTTGGCGCCGGCAGCATGGGGCTGTTGCTTGCCGCTCGGCTGCAGCCGGTCGCCGCGCCGGTCCTGCTGCGCCGCCCCGGCCGATGGCCGGCACGGCTGCAGCTGACGCTGCAGGATGGCGAGGCCCGGCAGCGGCTGGCCATTGCGCAGTTGGGGACGGACGCGCTGCGGGATCCGGTCGAGCGGCTGATCGTCTGCACCAAGGCCTACGATGTCCTGCTGGCCCTGCAGGGCCTGGGCTCGCGGCTGGCCCCGAATGCCGCCCTGCTCCTTATCCAGAACGGCATGGGCAGCCAGCAGGCGGTGGTCCGGGCCTTCCCCGGCTGCAGCGTCTATGCCGCCAGTTCGACGGAAGGCGCCTACCGCCCGGCCCCGGACTGCGTGGTCCATGCCGGCCGCGGCCTGACGCGGGTCGGCCGGCTGCAGGGCGAGGCGCAGGACTGGGTCGGACTGCTGCGGGCCAGCGGCCTGGACTGCGAGGCCGTGGAGGCGATCGACTGGCATCTGGCCGGCAAGCTGCGGGTCAACGCCTTGATCAATCCGCTCACGGTGCTGCATGACTGCCGCAACGGCGAGCTGCTGGAGCGGCCGGCAGCGGAGGCGGCGATGCGCCGGCTGGGTGCCGAGGCCGATGCGGTGCTCGCCGCCGCCGGCTACACCTTTCCGGAGCCGGCGTTCGAGCAGGCAGCTGCCGTAGCCCGGCAGACTGCCGCCAACATCTCGTCCATGCTGCAGGACGCCCGGGCCGGACGGCCGCTGGAACTGGAGGCCATCACCGGCCACCTGCTCGAACTGGCACAGCTCCACGGCGTGCCGGCGCCGGAGCACGCGGCGCTGTATGCCGAGCTCGTGGCGCGCGCCGCCGGCCGCCAGGAAACGGCCGCTAGCGCTCGAGCTCGGCCAGCCTCGCAAGCAGCTGGTCCGGCGCCAGATAGCCGGCGATCACGGCGCCCGACTGGGTGATGATGGTGGGGGTCGCGTTGACGCCCAGGCGCTCGGCGAGAACCATGTGCTGGCGCACCGGGTTCTCGCACTGCCGATCGGGCACCGCCTTGCCCTGCTTGGCCGCGGTCATCGCTTCCAGCGGCTTGTCGGCGCACCAGACGTTCACCGCCTTCCGGTACGAATCGGACTGGATGCCCGCCCGTGGCAGGAGCAGATAGCGCACCTCGATGCCGCGCGCATTCATCTCCTGCATGTGCTGGTGCAGGCGCCGGCAGTAGGGGCAGTCGATGTCGGTGACCACCGTGACCACATGCTTGGGCTTGCCGGTTGCCGGATAGATCAGCAGCTGCTGCCTGGAAACCCCGCTCAGCACGGCCGCACGCAAGCCGGCACGACGCTGCTCGGTCAGCGAGACCCGCTGCTGCAGGTCCACCAGTTCGCCCTGCAGCATGTAGCGGCCGTCTTCGGAGAAATAGAACACCTGGCCGTTGACCACCGCCTCGCGCATCCCCGGGATCGGCGTCTTGACGACCTCTCCGACCTGCAGGCCCGGGTCGATCTGCTGCACCGAGGCGTTGATGCGCTCGCGCACCGCCTGCTCGGCGGCATCCGCCGAACCGGCAGTGGCGGCCGGCAGCGCGGCGGCGCCAAGACCGAGGCCGAACACACAGGCGCGGAGAATCGGGGCAAGCTTCACGGACACATCCTTCTTACGGCTGACTTCTTACGGCTGAGGTGCCACAGGCACCGCGGGGCTACATGATGCCGACCATCCGGTGTCCTGACCAGAGCCCTGCGTCACAAAGCCGTCCGGCTCTCGTTCCTCCTCCCTAGCCCCGCGGATGGTGCTTGCTGTGCAGCTCGCGCAGCCGCTGGCGGGCCACGTGGGTGTAGATCTGGGTGGTGGAGAGATCGCTGTGGCCCAGCAGGAGCTGGACGACGCGCAGGTCGGCGCCGTGATTGAGCAGATGGGTGGCGAACGAGTGACGCAGCGTGTGCGGCGACAGCGGCCGGGCGATCCCGGCCTGTTGGGCATAGTGCTTGATCCGGTACCAGAACGCCTGTCGGGTCATGGCCTCGCCGCGCTGGGTAACGAACACCGCCTCGCTGGCGCGCGTTCCCAGCAGCGCCGGTCGGGCCTGGCGCAGATAGCGCTCCAGCCAGGCCAGCGCCTCCTCGCCGACCGGCACCAGCCGCTCCTTGCCGCCCTTGCCGAGGGTGCGCACCACGCCCTGGCGGGTATTCAGCTGGTCCAGCGTCAGCCCGACCAGCTCGGATACCCGCAGCCCGGCGGCATAGAGCACTTCCAGCATGGTCCGGTCGCGCAGGCCGAGGGTGGTGTCGACATCGGGCGCGGCCAGCAGCGCCTCGACCTCGGCCTCCGACAGCGCGCCCGGCAACGGCCGCCCCAGCTTGGGCGAATCGACCAGCGCGGTCGGATCCTCCTGTAGCCGACCCTCCCGCACCTGATACCGGTAGAAGCGCCGCAGCGCCGACAGCAGCCGAGCGGTGCTGCGCGGCCTGGCGCCGGCCTGGGCGCGGTCGGCCAGGTAGCCGAGGACCTGAGCCCGGTCGGCCTGCAGCAGCGACGACCTGCGCGCCGCCAGCCAGCGGGCGAAGCCGGCAAGGTCGGCGCGGTATGCGGCCAGGGTCAGATCGCTCAGGCCGCGCTCCATCCACAAGGCATCGAGGAAGGTCTCGATGCACTGTTCGTCATGGGCCGGCAGCGTGGCGGCTTCACTCATCCGCGAGCTTGCTGGCCAGCTTGTTGAGCGCGGTCATGACGTCCATCGGCATCGGGAACACGATGGTGGAGTTCTGATCGGTGGCGATGGCCGCCAGTGTCTGCAGGTAGCGCAGCTGCATGGCCGCCGGGTTCTTCGACATCACCAGCGCCGCCTGGTGCAGCTTCTCCGAGGCCTGCAGCTCGCCCTCGGCCAGGATGATGCGGGCGCGGCGATCACGCTCCGCCTCCGCCTGCCGGGCGATCGCCCGGATCATGCTCTCGTCGATGTCGACATGCTTGATCTCGACGTTGGAAACCTTGATGCCCCAGGAGTCGGTCTGCTCGTCGAGGATGGCCTGGATATCGGAGTTGAGCTTCTCGCGCTCGGCAAGCATTTCGTCCAGCTCGTGCTGACCGAGCACCGAACGCAGCGTGGTCTGCGCCAGCTGGCTGGTGGCGGCGTAGTAGTCCTCCACCTGGATCACGGCCCGCTCCGGGTCCACCACCCGGAAGTAGATGACCGCATTCACCTTGACCGAGATGTTGTCCTTGGAAATGACATCCTGGCTCGGCACGTCCATGACGATGGTGCGCATGTCGACCTTGACCATCTGCTGCACCACCGGGATGACCAGCACCAGCCCCGGCCCCTTGGCGCCGGTAAAGCGGCCCAGGGTGAACATGACGCCGCGCTCGTACTCGCGCAGCACCCGGATCGAGGCCGCCAGCAGCGCGGCCAGAACGGCGATGATGACGAGATAAACCATGATGCTGCCCTTTCTGCATCCAAGCGGTTGGAGACCGGTCTAGCATAGACGCCGCAGCGTCGGCGCCGCCAGCGGGCATGGCCGCCTGCTGCCATTGCCGCGCTCCGATCGGATCCCCATGTCGAGGATATTGGTGCAATCGCCCGGCTTTCCGCTGCCGCCTCGGCAGGTCGCCCCGGCACGCAGCCATCGAGCGAACCAGAATGCTAAAGGAGTTCAGGGAGTTTGCCGTTCGCGGCAATGTCGTCGACATGGCGGTCGGCATCATCATCGGCACTGCCTTCGGCGCCATTGCCAATTCGCTGGTCAACGACATCCTCATGCCGCCGATCGGCCTGCTGCTGGCCGGCACCGACTTCAGCGGCTTCTACCTGCTGCTCAAGCCGGGCCAGCCGCCACCGCCATACGAGTCCCTGGCCGCAGCGCGGGAAGCCGGCGCCGTGACGCTCAACTATGGCGCTTTCGGCAATGCGGTGCTGAGCTTCCTGGTGGTCGCCTGGGCGGCCTTCTTCCTGGTCCGCGGCGCCAACCGCCTCCGGCGCCAGCAGGAACCTCCCCCGGCGGCACCGGCCAGCAAGACCTGCGCTTACTGTCAGACCAGCATTCCCATCGCGGCCAGCCGCTGCCCGAACTGCACCTCGCAGCTGTGACATTGAAGGAGACGACGTGAACAGCAGAGCCCGCGCCAGCACGGAAACCTGCCCGGCATGAACTCGGAACCCGCGCTCGCCTGCCGCCGGCTCCGCGAACGGCCGGGAGCTGCCGGATGCAGCCTGCCCCTTCCGGTCAGCCCGCGCACCGAACACCTGCTGGTCCGATGGCTGTTCCGGCCCTTGCTGGCCATCGTGCTGGTGGCGGGCACCTCTGCCGCCCTGTCCGAGACAGCCGGCGCCGCCACCGCTAACATGAACGACAAGGTGCTGCACCTGCTTGGCTTTGCCGTCCTCGGGCTGCTCGCCGACGCCAGCCTGCCGGCTGCGGCCTACTGGCGGCGACTGCTGCCGCTGCTGCTGCTCTACGGCGCGCTGATCGAAGTCGTGCAGGGGTTCCTGCCCTACCGCAGCGCCGACCTGTTGGATTTTCTGGCCGACGCCGCCGGCCTGGTGGCCTACGGCGCCTTGCGGCCGCTGTTTAGCCGGACCCGGCAACCGACGAGATGAACCACACGATTCAGAGCCCAGAACCTTGCGCCGCGCCAGCGCTGTTCGAGCGGGTGCGGCAGGCGCCACTGACCCGGCGCGAGCAGATCGTCGCCGACCTTGCCGAGCTGCAGCGACAGGCGGGTCTGGGCTGGGCGCTGCGAGCGCTGTTTCGCCAGCAGGTCGCCTGCGGCTACGTGCTGTTCGATCCAGCCGACCCGGCGATGCTCGCCGAGAAGCGCTTCGTGGTCCCTGGCGACACCGCCATCGCGCTGCGCCTGCAATGGAACCCGCAGCGCGAGCTGCGCCTCGATCACGCGCTGCTGATCGAACGCGGCGTGTTCGCCAAGGTGGCACCGGAGCGGCTGGTCAACCGCACCGACACCGGCGGCTGCTACCTGTGCCCTCGCAATATCGCCCTGCAGTCGCCGGCCGAGATCCTGCTGCCGCTGACGCTGAACGATGAGCCGTACCTGCTGGGCGCCAATTTCGCGCCGATCACCGACAACCATTTCACCGTCATCCCCAGCGCGCACCGTCCGCAGCGCTATCGGCGCGGGCTCCTGCGCGCCGGTTTCGAGCTGGCGGAGGCCAGCGGCGGCACATTCCGGGTACTGTTCAACGGCCGCGCCGGCGCCTCCATCCTCGCCCACGCGCACCTGCACGCGACCGACGCCCGGCTGCCGGTGGAAGACCTGACGGCCGCGCCGCTGCTCTTCCGCCAGGGCGACGACCTGCGCGTCAGCCGGCCCGACTACCCGCTGCCGCTCTGGCTGGTCGAGGGTCGCGATGCCGATGCCGTGATTCGGGCCGGCGACCGGCTCATCCGGGCCTGGCGCCGGCGGGATCCGGCCCGGCACAGCGAGAACCTGCTGATGAGCGTCGACGCCGGCCGCTATCGGCTGTTCATCGTGCCGCGCGATCGCGAGCGCCTGACGGCACCGGAACGGACCGCCGCCATGGCGAGCTTCGAGACGGCCGGCCTGATCGTGCTGTCGCATCCGAGCGAGCGGCGGCTGTTCGAGACCGCTGACGCGGCGCTGGTCCGGCAGCTGCTGACGGCGCTCACACCGGCCTGTCCGCCGGAGGCCGTGCTCGGCCCGGCCATGCTTGGTTTTTGAAGCCAAGGCTCCACATCCACCCCCAGCATGTGCCGCGCCTGCGGCACGCCCCTTTAGCCCGGAAGTCCCGGTCCCTACGGTGCGGGTGCTTATCTATCGCGACGCAGGTAAGATCGGCGTTTTACGCTCAGCCCCAGCGCAGGGCCGATCGATCAGCGGGAAAGCAACAACGGCGGCAGCCGGATCACAACGACTAGAGGGAGAATCATGACGCGCAACCAGAAACTGCTGGCCTGGGTGGACCAGATCGCCAAACTCTGTCAACCGGATGCCATCCACTGGTGCGACGGCTCTGAGCAGGAATATCAGGCGATGTGCGACCTCATGGTCAAAAATGGCACCGCTCGCCGGCTCGACGACAGCAAGCGCCCGAACAGCTTTCTGGTGCAGTCCGATCCCGCTGACGTGGCCCGCGTCGAAGACCGCACTTTCATCTGCTCCGAGCAGGAAATCGATGCCGGACCGACCAACAACTGGCGCGACCCGCAGGAAATGCGCGCCACCCTGCACGGTCTGTTCGAAGGCTGCATGCGCGGCCGCACCATGTACGTCATCCCCTTCAGCATGGGCCCGATCGGTTCGCCGATCGCCCACATCGGCGTCCAGCTTTCGGACTCGCCCTACGTGGTCTGCAACATGCGCATCATGACCCGCATGGGCAAGGCCGTGCTGGATGCGCTCGGCGACGGCGACTTCGTCCCCTGCGTCCACTCGGTCGGCGCGCCGCTGGCGCCGGGCGAGCAGGACGTGCCCTGGCCCTGCAACGCCGACAACAAGTACATCGTGCATTTCCCGGAAACGCGCGAAATCTGGTCGTTCGGCTCCGGCTACGGCGGCAACGCCCTGCTCGGCAAGAAGTGCTTTGCGCTGCGCATCGCCTCGGTGATGGCGCGCGACCAAGGCTGGCTCGCCGAGCACATGCTGATTCTCAAGCTCACCAGCCCGCAGGGCGAGAGCAAGTACATCGCCGCCGCCTTCCCCAGCGCCTGCGGCAAGACCAATCTCGCCATGATGACCCCCACCCTGCCCGGCTGGAAGGTGGAGACCATTGGCGACGACATCTGCTGGATGAAGTTCGGCGACGACGGCCAGCTCTACGCCATCAACCCGGAGGCCGGCTTCTTCGGCGTCGCCCCGGGCACCAGCATGGATTCCAACCCCAACGCGATGAAGACGCTGTGGGGCAACGTGTTCTTCACCAACTGCGCCCTTACCGACGATGGCGATGTCTGGTGGGAGGAGATGACCAAGCAGCCGCCGGCTCACCTGATCGACTGGACCGGCCAGGACTGGACGCCGGCAAGCTCCCGTCCGGCGGCCCATCCCAACGCCCGCTTCACTGCGCCGGCGTCCCAGTGCCCGGTGATCGCGCCGGAGTGGGACGACCCGAAGGGCGTGCCGATCTCGGCGATCCTGTTCGGCGGCCGCCGCGCCAGCGTGGTGCCGCTGGTGAACGAGGCCCGCGACTGGCAGCAGGGCACTTTCTTCGGCTCCATCATCGCCTCCGAAAAGACCGCCGCCGCGGCCGGCAAGATCGGCGAGCTGCGCCGCGACCCGATGGCGATGCTGCCGTTCTGCGGCTACAACATGGCCGACTACTGGAGCCACTGGCTCGCCATCGGCGAGAAGGCCGGCGCCAGATTGCCGAAGATCTTCTATGTCAACTGGTTCCGCCGCGATGCCGACGGCCGCTTCGTCTGGCCGGGCTTCGGCGACAACAGCCGGGTGCTGAAATGGGTGTTCGAGCGCTGCAACGGCGAGGGCGAAGCGGTCGATACCCCGATCGGTCGGCTGCCGAGCAAGCAGGCACTGGACCTCTCCGGGCTCGACCTTGCCGACAGCGATCTTGACCTGCTGCTGGGCGTCGATGTCGACGGCTGGCGTCAGGAAATTCCGCTGATCCGTGAGTACTACCAGCGTTTCGGGGAGCGGACGCCGAAGGCTCTGCTGGAGGAACTGGACCGGCTGGAGCAGCGGCTGGCAACGGCGCCGGCCGGCAACAGGGCGGCAACGGCCTAGCCGCCCTGCCCGTCAGTCTCGGCATCTTGAAAACCGGTGCGGGCGGACCGTCCGCGCCGGGAAATCAGGACACCGGGTCCTGCAGGTGAGGCCGGACGAATTCATCCAGGTGATTCTTGCTGATCGCCCCGATCTTGGTGGCGATCACCTCACCGCCCTTGAACAGCATCAGCGTCGGGATGCCACGGATGCCGTAACGCAGCGGCAGAGCCCGGTTGTCGTCGACATTGACCTTGGCGACCTTGAGCTTGCCGTCCAGCTCCTGCGCCAGGCGCTCCACCAGCGGCGTAATCATCTTGCACGGGCCGCACCATTCCGCCCAGAAATCCACCAGCACCGGAAGCTCGGACTGCAGCACTTCCTGCTCGAACGTGCCGTCGCTGACGTCTACCGTATAGGCCGCCATTTTGTCTCCTTGAACTGAAGCGAAGGTTGCCGATTGATTGGTGTCGCCAGCCTAAACGGCAAGCAGCCATTATCAAAATGGATTGTTCTTATCGGACTCATCGACCTCCCCTATCGGCTTGCACCGCCCTTGACGCACGGGCCATTTGCCCCAGAATGGGCCGCCACGATTGGGGAGCACCATGCAGATTGACGAATTGATCGACACCTTCGAGCTGCTGACCGACTGGGAAGAGCGCTATCGCGTGATCATCGACCTCGGTCGCCGCCTGCCGCCCATGCCCGACAGCGAAAAAACCGAGGAGCACCGGGTCCAGGGCTGCACCAGCATGGTCTGGCTGGTCGACGAAGTGGTGCCCGGCGATCCGCTGCGGCTGCGCTTCCGCACCGACAGCGACTCCTTCATCGTCAAAGGCCTGCTGGCCATCATCCTGATGGTCTATTCGGACCGCACGCCGGCGGAAATTCTCGCCACCGACATCGAAGAGCTCTTCACCCGGCTGGGCCTGGAACAGAACCTCAGCCCCAACCGCCGCAGCGGATTCTTCTCGACGGTAGAACGGATCAAGTCGCTGGCCGCTGCCTACCACTGACTTAAGGCCCGGACGCGACAACGGCGGGCCCTGCCCGCCGTTGGTCCGTCGCGCGGCCGGCTGCTTAGCCGCCGGCACTGCCTCCACCTGTAGTACCACCGCCGGTGGTGCCACCACCGGCGCTGCCGGAGCCAGTGGGTGGCGGCGGCGGTGCATAGGTGTCGCTGCCGGTCTCGGAATCGGCGCCGCCGGCGGTCCCACCGCCCATGCTGCCGCTTCCGCTGCTCATGCCGCCGGTGGTCTGGTCGGAGCTCGTGCCACCCTGCGCGCCGCTATCGCCGCCGCCGGCAGCGCCCGGCTCGCCGGCGTTATCGCAGGCGGCTATGCCGAACGCCAGCGCCGGCACGAACATCCATGCAAGATATTTGCTCTTCATGCATCAACTCCCTGTTGCAAATCGAATCCTGTTGCCAGCGGATGCCGGATCTCGGCGGCTTCCGCCGCAAACCGCTGGGAGCCGGCGAGGCCCCCTCTGCGATTGCCGTCGGTAATAAGGCTGCCGGCCAGGGGGTTCAATCACGGCCAAGCCTAAATACCCCGTCCCGAAGGACTTTTCGCGCAATATGCTGTCGTCCTCAGGCGACAGTCCGGCGCCGCGGCGCAGCCGCCGCCAGTTGGCAAAGATCCTCGCGGCACCCATTTCTTCGAGGCGCCTGCGGCGACAGCCGCCGACAGCCCAGGCCCTGGCATCGGCGGGCCGGGCGGTCCGTCCTTGCCAGCCACACCCCTCTAATGCCGGTGAGCGCCAGACCTGGACTAGCATGCACGCCTACCGACGCTGGCTCGTTCTTCCGCTGCTGCTTTTCGCGCTCGCCGCGGCCGCGCAGGCACCCTCGACGCCTACCCAGGAGCTGCCAAGCGAGGAACAGCTGCGGGAACGAATCGCCGCGGTTGAGGAAGCCGGCGGCATCGACGACGCCCAGCGCAAGCTGCTGCTGGAGCAGTACCAGCTGGCGCTGGAGCGGCTGGCAGCGGCCGAGAACTATGCCGCCGCCACCCGGGAACTCGAGCAGCTGGTCAAGACCGCGCCGGAACAGGTCCGGCGCCTGCAGGCACAGGCCGAGCAGGTCCAGGCGTCCCCGCCGGCTGTCGGCGACGCCGACCTGGACCGCATCCAGCAGCTCCTGGCACAGGAAAAGGCAACGCTGGCCGGCCTGCAAAGCCAGCTCACCGAGCTCGAGAACCAGCTGCGCCAGGCGCAGGCGCGACCGGCACGGGCCCGCGAAGAGCTGGCCGCCGCCAAGCTGCGGCGGCAGGAACTGCAGCGCGAGCTGCAGGGGCCGCTGCCGCAGGAGCAAAACGAGCGGCTGGCACAGGCCCGCCAGGCCGCCCAGCAGGCCCAGCGGCTGGCGCTCGGCAACCAGATCCGCATGCTGGAGCAGGAACTGCTGAGCAACGACGCCAAGCTGTCGGTGCTGACAGCCCAGCGCGACCTGGCGCGGCTGCGCGTGGAAGCACAGGCCGAGCAGGTGCGCGCCCTCGATGAGCTGGCCAACCAGCGCAGCCTGTCGGAGGCCGCGCAATCGGCACAGCAGGCTGCCGAAGCCGCTATCGGCGCGCAGCCGCTGGTACGCGAGGTGGCTGCCGTCAACAGCGAATTGAGCGAGCAGCTTGCCACCCTGATCTCGCAGCTGGAGGCCACCGCCGCCGACCAGCGCCGCCTGCAACGGCAGCTGGATCAGCTGCAGGCCCGCTACCAGACCACCGAGCAGCAGCTGGAAATCGCCGGCCTCAGTCAGGCCCTTGGGGATGTGCTTCGGCGCGAGCGCCACAGCCTGCCGTCGGTCAGCCAGGTAGCAAGGCGCCTGGATGCCCGTCAGCAGCGCATCGCCGAACTGCGCCTGCGGCAGTTCCAGCTCGATCAGGAACGGCAGTCCAGGGAAAGCATCGAACGCCAGGCCGCACGCCTGCTGGCGGAACGGATGTCCGACATCGACCCGGAGCAGGCGCCGCAGATCGCCGCGCGCCTGCGCGAGCTGCTGACCGACCGGGCCGACCTGCACCAGAAACTCTCGATCAACTACAACCGCTATGCCGACCAGCTGCTGGAAATCAACCGGATCGAACAGCAGCTCGCGGCGCAGACGCTGACCTACCAGGACCTGCTCGACGAAAGCCTGTTCTGGATTGCCAGCGGCCATCCCGTGGGTCTGCAATGGCTGGTCGGCATCTGGCAATCGCTGGGCTGGCTGCTCGATGGCGGACACTGGGCGGCCACCCTGCGGGAGCTGGGCACGCAGCTCGCCGAGCAGCCCCTGCCGGTGATCGTGACGGCCTTGCTGGTGCTGCTGCTGATCACGGCCCGGCCCCGCCTGCGGCGGCAGCTGACCGCGACGGCAGCGCCGGTCGGCACCGAACAGGATCATATCGGGCTGACCGTTCTCGCCCTCTGGTACACCCTGCTGCTGGCCCTGCCCTGGCCGCTGCTGGTCGGGGCGCTGGGCGCGCTGCTCGGCAGCGGCGGGGACAGCACCAGTTTCGCCTACGCCGTGGGCGCGGGGCTGGACAGCACCGCGCAGGCGGCCCTGATCATCGAGGCGTTCCGCCAGCTCTGCCGGGACCGGGGCGTGGCCGAGGTGCATTTCCGCTGGCGGCAGGTATCACGGCGCAGCCTGCGACGGCATCTGACCTGGCTGCTGCTGGTGGCCTTGCCGGTCGGCTTCCTGATTTCCCTGACCGAAACCCAGCCGGACGAACTGCACCGGGACAGCCTCGGCCGGCTGGCCTTTGCGGCCGGCTCGGCGGCGCTGGCAACCTTCGCCTGGCAGATCCTGCGGCCGCGGTTTCTGCTGGTGCGCGGGCTCGATCGGGAGCGTCGGCGCGGCTGGTGGCGCATACGCCGGCTGCTGCGGCTGGTCACCACGACCGTGCCGCTGGCCCTGATGCTGCTCGCCCTGTACGGCTATTACTACACGGCCCTGCAGCTCGAGAGCCGCCTGATAACCACCGGCTGGCTGCTGATCGGCCTGCTGATCGTCGGCAATCTGGCCTTGCGGTGGATACGCCTGGCGCAGCAGCGCTGGACCAGCGCCACCCCCAAACCCGAGTCGCCGCGCGGCATCGGCGGGCGCACCGAGCTCGATCTGGCGACCGCCGACGAGCAGACGCGGACGCTGCTCACCGTTGCCATTACCACCGTGGCGGCGGTGGGGCTGTGGTTCATCTGGTCCGACCTGCTGCCGGCCTTCAACATCCTCGAAGGCGTGACGCTGTGGGAGGCGGCGGGCGGCGAAGGCGCGCCGCTGGTACGGGTGACGGTTGGCGACCTGGCGCTGGCGATCATGATGGTGATCCTCACCCTGGTAGCCGCCAAGAACCTGCCCGGCGTCCTGGAGATCGCCATCCTGCACCGGCTCGCGATCGATCCCGGCAATCGCTACGCCGTCACCTCCATCATCCGCTATCTGATCATCAGCGTCGGCCTGCTGATCGCCATCGGCCTGCTGGGCGTGCGCTGGAATCAGGCGCAGTGGCTGGTCGCGGCGCTCGGCGTTGGCCTCGGCTTCGGCCTTCAGGAGATCTTCGCCAATTTCGTCTCGGGCCTGATCCTGCTGTTCGAACGGCCAATCCGGGTCGGCGATGCCGTCACGGTCGGCGACCTCTCCGGCCGGGTCGCACGTATCCGCATCCGCGCCACCACCATCACCGACTGGGACCGGCGCGAGCTGATCATTCCCAACAAGGCCTTCATCACCGGCCAGCTGGTCAACTGGACCCTCTCCGACCAGGTGACGCGGGTGATCGTCAAGCTGCGGGTTCCCTTCAACGCCGAGCCCGACGAGGTGCGCCAGCTCATGCTCGACTGCGCCCTGGAAAACCGGCGGGTCCTGCGCGATCCGGAACCGTATGCCTTCATCAACGGCCTCGACGATAGCGCGCTGGAACTCCAGCTCAATGTCTTCGTCAAGGAGCTCGGCGACCGGCTTGCCACCCGCCACGAGCTGTACACCGAGATCCTGCGTCGGCTTGGCGAGCTCGGCATCATCATTCCCTACCCGCAGCGCGATGTGCATATCCGCGATTTCCCCGGCAGCCCGAATCCCGGCTGAAGCGGCGGCCGTAAAGGCGGCGCAGACTTGAAGATCCGCGCATGTCCCCCAATTGCCTGAAAAAGCGAGGCATGCCGGCAGTGCGGCAGGCAGCGGAAGAAGACCAAACGAGGGAGATTCAGATGGGAATTCTGGCCTGGATCGTTTTCGGCCTGATTGCCGGCGTGATCGCGAAAATGATCATGCCGGGCAAAGACCCGGGCGGCCTCATTATCACGATCATCTTGGGCATACTCGGCGCCGTGTTCGGCGGGCTGATCGGATCGGCACTCGGCTTCGGCAGTGTCAGCGGTTTCGATTTCCGCAGCTTCGTGATCGCCGTCATCGGCGCCCTGTTGCTGCTATGGATCTACCGCGTCGCCAAGCGCTAATCGCCAATCCGCAGGACAATAGCCGGTGGCGTCAGTCCACCGGCTGCGGCGCCCGCCGCCGAACGGGATGTTCGAGGGCGTCGAAAAGCAGGTTCGCCTCCTGCTCGGAAGAGCCGCAATGGCAAATTAGCTGGCCCATCGTATCTTCGATCTGATAAACCACCGAACCCGCC
>Ga0079224_100007540_pt1 | contig 14625 bp, 9 predicted proteins | sample Stecom2015_FD_80414 | JGI IMG/M metagenome (GOLD analysis project Ga0079224, IMG submission 80414) | Agricultural soil microbial communities from Utah to study Nitrogen management - Steer compost 2015 | ecosystem: Environmental > Terrestrial > Soil > Agricultural land | place: USA: Utah...
CTCCGGCACCGGAGCGCGGCCGCCCCGCCGCACCCGCGCGCGCGCGGCCCGCCGCAGGAAGGAGCGCTGCCGCCAGAGGCGCGCGGGAGTGGGCGGCTGCAGCGCTTCCATCGCTTCCGCGATCCCCTCTCCGAACTCCGCGGGAGGCTTGCCGAGCGCGAGCTCGATCCGGCGCGGCGATCCGAGCAGATTGGTGACGACGGGGAAGGGGGAATCGTCGACATGCTCGAAGAAGAGCGCCGGTCCGAAGCGATGGGAGATGCGGTTGGTGATCTCCGCGATCTCGAAGCGCGCGCTCACCGGCGCGGAGATGCGCACCAGCTCGCCGGCTCGCTCGAGGCGTTCCACGAAGGTGCGCAGGTCGAGGTAGCTCACCGCAGGTCGCCGTCCGAATCGCGCGTCACAGTCGGTCTTCCCTCCAGCCTGCGCCCGGATCCGCCCCCACCAGCGCGAGCAGCTTGGAAGTGTATCCGGAGACCACTTCCTCGACCGTGGAAGGACGGTGATAGAACGGAGGCATGATCGGCGCGATGACTCCCCCTTCGCGCGAGATCCGCAGCGCGCTTTCCAGCATCCCGGTCGAGAGCGGAGTCTCCCGGAGCGCCAGGATCAATCGCATCCGCTCCTTCAGCGCGACCTGCGCCGCCCGGGTGATGAGCGTGTCGCCCACTCCGTACGAGATCTTCGAGAGAGTCGAGGCGCTGCAGGGCACGATCACGAACGCGTCGTAGCGGTTGGATCCCGAAGCGAACGGCGAGGCGAGGTCATGGTCCGAGTAGGTCTCCTTCACGTACGGAGCGAGATCCTTGATCGCCATGTCGAGCTCGTCGTGCAGGAGCGCCTTCCCCCAGTCGGAGACGACCAGGTACTTCTCGCCGGGACAGCGCTTCAGGAAGTCGAGCGCGAAGGCCGCTCCCGAAGCGCCGCTGATGCCGACCAGGAACCGGCTCGTGGCGGCGCCGGTCACAGGAACACTCCCGCGGAAACGAACGCGAGCACCGCGAATCCGATCACGATGTTCATGTTGAAGAACGCGAGCTCGACTTGCTCCGCGAGACGGTGCTCCACATAGAGCAGGAGTCCCACCAGGCCCGCGCCCGCCAGGACCCAGTGCGGCCAGCCGTGTTGCCACGCGAGCCCCAGGAGCGTGATCCAGGCGAGGAGGTGGACCACACCCGAGATCGCGATGGCGCGCTCGCGGCCGACGCGCGCCGGAATCGAATGGATCCCGTGGCGACGGTCGAACTCCACGTCCAGCGTGGCATAGATGATGTCGAAGCCGGCCACCCAGAGCAGTCCGAACGCTCCCAGAAGCGCCACTTCCTCGATCCCGTTCCAGGTTTGCCGGACCGCGAGCCATCCCCCCAGGGGAGAGAGCCCGAGGGCGAGCCCGACTCCGAAGTGGCACAGCAGCGTGAACCGCTTGAGGTAGGGATAGATCACGAAGACGAGGAGCGGAATGGGAGAGATGGCGAGCAGGAACGGAGAGAGGGCCGCCGCCGCGCCCAGATACGCCGCCGCTCCCAGGATCGCGACCGACCACGCCTGCGTCATGCGGAGGGCGCCGGCGGGAAGCTCTCTGCGCGCGGTGCGTTCGTTCTTCGCGTCGATTTCCCGATCGATGATCCGGTTGAGCGCCATGGCCGCGGTTCTCGCGCCTGCGGCGGCGAGGAGCGCGAGCGCCAGGATCCGGAGCGGCGGCATTCCGTCGGCGCCGAGGAACATCCCCGCGAACACGAGCGGCAACGAAAACAAGGTGTGGCTGATCTTGATGAACCTTCCCATCCGGACGAGGGTGGGTGCGGGTCGCTCTTGGACTACGCTGCTCAAGGTTCGCTGGACCTCACCGCGCCGTCGCCTCCGTGCGTCCGGCGCCTGTGGTAAGTTGGGGCACGGACCGTCCTCCGAACCTTGACACATCGGGTCGGGACGGGGTAAATCAGAGATCTAAGTTACAACAGCACAGTGGTTTCCACCACACGCAAGTGCCTGCCGAGGCGCCCGAGTGGTCCCACGCCACTCCGGTTGCCCATCGGATGCGCCTCGGGTCGTGCGCCGAGGCCTCCGCGCCCTTTCGCAGAAGGAGCTCGCATGTGGAAGTCGTTTGGATGGTGCGTCGCGCTCGTCGCCTTGCTCGTCGGGTGCTCCGGTGAGCCGGACGGCGCGCCGAAGTCGACGAAAGGAAGCGACGGGATCGATCTCCAGCTCCTCGACCCCGCGCTTCAGCCGCTCCGGCGCGACTTCGAAGACGCCTACGGGCACATCCGCCTGGTCGCGGTTCTGTCTTCGACCTGTTCTGACTGCCTCGAGAACAGCCGCCGGCTCTACCGGACCGCGATCGAGAAGCTCGAGGCGAAGGGGGTCGAGGTGTTCTTCGTCTGGGGCTCCCCGTTGCCTCCCGACACGTGGCACCGTGCCCGCGCCATGGCCGAGGAGCTTTCCTGGCCCAATCTCCATCACTACTACGACCAGAGCGGACGGGTGACGCGCGCGTTCGGACGCACCATGGGGCTCGCGCCCGGCGCCAACGCGTACGACATCTTCTTTCTCTACGGTCCGGAAGCGACCTGGGATCCGGAAGGAAAGATGGACGAGGAACCGAAGGACTTCAACGTGGCGGAAGCGTTCTGGGCCCCTCCGCAGCCGGATCGGTGGTGGGCCGATCCCGATCGCTATCCCGGATTCCAGAAAATGTGGGTCGCGGAAATTCTCGAGGCGGTGGGGGCCGACACCAACTCCACTCCATGAACGCACCGACTTCCGAGGCGGCACGCGTGAGCCGCGCCGATCGCGCCTGAGACGATCGGGATGAACGAGCGGTTCGGAGACTCCCTCCCGCGCCGTTCGTCGAACGGGTGGAGCCCCTGGCTTCTCGCGCTCATCGCATGCGGCGGCCTGGCCGCGATGTTGATCTTCCCGCAGCGCGCGTTCACCGTGCGCGACGAATCGAATTACGTGGGAGTCGCGCTCGCGCTGGCCAAGGAGCGATCGCTGGACGTGGTCGATCCGGAATCGCTCGATGGACTGGTTCCCTGGGTCACGGTCAAGAACGGGCACCGGATCCCGCAACATCCTCTCGGGATCTCGTTCCTCGCAGCCCCCGTCGCCGGAGCGTTCGGATGGAAGGGCTGCTATGTTCTCGGGTTTGCCATCTGGCTGGTCGGCGCCGTCCTCTTCGCGCGCCTCCTCGAACGAGAGCACTTGCCGGCGGCGTACACCGTCCTCTACCTGCTCTTTCCGCCGCTCTTGTTGTACAGCCGGTTCTACATGACCGACGTTCCCTCCGCGGTGCTCTGTCTGGCGGCGCTCTATGCGCTGCGCGTGCCCGATCCGGAAGGAGATCCGGTGACGCGCGGATTCTCGGATCGTCGGCGCGCCACGCTCGGGATGGCGGCGCTCGGATTCGCCTTCCTGGTGCGCCAGACCAACGCGATCTTCATCGCCCCGCTCGCGTTCGTCGCGCTCCGGCAGGCGGCGCGGCGGCGCGATTGGAACCTCCTGCTCGCTCTTGTGGGGATGGGCGCGGTGTTTCTGGCGATCCAGCTCGGGATCAACCTGTACTACCTGGGCACCGTCTTCGGCTCGTCCTACGACCTCGCCCGACTCTACGACGAAAATCCCGGGACGCTGCCGCCTCGGTTCAGTCTGCAGAACGTCGCGCGCAACCTCCCGTTCTACGTCGCCTGCCTCCTCGCGGTGTATCCGCTCCTGCTGCTCGCTCTCGGGCGGGCCTGGCGGGAGCGCCGCTTCGTGGAGTCGATCTGCGTGACCGCCGGGATCGCGTTCTATGCCGCATATCACTTCACCGATCGAGATGCGAATCCGATCCTGTCCCTGGTGCGGGGACAGCGATTCCTCCTTCCCTATTCCGCGATCCTTCTCCTGTTTTACGCGAAAATGCTCCACGAGCGGAGGTTCTTCCGTCGGCTCCTGACGCGCGCGCCGGCCGTCTACGCGGTCCTGGCGGTCGCCGGAATCTGGGCCGCGGCGTACGCTCAGACACGCTTCACGAGCGATTCGGTGGCGGCGCAGGAGTGGGCCTACGCGCACACCACCGGCGCCGAGAACGAGCTCATCCTGGAGAACGTGGACAGCTCGGAGTTCTTGCACGGTGCCTTCGCGCGCCGCAACTACCGGATGATCCGCTCCGGCTCGCAGTTCGAGGAAGCGTTCGATCGCGCCGCGCCGTCCTTCGATCGGATCCTGGTGGTGGAGACGGAGCACCGCTATCGACGCGGGGCCCGGTTCGCGCAGCCGCTGGCCGAGGCGGGCGGCCGGGGGGAGTTCGAGGTGCGCACCGTGCACACGGTCGGTCCCACCACGTTCGTATTGCTTGAACGCCGCGGCTGAACAGGAGCCTGCCGCGGCACGTGAGACCTGGGTAGGCTCGATCGCACGCCCGAGTGGCGTCGACCGGACCCATGATGCCCCGATGAGCGTCGATCCGCGTCACGCCTGGGTAGCGTCGACCTGGGCGGGGAGCTTCTTCCACGGGAGCGGTCGGCGGCGCAGTCCCCAATCGACTCCCGCCCGCGCCATACCGGCGACTCTCTCCGCGAGGATGTACGACGTGGGCAGGATGACCAGCGTGAGCACCGTGCTCGCCGCCAGTCCGCCCATCACGGCGCGCGCCAGCGGATAGTAGTACGCCCCCGCGACATGCGCCCCGCCGATCGAGAGCGGCACCAATCCCAACACCGTGGTGGAAGCGGTCATGAGAATCGGGCGGAAGCGATCGCTGCACCCTTCGCGGATGGCGAGTTCGCGCGAGAACCCGCGCCGGCGCAGTCCGTTGATGTGATCGATCAGGATGATTCCGTTGTTCACCACCACGCCGATCAGGATCACCATCCCGATCATCGCGAACAGATTCATCGGAGTCCCGGTCACGATGAGCGTCAGGAGCACTCCGAGGAGCGCGAACGGGACGCAGAGCATGATCACCAGGGGATGGAGGAGCGATTCGAACAGGATCGCCATCACCAGGTAGACGCAGAAGAGCGCCAGGAGCAGGTTGATCAGCATCTGATTCTGCCCTTCCTGCGATTCCTGGATCTCCCGTCCGAACGACCATGAATATCCCACCGGCATCGTGAACGAGTTCATGGTGGCGCGCACTTCGTCGAGCACGTTGCCGAAGTCCTTTCCCTCGTAGCTGCCGGTGACGGTGAGCGCCGTCTTCTGTTCCTGGCGGAAGAGCTGTTGCGGGGCGTGGCCGAACTCGAAACGGGAGACCTGGCCGAGGCGCACCGGGCGTTCGTCGCGGTAGCTGACCGGGATCTCCGAAAGATTCTCGACGTTCGCTCGATCCGACGGCTCGAGGATGATTCCGAGATCGATCTCCCGGTCGCGTCCCTGCATCCGCCGGAGCGGGACGCCGCGGAAGGTGAGACCGAGCACCTGCGCGACGTCGTTCGCGCTCACCCCGTAACGGCTGGCCACCGCGCGATCGAGCTGGACGCGGATTTCGTCGCTGCCCGCTTCCGCCTGCGTATGCACGTCGTGGACGTTCTCGATGAGGGAGAGGCGGCGCCGCACCTCCTCCGCGATGCTCGCGAGCAGGTCGGAGTCTTCGCCGAAGAGCGTGACCGAGACTTTCTGCGAGCCGCGTCCGCCGCCCTGGTCGTCCCCCAGCCGGTAGCGGAGTCCGGCCAGCACGGGAAGATTCTCCCGCAAGTACTCCCGCAGCTTGCGCATCTCCTGGTCGTCGGGGACGTCGTCCTCGTCGAAGTAAAGGCGTATCGCCGCGTAGTTGCCCTGATAGAAGGTGTAGACCGACTCGATCCCGAGCGAATCTTTCTTGGCGAGCAGGAACGGCTCCACCTGGTTGACGTACTCGTGCACGCGCACCACGTTGGCGTTGTCGGTGAACTCCAGGTCCAGACTGAGCGCGTCCTGTTTGAAGCCCCGGTCGTCACCCGGCTCCGGTTTGAACCCGGTGATCTGCATCGTCGCGATGGTGAGCAGGAACACCGCGGGCAGGATCACGAAGCTCGTCAGGTAGGGATGACGAAACGCGGTCCATCCCAGGATCCGGAGATAGCGCTCGCGCAGCCAGATCAGCGCGCGGAACTCCGTCTTGGCGTCGTGCCGAGGAAGGCGGGAGGCGAGGAGCGGCACGATCGTCAGGCAGATCAGGAGCGAGAAGATCATCGTCACCGAGATGGTCATTCCGACTTCGCCCAGCCAGACCACCATTTCGCCCGAACCGAAGATGACCGGAGCGAACACGATCACGGAGGTGAGGGTGGAGGCGGTCACGGCCACGGCCACCTCCTTCGCTCCGACGCGCGCGGCCGTCGGTCCCGCCTGCCCGCGCTCGTTGCGGCGATGGATCGCCTCCAACACCACGATCGCGTTGTCCACCAGCATTCCGACCGCGAGCATCAGTCCCATCATCGTCAGGATGTTGAGCGACTTTCCAGAGAGGAAGAGGTAGGTGCAGGAGGCGACGACGCAGAAGGGGATGGCGATCGAGACGACCATGGTCGCGCGGAAATTGCGCAGGAAGACGAGCAGGATCCCCACCGCGAGCAACGATCCGATCAGCCCCGATTCGAGCAGGCCGCGCAGCGAGTTCTTGATCTGATCGGCCTGATCGAAGAAGAGGACGACGTCCACTCCGGAGAGCGCCGGATCCTGCCGGATCTCGTCCATGACCGCGTTGACGCGCCGCGAGACCTCGACGATGTTCGCTCCCGACGCCTTCTGGATTTCGAACGCGATAGCCGCTTCGCCGTTGAGGCGGCGGTAGTACTCGGGGACCGGCTCCGCGTAGACGATCTCGGCGATGTCGGCGAGCGTCACTCCCGCCTCGTTGACGCGGAGATTCTTCAGATCCTCGAGACTGCGGAGCTGGCCGAGTGCGCGCACCGCCACCTGCTGCGAGCCCTGGCGGACCGCGCCGACCGAGAGATCGACGTTGTTCCCCTGGAGCTGCCGGAACACCTCCGAGACGTCGACGGAGTGCGCCAGGATCTTGTCCAGGCTGAGATAGATGGTGATGTCCTTGGGCGCGATCCCATCCACCACCACGCGTCCCACCCCCTCCACGCGGCGGAGCGGATTGAGGATGCGCCGCTCCAACAGGTCGTACGAGGAGGAGAGATCGGTCCCGCGGGAGCTGATGCGTCCCACGAGAATCGGGATGTCGCTCGAGTTGAAGGTGAAGATCTGGTAGTCACGCAGATCGGAGGGAAGCTGCGGCCGCACCTTCTCCATGCGGTCCTTCACTTCCATGCGGAGCACGTCGATGTTGCGATCGAACTCGAACTCCACGCCGACCCAGGCGCCGTCGGCTCCGGAGTACGACTGGAGGCGTTTGACTCCGCCCAGCGTGGCCAGGATCTCCTCGATCGGGCGCGCGATTTCCTTCTCCACCTGCGCGGGCACCGCGTTCGGATAGGGGACCCAGATTCCCAGGAACGGGAAGTCCATCTGGGGGAGGAAGTCGAGCTTGAGACGGGTGACGCTCACGAGGCCGAGCACGAGCAATGCCGCGGTTGCGACCAGCACGCTCACGGGACGGCGCAGCGAGATCTCCGGGAGCGAATTGCCTTCGGGAAGCTCGGTGTCCGACGCGAAGTCGTCCATGCCGGGGCTCTCGGTCGAGCCTGCCGATCCGTGGGCACCGGGGCGCTCGCTCGAGTCGGGCGTCGCTGTGCGGTCGTCGTCTTCGTGCGTTCGAGCCTTCGTCGGCTCGGTGTCGCGTCCGCCCAGGTTTCCCGCGCCGCGCGCCTGCCGGATGCGCTTGCGTCCCAGCCAGCGCATCGCTACGCCCTCCGGTCTACGGTGGCGTAGACCACCGGAATCACCACCAGCGTGAGGATGGTGGCGAACGCCAGGCCGCCGATCACCGTGATCGCCGGTGGCGCGCGCAGCTCGGCTCCTTCGCCGATCCCGAGCGCCAGCGGAAGCAGTCCGAGCACGGTCGTGGTCGTGGTCATGAAGATCGGCCGGATCCGCGCCTGACCCGCGTCCACGATCGCTTCCAGCTTGGAAAGCCCTGCCCTGCGGCGCTGATTGATGAAGTCGACGAGCACGATCGCGTTGTTGACCACGATCCCGGTGAGGAGCACGACGCCGATCAGCACCACCACGCTGATCGAAGTGCCGGTCAGAGAGAGCGCATACACCACTCCGACCAGTCCCAGCGGAACGGTCAGCATGATCACGAGCGGATGGAGGAACGATTCGAACTGGCTCGCCATCACCATGTAGACGAGGAAGACGGCCAGCGCGAGCGCCAGCATCAAGCTCTGGAATGAAGTGGAAACCTCGTCGTTGTGTCCTCCGAGCGCCACCGCGAGCGTGGGCGGGGCCGGATTCTCGCGGATGACCCTGCGGATGTCCGCCGTGGCGGAGCCGAGATCGCGTCCGTTCAGGTTCGCGGTCACGATCGCGGCACGATGCTGATCGAGGTGCGTGATCTCCGACGGGCCCTTCCCCAGGTCGACCGAGGCCACCGAGGAGAGCGGGATCGGGACGCCTTCCACCTGGCTCACCACCAGATTGCGCACTTGCGACACGTCGAGCTCTTCCGCCTGCGCGGTGCGCACCAGGATGTCGAGCTGCCGGTCGCGCTCCTTGAACCGGGTCGCGACATCGCCGCGGATCTTGTTCCGGAGCGTCTGCGCGACCGTCTCCACGTCGAGGTCGAACGAGGCGAGCCGGTCGCGATGGAACGCGATCTGCACTTCCGGGCTGCCTTCCTCGAGATTGGTGCGCACGTCCACGAGTCCCGGAATCTCGGCCAGCTGCGCGGCGAGATGAGTGCTGTACGTCTCAAGCTCCGCCAGGTCGAACCCGTAGACATGGACTTCGACGGGAGTCTTGACGCTGAAGAGCGTGGGTCGCCGCACCGTGTAACGCAGGTCGGTCTCGTGGAGCGCTTCGCGGATCGCATCGATGACCGCGCGTTCTTCTTCCGCGTCTCCCGGATGCGCGATCGCGACGTTGAGCTGCGCCAGATTCTCCCGCCGGTTCTCCGCCGCGCTTCCGGCGTCAGGACTCTCTCCGATCCGCGAGAAGAAAATGGCGACGCGAGGATCCGTCGCGAGCCGCTCCTCGATCTTCGCCACCGCGCGTTCGGTCTGCCGCAGCGTGCTTCCGGGAGGAAGCTCGAGATCGAAAGTGAACTCTCCTTGCGACACTTCCGGAACGAGATCGCTTCCCAGTCGCGGGAAGAGCGCCGCGCCGGCGCCGCCGAGGAGGAGCACCACGAGGAGCACGGTTCCTCGATGCTCGAGCGCCCAGCGGAGGCGCTTCGGATAGCTGGATTCCAGCCGTCCCCAGGCGCGATCGAAGAGGAAGATCGCGGGAGCGGATGCGCGTCCCAGTCCGCGTCCGATCCAGCGGTAGGCGACGACGGCCGAGCGGATCACGAGACCGGGGAGGAGGACGAGGAAGAGCCGGATCGACCAGCGCAGGGCGGGGCCGAGGACGCGGAGGACGAGCCCTGCCAGGAAAGTCTTGAAAACGATGCGTCCGATCCAGCGGAACGGCGCCGCGATGGCGCGTGCGAACCGGGTGAGGGGACCCGCGTGTCGGGCGCCGTGCCGATCGTCGGACGTCGGGAAGCCCGCATGCTGCATGGCCCGCCCGGACTCGGACGCCGGGAGCTCCGACTCGCGACTGGTCGCAGCCCCTTCGCGCGCGTCGCGCTCCGCTCCCACGATTCCGGCGGCGCGCAGCGCGCGCATTGCGGGGCGGTGCCCCACCGTCGAAAGCACCGGAATGAACGCGAGCGCCGCGATCAGCGAGACGATCTGCGACGCGGTCACGGTCAGCGCTTGATCGCCGAAGATCTGCCCGGCGATCCCCTCCACGAAGATGATCGGCACGAACACCGCCACCGTCGTCAAAGTGGAAGCGGTCACGGCGCGCGCCACTTCATTCGTTCCGAGCTCGGTCGCGTCCCAGACCGACGCCCCCGCGGCGCGGCGTCGTTGGATCGCCTCCAGAACCACGATCGCGTTGTCCACCAGCATGCCCACTCCCAGCGCCAGTCCTCCCAGCGACATGACGTTGAGCGAGACTCCGAGCTGCTGCATGACGAAGAAGGTGGCCACGATCGAGATCGGGATGGTGACGCTGATGATGAAGGTGGGCGTGCTCTGCTTGAGGAACAGGAAGAGCACGATCATCGCGAGCAGCCCGCCGAGGATGGCGTTGTCCCGGACTTCGTTGATCGACTGCTCGATGAAGACCGACTGGTCGGCGAGCACCTGCAGCTCCATTCCCTCGGGGAGCTGGCGGCGAAGCTGGGGGAGGCGCTTCTTCACAGCGCGCGCTACCTGAACGGTGTTCGCGTCTCCCTCTTTGTAGAGCGAGAGCTCGACCGCTTCCTCGCCGCGGACCTTGGAGAGCACCTGGCGCTCCTTGTGTCCGCGGCGGATGGTGGCGACATCCTCGAGCAGCACCCGGCGCCCACCTTCTTCGAAGAGCACCGTCTGCGCGAGGTCGTCCAGATGCTCGAACTCGTTGAGCGTGCGGACGAGGAACTCCGAGTCGCGATCGCGCAGCCGTCCTCCGGCGGAGTTCAGATTCTGCTGCTGCAGGAACTGCGACACGGTGGAGATCGGGATGCCGAGCGCGGCCAGCTTTCCCTCGTCGACTTCGACGTGGATCTCTTCTTCGAGCCCGCCTTGCACGCGCACCGAAGCGACCCCGATGAGCGATTCGAGGTCCTTCTTCAGGACCTGTTCGGCGAGATGGCGGAGCGTGATCGGATCCTGCTTTCCATGCAGGCCCAGTCGCAGGATCGGATCGAGCGATGGATCGAAGCGCAGCAGGGTGGGCGCCTCGACATCGTCGGGCAACGTCACCAGATCGATCTTTTCGCGGACGTCGATGCCCGCGTAGTCCATGTCGGTCTTCCACCCGAACTCGAGGGTGATCTCGGAGACACCGGGACGAGACACGGAGCGAAGCCCGCGCAGACCGCGCACCACCGAGACGGCGTCTTCCAGCGGCTCGGTGATGAGCTTCTCCACTTCCGCGGGAGCCGCGTCGGCGTATTCGGTGCGGATGGTGAGCGTCGGGTAGGAGATGTCCGGCAGCAGATTGAGCGGAAGCCGGTCGAGCGCCACCAGTCCGAAGACGAGCGTGGAGAGCGTGAGCATCGTCACCGTGACGGGACGCCTCATCGATCCAGAGACGATGGACATGCGAGCGGACTTCCCTTCGGGATCGAGATCAGGATTGGACGGAAGTCGAATCAGCCGTGGCAGCCAGGTTGCGCACCTTCGTTCCGGTCCGGAGCGCGCCGTGTCCCACCTTCACCACTTGATCTCCCGGCTCCAGACCTTCCAGCACTTCGACCCACTCGTCGGTCGAAAGCCCCGTCTGGATCGAGGTCTTGACGACACTGTCCGCTTCGGCGCGGAAGACGTAGATGTCGGCGCCTTCCGGAACCAATGCCCGCTTCGGAATCGCCGCGACGTCTTCATGGACGCCGGTCTCCACCTTGACGCGCACGAACGAGCCGGGACGGAGCTGGCTCGACTGTCCGTTCACCTTGCAGGTCACCTTGATCGTTCCGGTGCGCGTGTCGACCACGGGAGCGATGAGATGGACGCTTCCCGGCAGCTCGATGCTCGGGTCGGCGTCCGATTGGATCCGCACTTCCTGGTCGGGAGCGAGGCGCGCCACTTCGCGCTCCGGCAAGTAGATCCGCGCCAGGAGCGGATCGGCGTCGACCACCGTGAAGAGATGCGTGCCTACCGTCACGTTCTGCCCGACGGCCACCATGCGACGCGTGACGCGTCCCGCGAACGGAGCGCGGATCGTGGTGTGGGCCACCTCCAGCTCGAAGCTCTTGCGCTGCGCTTCCGCCTCCGCGAACGCGGTTTGGGCCGTCTCCAGATCGCGGTCGCTGGCGAGGCTCTGCGCGTGCAGCGCCACCATCCGATCGAGCTCGAGCTGCAGCCCGCGCACGCGGGCGGCCACTTCTTCGAGAGCGGCGCTCTGCGCCCGACCGTCGAGCGTGGCGAGGACCTGTCCTTCGCGGACCCAGTCCCCTTCCTCGACGTGGATCTCCTTCAGCTCGCCGGCCGCCTTCGCGAGCACGTCCGCTTCCTTTTCCGGCTCCAGAGTGGCGGTGGAGCTGAGGTAAGCAGGGATGTCCCGGATCGCGACCTCCGCCAGCTCGACCGGGACGGGACGGTCCTTCGGTCTCTCCTGTTCTTTCTTTCCGAACATCCGGTCCCTCCAGGAGCGGGCGCCCTGGGAAAGGCTGTCCGCCGAGCTGTCGGCGGCGGCGACCGCGCTGCTGTCGGAGGCGCTCGCGCTCTCCCCGGTTTCCCGAGCGTCGCCGCTTTGACAGGCGGATCCCAGGATCACGAGGAGGGCGAGGGCCAGGGCGGCCCCGGGAGATGTCTGCATGAGGGATGTCTCCATCAGCGGATCGAACACCGCAACGTCGTCGGTCGAAGAATCAGGCACGCGGCGCCCTATACGACTGTGCGCCGGTCAGGTTGCAAGGAGATTACGGGGATGACGATCGCGGGGAGCCAGAGGGGGCCGAGCGTCGGGGAGGTATCCCTCACGGAAGGACGAACACGCCGCCGGCGCCGGGACGGATCTCTCCGATCACCTTGGCGTCGAGTTCGCCGTTGGCTTCGAGCAGCTCCATCAGCCGATCGGTCCGATTCGCGGCGACAGAGATGAGGAGACCGCCGGACGTCTGCGGATCGAACAGCAGATGCACCCGGACCGGGTCGCACTTGCTCGAGATGGTGGTGCGGTTCGCCAGGAAGCGCCGGTTCGATTCCAGCCCTCCCGGGCGGTCTCCCGACGCCGCATGCTCCAGGGCGCCTTCCAGCACCGGGACGCTTTCCGCGTACACGTAGGCGTCGACCCCGCTGTTCGCGGCCATCTCCTGCAGATGGCCCAGGAGGCCGAATCCGGTCACGTCCGTGGCGGCGTTCACGCCCACTTCCACCATGGCGGCGGCGGCCCATCGATTCAGCCGCCGCATGTGGCCGGTCACGATCCCGAGTTGGCGCGGATCGAGCGTTCCATTCTTGAGCGCGGTCGTGAGCACGCCCGTCCCGAGAGGCTTGGTCAGAACCAGCCGATCGTCCGCCTGCGCTCCGCTGTTGGTGATGATCCGGTCCGGGTGCACCTTCCCGAGCACCGACAGGCCGTAGAAAAGCTCGGGCGCCTTCACCGAATGGCCGCCCACCAGGACGGTGTTCGCCTCTGCCGCGACCTCGGCTCCTCCTTTGAGGATTTCCTGCAGGATCGAGAGGTCGAGCACGTTGGTGGGGAAGCCGACGATGTTGAGCGCGGTGAGCGGCTCGCCACCCATCGCGTAAACGTCGCTCAGACTGTTCACCGCCGAGATCGCGCCGTACTGGAACGGGTCGTCCACGATGGGCGTGAAGAAGTCGACCGTCTGGATGACCGCGACGTCGTCGGAAATGCGATAGACGGCCGCATCGTCGGCCTTGTCCAGACCGACGAGGACGTCAGGGTCGCGCAAGCGCGGCAATCCGCTCAGGACTTGCTCCAGATCCTCCGGAGCGAGCTTGGAAGCTCAACCCGCGCAGGTCACCATTTGCGTGAGCCGCTTTTCGATTTCCGATCGCGTCACTCTTTGGATCTCCGCCGCTTCCGGGCGTCGTCGAGCAGCAGTGTAGCCCTTCTCAGCTCTGCAAGATGGTTTCCAGCACCTGGATGCGCACCGGGGCGACCTCGTTGGCCGGATCCACCTCCAGGACCCGCTTCCAGGCTTCGCGCGCCTGCTGGTAGTCTCCGCTATCCTCGCTCTCCAGCGCCATTGCCACCAGGAACTTGCTCTCCACGTAGTCGGGGCGGTTGTTGATAGTGGTCCGCTTCCGTGCGAAGTAGCTCTGCGCATCCTCCTCGACGTGCGATTCCATCTCGTTGGCCGCCAGCACCTGGTCGATTCCGCGCGCGATCGCGGTCACCAGCTCCTGTTCGAGCTCGAGGAACTTGGCCGGATCTCCCGAGAACTGTCCCGTCACCTGCTTGGTCAACAGCACCTCGCCGGTCGCGGTCTTCACCACCCGCGCGTCGATCCGCACCGTGTCTTTGGACAGGATCATGTACTGACCGAAGATGAAGGTGTGCGCCCCCAACAGCTGCCCGGCCCGCACCGCTTGCTGCGGATCGGCGAAGTCCGACTGACCGAGTCGGATCTCGTCCTTGATCTGGGTGATCCGCTGGCGATCCACCAGTTTGAGATCGGTGGCCGCCGCCAGATCGGCCGAGATCGTGTGGAGGAGCGCCTTCTGGAAGAGCGAGAAGTCGTAGTCCTTGAAGGCGCCGGTGTAGATCGAGTTGTCCTCGAAGTCGCCGATCGCGATCGTGCGCACGTCCATCGTGCCGGGGAAGAGGCTGTCGCGCACGGAGTGATACAGCTGCAGGAAGGGCGGAGGATATTAGGTGACCGGAGAGAAGCGCGCCGTCGCATCGAGCTGGAGCATTCCGGCGATCGACTCCTTGGCCGGCACGATCTGCTTTCGCGCCACGTGCGTGCACGCCTCGCACCGGTAGGCGGAGAGCTTGTCGTCCAGCGCGACGTTCGGCTGCGCCACGATCTTCTTCGCCAGCTCCAACGCCTGGTCGTAGCGCTGTTCCCAGTACGCCTGACACACC
>Ga0079224_100007541_pt1 | contig 14624 bp, 15 predicted proteins | sample Stecom2015_FD_80414 | JGI IMG/M metagenome (GOLD analysis project Ga0079224, IMG submission 80414) | Agricultural soil microbial communities from Utah to study Nitrogen management - Steer compost 2015 | ecosystem: Environmental > Terrestrial > Soil > Agricultural land | place: USA: Utah...
ACGGCACCGCCCGCATCGCGCGGATCTCCTCGCGCAACGCGTGGTGCAGCAGGTGGAGGCGGGTGCTGGTGTCGTCGGCCTCGAGCAACGCCTGGCGTTCGGCGAGGGGGAACGGGCACGCGTCGGCGAGGGCGTAGGAGTACCACAGGGGGTCGGCGGGCAGCACGCCGTCGATCACCACCGTCCCGCCGAGCTCGCCGAGCGCGGCGCGGTAGTCGTCGAACCGCGCGGCCGCCGCTGCCCGCGCCGCGGTCTCGGCGGCCGCCTCGCTGGACGCCGGGGCCGGCACCGGGTCGTCGAGGACGGTCGCGCTGCCGACCGGGTAGGGCGCGGGGTCGTCGACGAGCCCGTGCACACGGATCCGCTGGCGGCCGACCGCCAGGACGTCGTAGGTCCCGTCGCGATGGGTCTCGACCTCGGTCAGCTGCAGCAGGCATCCCACGACGTGCAGCGACTGGGTCCCGTGCTCGCCGACCTCGTAGCCCTCGCGGATCGCGACGGTGCCGAAGACGCGCTCGGCCGCCGGCAGGACGCCGAGGTGGGCGATCAGCGTCCGGTAGCGCTCCTCGAACACCCGCAGCGGCACCGTGCTGCCCGGGAAGACGACCGTGCCGAGGGGGAACAGCGGCAGCCGGCGGACTCCCTCGTCGCCCTGCTCGTCGGGTCCGGGATGGTCGGGGTCGTGCGCGTGGTCCATGCGACCTCCTCGTCGGCCAACCTATAGCGGACACCACACCGGTCCCGGGTCCGTGGCCGCCTAGACTGGCGGCATGTTGCGCCGGATCGATCTGCGAGGACGTGACCTCCCCAACGCCGGCGCGGACCACGACCTGCGCAGCGCCGTGCCCCGCGCCGACTTCGACGTGGACGCCGCGCTGGAGGTGGTGCGGCCCATCTGCGACGCCGTACGCGACCGGGGCGAGGAGGCGGTCACGGAGTTCTCCCGCCGCTTCGACAAGGTCGCTCCACCGAGTCTGCGGGTCCCTGCCGACCTGCTCGCACGCTCGCTGGCCGAGCTGGACCCGGCGGTCCGGGCGGGGCTCGAGGAGTCGGGGCGCCGCCTGCGGGCGACCTGCGAAGCGGAGATCGAGTCCGACGTCACGACCGAGGTCGCGCCGGGCGGCACCGTCACCCAGCGCATGGTCCCGGTGCGGCGCGTCGGTCTCTACGTCCCCGGCGGAGTAGCGCCGCTGGTCTCGAGCGTCGTCATGAACGTCGTGCCGGCGCAGGTCGCCGGCGTACGCTCCCTCGCCCTCGCGAGCTCGCCCCAACCCGACCACGGCGGCTACCCGCACCCGACGATCCTGGCCGCGTGCGCGTTGCTCGGCGTCGATGAGGTGTACGCGGTCGGTGGGGCGCAGGCGATCGCGATGTTCGCCCACGGCGCCGGCGAGTGCCGGCCCGTCGACCTGGTCACCGGGCCGGGCAACATCTACACCGTTGCGGCCAAGCGGTTGCTGCGCGGGCTGGTCGGCATCGACTCCGAGGCCGGCCCCACCGAGATCGCCGTGCTGGCCGACGCGTCCGCCGATCCGGCCTATGTGGCCGCCGACCTGATCAGCCAGGCCGAGCACGACGTCCTGGCCGGCTCCGTCCTGGTGACCGACTCGCCGACGCTCGCCGACGCCGTCGACGCCGAGCTGGCCCGGCAGGTCCCCACCGCCAAGCACGAGGAGCGGATCCGCACCGCACTGACGGCCCGGCAGTCCGGCACCGTGCTGGTCGACGACCTCGACAGCGGCATCGCCGTGGTCGACGCCTATGCCGCCGAGCACCTCTCGATCCAGACCCGCGACGCCGCCGCGGTCGCCGCGCGGATCACCAATGCCGGAGCGATCTTCGTCGGCCCCTACGCACCGGTCTCCCTCGGCGACTACTGCGCCGGGTCCAACCACGTGCTCCCCACCGGCGGGTGCGCGTGCCACTCCTCCGGGCTGTCGGTGCGCGCCTTCCTCAAGGCGGTGCACGTCATCGACTACTCCCGCGCGGCCCTGGCCGAGGTGGGCGACCACGTCGTCACCCTCGCCGAGGCCGAGGACCTGCCCAGCCACGGTGCCGCGGTCCGCGTGCGCTTCGCCGGCGAGAGGGACTGAACGCCATGCAGTGGCCTCCGCTCCGCGCGGAGCTGCGCGGCGCCGAGCCCTACGGCGCTCCGCAGCTCGACGTCCCGGTCCAGCTCAACGTCAACGAGAACCCCTACGCGCCCAGCGAGGCGGTCGTCGCCGACATCGCGGCTGCAGTCGCCGACGCCGCGCGCACGCTCAACCGCTACCCCGACCGCGAGCTGGTCGAGCTGCGCGCCGCGCTGGCCGACTACCTCGGCCACGGCGTACGCCCCGAGCAGGTGTGGGCGGCGAACGGCTCCAACGAGGTGATGCTGCAGATCCTGCAGGCCTTCGGTGGCCCCGGACGCACCGCGGTGTCGTTCGCGCCGACGTACTCGATGTATCCCGAGTACGCCCGCAACGCCCTCACCGAGTGGGTCGTCGGGCACCGCGAGGACGACTTCACCCTCGACCTGGACCACGTGCGCGCGGTCATCGACGAGCACCAGCCCTCGGTGGTGCTGCTGCCCTCGCCCAACAACCCCACGGGCACCGCGCTGCCGCTCGAGGTGGTCAGTGCGGTGTGCGCGCAGGCGCCGGGCGTCGTGGTCATCGACGAGGCGTACGGCGAGTTCCGGCGCGCCGGCACCCCGAGCGCGCTCGAGCTGCTGGGGGAGCACCGCAACCTGATGGTGAGCCGGACGATGAGCAAGGCGTTCGCGCTCGCGGGCGCACGGCTCGGCTACCTCGCGGCCGATCCGGTGCTCTGCGACGCGCTGCGGGTGGTGCGGCTGCCGTACCACCTCTCCGCGGTCAGTCAGGCGACGGCGGTGGCGGCGCTGCGCCACGCCGACGAGCTGCTCGGCCGGGTCGACGACCTGCGTCGCGAGCGGGACGCTTGCGTGGAGTGGCTGCGCGGGCGGGGGCTCGAGGTAACCGACTCGGATGCGAACTTCGCGCTGTTCGGTCGGTTCGCCGACCGGCACGCGGTCTGGCAGGGTCTGTTGGACCGCGGCGTACTGATCCGCGAGACCGGACCCGCGGGCTGGTTGCGGGTCTCGATCGGCACCCCCGCGGAGATGGCCGCGTTCCGCGACGCCCTCGATCAGGTGATCGGACAAACCAGCCCCGTCGGGGCACGGATGCAGGAGACGACATGAGTGGTACGCCGGCACGCACCGGACGGGTCGAGCGCACGACCAAGGAGTCCAAGGTCCTCGTCGAGGTCGACCTCGACGGGACCGGACGGGCCGAGATCTCGACCGGCGTGGGGTTCTACGACCACATGCTCGACGCGTTCTCGCGGCACTCGCTGATCGACGTGCGCGTCCAGACCGAGGGCGACGTCCACATCGACGCCCACCACACGGTCGAGGACACCGCGATCGCGCTCGGCGACGCGCTGCGCCAGGCGTTGGGCGACAAGCGCGGCATCCGCCGGTTCGGCGACGCGACCGTGCCGCTGGACGAGGCGCTGGTGCAGGCGGTCGTCGACGTCTCCGGACGGCCCTACTGCGTCCACACCGGTGAGCCGGAGGGGCAGCAGTACGTCGCGCTCGGTGGCTCCGGGGTGAGCTACCTCGGCTCGCTGACCCAGCACGTCTTCGAGACCCTGGCCTTCCACGCCCACATCGCGCTGCACGTGCGGGTGCTGGCCGGGCGGGAGCCGCACCACCTGGTCGAGACCCAGTTCAAGGCCGTCGCCCGCGCGCTGCGCGACGCGATCGCCTTCGACCCGCGGGAGACCGGCGTGCCGAGCACGAAGGGTGCTCTGTGACCGGACCCGGCGTGGTGGTCCTCGACTACGGATCGGGCAACACCCGGTCCGTCGTGCGGGCGCTCGAGCGCGCCGGCGCGTCGGTGACCCTGACCGCCGACCGCGGCGCGGCACTGGACGCCGACGGCCTCGTCGTGCCCGGCGTGGGCGCGTTCGCCGCCTGTATGGACCAACTGCGTGCCGTCCGCGGCCACGAGACGATCGGCCGCAGGCTGGCCGGGGGGCGGTCCGTGCTCGGGGTGTGCGTGGGCATGCAGGTGCTCTTCGAGCACGGCGTCGAGCACGGTGTCGACAGCGTCGGGTGCGGTGAGTGGCCCGGCGTCGTCGAGCGGTTGCAGGCCCCGGTGGTGCCGCACATGGGCTGGAACACCGTCGAGGTCCCGGCCGGGTCGGTGCTCTTCGACGGGATCGCCGACGAGCGGTTCTACTTCGTCCACTCCTACGGCGTGCGCCGCTGGGAGCTGGTCACCAACGACCGCACCCGGGCGCCGCTGGTGACCTGGGCCGAGCACGGCGGCGACCGGTTCGTGGCCGCGGTGGAGAACGGCCCGCTCACGGCGACGCAGTTCCACCCCGAGAAGTCCGGCGACGCCGGGGCGCGCCTGCTGGCCAACTGGGTCGGCACCCTGGGGAGCGCGGCATGAGCAAGCAGCGCGCGCGGCAGCGCGCCCAGGCCGAGGCCGCCCGGGCTCGCCGCAAGCGCGAGCGGGCGGCCGCCCCGAGCAAGCCCCGCAGCACCCCGCGACGGGGTCCGGCCGGGCGACCCACCGGCCAGCTCGCCCGTCGCAGCCGCCGGCGCACCGCGCTCGCCGTCGCGCTCGTCCTGGCCCTGCAGTTGGGTGCGGGACTGCTCTGGCGCAACTGGGCCGCCAACCTGGCCGTCCTCATCGTCTCGGTCGCCGTCGCCGTGATCGTCCTCGGCTCGCTGCGCCGGCGGTGAGAGGTGGGGCGCCGCGCCCGGCGTACGACGTCACACGCGTACCACCGTGGAGACGAAACTTGGGTCTGACCCTGCTGAAACGTGTCCAAAGCCCGAGTTTCACTACATATGTAGTGAAACTCGCCCACCGAAGGAGCCCCCGATGACCACCGCAGAATCCCCGCGCTACCTCGAGCTGCTGCCGGCGGTGGACGTCGCCGGCGGGCAGGCGGTGCAGCTGGTCCAGGGGGTGGCCGGCTCGGAGAAGCACTTCGGTGACCCGATCCAGGCGGCGCTGCGCTGGCAGGAGGCCGGGGCGGAATGGCTGCACCTGGTCGACCTCGACGCGGCGTTCGGTCGCGGCCACAACCGGGAACTGCTCGCCGAGATCGTCGGCACCCTCGACATCAAGGTCGAGATGAGCGGCGGCATCCGCGACGACGAGTCGTTGACAGCCGCGTTGGCGACCGGCTGCCGCCGGGTCAACATCGGCACCGCGGCGCTGGAGCAGCCCGAGTGGTGCGCATCGGTGATCGCCGGTCACGGCGACCGCATCGCGATCGGTCTCGACGTGCGCGGTCGCACCCTGGCCGCGCGCGGCTGGACCCGTGACGGCGGCGACCTCTACGAGACCCTGGCGCGCCTGGACTCCGAGGGGTGCGCGCGCTACGTCGTCACCGACGTCAACAAGGACGGCATGCTGCAGGGCCCGAACCTCGACCTCCTGCGCGACGTCTGCGCCGCGACCCCCGCGCCGGTCGTCGCCTCCGGCGGGGTCACCGAACTCAGCGACATCGAGGCCCTGGCCGGCCTGGTCGACGAGGGGGTCGAGGGAGCGATCATCGGCAGCGCGTTGTACGAGGGGCGCTTCACGCTCGAGGAGGCGCTCGCGCTGACGCTGCCGCCCGGGCGGTGAGCCGGAGGGCGTCCCCGGGATGTTCTGACGCGAAACCGACGTTCTGGTCGTCGAAATCGTGTCCACAGTGCCGAATTCGCCACATATGTGGCGAAACAAGTGACAGGAGTGAAGCAAGGTGTCGCTCGCCGTACGCGTGATCCCGTGCCTCGACGTGGACGGCGGGCGGGTCGTCAAGGGCGTCAACTTCGTCGACCTTCGCGACGCCGGGGATCCGGTGGAGCTGGCGCGGACCTACGACGCCGAGGGTGCCGACGAGCTGACCTTCCTCGACATCTCGGCCTCGCACGAGGCGCGGGCCACGACGATGGAGATCGTGTCGCGCACCGCCGAGCAGGTGTTCATCCCGCTGACGGTCGGCGGCGGGGTGGGCAGCACCGAGGACGTCGACCGGCTGCTGCGCGCCGGTGCCGACAAGGTCGCGGTCAACACCGCGGCGCTGCGGCGTCCCGAGCTGGTCGCCGACATCGCCGACCGGTTCGGCAACCAGGTGCTGGTGCTGTCGGTCGATGCCCGCCGGGCGGCGACCACGGAGTCCGGGTTCGAGGTCACCACCCACGGCGGGCGCCGGAGCGCCGGTCGTGACGCGGTGGAGTGGGCCGTCGAGGCCGCTCGCCTCGGGGCCGGGGAGATCCTGCTCAACTCGATGGACGCCGACGGCACCCGTGACGGGTTCGATCTCGACCTGCTGCGCCTGGTGCGCGCGGCCGTCGACATCCCCGTGATCGCCAGTGGCGGCGCCGGTGCCCTCGAGCACTTCCCGCCGGCGGTGGAGGCGGGAGCCGACGCCGTGCTGGCCGCGAGCGTGTTCCACTTCGGCACGCTGCGTATCGGCGAGGTGAAGCAGACCCTGGCGGCGGCCGGTCATCCGGTGCGGTTGTGAGCGCACCGACCGCCGAGAAGGCGACGCTGCGCGACGGGTTCGCCGTCCTCGGCGTCGCGATCCGCCGGGAGCCGTGGGTGTTCACCTGGTCCACGCTCGGCAGCGTGCTGTTCGGTGCCCTCACGGTGGCCGACGCCTGGGTGCTGGGCTGGTCGACGGAGCGGTTCGTCATCCCCTCCTTCGAGGACGGGGAGCTCAAGCCGGGCGCCGCGATCGCGGTGATCGCGCTCTTCGTCGGCGTCGCGATCCTGCGCGCGGTCGGGATCGTCGCCCGCCGCCTCGGGGCCGGGATCATGCAGTACCGCATGCAGGCGCACTACCGGCGCGCCGTCACCCGCAAGTACCTCGAGCTGCCGCTCGCCTGGCACCAGCGCCATCCCACCGGCCAGCTGCTGTCGAACGCCAACTCCGACGTCGAGGCCGCGTGGATGCCGATCGCGCCCCTGCCGATGGCCGTGGGCACCGTCGCGATGATGGTCGTGGCGATCGTGCAGATGCTGTTGGCCGACCTGGTGCTCGCGCTGACCGGTCTGATCGCCTTCCCGCTGGTCATCGTCGTCAACGTGCTCTACCAGCGCCTGCAGTCACCGCTGATGACCCGCGCACAGGCGTTGCGCGCGGAGCTGAGCGAGATCGCGCACGAGTCCTTCGACGGCGCGATGGTGGTCAAGACGCTGGGGCGCGAGGCCGAGGAGACCGACCGGTTCGCCGCCCGCGCCGAGGCCCTGCGCGACGTCAACATCCGCTCCGGCCGGTTGCGCTCGGTCTTCGACCCGGTCATGGAGTCGCTGCCGAACCTCGCCGTGCTGGTCGTGCTCGCCCTGGGCGTCCAGCGCTACCTCGCCGGCGACTCCGCCGCGGGCGACGTGGTGACGGTGGCCTACCTGCTCACGGTGGTCGCCTTTCCGATCCGCTCGCTGGGCTGGCTGGTGGCCGACATGCCGCGCTCGGTGGTGGGCTTCCGGCGGGTCTCGGCCGTGCTGGGGGAGACCGGTCAGATGACGTACGGCGAGGCGAGCGCCGCCGGTCACGGGGCCGGACCGGCGCGCCTGGAGGTGGCCGACGTCGAATTCGCCCACCCCGGCTCCGGCGCGACCGACGCGGAGCCCGAGCCGTTGCTGCGCGGCATCGACTTCACCGTCGAGCCCGGCCGCTCGGTCGCGCTGGTGGGGCCCACGGCGTCGGGCAAGTCCACGCTCACCTCGCTGCTGGTGCGGGCCGTCGATCCCGACCGGGGAGCGGTGCGCCTGGACGGCACCGACCTGCGCGCGTTGGCGCACGGCGAGCTCGCCGGGGCGGTCGCGCTCGTGCCGCAGACCACCTTCGTCTTCGACGACACCGTGCGCGGCAACGTCGCGCTCGACCTCGACCTCGACGACGCGACGATCTGGCAGGCGCTGCGGGCCGCCCAGGCCGAGGACTTCGTGCGCGCGCTGCCCGCCGGGCTCGACACGCGGCTGGGGGAGCGGGGCACCTCGCTCTCGGGCGGTCAGCGCCAGCGCATCGCGCTCGCCCGCGCCCTGGTCCGGCGGCCGCGGCTGCTGATCCTCGACGACGCGACCTCGGCGGTCGACCCGGAGGTCGAGGGGCGCATCCTGGCCGCGTTGCGCGACCAGGCCGAGGCCGCCGGCCACGCCCCGCCGACGCTGCTCACCGTGGCCTACCGCAAGGCGACCATCGCGCTGGCCGACGAGGTCGTCTACCTCGCCGACGGCCGGATCGCCGACCGCGGCACCCACCAGGAGCTCCTCGCCCGCAACCCCGACTACGCCCGCCTGGTCAACGCCTACGAGGTCGAGCTCGAACCGCGGCCGGTCGCCGGATCAGGGGAGGAGGAGCGATGAGCGCGCCTACAACGGGGACCGGGGTCGACACCGGCGAGCAGATCGGCGCCTGGGAGACCATCCGTGCCGGCATCCGGCACTCGCCGGAGCTGCGCGAGGGGTTCGCGGTCACCGTGGCGTTCGCCGTCGTCGCGACGCTCGGCCGGGTCGTCGTCCCGATCGCGGTGCAGCAGACCCTCGACCGCGGGCTCGGCTCCGATGGGCGCGCGGGCGACCTCGGGTTCACCGTCACGATGCTGCTGGTCGCGACCGCGGCGCTCGTCCTGACCGGCGTCGCGTCGTACTTCATGACCGCCCGGCTCTTCCGCACCGCCGAACGCGGCCTGGCGACGCTGCGCGTGAAGGCGTTCCGGCACGTGCACGACCTGCCCCTGCTGACGCAGAACTCCGAGCGCCGCGGCGCCCTGGTCTCGCGGGTGACCAGCGACGTCGACCAGGTCTCGCAGTTCCTGATCTTCGGCGGCGTCATCGCCATCATCAGCATCGGCCAGATCACCGTCGCCACGGTCGTGATGCTTTTCTACTCCTGGCAGCTCACGCTGGTCGTCTGGCTCTGCTTCGCCCCGCTCTTCTTGTCCCTGCGGTTCTTCCAGCGCAAGCTCTCGGCGGCGTACGGCGTGGTCCGACAGCAGGTCGGCGCGATGCTCTCCGCGATCGCCGAGCCGGTCGTGGGCGCGGCGGTCGTCAGGGCCTACGCCGTGGAGGCACGGACCCAGCGGCGCATCGACGAGGCGATCGAGGCCAACCGTGCCGCCGCGACCCGCGCGCAGGGCCTCACGGCGTTCTCGTTCTCCCTCGGCGGGGTCTCCGGCGGTCTGGCGAACGCCGGGGTCCTGGTCGTCGGGGTCTGGGTCGGGGTGGCTGGCGACGTCACGCTCGGCGTCGTCCTCGCCTTCGCCTTCCTCGTCACGCTGTTCGTCGGACCGGTGCAGATGGGCACCCAGGTCCTCACCGACGCCCAGAACGCCATCGCCGGCTGGCGGCGGGTCATCGGGATCCTCCAGACCCCGGCCGACGTGACCGATCCGGGGGCCGACGGCACCCCGCTGCCGCACCGCCCGGTCGACATCACCTTCGAGCATGTCGGGTTCGCCTATCCCGGTGGCGAGCCGGTGCTCCACGACATCGACGAGCACATCGCCGCCGGCACCCGAGTGGCGGTGGTGGGGGAGACCGGCTCCGGCAAGTCCACCCTGGCCAAGCTGCTGACCCGGCTGATGGACCCCACGACCGGCCGGGTGCTCCTCGACGGCATCGACCTGCGCCGGGTCCCCTTCGACTCGCTGCGACGCCGGGTCGTCCTGGTCCCGCAGGAGGGCTTCCTCTTCGACGCCGACCTGCGCGCGAACCTCCGCTACGGCCGCCTCGACGCGACCGACGCCGACCTGCTCGCCGCCGCCGAGGCCCTCGGCCTCGCCGACTGGCTGGCCGGCCTCCCGCGCGGCCTCGACACCCGCGTCGGGCAACGGGGCGAGTCGCTCTCGGCGGGGGAGCGCCAGCTCGTCGCGCTGATCCGGGCCCGGCTCGCCGACCCGGACCTCCTCGTGCTCGACGAGGCCACCAGCGCGGTCGACCCCGAGCTGGAGATGCGCATCGGCCGGGCGCTGGAACGGCTGATGGAGGGCCGCACCTCGGTCTCGATCGCCCACCGGCTCACGACCGCCGAGAACGCCGACGAGGTGCTGGTCTTCGACCGGGGCCGGATCGTGCAGCGCGGGCCGCACGACCGACTGGTCGCCGAGGGCGGGGTCTACGGCCGGCTGCACGCCTCCTGGGTCGCCCAGCAGGGTCGCTGACGCGCGCCGCCGTACTCCGGTGCCGGCCCTCCTGGGAGGATGGGCGCATGTCGCTGGACCCCCGCATCTCCGCACGCCTCAAGCGCACCGCCGACGGCCTGGTCCCGGCCATCGCCCAGCAGCACGACACCGGTGAGGTGCTGATGTTGGCCTGGATGAACGACGAGGCGCTGGAGCGCACGCTGGCCACCGGACGGGCGACCTACTGGTCCCGCTCCCGGCAGGAGCTGTGGGCCAAGGGCGACACCTCCGGCCACGTCCAGTGGGTCAAGGAGGTCCGGCTGGACTGCGACGGCGACACCCTGCTGCTCAAGGTCGACCAGGTCGGCGCGGCCTGTCACACCGGCGACCGCACGTGCTTCGACGCCGACCTGCTGCCCCTCGCCGACGGGGCAGGGCGGTGAGCGCGGTCCCGACCCCCGACCGGCGCTCCTTCGGGCCGGCGCTCCTCGCGGGGCTCGGCGGCGGGACGCTGGCGACCCTCGCGGCCACGCGCACCTGGGCCACCGCGACCGGCGAGGCCGCCGGTGTGGAGGTGACCGCCGAGGCGAGCGGTACGTCCGCCGCGCCCCTGCCGTGGGCCCTCGCGCTGGTCGCCCTCGCGTCCTGGGGGGCCATCCTCGCGCTGCGCGGCCGGGCGCGGGTGGTGGTCGCCGCGCTCGGGACGCTCGCGGCCCTGGGCGGACTCCTGGCCGCCGGCTTCGGTCTCGACGAGGCGCACGACCGGGCGGCCGACGCCGCCGCCGACCGGGGCGCGGCCGCGGACTCGGTCACGACCGCCCTGACGGCGTGGCCGTGGATCACCCTCGTCGGCCTCGTCGTCGCGGCCGGTGCGGGAGCCGTCGCGGTGCGGCGCTCGCCGCGCTGGCCGGCGATGGGGGCGCGCTACGACGCCCCGACCGGTGCGGCGACGAGCGCCGCCCACCTGGCCGACGACGCCGGCGCCCGCGAGCTGTGGGACGCGCTGGACCGTGGGGTCGACCCCACCGAGACGCAGGGCGACACCCCGACCGACGAGGACCCCCGCTGACCCCTAGACTTGCCGGCGAAGACAGGCTTCATGACGAGGAGTGACCAAGCATGGCTGACAACCACGGCAACACCCCGGCCGCGTGGACCGCGGTGGTGATCGGGCTTGCCGCGTTCATCGTCGGCGGTGTCGGGCTGATCGCCGGCAGCATGGTCACCTTCTGGATCGGTGTGGTCCTGCTCCCCGTCGCGCTCATCGTCATGAAGGTGATGGACGCGATGGGCCTCGGCGACGCCCCCCACTGATCGACGTGACCGTTCTCGACGGGATCATCGCCGGCGTCCGTGAGGATCTCGCCGAGCGCGAGGCGCGCACCCCGCTGGCCGCCCTGGAGGCGCGGGTCGCCGAGGCGCCGCCCGCCCGCGACCCGATGCCGGCCTTCCGCGCCCCCGGCCTGAGCGTGATCGCCGAGGTCAAGCGCGCCAGCCCGAGCAAGGGCCACCTCGGCGACATCCCCGACCCGGCCGCCCTGGCGACCGCGTACGCCGCCGGCGGCGCCGACGCGATCAGCGTGCTCACCGAGCAGCGGCGCTTCAACGGCAGCCTCGCCGATCTCGATTCCGTCCGCGCCGCGGTGCCCACGCCGCTGCTGCGCAAGGACTTCATCGTCACCCCCTATCAGCTGTGGGAGGCGCGGGCCCACGGCGCCGACCTCGCGCTGCTGATCGTCGCCGGGCTCGACCAGCCGACGCTGGCCTCGCTGCACGCGCTGGCCCTCGAGCTCGGACTGACGCCGCTCGTGGAGGTCCACGAGCTCGACGAGGTGCGCCGGGCCGTCGACGTCGGCGCCGAGCTGATCGGCGTCAACAACCGCAACCTCAAGACCCTCGAGGTCGACCCCGACACCTTCGCCGCTCTCGCTGCCCACATCCCCGACGGCACCGTCAAGGTGGCCGAGTCCGGCCTGCGCGGGCCCGAGGACGCCGCCCGGCACGCCGCCGAGGGTGCCGATGTCGTGCTCGTCGGCGAGGCGCTGGTCATCGGTGGCGACCCCGCTGCCGGCGTGGCCGCGATGCGAGCGGCGGGCGCGGCGCGATGACCGACCCCACGGCGACCGGTGTCTTCGGCGAGTTCGGCGGGCGCTTCATGCCCGAGGCGCTGATCGCCGCCCTCGACGAGCTCGACGCCGCCTGGCAGGAGGCGATGGCAGACCCCGCGTTCGTCGCGGAGTTCGAAGCGGTGCTGCGCGACTACGCCGGCATGCCGAGCCCGCTGTACGAGGCGACCCGGCTCTCCGAGCAGGTCGGCGCGCGGATCCTGCTCAAGCGCGAGGACCTCAACCACACCGGCGCCCACAAGATCCGCAACGTGATGGGCCAGGCCCTGCTCACCAAGCGGATGGGCAAGAAGCGCGTCATCGCCGAGACCGGCGCCGGCCAGCACGGCGTGGCGTCGGCGACCGCGGCGGCGTACTTCGGTCTCGACTGCACCGTCTACATGGGCGCGGTCGACACCCGCCGCCAGGCGCTCAACGTCGCCCGGATGCATCTGCTCGGCGCGACGGTCGTCCCGGTCGAGTCCGGCAGCGCGACCCTCAAGGACGCCATCAACGAGGCGCTGCGCGAATGGGTCGCGACCGTCGACCACACCGCCTACCTCTTCGGCACCGCCGCCGGTCCGCACCCCTTCCCGAGCATGGTCCGCGACTTCTGCCGCGGCATCGGTGACGAGGCGCGCGCCCAGTGCCTGGAGCGGTACGGCGTGCTGCCCGACGCGGTCGCCGCGTGCGTGGGCGGCGGGTCCAACGCCATCGGCCTGTTCACCGCCTTCCTCGACGACGCCGACGTGGCCGTGTGGGGGTTCGAGGCCGGGGGCGACGGCGTCGAGACCGGCCGGCACGCCGCGACCATTGGCGCCGGACGACCCGGGGTCCTGCACGGCGCCCGCACCTACGTCCTGCAGGACGACGACGGGCAGACCATCGAGTCGCACTCCATCTCCGCCGGTCTCGACTACCCCGGCGTCGGACCCGAGCACGCCCACCTGGCCGCCTCCGGCCGCGCGATCTACGAGTCGGTGACCGACACCGAGGCGATGGACGCGCTGGCCCTGCTGGCGCGCAGCGAGGGGATCATCCCGGCCATCGAGTCCGCCCATGCCGTCGCCGGGGCACTGCGCAAGGCTCGCGCCCTGGCCGCCGAGAAGGGTCCGGAGGCGACCGTGCTGATCAACCTCAGCGGGCGCGGAGACAAGGACATGGGCACCGCCATCGAATGGTTCGGGCTCGGCGACCCCGACGAGGTCACCGCCGAGCCCGTGGGGGAGCAGCCCGGGGAGAACGCCCCGTGAGCGGCCCGAGCACCCGCACGGCGTTCGACCGCGCCGCCGACGAGGGCCGCGCCGCGCTGATGGGCTACTACCCGGCCGGATTCCCCGACGTCGAGACCGGCATCAGCGCGATCAAGGTGATGGTCGAGTCCGGCGTCGATGTGGTCGAGATCGGCCTGCCCTACAGCGATCCGGTGATGGACGGTCCGACCATCCAGGCCGCCGCCCAGCAGGCCCTGGACGGCGGGGTCCGGATCGCCGACGTGCTGCGCACCGTCGAGGCGGTCGCCGCGACCGGCGTGCCCACCGTCGTGATGACCTATTGGAACCCCGTCGACCGGTACGGCGTGGAGCGCTTCGCCGCCGACCTCGCCTCGGCCGGGGGCTCCGGACTGATCACGCCTGACCTCACCCCCGACAGCGCGCCGGGCGGCGGGCAGGCCTGGATCGCCGCGGCCGAGGCGCACGACCTCGACCGGATCTTCCTGGTCTCCCCGTCCTCGACCGACGAGCGGATCGCGATGACCACCGCGGCCAGCCGCGGCTTCGTCTACGCCACCGCCGTCATGGGCGTCACCGGCGCCCGCGACCAGACCAGCGACCTCGCCGAGCCCCTGGTCCGCCGCACCAAGGCGGTCACCGACCTGCCGGTCGGCGTGGGGCTGGGGGTGTCCAACGGCGACCAGGCCGCCGAGATCGGTCGCTACGCCGACGGCGTGATCGTCGGGTCGGCCTTCGTCCGCACCATCCTCGAGAACCCATCGGACCGTCCGGCGGGCCTGCGTGCCCTCGGCGCCCTGACCGCCGACCTCGCCGACGGGGTGCGTCGTGCTCGTCGCTGAGCGACTGGCGACCTCGATCCCGAGCCCGTCCTCGGGCGTGTGGGAGATCGGCCCGTTCCCCCTGCGGGGCTACGCGGTGTGCATCATCCTCGGCGTCTTCGTCGCGGTCTGGGTCGGTGACCGGCGCTGGGTCGCGCGCGGCGGCGAGAAGGGCTTCGTCGCCGACCTCGCGATCTGGGCGGTCCCGTTCGGCCTGGTCGGTGGGCGGCTCTACCACGTCATCACCGACCACGAGCGCTACTTCGGCGAGGACAAGAACCCGATCACCGCGCTCTACCTGTGGAACGGCGGCCTCGGCATCTGG
>Ga0079224_100007542_pt1 | contig 14624 bp, 8 predicted proteins | sample Stecom2015_FD_80414 | JGI IMG/M metagenome (GOLD analysis project Ga0079224, IMG submission 80414) | Agricultural soil microbial communities from Utah to study Nitrogen management - Steer compost 2015 | ecosystem: Environmental > Terrestrial > Soil > Agricultural land | place: USA: Utah...
GCCGTTCGTTTTTCCCCTGGGGATACCCTCCCCATGGTCGCCAAAAAAGAAAATAATGGTATCATCCATCAGTCCGTCCTGCTTTAAACGGTCCAGCAGTTGGCCGATTTTGTTGTCTGTGAGTTTGAGGCTGTTGTATACCCGGGCTACCTGCTTGCGCATTTCCGGCGAATCCCTGTAAAAAGGGGGCATTTCAAAATCATTCTCGCCTATTTGTTCCGATGTAGGCAGATTGCCCAATACCTCTTCCTCATACCAGGAATAGGCATGCGTCATGGTGCGGGACTGGTGGGAATCGTTAAAGTTAAAAATGGCGAAAAACGGCTGCCCTGGCTTTCGGTTCCACCAGCCGGCCTGGTTGGAATTCTCATGCCAGGTCTCCTCAATGAATGCCTTTTCATTTTGCAGGTTATAATCCGTTTTGCTGTTGTTCGTCACATAATAACCCTCCTTTTGCAGATAAAAGGGAAATCCTTTGACAAAATCCGGAACCGGGAACTGGCTGCGGTGGTGGCCGGTACCCGCCGCATAGGTCCGCACCCCGGTGATGATGGTAAACCGGCTGGGCGAACAAACCGTACCGGTAGAAAAGGCATCGGTAAACCGCACCCCCTTCCGGGCCAGTTGATCCATCACCGGCGTACTTGCTGATTTGTTGCCATAACTTCCTACAAATTGCGGGGAAGTGTCTTCAATGGTAATCCATAAAATATTGGGCTTCTGCCCGTAGGTGAAAGTGCTGAAAAACAACAATGTCAGTAGAGAACCGGCACATTTACACACGCTTGTCCGCCACAGGACTGTCCATATATTGTTATTCATTTTTTGGAAATTCTTTTCAAAATATGTCTTATTCTCCCACCCTGGGTTGATCGCTTCACCTTTTATTTACCTTTCATAGAAGCCTCTCGAAAGGAAGCATCATCGGCAATGAATAACAGGGTATTTGGCCGCCTTGGAGCGGTGGTTTCCCTCTCGTTTTTTGAACAGCCATGTATGGCAAACAAAAAAACAAAAGCCAGGAAAAGCAGAACAAACTTTTTAAGTTGACCCAGTGCCCGGTAAACCAGCCTTCTGGCGGAGGAGACATGGGAAAAACCAAATATTTCAGCGATCTGATCGTAACTTAGACCTTCATAGTAGAAATAAAAAATTGCCTCCCGCTCCTTGGGGTTCAGCGCTTTCAACGCTTTGTTCAGCCTGGCTATCTGCTCCTCCTCAATCTGTCTGTTGATAAAGATGGTTTCATTCGACATTTCTACCGGAAAATGCGAAAACATCATCGCTTCGTGATGTTGGCATTCCTTCCTGTATTTTTTAAGATAGTCCAGCACCCTTCTTTTAAAGGCCTTGTACAGATACATTTTGACAGAAGCGGGGTCTCCAAACCCTCCTCTGTTTTTTCTCAAATAAATAAAAAAATCCTGCAGGCAATCTTTGATCATTTCCCTGTCCGTGGAAAACTGGCAACCGTAATTAAAAAGCGCTCCGGCGTATTGCTGGTATAGCTGTAAAAAGGCAGCCTCGTCTCCGCGTTTGAAAGATGCCCAAAGCGCGTGCTCAGGCAGTTTCCCTTCATCAGCTCCAATAGGGCTACTATTCTTGGTTTGGGGAAAATGGTGTAAAAGATAATTTTTTTGGTCTGTGGACATAGCCCGGCCCTTTATGGCTGGATTAAAATTACAAAACAAAGTGAGGCATATTATAAAAATTCTCTTTCAATCCCAAAAGTGCAGACCGAAATTGACAGAATTAAAAAAAAACAAAAATTTCCGGTATCATTTTTCAAACTTTCCCCTTATCACATTGAAACTATGAATTGAGTGAAGGAAACTGAGTCCGATATCTTTTATTATCTCATAACGCATCCCGGCTTTCGGGACTGGGTACGGGCACCTGGCCATGAAAACAATTATTTCTGGAAAAAATGGATGGATGAACATCCTCAACACCTTTTCGAAGTAAAAAAAGCCCGGGAGTTTATCGAAAGGCTGAATTTCCGGGAGGAACAGCTTTCGCCGAAAGAGCTTGACGACCTGTTCGGAAAGGTAATCAGTCACGAAATGCCCGCTCAACGGCAGCATCCAGGAAGACCGGGCCTGAAGCCTGTCCCTGGACAATGGCTGAGGATAGCAGCCATTCTGTTAATTGTTTTTATGGCGACGGTGCTTTTTCACGGATTATCAACGGAAGACAGCAAAAAACCGGGAGAGGCGCAGGTAAAATGGGTGGTTTTGGAAAATCCCAAAGGCAGAAAATCCAAGGTGACCTTGCCGGACGGCAGCAAGGTTCACCTTAATAGTGAAAGCCGGCTTAAGTTCCCTGAAGCCTTTCAGGGAGATGTCCGAAAGGTGGAGCTGACAGGCGAGGCATTTTTTGAGGTGGTGTCCAATGACAGTATCGGATTTGTAGTGCAGGCGAAGGATCTGCAAGCCGAAGTGCTGGGGACTTCTTTCAATGTCCGGTCTTATGAACGGGAGATGGCCACCGATATTTCACTTATCACCGGCAAGGTTAGGATAAATGAGACAGGCGAAGGGAACACCGGGGAAAGCAGGTATCTAAGTCCCGGTGAACAGCTTCGCTATAACAAGAATACCGGGAAGATCGACGTCAGTCTTTTTGATGTCGAACAGGTGGTGGCCTGGACCGAGGGTGTGATCATTTTCAGGGACGCCGGTTTTGAGGAATTTATCCACCAACTGGAAAGCTGGTACGGGGTAGATTTCCAAATTTATGGCCAACCCTCCAGGCAATGGAAAGTCAATGGCCGCTACAAAAATGAAAAACTCGAAGACATTCTTGTCGGGCTCCAGTTCGTATACGGACTGGAATATAAAATTCAGGGAAAAAATGTAATATTAAAGCTCAAATAATCTATGAAAAGAAACCAACAGGGCCTCATCAATGCCTGGATTAAATCTGCTGATCCTCGCCAGGAACATTTAAAGCTATTGCACATCAAGTATTCACCATTATAAAACTCAAACCATGAAAATAATTTTACAATGCCCTCCAATCAAATGGAGTAAGCTGCTACTGGGAATATTGACATTTTGCATTATTTCCAATACTTCCTCCGCATGGGGACAGAGAAGTTTGGCGTCTGCCCATGAAGCTAACTATAACCAGCCGGCCAATGAGCTGGACGTTTTTGTAAGCATCAGGCTTAAGGATGCAAAAGTCAAAGCGCTGTTGGATGCCATAGAAGACAGGACAGGATTCAGGTTTGTTTACGACAAATCGGTACTTGGCTATAACATGTCCTTTACTATAGAGGAAGATCAAATATCCCTGTACCGCCTGTTGGAAAAGGTCTCGAATACGTCAGATTTAAGGTTTAAGCAAGTCAACCGAAACATCAATGTGCGGCTGGCGAATAAGGAACCGGAACCGGGGTCTGAGGAAATTGCCGACATCACCGTCACTGGGACGGTGGTCGATCAAAACGGCGATCCGATCCCGGGGGCAACCGTTTCAATACCGGAACTGGGTTTGGGAACGGCTACAGACATAGACGGCAGGTATTCGCTCACCGTACCCGACGGCGCGACATTGGTTTTTTCCTTTGTCGGTTTTCAATCCCAAAGCATTGCCGTAGGCAACCAACGCGTGATCAACGTGACTTTAGCAGAAGATATTTCCGCTTTGGATGAAGTCGTGGTAGTGGGTTATGGAACGCAGAAAAAAGCCACCATTACCGGTGCTATCAGTGTGGTAGGAGGAGATGAAATCATGGAATCTCCGACGATTAACTATACCAACGCACTAGCGGGGAGGTTGTCCGGACTGACTGTAATAAGTGGAAGCGGCGAACCTGGCAGAGACGCCAGTACCCTTCGGATCCGGGGCGTAAACACATTGGGTAACAGTGACCCTTTAATTGTAATTGATGGTATTGCAAACCGCAGCATGGACCGCCTTGATCCGGCGGACATCGAAAGCATTTCTATTTTAAAAGACGCATCGGCGGCCATATATGGTTCCCAGGCCGCTAACGGCGTCATCCTGATCACCACTAAGCGAGGCACGGAAAACAAACCTGTTGTACGGCTGAATTTCAATAAGGGATGGAACCGTCCCACGGTGATTCCTGAACTGGCGGATGCGGCCGAGTATGCCACGATGATGAATGAATTGAACCTGTACCGGGGAACCCCGCAACCTTTTTCCGCCGATGATATTCAGAAATTCCAGGACGGATCCTCGCCCTGGACCCATCCCAATACGGATTGGTTTGAAGAAACCCTGGAGCAATATGCCCCCCAACATTATGGAAATGTCTCCATAAGCGGAGGGTCTGAAAACATCCAGTATTATCTTTCAGCCGGAACGAATTTTCAGGATGGAATTTATAAAAACAGTGCTACCTACTATTCCCAGGTGGATTTTAGGGGGAATTTCGACGTGAAACTTTCTGACTACATCAACGTGGGCGTGAATTTGATGGGCCGCCAGGAAAACAGGAATTATCCCACGGTTGCCACCTCACAGATATGGAATACGATCATCAATTCCATGCCCATAGTGACCGCCTATTGGCCAAACGGCCTTCCGGGTCCCGATGTGCAGTTGGGTAAAAGCCCATTGATGGCCACCGATTTAACGGGCTATAGCCGGGACAAGGACTATGTGATGGAAAGCAATGTGAAGCTTGACGTCAAAATTCCCGGAATTGAGGGGCTGCTGCTGACGGGAAATCTATCCTTTGACAAAAACATAAACAACAACAAGCTATGGCAAACCCCCTGGCTTTTGTATTCATGGGATGGACAGTCGTATGATGAAAACAACGATCCATTGTTGCGGGGTGCGTATACGGGTTATTCAGACCCCCGTTTGTCCCAGTCCTTCACTGACGGACACCGCAGTTTTATGAACCTGCTGGTGAATTACAACCTGGATTTTGGAGACAGCCATAATGTGAACATCCTGGTCGGCGGGGAGAAAATTGAAGGCGAGTCCATGTTTGTCTCGGCCAGTAGAAGGTACTTTGCGTCAACAGCCATTGACCAGTTGTTTGCCGGAGGAGACTTATTAAAGGACAACAATGGCTCAGCAAGTGTGAATAGCAGGTTGAATACCTTTGGCCGGATTAACTACGACTTTGCCAACAAGTATCTGGCCGAAGTGGTTTGGAGACTGGACGGCTCTTACATATTTCCGAAGGGGAAAAGATTTGGGTTTTTCCCCGGTTTTTCCTTAGGCTGGGTATTGTCGGAAGAGGATTTTTGGAATGTTGAAGCCCTGGACTTTCTGAAGCTGCGCGGCTCCTGGGGACAAACAGGAAATGACCGGATCTCCCCTTACCAGTTTTTGGCCAGTTACAATATTGCGGCAAGTTCCGGAAACTACATTTTCAATGGAAACGTAGAAGCCCAAACCATGCGCGCCTCACGCATTCCAAATCCCAACGTCACCTGGGAGGTGGCCAGCCAGACAAATCTCGGCGTGGATGGCGAAATGTTTAACGGTAAGATCAATTTCTCCGTGGAGTACTTCTATAATCTGCGGTCGAATATCCTGGCGTTCCGCAACGCTTCTGTGCCGGGATCATCCGGACTTACCCTTCCCAGGGAGAATATCGGAGAAGTCGAGAACAAAGGATTTGACTTCACGGTCGGATACAACTCCACGGCAGGCAACTTTAGCTATGGCGTTTCCGTGAACGGGGGCCTGGCAAAAAATAAAATATTGTTTTGGGATGAAGAGCCGGGAATACCTGAATACCAAAGGACCACAGGACGTCCCATGGGATCCACGCTCAATTATAGGGTCCTGGGCGTATTCGATGATCAGGCAGACCTCGACAGGTATCCGCACATGGAAGGCGCCCAGCCCGGTGACCTGATTTTCGAAGATTATAACGGTGATGGAAAAATAGACGGCCTGGACATGGTGAGGGATGACCGTTCTACTGTGCCCACTTTTACAGGCGGGGCATCCATTGATTTGGGATACAAAAGGTTCTATGCCTCCATCCTTTTTCAAGGGGCTGCCGGTGCTGTGCGCAGCACCTACAAAGAAAGTGAAGGAGAAGGGTTTAACTACCTGAAATCAAATGTGGAAGGCCGATGGACTCCCGATAATCCAACCGCGGACAAACCCAGGGCCTATAACCGCGTGGGGGTATACTGGCGCGCAAATCCCGGCTACAACAACACCTATTACATGAAAAGTTCAGACTACCTAAGGCTCAAGAACCTGATGGTGGGTTATGAGCTGCCCGAGACGCTCGCCGCCAAAGTCGGCTTGTCCCAGGCTTCGGTGTACGTGAGCGGACAAAACCTGCTGACCTTCACAGGCCTTAAGGATTTCGATCCGGAATCCCCTTTCAATCTGACGATCGGAACGGTCTATCCCACCAACAAGGTGATTAATGTCGGTTTATCCTTAATGTTTTAAAAATCAAGTCATGAAAAATATATCAATACCTTTATTGGCGTTTGCTTTTCTGTCACAATTTGTACTTTACTCCTGTGATCCGGACGTCCTGGAAACACAGCCATTAAACGAGTATTCAGAAGCTGATGTATGGTCAGATCCCGCCTTAGTGGAATTGGTCATAAACGGCGTGTACAACGAACTGGACCTGGTGTACCGGGAGGGAGCCAAGGCCGGACTGGTGGACGAGTCCAACCAGACTTTTGCCGGCTTGAACTTCGACTTTACGCTGGCGACACCGGACAATATCCCCAACCGCGGAGGGTCCTACCGTTCGTGGGATCAATATTACGTAAGCATTCGTACCTGCAACTCGTTTTTTGAATTTGCGGATCAGATTGAATGGCCGGAAGGAACCAAAGACGGAAAAACCCTGCGGGAAAGGATGACCGGGGAAGTGACCTTTTTGCGTGCGGCTTTGTACTCTTACTTAATCAATTACTTTGGTGGTGTGCCCCTGGTCACCGAATACTATGACTTGGATGATGAATTTCAAATCCCCCGAAACACCTATGAGGAATGCGTGAATTTCATTGTCGATGAACTGGACAAAGCTGCTGAGCTACTGCCAGAGGTACAGTCCGGCGATGATGATGGTAGAGCGACCAAAGGGGCTGCACTGGCATGGAAATCACGGGTGCTGTTGTTTGCTGCCAGCGATTTGTACCACAGTACAAGCACCCTATTCCCCGGCTACGCCCATCCAGAGTTAATCGGGTACTCCGGAGCTAATCGGCAGGCGCTTTGGCAGTCCGCTAAAGATGCCGCTAAAGAAGTTATGGACCTGGGGGTATATGAATTGTTCCGGCCCGATCCAAATCCGGATGAGGTTGTTCAAAACATCATTGATCTACACACGCTTACACGTACCTCAGAGGATATCTTTGTAAAATATGTAAACCCGCTGGCGGACGCCCGGGGTTATGGGCGGTTTAGCACGCCAAATGGCTATGGGGGTGTGAGCACCATTACCCCTTTGGGCGATTTGGTCGACAGTTATGAGATGGCGGATGGAAGCAAGTTTAGCTGGGATAATCCGGAACATAAGGCATTGCCCTACGAAAACAGAGAGCCTCGATTTTACGCCAATATTTTGTATGAGGGGGCAAGGTTTAAAGACAGGCCGGCGGACGCAGCCAGCATCGATCCTGAGGGTGTAATCCAGGCGGGCGTATGGCACCGTTGGGATGAAGCCAGCCAGTCTGTGGTAGAGGAATGGGGACTGGATACTAGAAATAGTCCTTTCGCGCCGCACAACGGAGGTTATACGGGTTATTACAGCCGGAAGATGGTCGATGTCTCAGTAAACCAACAGTTCGAACCCCAGACGGTCCCCTGGCGATATATCCGGTATTCCGAAATCTTGCTCAACTATGCCGAAGCCTGTATTGAGCTCGGTGAGGAAGAGGAGGCCCGCAAATATATCAATATGATCAGACACAGGGCCGGTTTACCCCCGATCAGCGATTCCGGTGATGCCTTGCGTGAACGGTACCGCAACGAACGGCGAATAGAACTTTCCTTCGAAGACCGCCGGTTTTATGATGTAAGAAGGTGGGCCATCGCACCGGAGGCATATGGCGAGGTGCACGGGGTCCGTATTGTATACGAACTGCTGCCGGACAAGACCACCAGCCCCACGCCTACCATCACCCCGTTTGTACTGGATGACAGATTTTGGGATGACAGGGCGTATTTTCTTCCCATCATGAGGAGTGAAATGAATAAAAACAGTGAATTGGTGCAGAACCCCGGCTACAACTAATTTATGATGAAATATTTCATTGCAATATGGTTGCTGTTTTGTACGCTGCCCGTCGCGTATGGCCAAAAAGACCTGGTCAACATCCTGACGGATCCCCCGGGCGTCTTTCCGGGAACGGAGAAGCTGACATGGGATTTTGATGTTGCCAGCCACATCGTCGCAGGGGCCCATCATTACATTGAACAAGAGATAGACAGGTCCGTGGAAAGCAGAAAGCCACTGTGGAAGCGGGACCTGTCTTCCCCCGCTGCGTATGTACAATCAGTAAATCCCAACAGGCTTCGGTTTATGAAAATCCTTGGGATTCCAACCGACGAGGAACAGACAGTTCAGTACAACACCCTAAATGCCGCAACACCTACCGCCACCATGGACAAATATTCCAAGGGAACGGATCCGGTCATGGTAGGTGAAACTGCATCGTACCGGATTTATCAGGTCAGGTGGTCAGTGGATGGCGAATTTTTGGGAGAAGGCCTTCTTTTGGCACCGAAGAAAGATATCGTCGGCAACGTGATCGCGGTGCCGGATGCGGACCAGACGCCCGAAGAGCTCACCGGACTGGCCGCCGGGATTCCGGAGAGCTCCCAGTTTGCCAGACGCTTGGCTGAAAACGGTTTTCAGGTGCTCGTCCCGGTACTGATCGACCGGACCGTACTTAATGAAGGACAACACAGTCAGCAAACCTACAGGGAACGATTGCACCGACAGGCCTACCATATGGGAGAACACATCATCGGACTTGAGGTGAGAAAGATTATGGCCGCCGTAGACTGGTTTAAAGAAAATTTCAGCGAAGCTAAAATAGGCATAGCAGGATACAGCGAAGGAGGCTTGCTTGCGTTTTATTCGGCGGCGGTGGACGAGCGCATTGATGTTTGCCTGGTCAGTGGATATTTCGACGAAAGGCAGACAACCTGGAGCGAACCTTTGTACCGGAATGTCTGGGGATTGTTGAAAGAATTTGGAGATGCCGAGATTGCCTCCATGGTTGCCCCGAGAGCATTGATCGTCGAGCATAGCTTCGTTCCGGAATACATTGACCAGGTAAGCAATGTTACCCTGGATCCTCAATATGAGGAAGGTCTTTCGGAATCAGGGTTTAAAGGGAAAATTGGCACACCCAGTTTTTCCACTGTTCAATCAGAATTTGAGCGGATCGGGACCTTGGTGGGTGGCCCGTTGCAAAAGCGGTATCTCATCGGAAAGCAAAACAAACCGGAGGATTTTGGATCTGCTGCCGCTTTGACCAGGTTTGCGACCTTAATGGGCGCCGGAGACCTACAGCCTTCCCGCGGCAAACCCGAAATACCAGCCGATAATAGGGCGGATTTTGATCCTGAAGAGAGGCAGAAAAGACAGTATATCGATCTTGAAAATTACCTTCAAAGGAAGATCGAAATCTCCGACATCACCAGAGCCAATTTTTTCTTAAGACAGGCAGAACCCAAAATCGGCGAGATCGGATGGTCCACGCTTCAATATCGGCCATATTTTGATCCTACGGAATTTGTAGAAAGCAGCAAAAAGTACCGAAAATACCTGAATGAGGAAATCTTCGGAACTTTTGACGGGGATTTGTCCATTAAAAACGTGCAAAGTCGGCTCGTTTATGAAACGGCAAGGTACGTGGGGTATGAAGTCATTCTAGAACTCGCCGATGAGTTTTATGCAGGAGGCATACTGTTGCTCCCCAGGGACCTACAGGAGGGTGAGAAAAGACCCGTGGTGGTCTGCCAGCATGGAAGAGCGGGATTGCCGCAACAACTTGTTGAAGGTGACCGGGCCTACAACAATGCAGGTGCAAGGCTTGCCGAGAATGGCTTTGTAGTCTTTGCTCCCTATGCGCCGTTTCAGGGTGAGGACCGGTACCGTTGGCTGGACAGAAAAGCCAACACAGTTAAAAAGACGCTGTTTTCATTTATTATTGCGCAACATGAGGGGATACTGGACTGGCTGGGCACGCTACCTTTTGTGGATGAAGAGCGCATAGGTCTGTATGGTTTGAGTTATGGGGGGGAAGTGGCCATCCGTGTACCCGCCGTATCGGAGCGGTACGCCGTGGCGATATGTTCGGGTGATTTTGGACAATGGACCCGCAAGGTGGCCGATGTCCATTTTCCTTCCTCATTTATGAATACACGGGAATGGGAGATGCCCTATTTCAATATGGGCAATACCTTCAGCTATGCTGAATTGGCTTATTTGATCTTCCCGCGGGCCTTTATGGTGGAAAGAGGGCATTTTGACCGGGTCCATACTGATGAATGGGTGGGGTACGAATACGGAAAAGTCAACTACCTGTACAATCTTTACAACAAAGGATCAAAATCTGCCATTGAATATTTCAACGGAGGGCATGCGATGCGGAATGCCGGCACCTTTGATTTTTTGAGAAAGCAACTGGACTGGCCATAGTTTTCCATTGATTGCCTGGAAATGACCACAGCTACAAGGAATCGGAGGAGTTCCGGAAATTGTGTTTGAACAAAGCAAATATTATGACAACTTTGTGAGCAGGCTGTTGATAACAGGCAGGCTATGCGGCATTATCCACCGTGAACCTGCAACGGCCCCGGCCGGGAATCACGTTAAAAAAGGCTTGTAGTCTTGCTCGACCAATTTGCGGGGAACTAAAATTAGCCAATGGCAGAAAAACTGATTTTATTAAAAGGAGAAGTTATATGAAAAAATGTGTTGGCCGCCGTGCGTGGCCAAGCGGGATTGTTATTTTTTTAATCCCGCTACTGTTCCTATCGACGCTTTTTCCCTCACCCGGTGTGGCCCAGATCAGGGAAATCCACATCAAGGCGGTAGGTGGACTGCAGTTTGACAAGGTCAGGTTCAAGGCAGAACCCGGAGAGCGGATACGGATCATTCTGTCCAATGCGGACGACATGTTTCATAATATGTTGATTACAAAACCCGGGAAACGGGAATCGGTGGTGGAAGCTGCATTAAATCTGGCAGAGCTTGGGCCACAGCTTGAATTCATTCCCAAAACCGACGATGTATTGTGGAGCACCAGGGTACTTGCTCCCGGGGAGGAGGCAACGCTAGAAATTAAAGTACCTTCATCAGAAGGGATATATCCCTATGTATGCACCTACCCGGGTCACGGAACGATTATGTTTGGCGCCATGTATGTCACCAGGGGGGATTTGCCGGATATAAAGGAGGATGTTAACATTCCCGAGCAACGACGCAGCGCCTCCCTAGGGGCTGGTCCGAACGCTGAGGACCATGCACACCACAAGGAGGAAGAGGTCTGGCATCCGTACGAGCTGGTCCCTCCCTACTGGTATCGTATTTTTATGCCGGAATCCGGTCCTGCCTCCATAGCGGTTAATCTGGATGATTCGGTCTTTTATTGCTGGGATGCCGGCCTGTGCCGGTTGCGGTATGTTTGGGAAGATGATTTCCTGGATATTTCAGAGCCCTGGTCCATTAAAGGTGACGCCCGTGCGAAAGTATTGGGAGAAATTGTATACCGGGAAAACCAGTTTCCCCTGGATCTGGGATTTGAAAACCAGGATGTGGCATACCGGGGCTATAGGCTGGTGGAGGGTGGCTATCCGGAATTTTATTATACGATCAACGGCATTGACATTTACGAACTGATCCGTCCTTTGCCCGGCCAGGATGGTATAAGAAGGCGGTTTCGGATAGGTTCCGGAGCGGACAAAGTAAAACTTAACACCCAGTCCCCCGACAAAGTAAACCTAAAATCCAGCCTTGGCACCTGGACCGGAAAAGAGCTGGAAATCAAGCAAAGCAGTCCGTTGGAATTTGAAGTCGAAATGTCATGGTAGCAAAAACAATTCATATGCGGATTCTAAAGTGGTTGGTCATTTCCCAGGTTTTTCTTATCCAAATTGGATGTGCGGACAAGACAGCAGAAGAATCTGTCCCTTTACCGGATACCTCTTATATCGTTGATTCCATCGCCATGCCTCCCGGCTTGAGCGGAGAAGTGGGCGCATTGGCGTTTTTGCCATCGGGGAAGCTGATAGCCGCTTTTCGAAGAGGAGAGGTGATGAAATATGATCATGAAAATGATGAATGGTCCATATTTGCACGGGGCCTACATTTGCCCCTGGGCTTGTTGGTCCGCTCCGAATCGGAAGTACTGGTGATGCAGTATCCTGAATTGACCAGGCTCAAAGATACGGACCTGGATGGGGAAGCTGATGTATACGAGACCGTCACGGATGATTTTGGACTCGGAGGCAACTACCATGAATTCACTTATGGGCCCGTCGAAGATAAGTCCGGCAATCTTTATATCGGGCTCAATTCCACTTCCAACGGAGGGGTCATGATGGAAGAGCTGCGGGGGGAAATCAATGACGACGGCCTGACCGAAAAAGGACTTTATTCCGCGGTTCCCTATAGGGGATGGATTATGATGCTGACTCCTGAAGGAGAACTGTTGCCCTTTGCTTCCGGATTCCGGTCGCCCAATGGCTTGGGATTTGATGATCAGGGGCGGCTATGGGTTACCGACAACCAGGGCGACTGGGTGGGGACAAGTCCCCTGTACCATGTGGAAAAAGGAAAGTTTTACGGACATCCTCCCAGCCTGGCCTGGACCGAAAACTGGGAAGGTGGACGACCGATGGACAAAGGCGTGGAATTTTTGGATTCCCTTCGTACCAAAGCCGCAGTTTTGTTTCCCCACAACGTCATGGCCAATTCCCCCACAGAGCCTGTTACGGTATTGACCGACGAATTTGGTCCTTTTAACGGACAACTGCTCATAGGCGAAATGAACCATCAGCGGATCGTCAGGGTGATGGTGGAGGAAGTTGGAGGAAAGCTTCAGGGGGCGAGCGTGCCTTTTATAGACGGCGGGGGATTGCGAAAAGGTAACAACCGAATGGTGTTCGGGCCTGACGGCGCGCTGTGGGTAGGACAGAACGCAAGCGGCTGGGCCGGATCATCCGGCATACAAAGAATCACCTTTACCGGAAAAATGCCGGTAGATATTCAAAACATCAACATCACTGAAGACGGTTTCAAACTGGCGTTTACTACCGACATGGACAAATCCGCCCTTGAAAACCCGGAAAATTACTCCGTGCGAAGCTACTTTTATGCCTACCATTCAAAATATGGTTCTGATCAAATGGACCTGAAAGATATCGAGATAAAAGGTGTAGAAGTGTCCGAAGACGGAAAAGAAGTACGCTTCGGCTTATCCCCCATGGAAAAAAACAGGGTGTATGAAATCCAGTTAAACAACTTCCAATCGGTGGCCGGGGATTCATTGTCCAACAACCTAATCTGTTACACAATCAATGAGCTGCTTGAATAATTTTATCAAAATTCGCCCCTTCCATTGCCATTTTCCCGAAAGTCCGGGACAGATCCTGTTGCTAGTTGTCCTAATGGCCTTGGTTCCCCAATGGGTACTGGCGACCAATGTGAGGGATTACGGTGCCGTAGGCGATGGCGTCTCCGATGATACCGAAGCCATCTATGCCGCCGTGCGTGCCGCGGAGGATGGGGAGTTGCTTTTTACCAAAGGCACCTATAGGATTACAAGAAGCATTGAGATTGAACTGGGCAACCATGGGCCCCTCGTGATCCGGGGCGTGGCCGGGGCTTCCACCATTGCGATGGAGGGCAATGGGGCAGCATTTATCATAAAGGGTACACATGAGGGCTCAGCCCTGCCAGCCTCTGTAAAGCCACCGGTGTGGGAAAAGGAGAAATTTTTTGTGATTGAATCTTTGGAAATCCTGGGAAAAGGGGAAGAATCGGACGGTATACAGCTCGACGGACTTATGCAGCCCGTAGTCCGGAACTGCCTCATCAGGAACGTCCGGTATGGCATTCACCTTACTACCCGCAACCGGAATGTGCTGTTGCTGGGCAACCAGATCTACAATGGCAAAAAAATAGGGGTATTTCTGGACGATGTAAACATTCACCAAATCAACATCCACGACAACCATATCAGCTATTTCCTGGAGGGCGGCATTGTGGTACGGGATTCCGAAATCCGGAATATACAAATCGTTGGAAATGATATTGAGTACAATTTTGCTGATGATGCCGGCATCGTTTCAGCAGACCTTTATTTTGACACCCTAAATAAGGGCAGCATCCGCGAAGGGACCATTACCGGCAATAACATCCAGGCTAAAGAAAGCCCCGGGGGATCAAATATCCGGTTTGACGGAAATCCCGACACAAATATTAAGATCGGTCTGCTGAGCATCACAGGGAACCATATCAGTAACCAGGAGACGTTGATCAAATTGCGGAATGTAAAGGGGGTCAGCATCACCGGAAATACATTTATACGGGGCTATGCACGGCACATGTTGGTCGAATCTTCTGACAATATTGTGATCCACGGCAATGTATTTGACCACAATGTGGATTATTTCGGTGACCGGATAAACCC
>Ga0079224_100007543_pt1 | contig 14623 bp, 12 predicted proteins | sample Stecom2015_FD_80414 | JGI IMG/M metagenome (GOLD analysis project Ga0079224, IMG submission 80414) | Agricultural soil microbial communities from Utah to study Nitrogen management - Steer compost 2015 | ecosystem: Environmental > Terrestrial > Soil > Agricultural land | place: USA: Utah...
AAGGCATCGGGGCTGGCGAAGGCATCGATCTGCACGGAGTGGTCGATGACCAGCTCGACCGGTTGCAGCGGATTGATCTTCGTGGGGTCGCCGCCGAGCGCGGCCATGGCGTCGCGCATGGCGGCCAGGTCGACGACCGCGGGCACGCCGGTGAAGTCCTGCAGCAGGACGCGCGCCGGCGAGAACGAAATCTCGCGCGGCGGGACGGCATCGCCACGCCAGTTCGCGAGTGCGAGGATGTCTTCGCGGGTCACCGAGACGCCGTCCTCGGTGCGCAGAAGGTTCTCGAGCAGGATACGCAGCGAGTAGGGCAGGCGGGATATGTCGACGCCTGCGCGGGTGAGTGCATCGAGTCGGAAGATTTCGTACTCGTGCTGCCCCACGCGAAGCGTCGAACGGGCGTCGAAGCTGTTCATTGCGGAACCCTCCGTAGAAACGCGGCAAGCCTGACCGGCTATTGTAGGTCCAAGGTTGGCAGCGGTTGCCGATGGCCCTTGTCCCTCGCATGGCCAGCCCGCCAGGACGCGGTGGTAGCATCGATCGCATGAAGACGACTGGTCGTGACGAAGCGCCGCGGGTCAATATCGCCCTGCAAGGCGGAGGCTCGCACGGCGCCTTCACCTGGGGCGTGCTCGATCGCCTCCTCGAGGACGGACGCCTCGAGTTCGAGGGCGTGTCGGGCGCCAGCGCGGGCGCGATCAACGCTGCGCTATTCGTGCATGGCTGGCTGGAGGATGGCCGCGATGGCGCCCGCGCAACGCTATCGCGCTTCTGGCATTCGGTCGGATCGGCGTCCGGGATTTTCGGCAGCGCACCACCGGCACCCTGGGTGGCGTTCTTCACCCGGACGATGTCACCCTACCAGTTCAACCCTGCCAACCTGAACCCGCTGCGTTCGCTGCTGGCGAGCCAGATCGATTTCGATCGCTTGCGTGCGTCGACGGACTTCCGGCTGTTTGTGTCGGCCACCAATGTGCGCACCAGTCATGTCCGGATCTTCCGTAGCGAGGAGATCAGCGCCGACGCGGTGATGGCCTCGGCCTGCCTGCCGAGCGTATTCCATGCCGTGGAGATCGATGGCGAATCGTACTGGGACGGCGGCTACCTGGCCGATCCGCCGCTGTATCCCTTCTTCTACGAATGCTCGACACGCGACCTGCTGGTCGTGATGGTCAATCCGCTGGCGCGCGAGTCGACGCCCAACCAGCCTGGCGACATCCTCGACCGGATCAACGAGATCTCCTTCAACGCTTCGCTCATTGCCGAAATGCGCGCGATCGCCTTCGTGCACAAGCTGCTCGAGGAAGGTTGGCTGAAGAAGCCTTTCGAGTCGAAGCTGCGCAATGTCCTCGTGCACCTGGTCCGGGCCGATGGGGTGCTGACCGGCCTGGGGACCGACACCAAGTACCACACATCGATGTCCTTCCTGTTGGACCTGCACGAGCGCGGCCGCGCGGCCGCCGACGAATGGCTTGCCGAGAGCCTCAGCAACGTCGGCAAACGTTCGTCGATCGACGTCCGGAAGACCTTTCTCGAGGGGTAAGGCGCGCCGGCGCGCCCTACCTTGCGGCTTCAGCGGCCCTTGAAATCCGGCTGGCGCTTCTGCAGGAAGGCCTGTACGCCTTCGCGGAAGTCCTCGGTCTTGCTGGCGATGTCCTGGGAATCGGCCTCGAGTTCGAGCTGGTCCGTAAGGCTGTTGCCACCGCTCGCATTGAGTGCCGCCTTGATCATGGCATAGGCCTTGGTCGGCATCCTGGCGAGCTTTGCAGCCAGGGCCTGCGCTTCCGCGGCGAGTTGCTCATCGGGGTAAACCTTCCAGACGATGCCCATCTGACGCGCCTCTTCGGCCGGAATCTTGTCGGCCAGCAGGGTCAGCGCCCGGGCCCGCGAGTCGCCGACCAGGCGCGGGAGGAACCAGGTGCTGCCGGCATCCGGCACCAGCCCGATCCTGGAGAAGGCCTGCAGGAAGCTGGCCGACTCACCCGCGATGACAATGTCGCCGGCCAGTGCGATGCTCATCCCGGCGCCTGCCGCCACGCCATTGACCGCGGTGATGACGGGCTTGGGCATGGTCCGCATGCCGACGATTGCCGGGTGGTAGAGGGTGCGCAGCAGTTGCCCGGAGCTGAGCTTGCGCTCGGGCGAGCCCGAGGAGTTGAGGTCGGCGCCAGCGCAAAAGCCACGGCCCGCGCCGGTGACGAGCACGGCCCGGATGGTTTCGTCGCCGCCGGCGCGCGCAATCGCTTCGCCGTAGGCGGTGATCAGCTCGGGGCTGATGGCGTTGAGCACGTCGGGCCGATTCAGGGTGATGCGTGCAACCCCGTCGACGGCTTCGTAGAGAATCGGGCTGGTCATGACTGGTCTCCGTTCTGGTCGGTGGTTCCTGCAGCTCCGGATTCGAGGGCTTCGAGCCGGACCAGCACCTGGTCGGGCGCGACCTGTTGGCCGGGGCGAGCGCAGATCTCGAGCACCTTGGCCCGAAAGGGCGCGTCGGTGCGGTGGTTCATCTTCATTGCTTCTATGCTGAACAAGGCTTCGCCACGTTCGATGACGTCGCCGGCCTCGACTCGCACGCTCGCGAGCAGGCCGTGCATGCCGGCGCACATTGCTCCGGAGCCCACCGCTTCGCGGCGGTGCGGCATCGGGGCATCGTCGGCGAAGGCGCCAGAATACCCGAACGCATCGAGGCTGCCCGCGCGCTGCCGGACGAGGGCATCGAATCGATGCTCGAGCCCGTCGATTCGCACTCGCCCCGGTCCGAGCAGTTCGAGCTGCAGCGGCGCATCCGCCCCGCCGGCTGGCCTGGCGTGCCATTGCCCGGGGCCGATGCGCTTCAGGGCCAGTCGGAAGACCTTGGCGGCGATCCGCAGCTCGATCGGCGTCTCGAGCGGTCCGGTCGAACTCCAGTGGGCGAGCCAGCCATGGGGGCGGGCACGGTACTCGATGAGCAGCGCACCCGCCAGTGCCTGCCAACGTACATCGGGCATCAATGGCGCCTTGGCGAGCCCGGCCGAGTCGAGCCAGCCCGTCGCGAGACGGCCACTGGCGAAGCACTCGTGGCGCAGGGCAGCGACAAGATAATCGCGGTTCGTCACGAGCCCGTGCACATGCGTGCCGGCGAGCGCCTCGAGCAGGCGCAGGCGCGCGGACTCCCGGTCCGGTCCGTGGGCGATGATCTTCGCGATCATTGAGTCGTAGAAGGGGGGTATCGTCGCCGCGGGCGCCAGGCCGTGGTCACAACGGATTCCCTCGCCACTCGGCAGGGTCCAGCCCTCCATGGCTCCCGGCTGCGGGGCGAAGTCGTGCCGGGGATCTTCGGCGCACAGGCGAGCCTCGATCGCCCAGCCACCAAAGCGGACGTCGGACTGGCGCAGCGGTAGGGGCTCGCCCTGCGCGACCCGCAACTGCAGTTCGACGAGGTCGATGCCGGTCACTGCCTCGGTGACGGGGTGCTCGACTTGCAGGCGGGTGTTCACCTCCAGGAAGTGGAAGTCGCCATTGGGTTCGAGCAGGAATTCGACGGTGCCGGCGTTCCGATAACCGACGCCGCGAACCAGGGCGATCGCGGCCGCGCCCATGCGCTCGCGAAGCGCTTCGTCGATTCCGGGGGCGGGCGCCTCCTCGAGGACCTTTTGGCGTCGCCGTTGGCTCGAGCAGTCGCGCTCACCGAGATGGAGATAGGCGCCATGCTCGTCGCCGATGACCTGGATCTCGACATGCCGGGCGTGGTCGACGCAGCGCTCGAGCAGCATTTCGTCGTTACCGAAGGCCGCCAGGGCTTCGGCACGCGCCGAGGCGAGCTCGGCGTCGAACTGGTCGATATCATCGACCCGGCGCATACCGCGACCGCCACCGCCGGCCGCGGCCTTGATCATCAGTGGTGTCCCCATCAGCCGCGCCTGCCCGACGAGATCGACACCATCGCCATCGCGTTCATCGGTGCCAGGCAGGCAGGGCACCCCGAGTCGACGGGCAACCTGCTTGGCGGCCGTCTTGTTGCCGAGCGCCTCGATTGCCTCTGCCGGCGGGCCGACGAAGGCGACACCGGCCTGCCCGCAAGCGCGGGCGAACGCCGGGCTCTCGGACAGGAAGCCGTAGCCGGGGTGGATCGCATCGGCGCCGGCCTGCTGCGCCGCGGCGATCACAGCCGCGCCATCGAGATAGCTGGCGGCGGACGGGCCGGGGCCGATGCGCACCGCCTGCCCGGCCAGGCCGACATGGCGGGCATCGGCGTCGGCATCCGAGTACACCGCGACTGTGCGCAGACCGAGGCGCTGTGCGGTGCGCAGGATGCGGCAGGCGATCTCGCCGCGGTTGGCGACCAGCAGGGTGTGAAAGCGGGGCGCTTTCACTGCTCGCGGGGCACGATGCCCATCGTCTTGGCGATGATTCCCATCATGATCTCGTCGGCGCCCCCGCCGATGGAGCCGAGACGGGAGTCGCGCCAGAACCGGTTCACATGGGTTTCCTCGATATAGCCCATGCCGCCCCAGAACTGCACGCACCAGTCGGCGATCTCGCGGGCGACGCGGGCGTTCTTGAGCTTGCACATCGAGGCGAGCTGGGTGACGTCCTCGCCGCCGACATAGAGATCGGTGGCCCGATAAAGCAGGGCGCGCACCGCTTCGAGTTCGGTGCGCAGCTCCGCGAGCTTGTACTGGATGTACTGGTTATGCAGTAGCGACTTCCCGAAGGCTGGCCGCTCGCGCAGGTAATCGATGGTGATATCGAGGATGCGCTGCGCGCGCGTCCAGCCGGCGGCAGCCCACAGCCGCTCTTCCTGGAACTGCATCATCTGGTAGGTGAAGCCCATGCCCTCTTCGCCAATGCGGTAGCGCTGCGGCACGCGAACATCGTCGAGATGGATTTGCGCGGTGTCGGAGGAATGCATGCCCGCCTTGCGCAGCTTGCGGGCAATCTCCACGCCGCGGGTCTTCATCGGCACACAGACCAGCGTCTTGTTGCGATGGGGCGAGCCTTCCGATGTATTGGCCAGCAGGCACATCCAGTCGGCCTGCGTGCCGTTGGTGGTCCACATCTTGCCGCCATTGATGACGTAGTCGTCCCCGTCCTTGCGAGCCGTGGTGCGGATCGAAGCGACGTCGGATCCGGCGCCGACTTCGGATACACCAAGGCAGGCGACGTATTCGCCACTGATCGACGGCGCGAGAAACTCCTTCTTCAATTCGTCCGAGCCGAAGCGCGCCAGCGCCGGCGTTGCCATGTCGGTCTGCACGCCGATCGCCATCGGCACCCCGCCGCAATGGATCGACCCGAGCGCCTCGGTCATCGCCACCGAGAACGAGTAGTCGAGGCCGAGCCCACCGTGCTCGACCGGCTTTGTGACGCCGAGAAACCCGAGCTTGCCCATCTTGCCGAACAGTTCGTGGGCCGGGAATATGCCGGCCTGCTCCCATTCGTCGACGTGCGGGTTGATCTCGGATTCGATGAACTTCTTCAGCGAATCCTGCATCTGCACATGGTCTTCGGTGAACGGCATGGGGAACCCTCCTCGGATTCGGGTGTGTCAGGGCCGGGCGACGCCGAACTGCATCGGGCGGACCGCTCGCGCATCGCCGTCGATGCAGGTGGACAGGGTGAGCGCGAGTACCGCCCGCGTATCGCGCGGGTCGATCACGCCGTCGTCGAGCAGGCGGGCACTGGTATGGAAGGCGCTCGATTGGCGGTCGAAGTTTTCGATGATGCGTCGCTCGAGGGCGGACAGTTCGGCTTCGTCCACCGGTTCGCCACGCCGTTGCGCCTTGGCTTCGCTGACGATGCGCATGGTGAGCGCGGCCTGCTCACCGCCCATGACCGCGGTTCGGGCGTTCGGCCAGCTGAAGACGAAGCGCGGCGAGAATGCGCGGCCGTTCATGCCGTAGTTGCCGGCGCCGAAGGACGCGCCGCAATGCAGGGTGATCGAAGGCACGGTGGCGTTCGAGACGGCCTGGATCATCTTCGAGCCGTGCTTGATCATGCCGGCTCGCTCGGAAGCCGAGCCGACGATGTAGCCGGTGGTGTTCTGCAGGAACAGCAGCGCAGTGCCATCCTGGCAGCAGGCCTGGATGAAGTGGGTCGCCTTGGTCGCGCCGGCGGGGTCGAGCGGCCCATTGTTGGTCAGAATGCCCACCGGCATGCCGGCCAGGCGCGCATGACCGCAGACGGTGGCCGGGCCGTAGTCGGCGCCGAAGTCGAGGAAGTCGGAGGCGTCGACGATCCGGGCGATCACTTCGCGCATGTCGATCGGCTCGCGGAAGTCCAGCGGCATGACGCCGGCGAGCTCCTCGGTCGGATAGACAGGCGACTCGATCGCCGCGGTCGACTCGGCTGCGCGCGCCCAGTTGAGCTTTGCCATCAGCTCGCGGGCAATGCGGATCGCATCGGCATCGTCGTCGGCGAGGTACTCGCCCAGGCCGGTGATACTGGTATGCATGCGGGCCCCGCCGAGCTCCTCGTCGGTGGCGATCTCGCCGGTCGCTGCCTTGAGCAAGGGAGGGCCCGCCAGGAATGCCTTGGCCTGGTCGCGCACCATGATGACGTAGTCGGACAGGCCGGGCATGTAGGCGCCGCCCGCGGTGGACGAGCCGTGCACCACGCCGATGACGGGCAGGCCGGCGGCCGAGAGGCGGGCGAGATTGGAGAAGATGCGCCCGCCCTCGATGAAGCCGTCGACCTGGTACTCGAGCAGGTTGGCGCCGGCCGATTCGATCAGCTGCAGGTACGGCAGGCGATTCTGCATCGCGATGTCCTGCGCGCGCAGGATCTTCTGGCGGCCCATCGACTGGATCGCGCCAGCGGCAATGCCGGAGTCGCTCGCATTGATGACGCAACGCACGCAGCCCACGTAGCCGATGCCGCAGATGACGCCCCCACCAGGCACGGTGTGTTCGGCGTCACGCCGATCCATGCCGAGGCCGGCCATGGTCGAGAGTTCGAGCCAGGGCGCGCCGGCGTCGAGCAGCCGCGCGAGGCGTTCACGCGGCAGCAGCTGGCCGCGCTTTGCGAACAGCGGAGCGGCGCGCGCCGATGCGGCGACCGTGCGGGCTTCGAAGGCGCGCAACTCGTCGACCAGGGCAAGCATGCCGATGCGGCGCGCGGCGAATTCCTCGCTGCCTGTGTCGACCCGGGAGGTAATCTGGGGCATGGCTCAGTCTTCGTCGAGCATCCGTGGTGGGCGGGCCAGCGGAAAGGCGTCAAAGGCCCGGGTCGCGTCGGTCTCGTGGTCCCGGTCGCGGGTCGGCCAGGTATGGCGCGCGTTGGGCACGCCGCCGTCGACCCGGATGCAGCTACCGGTGATGAAGGCCGCCGCTTCACTGAGCAGGAAGACGGCCGCCGCCGACACTTCGGCCTCGGTGCCGAAGCGCTGCAGTGGCACGACAGACTTCAGTCGGCGCAGCTGCGCGCGCATCGGTGGATCGTAGGTATCGAAGCCGCTCGAGGCGATCCAGCCGGGCGCCACGGCGTTGACCCGGACACCGGCGACTGCCCACTCGCAGGCGGCGGTTTCAGTGAAGCTGAGCATGCCGGCGCGCGCGGCGCCCGAGTGGCCCATGGTCGGCATGCCGTGCCAGATGTCCGCGATCATGTTGACGATCGCGCCGCCGTGCTCCTTCATCCAGCCGCGGTACACCGCCCGCGACATCAGGAAGCCTCCGGTGAGGTTGGTGCGCACCACTGCGTCCCAGCCGCGCAGGGAGATGTCCTCGAGGGCGGCGGGAAACTGCCCGCCGGCATTGTTGAACAAGCCATCGATCCGGCCGTGCGCCGCGAGCACCGCCGCGACCGCGGCATCGACGGCGGCTTCGTCGCGAATGTCGACGGCATGGGTGCTGAAGCGCGCGTCGGCGCGCGCGAGTTCGGCGCCAACGGATTCGAGCTTCTCGAGCTTGCGGCCAAGCAGCGCAACTCGCGCCCCGAGTGCCGCGAGTTCGTGGACACAGCAGCGACCGATCCCGGAGCCGGCCCCGGTGACGATGACCACCTGGCCATCGAACAGGCCGGGCCGAAACACTGATCGATAGGCAGCCGCTGGCGCGCTTTCGGCCATCCTCGTCTCCGCTACTGAGTGATATTCAATGATGTTGCCGCATCGTTTCGGCGCCGGCAAGCAGCGAATGTACCCATGGAATGGCTCGGCATCGCTTGTCGTTCGATCGCGGCTGTGCGACTCTTTCGTGTCGATATTGAATCGAGTTCAGGATCGTGGCGACAGACGGTCGAGTGAGTGGCAGCGCGCCGATCGGCACCGGGCCGACGCGCTCGGCGTTGCGGCCAGCGGTGACGCGTCGGCGCCGACCCGAACGGCGCACCGAGATTCTTGCGGCTGCTCGCCAGGTCTTCCCGGTGGCCGGCTTCGATGGCGCCTCGATGGGCGAGATCGCGATGCGCGCCGGTTGCGTCGAGGGAACGATCTACACCTACTTCCGCAACAAGCGGGCGTTGTTCGACGCGGTTCTCGAAGCCTTCTACGAAGACCTCATCGCCGACATCTCGCCGCGGCTGGCGCAGATCGAGGGTACGCGGGACCGACTGGTTTTCTTCGTCGGCCGCCACCTGCGAATCGCGATCGACGATACCGGCATGGGACGGGTCATCAACGGCCAGGTCTGGGGCCGCGCCGACTACCAGGGGTCGAACCTGCATGCGCTGAACCGGCGTTACTGGCGTCTGCTAACCGATGTCCTGCACGAAGGTATCCGGCGCGGAGAGCTGCTCGACTCGCTCGACATTCCGATTGCCCGCGACTTCATCCTGGGCGGGATCCAGCACTGGGCCTGGCGCATGCTGGCGCGCCGCGAGCAGTTCGAGCCGGGCGTCGTCGCCATCCGGATGGTCGACGCCTTGCTGTGTGGCTGGACGCCGGATCCTCGCGTTGGCCACTTGCCCGAGCTCGCCGATCGGGTGGCGCGCATCGAGCGTGCGATCGGCCTCGAACTGGAGAACCGCACATGACTCCTGCCACTCCTGCCGGCCCGAACCGTCCGGACAACAAGGCGCGAAGCGTCGTACGCATCGGGGGTGCCTCGGGCTTCTGGGGCGATACCGCGATCGCGGCGCCGCAACTGCTCGAGCATGGCGAGATCGACTTCCTCGTCTTCGACTATCTTGCCGAAGTCACCATGTCGATCCTGGCCGCCAAGCGCGCAAAGGACCCGGAGCAGTGCTACGCCAACGACTTCGTCGATATCACGATGCGCGCGCTGTTGCCGGAGATCCGTCGGCAAGGTGTCCGGGTCGTCGCGAATGCCGGCGGCGTCAACCCGCTCGCCTGTCGCGATGCTCTGGCAAGGGTGGCCGCCGAACTCGGCATTGTCCTGAAGATCGGGGTGGTGCTGGGCGACGACCTTATCGACCGTGCCGACGAACTTGCGCGCTCGGGCGTGCGCGAGATGTTCGACGGGTCGTCATTCCCGTCCCGGCCGGTGAGCATCAATGCCTACCTCGGTGCAGTGCCGATCGCCCGTGCGCTCGATGCCGGCTGCGATGTGGTCATCACCGGCCGCGGCGTCGACTCGGCGGTGACGCTGGGAGCGATGATGCACGCCTTCGGCTGGGGCGAGACCGACTACGACCTGCTTGCACAAGGGTCGCTGGCCGGCCATCTGGTGGAATGCGGCGCGCAGTGCACCGGCGGACTCTTTACCGATTGGCGCGAGGTGCCCGACTGGGAGAATATCGGCTTTCCGGTGGTCGAGGCGCATGCCGATGGCAGTTTCGTGATCACCAAGTCGCCCGGCACCGGAGGACTGGTGACGCCGGCGAGCGTTGGCGAGCAACTCCTCTACGAAATCGGCGATCCACGCAGCTATCTGTTGCCCGATGTGCGCTGCGATTTCACCATGGTGCGCTTCGAGGCCGACGGTCGTGATCGGGTTCGGGTCACCGGTGCCCGCGGGCGAGCGCCGAGCCGCCACTGCAAGGTCAGCGCGACTCACGCCGATGGCTATCGCAACACGGCTTTCCTGACTATCATCGGCGCCGAAGCGGCATCCAAGGCGCGCCGGACCGGCGAGACCATCCTGGCGCGTACCCGTGCGATGCTGGCCTCCCAGGGCCTGCCCGACTATGCCGAATCACGCATCGAGGTGCTCGGCGCCGAGGAATCGCTCGGGGCGCAGGGCAGGGCGCTGGCGCGCGAGGTGGTACTGAAGATCGCGGTGCGCAGCCCGTCCGTTGCCGCTCTGCGGCTCTTCGCCCGCGAGTTCGCGCCTGCAGGCACCTCGATGGCGCCAGGCACCACCGGATTGGTGGGCGGGAGGCCGAGTCCGTCACCGGTGATCCGCCTGTTCTCCTTCCTGCTTGCCAAGGACGCCATCGCGGTCAGGATCGACATCGACGGCCAAGTCCTGGATGTGCCCTTCGCGGCGGGCGTGGATGACGACGAGGCGGGCGGCGTGCCGGCGGCGAGGGTGTTCGAGTCGTCGCGTGAAGGGCTTGGCGCACGGATGCGGACGGTCGACCTGATACGAATTGCGCACGGGCGCGAGGGTGACAAGGGCAACAAGGCCAATATCGGCATCATCGCCCGCGATCCGCGATGGCTGCCCTGGCTGTCGCTGCGCCTCACTCCGGAGTCGGTTGCGGCCCATTTCGCCCACCGGGCGCCGAGTCGGGTTGAACGCTTCGATCTCCCGGGCATGGGGGCGATCAATTTCCTGCTCCATGATGTGCTCGGCGGTGGCGGCATGGCGTCCCTGCATACGGATAACCTTGCCAAGGCCTATGCCCAGGTCGTCCTGACGATGCCGGTCGCGGTGCCTGGGGTATTGTTGGACGAAACCCGACAGTCGTGATCGCATACGGGCGCTGATTTCCTGGCCTTCTATAATCCGCGCATGAGCGCAACAGCCCAGCCGATGAAGGGGATCCGAGCGATCGATGGAGCCCCCCTGTTCGTCGACCTCGACGGGACGCTGATCCGTTCCGACACCCTCTGGGAAAGTTTCGCCATCGCGTTGCGCGCCAGGCCATGGCGGACCGCGATGGGCGTCACCACGCTCGCTCGCGGACGGGCGGCGCTCAAGGAGTACATCAGCCACCTCGGGCCGATCGATCCGGCGGCGCTGCCCTACCGGGAAAGCTTCGTCGAATGGTTGCGCGAGGAGAAGGCGGGCGGGCGCCGGATCGTGCTGGCGACTGCCGCCGATCGCTCGGTGGCCGAATCGGTGGCGAGTCATCTCGGCGTATTCGAGTCGGTGCTCGCCTCGGACGGCCGGCGAAACCTGAAGGGGCGCGAGAAGCTCGCGGCGATCGAGGCGGCGAGCGAGGGCGGACCTTTCGACTACGCCGGCAACGATGAGTCCGACATGCCGATCTTCGCGCGCTCGCGCCAGGCCGTGGTGGTGGGTGCGCCCGAGTCGGTGATCCGCCACGCGAATCGGCTCGACAGCGCCGACACCCGTTTCGCCCGGGATTCCGGCGGCGGCCTGCGGGCCTGGATCCGCGCGGTGCGTCCCCACCAGTGGTTGAAGAACCTGCTGGTGTTCGTGCCGATGATGACCGCATTCGCGCTCACCGACGCGACGATCTGGCTGCATGCCGTCGAAGCCGCGATGGCGATGTGCCTGGCTGCATCGGCTGGCTACCTGGTTAACGACCTGCTCGACATGCAGCCGGATCGGCGTCATCCGCGCAAGCGCGAGCGGCCCTTCGCCTCCGGCGCGCTGGCGCCGTCGCACGGCTTCTTCGGCGCGGCCCTGATCCTGCTCGTGGCCTGCCTGCTCGCGCTCTCGATCAATGGCAAGGTGTTGTTCTGGCTGCTGTTGTATCTCGGCAGTACGTTGCTGTATTCGTTCTGGCTCAAGCGCCAACCGATGTTCGACGTCGTGACGCTGGCCGGTCTCTACACATTGCGGGTCGAGATCGGCGCGGCAGCCACCGGCATCGAGGTGTCCTTCTGGCTGCGGGCATTCACCATCTTCGTGTTCCTCAGCCTTGCGCTGATCAAGCGCTGCGGCGAACTCGTGTCGGAGCGCGAGCGCGGCGAGCAGACCAGTTCCGGGCGTGGCTACGGGATCGGCGACATCGAGGTCCTCCAGCCCATGGGGGTAGCCGCCTCGGTGGCGGCGGTGCTGGTTCTTGCCCTCTATGTGAGCACCCCCGACGTCGAGATTCGCTATGCGACCCCCAAGCTGCTCTGGCTGGCGATGGTGGCGCTGCTCGTCTGGTTGGGGCGACTGTGGATCGATACCGCGCGCGGCAACATGCATGACGATCCCCTGGTCCATGCGCTCACCGACACCATCGGACGATGGTTGCTGATCTTCATCTGCTCCGTCTTCGTGGTGGCGGCCTTCGGCATTCCGAAGCTCTGGACCTGATCCCGAACGACTGGTACGAGTCGCCCGACCAGGTCTCGACATGGCTCTACGAGGCGGTCCACCTCTCGGGCGTCGGCCGCTTGCGCCCGCTGATCGAGAACCGGCCCCATGGCGATGAACTACTGGCCGTATCGGAGGCGCGACTGCCGAAGTCGCCATGGTCGATGGCGGCCATGGAACCCGGCAAGCGGGAATCGATGCTCGCCATGATCCGGGTGATCGACATCGAGGTCGATCGCATCGAAGGCCAGTCGAAGCTCAACCACCACAAGATCGATGCCGACCATGTCGCGGTCGCGAAGCACCTGGCGAGATCGGATGACACCGCGAGCCGGCATCTTGCGGCGCGCATGCGCGCTTTGCGGCCGAATCTCGACTACGAGGACTGACGCGGGATCGTCCCGCGCACTGGCCTCGGTGGATGCCGGCCGGCCTCGCAGAACTGGCTACTGCGCCGTCCAGCCGCCGTCGACCACCAGGCTCGCACCAGTCATGTAGCGCGATTGCTCGCATGCGAGGTACACGATCGCCTCGGCAATATCGACCGGCTCGCCCATGTGGCCCAGGGGGACGGTGCGCTGGATTCGCCGTTCGAAGCGTTGCGCACCCAGCGTGTCGGAGATCGACCCGGTCATGTCGGTGCGGATGTAGCCTGGGTGGACTGCATTGACCCGGATCGGCGGATCCATCGAAGCGCCTTCGAGTGCCGCCGATTTGGTGAGCAGCAGCACGCCCGCCTTGGCTGGGCTATACGCCCCGTTGAGCGGCGCGCCGACCAGGCCGGCAACCGAGGAGACGTTCACGATCGCGCCGCCGCGGCCGGTCATCGCGCGGATCGCATGTTTGACGCCGAGGAAGACGCCGTCGAGGTTGACAGAGGTTACCCGGCGCCATTCCTCGAGGCTCGTTTGCGCGAGCGGCACCAGCAAGGGAGCTACGCCGGCATTGTTGACGAGGACGTCTGGCGGGCCCTGTCGATCGGTCGTTTGCGCGAAGACCGCTTCCCATTCCGCTTCCCGGGTCACGTCGAGGCGGACGAACTCGATGCGGTCCGGATGGAGCGCCGCCAATCGGGCGACCTGGGCCTCGCCGCGCACGGGATCGACGTCGGTGGCGACGACCCTGGCGCCTTCGCGCAGCATGAGTTCCGCCGTGGCGGCCCCGAGTCCCGAGGCGGTGCCGGTAAGCAGTGCGATCTTGCCGTCGAGCCGGCCGTTCATCGAAGCTCCTTCAGTGTGTAGCCGATGCGGGGAAAGTGGACGACGATCTCGCCCAGGGCGGGGTCGTCGCGGCGGATCGCGATGTCATCGGCGGCAACGCGAACCAGCGTGCCTTCGACAGCGGCGGTGGCGTAGTCGTCCGGCCGAATCGCGACCCGGCTGCCTCGATCGGGCAGGGAATCATCGTCGATCGAATCACTGCGAGCCTCGGGGCGGCTGCGTGCTGCGATCTCCAGCGCGCGGGCGGCCGGCATCGGGGCGGCCGTGCCATGCCCGATCGAGGCGACCCGGTCCATCCAGCGACTGATCCCGGGATAAGGCGCGAGTTCGCCCGAGCAGTCGATCGGCATGGCCGACAGGAACCAGAGCCCGTGGTAGACGGCGAGATCGGCCTTGCCGGGCTGCTCGCCCAGCAACCAGGGCGAGTCGCCGGCGAGCAGGCCGTCGATGACGGGCAGGCACGGGCGAATGCGCGCGAGTTCGCGACGCGCTACCGCCTTGAGGCGAGCCATGGAAGGCGCTGGCTTGCCGCGCAAGGACGCCCGGTCGACATGCAGTTGCGGATCGACCGTCTCGGCGTTGGTGCCGCTGACGAAGCGAGCGATCGGCCAGAACAGGTCGCGCTCGGCCCAGGCCTCGATCGTGGTGGCGAGCGCACGCGATGCAGGTCTGTCGATCGGCGCTTCGGGATGGCGGCGATCGAGCTCGCGAACGATGGTCCGCGTGTCGCAATAGACGTCGGCCCCATACTGCAGCACCGGAATATGCCGATAGCCGCCCGTGAGCGCGACGAGGTCCGGCTTGGGGAGAACCGACGGCGCGATCACGGAATGCCAGTGCAAGCCCTTGATGCCGAGCGCGAGCCGGATCTTCTCGGCGAAGGGCGAGAAATCGTAGTGATGGAGGATCGGATGGGCTTCGTCGCGCGATGCGCTGGTACTCACGATGCATCCTCCTCGAGCCAGCCAGTGTATTGCAATCCGCGGCGGCCGACGCGATGGCACATGCGAGTGCCTGTCGCGAAGCCGGACCGCCGCGCTCCGACTGTCAGGCCGCGTCCATCGCCGGATAGTCGACGTAGCC
>Ga0079224_100007544_pt1 | contig 14623 bp, 15 predicted proteins | sample Stecom2015_FD_80414 | JGI IMG/M metagenome (GOLD analysis project Ga0079224, IMG submission 80414) | Agricultural soil microbial communities from Utah to study Nitrogen management - Steer compost 2015 | ecosystem: Environmental > Terrestrial > Soil > Agricultural land | place: USA: Utah...
CATGGCGAGCCCCGAGTTCGGCGAGACCCGCGAGGACCGCTACGACCTGCTGTACCGCGGCGGCCTGCGCATCCGGACGACGCTCGACGTGAAGATGCAGCGCGCCGCCGAGAAGACGGTCGCCGAGGGCGTGCCCGCCGACAACCCGTACGGGCTCGAGGCCGCCGTGACGTCCGTGGTCCCCGGCACCGGCGAGATCCGCGCGATGGCGCAGAACCGCCCGTACGACGCGACGTCCAACCCCGCAGAGGGGACGACGGCCCAGAACTACTCCGCGGACTACAACCACGGCAACTCCCGCGGCTTCCAGGTGGGGTCGAACTTCAAGCCGTACGTCCTCACCGAGTGGCTGCGCAGCGGGCACACGCTGTACGACTCGGTGAGCGCCGGCTCGTACTCGCCGTACGAGACGGAGTTCACGGCCAACGGGTGCGTGCACGCGTTCACCCACCAGCAGTGGCCCGTCCGCAACGTCGAGGGCTCCACGTCCGGGAACGTCAGCGTGCTGCAGGGCACGTTCCAGTCGCTCAACACGGTCTACGCGCGCATGTCGCAGAAGATCGACCTCTGCAACCTGCAGAAGACCGCGTGGGACGTCGGCTTCCGCCCGATGACGTCGGGCCTGGACTACGACGGCCGGCCCACCTTCCGCACGATCGACGACCCCCAGCAGAAGGACATCGACGTGTTCGCGTCGATGACGCTCGGCACCCAGGCCTCGACGCCGCTCAACCAGGCGGCCGCGTACGCGACCTTCGCCTCGGGCGGCACCTACTGCAAGCCGATCGCGATCCTCGAGGTCAAGGACCACGAGGGCAAGAAGATGAAGGTCCCGTCGGCCGACTGCAAGCAGACGCTCGAGCCGAACGTCGCCAACACCGTGGCGTTCGCTCTGACCAAGGTGTTCAGCACGAGCCCCTGGGGTACCGGCTGGACCGTCGCTCCTGGTCTGGCCGACGGCCGCCCCGTGGCGGGCAAGACCGGTACGACGAACTACGCCACGCAGAGCTGGTTCACGGGGTTCACCCCCGAGCTGTCGACCTCCGTGTGGGTGGGGGAGGCGAGCGGTGAGACCCGCCACATGAATGTCCTTCTCCCCGCTGCCGGCTGGTACTCGAGCGCCAAGGTCGGTCCGCTGTTCGGGTCTGCCGCAGCGGTGCCGACCTGGCGCCGGTACATGGACCAGGCCGTCGCGGACCTGCCCAGGACGGCCTTCCCCGCGCCCGATCCGAAGCTCGTGGGCAAGAAGTCCACGCCACCGAAGCAGGAGAAGAAGGACGACGGCGGCGGCGAGAACGGTGGCGGCGAGGGCGGCGGCAACGGCGGCGGTCCTGGTGGCGGCGGCAACGGCGGCGGCAACGGCGGCGGTCCTGGTGGCGGTGGGCCCGGTGGCGGTGGGCCCGGCGGGCCCGGCGGCGGGGACGACTGATCGGGATGCCCACGCTGCGTGACGTCGGCACGGCGGTCGGCATCGCCGGGGGCGTCGTGGCCGCCGGCCTCGCCTACGCGCACCTGGAGACCAAGCTCTTCCGGGTGCGCCGGGTCACCGTGCCGGTGCTGCCGGCCGGCCAGCGGCCCATCCGGGTGCTGCACGTCTCCGACCTGCACCTCACGCCCACCCAACGCACCAAGCAGGCGTGGGTGCGGTCGCTCGCGGAGCTCGAGCCGGACCTCGTGATCAACACGGGCGACAACTTCGGGCACACGCAGGCGCTCACCCCCCTGCTCGACGTGCTGGGCCGCCTCATGGACGTGCCCGGTGCCTTCGTCATGGGGTCGAACGACTACCACGCGCCCACGCCGAAGAACCCGGCCCGGTACCTGCTGCGCGACGCCCGCGTGCACCGGGAGGACAAGGTGCCGCTCCCGTCCGACAAGCTGACCGACGCGTTCACGGCGGCGGGGTGGGTCGACCTGAACAATCATCGCGGCCTCGTCGAGCTGCGCGACGGGCGCACGATCGGCCTTGTCGGCATGGACGACCCGCACCTCGACCTCGACGTCATGCCCGAGCCCGGCCGCGTGCCCGGCGAGGAGGACGCCGTGCTGCGCCTCGGCGTCGTGCACGCCCCCTACCGGCGCGTGCTGGACCAGCTCAAGGACGACGGCGTGGACGCGATCATCGCGGGCCACACGCACGGCGGGCAGCTCTGCCTGCCGTGGTACGGCGCGCTGGTGACGAACTGCGACCTCGACCGCAAGCGGGCGTCCGGCCTGCACGGCTGGCCCGGCCCGCGCCCCGACCGCGAAGGGGGCGAGGACTCGACCTGGCTGCACGTCTCGGCCGGTGCGGGGACGTCGCCGTACGCGCAGGTGCGCTTCGCATGCCGGCCGGAAGCGACGCTGATGACGCTGACGGCGCGGGTGCGCTAGCTGCCCGTACGCCGCGAAGGCCGGACGATCGATCGATCGCCCGGCCTCCGTATCGCCCGCTCCGTGCCTCAGCGCGCGCGGCGCTCCAGGCGGTCGAGGTCCAGCAGCACCACGGCCCGGCCCTCGCGGCGGACCCAGCCGCGGGTCGCGAAGTCGGCCAGCGCCTTGTTCACCGTCTCGCGGGACGCGCCGACGAGCTGCGCCAGCTCCTCCTGCGTGAGGTCGTGCGCGACGCGGATGCCGTCGTCGTTCGGCTCGCCGAAGCGGGTCGACAGATCGAGCAGCGCCTTGGCGACACGGCCGGGGACGTCGGAGAACACGAGGTCCGCGAGCGTCTCGTTGGTGCGGCGCAGCCGGCGCGCGAGTGCCCCCAGCAGCTGCGTGGCGACGCCCGGGTGGTCCGCGATCCAGCGCACGAGGGACTCGTGGCGCAGCTCGTAGACCACAGAGTCGGACACCGAGGACGCCGAGGCGGTGCGGGGGCCCGGGTCGAACAGCGAGAGCTCACCGAACATCTCGCCGGGGCCGAGGATCGACAGCAGGTTCTCGCGACCGTCGCTCGACCGGCGGCCCAGCTTGATCTTGCCCTGCGCGATGACGTAGAGCCGGTCGCCCGGCTCGCCCTCGCGGAAGAGCACGTCACCCCGGACCAGCTCCACGGGCACCATGGACTCGAAGAGCGCACGCGTCTCCTCGCCTTCCATGTCCGCGAAGAGGGGGGCAGAGAGTACGACGTCGTCGTCCACCAGTGGTGTCCTCACGTGTCGGGGACTTTCGTCCATCAGTCTTTTCCACCTCTCAGTCTGCCTCAATGTCGCGAGATTGCCGGGTCATCGGTGTCTCTCGTGGCGTCCGCGTGGCGCACTGGCCCTCGCGTTCGTCCGCCTCGTGCGAGATGTCGGCATTGCCGGGTGCGGAGATGGACGCCCGTCCATGAATCCTAGGGGAGGTCCCTGGGAGCACGGAACGGACGTCCGACGCCGCAGGTCAGGGCACCTCGCGCTGCTCCGGCCCGACGTACTCGCAGACCGGACGGATCAGCGAGTTGGCGGCCCGCTGCTCCATGACGTGCGCCGTCCACCCGGTGACCCGGGAGGCGACGAACAGCGGCGTGAAGATGTTCGTGTCGAAGCCGATGAGGTGGTAGGCCGGGCCTGCCGGGTAGTCCAGGTTCGGCTTGATGTTCTTGCGGCTCACCATCGCGTTCTCGAGCGCCTCGTACAGGTCGAGCACGTCGGTCCTGCCGTAGTGCTCCGCGAGGTCGCCCAGCACCGCCCGCATGGTCGGCACGCGCGAGTCGCCGTTCTTGTACACCCGGTGGCCGAAGCCCATGATCTTCTTCTTGCTCGCCAGGGCGTCCTCGAGCCACGCCTCGGCCCTGTCCGCGGAGCCGATCTCCTCGAACGTCGCCTGCACCGCCTCGTTCGCGCCGCCGTGCAGCGGGCCCTTGAGCGCCCCGATGGCGCCCGTGACGGCCGAGTGCAGGTCGGCCAGCGTCGAGGTGATGACGCGGGCGGTGAACGTCGAGGCGTTGAACGAGTGCTCGGCGTACAGCACCATCGAGGCCTCGAACGCCGTGACGACGGCGGGCTCCGCCTCCTCGCCGAACGTCATCCACAGGAAGTTGGCGGAGTAGCCCAGGTCCTCGCGCGGGGGCACGAGCTCCTGGCCGCGGCGCCGACGCTGGTCGAGCGCGACGACGGCGGGCAGGACCGCCCACAGCCGCAGCGCCTTGGCCAGCTCCGCCTCGACCGACGAGTCCTCGGCCTGCGGGTCGTGCGCGCCGAGGATCGACACCGCGGTGCGGCACACGTCCATGGGGTGGCAGTCGGTGGGCAGCTCGAGGATCGCGTCGCGGACGTTGTCCGGCAGCTCGCGGTGCACGCGCTCGACGGCGGTCTGCTCGGCGAGCTGCGCCGGCGTCGGGAGCTCGCCGTGCCACAGCAGGTAGGCGACCTCCTCGAAGGACTTCCGTGCGGCCAGGTCCTGGACCGGGTAGCCGCGGTAGAGCAGGGAGTTGGTCTCCGGATTGACCTTCGAGATCGCCGACGTATCGGCGACGACGCCGGCCAGACCCTTCCGGATCTCGGTGGTCTCGGTCATGCGCACTCCTTCGTGTTCAGGACGGTCGTCAGGGCTTGTAGGTGAAGACGTCGGCGTCGAAGTGGTTGTAGGCCGCGTAGTCGTTCAGCTCGTAGAGCCGGGCGCGGGTCTGCATCTCGGGCACCAGGTCGGCCTGGGTGCCCGCCGCGGCGAGGTGGTCCAGCGCGCGCTCGGCGGCCCCCATCGCGATGCGCAGCAGCGTGACGGGGTAGATGACGAGGCTGACGCCCGCGTCGTGCAGCTGCTGTGCCGTGAAGAGCTCGGACTTGCCGAACTCGGTCATGTTGGCGAGCACCGGCACGTCGAGGGCGGAGGCGACGGCCTCGAACTCCGCCAGGTCCGCCATCGCCTCGGGGAAGATCGCGTCCGCCCCGGCGTCGACGAGCGCCTTGGCGCGGTCGATCGCGAGCCGGAGCCCCCGCTCGCCCGGCTCGGTGCCGCGCACGTCCGTGCGGGCCATGACGAGGAAGTCCGGGTCGCGCCTGCCGTCGACGGCCGCCCGGATGCGGCGCGCGGCGTCGTCGAGGCCGACGACCTCCTTGCCGTCCAGGTGCCCGCAGCGCTTGGGGTTGACCTGGTCCTCGATGTGGATGCCCGCGACGCCGGCGTCCTCCATCGTCTGGACCGTGCGGGCCACGTTCATGGGCTCGCCGAAACCGGTGTCGGCGTCGGCGAGCACCGGCAGGTCGGTGACGCGGGCGATCTGCCCGGCGCGGCCCGCCACCTCGGTGAGGGTGGTCAGGCCGATGTCGGGCAGGCCGAGGTCGGCGGACAGCACCGCCCCGGACACGTAGACGCCGTCGAACCCCTTGTCCTGGATGAGGGTCGCGCTCAGCGGGTTGAACGCACCCGGCAGGCGCAGCAGGTCCGGCCCGGCGAGGGCCTCGCGGAACGCGCGGCGCTTGGCGGAGGGCGTGAGCCGGGAGTAGAGCATCAGCGGGCCCCCGCCTCGACGCGCGCGCCCAGCTCGAACAGGCCGGTGGGTGCCTCGACGGACTCCACGACGCCCGGCGCCGCCACGATCGTGAGCTCGCGCACCTCGGCGGGCGAGAGCTCGGGCAGCCGCTCGGCCAGGCCGAGGAAGCGCTCGATCTCGTCCTCGGTGAGGACGCCGTCGGCGAGGGTGCGGAACTTGGCGACGTAGTTCTCGCGCACGAACGGGCGGGCGCCCAGGGGGTGCGCGTCGGCGACGGCGATCTCGCGCGTGACGACCTCGCCCGAGGTGAGCGTGATCTCGACGCGGCCGCCGAACGCCTTCTCCGCCGGGTCGGTCGAGTGGTAGCGGCGCGTCCACTCCGCGTCCTCCGCCGTGGTGACCTTGCGCCACAGCTCGACGGTGTCCGGGCGCTGCGCGCGCTCCGGGGCGTAGGAGTCGACGTGGTGCCAGCCGCCGTCCTGCAGCGCGACCGTGAAGATGTAGGGGACCGAGTGGTCGAGCGTCTCGCGCGATGCCGTCGGGTCGTACTTCTGCGGGTCGTTCGCGCCCGAGCCGATGACGTAGTGGGTGTGGTGGCTCGTGTGCAGCACGATCGAGGCGACGTTCGCCGGGTCGCGCAGCTCGGGCCGCTCGGTGCCCAGCGCGCGGGCCATGTCGATGATCGCCTGCGCCTGGTACTCCGCGGAGTGCTCCTTGGTGTACGTGTCGAGGATGCCGGTGCGGGGCTCGCCCGGGCCGGGCAGCACGACGTCGTAGGCGGCGTCCGGCCCGTCGAGCAGCCAGGCGACGACGCCGTCCTCACCCTCGTAGATCGGCTCGGGGGAGGTCTGGCCGCGCATGGCGCGGTCCACGGCCTCGACGGCGAGCTTGCCCGCGAACGCGGGGGCGTGGGCCTTCCAGGTCGAGATCTGGCCCTTGCGGCTCTGCCGGGTCGCGGTGGTGGTGTGCAGGGCCTGGCCGATCGCCTGGAACACGGTCTCGGTGCCGAGCCCGAGCAGCGTGCCGATGCCCGCTGCGGCCGACGGGCCGAGGTGCGCGACGTGGTCGATCTTGTGCTTGTGCAGGCTGATCGCGCGCACGAGGTCGACCTGGATCTCGTAGCCGGTCACGATGCCCCGGACCAGCTCGGCCCCCGTGCGGCCGACGTGCTGGGCGACGGCGAGGACGGGCGGGATGTTGTCGCCCGGGTGGGAGTACTCGGCGGCGAGGAAGGTGTCGTGGAAGTCGAGCTCGCGCACGGCGACGCCGTTCGCCCAGGCGGCCCACTCGGGGCTGCTGGTCGCGCCGGTGGCCAGGCCGAAGACGGTGGCGCCGGGCGTGTACGGGTGGGCCTGCGCCTGCGAGCGGGCGGCCACGGCGGGGCCGCGCGTGAGGCTCGCCGCGGCGACCGCGGCGTTGTCGATGACGCGGTTGATCACCATGTCGGTGACCTCGGCCGTCGGCTCGACGGTGTCGGTGGCGAGCTCCGCGAGCTTCCACGCGAGCTGGTCCGTGCGCGCGAGCGGCTCGGCAGAGGGGTAGACGCGGAGGTGATGCGTGTACGGCATGGTGACTCTTCCTCGATTCACAGGGACCGTCGTGTGGTCCGGGGCGCCCTCGACCTTCTCATACTCCCCGTCCTAGGTACATGCGACCGGCGCCCCCGCGGGCCGTGTCGGTGGCGGTCGTTACTGTGGCGGGGTGACCACGACACCGAAGGCACCCGAGAGCCGCCTGGCGCTCGTGCGCAGGGCGCGCCGCGTCCACCGTACGCTCGCCGAGACGTACCCGGACGCTCGCGCGGAGCTCGACTTCACCACGCCGCTGGAACTGCTCGTCGCCACGGTGCTCAGCGCCCAGACCACGGACGTCCGGGTCAACCAGACGACGCCGGAGCTGTTCGCCACCTACCCGGACGCGCGCGCGTACGCGGAGGCGAACCCCGAGGAGCTCGAGGAGATCCTGCGGCCGCTCGGTTTCTTCCGGGCGAAGGCGAAGGCAGTGATCGGCCTGGGCGCCGCGCTCGTCGAGCGGTTCGGCGGCGAGGTGCCGGGCCGCCTCGAGGACCTGGTCACCCTCCCCGGGGTCGGGCGCAAGACGGCGAACGTCGTGCTGGGCAACGCGTTCGGCGTGCCGGGGCTCACGGTGGACACCCACTTCGGGCGCGTGGCCCGGCGCCTCGCGTTCACCGCGCAGGAGGACCCGGTCAAGGTCGAGACCGAGGTGGGGGAGCTGTTCCCGCGCAAGGAGTGGACCATGCTCAGTCACCACCTCGTGTGGCACGGGCGCCGCGTCTGCCTCGCGCGCACGCCCGCGTGCGGGGCCTGCAGCATCGCGCACCTGTGCCCGTCGTTCGGCGCGGGCGAGACCGACCCCGAGAAGGCGGCGAAGCTGGTGCGCCCTGCGCCGGACCGCTCGCCGACCGCGGGGCTGCCGTTGGTCTGAAGGCCGCTACACCGCCGCGGGCACCGGGCTGACGCGGGCGAGCCAGTCCAGCAGGATCGCGCTCACGGCGTCGGGCGCCTCCTCTGGGAGGAAGTGCCCCGCGCCCGGGAGGAGCTCGTACCGCAGGTCCGGCACGAGCGCGTGCGCGTCGACGTCCGCCCGGTCGTGCCGGACGAACCCGTCCCTGTCGCCCTGCAGCTGCAGCGCAGGCACCTCGAGGGGCCTGCGGAGCGCGGTGGCGAACCGGCGGCCGTCCATGCGCGGCGTCGACCGCACGGCCCAGCGCAGCGCCTCGACGGCGGAGTGCGCGGCGAACGGGATGCGCATCGCGCTCAGGTACAGCTCCACGGCGGTGTCCGGCAGCGGGGACGCCGCCCCGAGGTCCAGCGTGCGCGCCACGAGATCGCCGCGGGTCAGCGCGCGCTCGGGCAGCGTGGGCACCTGGAGGTAGGCCAGCTCGCGCAGCGCGGCCGGCGTGAGCACGGCCCGTGCGCCCTGCCGCAGCCGGGCCGGGTGCGGGCCGGCCAGCGCGGCGACCGCCGTCGTCGTGCCCGGGTGGAGGGCCGCGACGGCCCAGGCGAGCACAGCACCCGTGCCGTGCCCCACCACGACGGCGCGCTCGCGGCCCAGCGAGCGCACGACACCCGCGACGTCGGCCGCGCGCGTGGGCACCCCGTAGCCCGACGGCGGCTTGTCCGACCCGCCCACGCCGCGCACGTCCATCGCAGCGACGCGGTAGCCGGCGTCGGCCAGTGCGGGGATCTGGGCGCGCCACGCCCACCAGAACTGGGGAAACCCGTGCAGGAGGACGACGAGGGGCGCCGAGCGGCTGTCGGGGCCTGCGACAGCGACGTGGAACCGCGACCCGCCGGACGAGACGAACTCGTGCTGCCAGGGGCCGTCGACCAGCGCGCAGGTGTAGTCGCTCGTGGCTGCCGTGCGGGCCGCCGGCCTGGCCGAGAGTGCGGTCACGGGAACGAACCTACGCGCTCACGCCCCGCCGCGCGCGTGATCCGGCGCGGCGGTTCACGTCGTCAGGGACCGGTCTGCGCGACCCGGCGACCGGACTGGCCCGAGCCCGGCCCGTCCCCGCGCTGCGGGCCGGGGGCAGCGGGCGGGGTGCCTGGCTGCTGCGCCGGCGCGCTCTCGGGGGGCTGCTCCTCCGTCGCGCGCTGCTCCTTGGGCGGGTCGAACCGGTAGCCGACGTTGCGCACCGTGCCGATCAGCTGCTCGTGCTCCGGGCCGAGCTTGGCGCGCAGGCGCCGCACGTGCACGTCCACGGTGCGGGTGCCGCCGTAGTAGTCGTAGCCCCAGACCTCCTGCAGCAGCTGGGCGCGGGTGAACACGCGGCCCGGGTGCTGCACCAGGTACTTGAGGAGCTCGAACTCCTTGTACGTGAGGTCGATGGGGCGGCCGCGCAGCCGGGCCGTGTACCCGCCCGCGTCGATCGCGAGCTCGCCCGCGGAGATCTCCTGCTGCGACTCCTCGGCCGGGCCGCGCGCGGAGCGCTCCACGACGAGGCGCAGGCGCGCCTCCACCTCGGCCGGGGAGGCGGACTCGAGCAGCAGGTCGTCCGCGCCCCACTCGTGCGTGACGACGGTGAGGCCGCCCTCGGTGAGGATGAGCACGAGCGGCACGGTCAGACCGGTCGCGTGCAGCAGGCGGCACGTGGTGCGGGCAGCCACCAGGTCGCGGCGCGCGTCCAGCAGGACGACGTCCGCGTCCGGGGCGTCCACCAGTGCGGACGGCTCCATGGGCAGCACACGGACCCGATGCGACAGCAGGCCGAGTGCGGGAAGCACCTCGGCCGACCCGCCGGTGACAGGCGTGAGGATCAACAGCTCTGCCATTGACGCACCTCCTCTCGGAACCGGCGTCTTGCAACCGTCCCTGGCTCGGGCCCCGCGGGTGGCGGAACCTCTCGTCGCGTCCAGCTGGCACTCGACTGGCTCTGCGGAAGTCTGCCCTGTTGCTTGTTGCGTGCATGTTACACGCCCTTTTCCTGGTCACCACCGTGCTGCTCAGCGCCCGTGACGGTCGCATGACGCCGGGTTGCCCCGACCCCGGGCGCCGATTGAGGAAACCGGGTCCGACTCTGGAAAACTCTGGGTCGTGTCCGTCTCCACCCGTGCCGTGACCACCGCCGCGCTCGCGGCGGCCGTCGCCGCAGCGTCGTACGTCCAGCCCCGGCCGCTCCCGCTCGCCGCCGCCGCCGTGGCCCTCGTGGTGCTCGTCGCGCTCGGCTGGCCGTCGCTGCTGCGCCTGCCCGCGCCGGGCAGCACCCGCCTGGTCGTGGCGCTGTGCGGCATCGGCGGCGCCGCCGTCGTCTACCTCACGCCGGGCGAGCCCGTGCTGCGCCACCTGCCCGTCGTGCTCGCGGGTGCCGTCGTGCTCGCGTTCGTCGCGCAGATGCTGCGCCGCGACGGCAGGCCGCAGCTCACCGAGTCGGTGTCGGGCACGGTCGCGGGCGTCGTCGCCGCCCTCGGGGCAGCCGGGTGGGTCGCGGCGGCCCGGTCCGACGCCGGGGCGGCCCTCGTGGTGACGAGCGCCGTCGCGCTCGCCGTCGCGGCCGCCGTGTCCGCGCTGCCGCTGCGGGGCTGGGTCGCGCTGGGCGTGTCCGCCGTCGCCGCCGTGCTCGTGGGCGGCGGTGCCGCGACGCTGCTGCCGAACATCGACACCGTGAGCGGGCTGTGGTCCGGGCTGGTCGCGGGGCTCGCCGTCGGGGCGCTGCACCTGCTGCTGGAGCGGCTGCCGAAGCGCCGCGCGCGGCTCGCCGGGCTCTCCGCGGCCACGCTGCCCGTGGTGGTCTGCGGCGTCCTCGTGTTCGTCGTGGGGCGCATGGTCATCCTGTGACCGCACGCCCCCGGGCGGCCGGTCTCAGGCCTGGCGGACCATCTCGCCCGCGATCTCGATCCTGACCTTCCTGGCGACGAGCACGCCGCCCGCCTCGAGGGCGACGTTCCACAGCAGCCCCCACTCCTCGCGGTCGATCTCGCAGCTGCCGTGGAAGCCGAAGATGTCCTGCCCGTAGGGGTCGCGGCCGACGCCGCCGAAGTCGCAGTCGAGCGTGACCGGGCGCGTCATGCCGCGCACCGTGAGCAGGCCGTCCATGAGGAACTTGGTGAAGGCCCCGTCGGCCTGCCGCGGGTCGTGCGGACGGCGGCCGACCGTGCCCGCCTTGAGCCGCGCCCAGGAGAAGATCGGGTCGGCCTCGGCCTGCAGGCGCAGGCCCGTGCTGCGGAACTCGATCGTCGGGTGGTTCTCGACGTCGAGGAAGTCGGGGCTCTTCAGGTGCGTGTCGCGGTCGTCCACGTGCGTGGTGATCGAGTCCGCGCGGATCGTGCAGGAGACGCGGGAGGCCAGCGGGTCCTCGCCGACCTCGACGACCGCCTCGCCGTCCGCGAACTCGCCGCGCACGGGGCTGACCATCATGTGCATCGCGAGGAAGCCGAGCCGCTTGTGGTTCTGGTCGAGCGTCCACGTCCCGGGTGCCGGGATGGTCAGGCCGTTCCAGGTGCGGGTGGGCAGAGCTTCCATCTTGCAATTTCTCCCGTTTATGCGGATCCGTGCACGCTACCACCGTGTCCCTGGACCGCCGGGTGGCTGGTGGCGCGCGAAAGCCTGGGACAGCAGGGGTTCCGGTCAAGGAAAGCACGGGAGCAGGTCCGGGACGGGCCGGTTCACCCCTGGTGTGACAGGCGTCATGTCCGTCCTTATCGCGGACGGCGGGTTGTCGGGAGCGGCGGCACAGGGCATCGTGGGCAGAATGCTGGGACAGGTGATTGCGCTGGTCGTGCTCGTGCTGGGTACCGCGGCGCTCGGAGTGTGGTGGTCGGCGCGGCAGGGCGCCGTGCGCGCGCCGCGGGAGACCCCTGCGGGGATCGACTGGGCGTCGGCCGGGATCGCGCTGGCGGAGCGGGTGACCTTCGTGCAGTTCTCTGCCGAGGTGTGCGCCGCGTGCCGCTCGACGTCGCGCGTGCTCGGCGGGCTCACCGGCGGGGCGGCAGGCGTCGGTCACCGCGAGGTGCTCGTCGACGACCACCTCGACCTCGTGCGGTCGCTCGGCGTGCTGCGCACGCCCACGGTGCTCGTGGTCGACGGCGGCGGTCGCGAGGTGGCGCGCATGAGCGGCGTCGTCTCCGACTCGCAGGCGCGCCAGGCGCTCAACCGGGTCCCCGCAGCCACCGGAGCCGAGGGGGAGCAGCGATGAGCACAGGGATGATCGACCCACGAGGGCCGCGGGTAGGGGCGAGCATCACCTCGGTGCTGCTGGCCGTCGTGGTGCTGCTGGGTCAGAGCACGGCGGGGCTGCTGCTCCTGACCTTCATGATGCTGAGCTTCCTGCTCGGCACCCTGCGGGGCGCCGAGGGCACGTGGCAGGGCTGGGTGTTCAAGACGTTCGTGCGCCCGCGCCTCGACCCGCCCGCCGAGATGGAGGACCGGCGGCCGCCGCGGTTCGCGCAGGGCATCGGCCTGCTCGTCACCGCGGTCGGCGTGGTGCTCGGCGCGTTCGGCATGCTGTCGGCCGTGCCGATCGCCGCGGGCGTCGCGTTCGTCGCTGCCGCACTGAACGCCGTCTTCAACCTGTGCCTCGGGTGCGAGCTGTACCTGCTGCTGCGCCGGTCGGGCCTGGTCCGGGCCTGAGCCCTCAGTAGACGAGCGCCTGCGCCTCGTCGCGCAGGACCTCCTCCGCGAACAGCGCAGCGCCCGCGATCCGGACGCCCGGCAGCACGTCCGCCTCGGTGATCCCGCGACGCGCGGCGCACTGCGTGCACAGCGTCACCGTGCCCGCGGAGAGGACGACGTCGAGCAGGTCGGGCAGCGGCGTCGCGTGCTCGAGCGCGAGGTCGGCCGCACGGCCGGGCAGGGCGAACCACGCCGACTCGCCGGTGAGCCACAGGCTCACCTCGGCACCGGCCGCCACGGCCGCCGCCGCGACGGTGAACGCCTGGTTGGTCGCCTCGGGGCGCTCGAGCCCCGCAGTGGTCTTGATCACGAGCTGTCGCATGCCGCCGACTGTATGCCGTGCGCCCGAGGCCTGGCCGTTAGGATCGTGACCATGTCGATCCAAGCCCTCGAGATCATCTTCACCGGCCTCATCGTCGTGGTCGCCGCTGCGGTGGCCTGGTTCGCCGGCTACGTCGTCTACAAGCTGTACACCGGGCAGCGCTGATGGCGTTCACCTTCCCGGAAGGCCTCTCGCCGGAGGTCTACCCGCTCGCCTGGCTCGTCGGCCGGTGGCGCGGTGAAGGCGTGATCGAGTACCCGACCATCGGCAAGAAGACGTTCGTCCAGGACCTCGTCTTCGACCACGACGGCGGTCCGTACCTGCGCTTCGAGTCGACGCTGCGCGTGCTCGACGGCGCGGTGCCGGACGCGCCGCCCGCCGACGGCGAGTGGCCCGCCCCGGTGCCGGACCCGGCCGACGGCGAGTCGACGGCGGCCGAGGGCGCGGAGGTCGGCGAGGCGGGCACCGTGTGGTCCACCGAGACCGGCTACTGGCGCGTGTCCACCGACCGCCCCGAGGGTCTCGAGGACGAGAAGCACGCCCTCGAGGTGCTCGTCGCCGACGCGTCCGGGCGCATCACCGTCTACGTCGGAGCGGCGGGCAACGGGCGCATCGACCTGGCGTCGGACGCGATCGCGCGCACCTCGACGTCGTCGGAGGTCCGCGCGTCCAAGCGGCTGTACGGGCTGGTCCAGGGCCGGCTGCTCTGGGTCGAGGAGCTCGCGGCGTTCGGCGAGCCGCTGCGGTCGTACGCGTCGGCCGAGCTGGACCGCCAGTAACGAACGGGAATGTCCCGCCTGCCCGGGACGCTGCACCTGAGGTGAGCATGGACTACGAGAGCCCCCTGTTGCGCCGGCCCGGCGCCGTCGCCGCTGCCGGACCCGACGCCGGCGTCGCCTGGCACTACGGCGACCCGACGGCTGAGCAGCGCGCGCTGTCGCGCGGCGGCGCCGTCGTGGACCAGTCGCACCTCGGGGTCGTGCGCGTCGCGGGACCCGACCGGCTGAGCTGGCTGCACTCGATCACCTCGCAGTACCTCGAGCACCTGGCCCCGCGCACCAGCACCGAGCTGCTCGTGCTGTCGCCGCAGGGGCACGTGGAGCACGCGGCGGGGGTCGTGGACGACGGCGAGGCCACCTGGCTGATCACCGAGCGCGCGGCCGCGCCGGGGCTGGCCGGCTGGCTCGACCGCATGAAGTTCATGCTGCGCGTCGAGATCACCGACGCGACCGACGAGTGGGCCGCGATCGGTGAGCCCGTCGCCGCAGAGGGCGCCGAGGGCGAGCCCGTGACGTGGCACGACGCGTGGCCCGCCGTCGCGCCGGGCGGTACCCGCTACGGCCCCGCGGAGGCGGACCACCCGGGCACCGGCAGGCCCTGGCGCCTCGTCCTGGTGCCCCGCACCGACCTCGAGGCCGAGGTCGCGGCGCGCGAGGCCGCCGGCTGGCCGCTGGTGGGCACGTGGGCCACCGAGGCGCTGCGGGTCGAGGCCTGGCGGCCCCGCCTGGCGCGCGAGGTCGACGGCCGCACCATCCCGCACGAGCTGGACTGGCTGCGCACCGCCGTGCACATCAACAAGGGCTGCTACCGCGGCCAGGAGACCGTCGCACGCGTGCACAACCTGGGCCGCCCGCCGCGGCGGCTGGTCATGCTGCACCTCGACGGCTCGCAGCACCTCCTGCCCGAGCCCGGCGCCGAGGTGCGGCTGCCCGCGCCCGACGGCGGGACCGGCAAGACCGTCGGCACGCTCACCTCGGTGGGGCGCCACCACGAGCTCG
>Ga0079224_100007545_pt1 | contig 14623 bp, 13 predicted proteins | sample Stecom2015_FD_80414 | JGI IMG/M metagenome (GOLD analysis project Ga0079224, IMG submission 80414) | Agricultural soil microbial communities from Utah to study Nitrogen management - Steer compost 2015 | ecosystem: Environmental > Terrestrial > Soil > Agricultural land | place: USA: Utah...
AGCAACGGCCCTCCCCGGCAAGGCCGAGGCTAGCGGAACAGAACGGAAACGTCAGCCCGGGATGATCCGGCGCAGCCAGCTTTCGCGCTGGCCCTCCGGGGCGACGTCGGGACGGCGGCCCTGTTCGGTCAGCAGGGCGTAGGCCTCGGCGTACCAGGCGCTGCCCGGATAGTTGTGGCCGAGCACCGCGCCGTTGCGGGTCGCTTCTTCCTTGAGACCGAGCTGGAGATTGACCTCGACCAGGCGGTACAGGGCCTCGGGGGTGTGCGAGGTGCGCTGATAGGCCTGGTTGTCGATCACCGCCTTGTAGCGGTTCAGCGCCGCCAGCGGCTGCCCCGCGCGCTGGTAGTAGCGGCCGATCGACATCTCCTTGCCGGCCAGCTGGTCGTTGACCATGTCGATCTTGACCGTGGCGTCGATGGCGTAGGAGGTGCCGGGATAGCGGCGGGCCACGTCGCGCAGGCCGTCCAGCGCCGCCTGGGCGTAGCCCTGGTCGCGGCCCACGTCGGTGATCTGCTCGAAATTGCACAGGGCCTTCATGTAGAAGGCGTAGGGCGCGCTGGGATTGCCCGGAAACAGGGAGATGAAACGGTCGGAGGCGGCGATCGCCTCGGCGTAGTCATTGCTCTGATAGTGGGCGTAGATCTGCATCAGGATCGCGCGGCGCGACCATTCCGAATACGGGTGTTGGCGCTCGACTTCCTGGAAATAGTCGATGGCGTCGCCCCAGCGCCGGCTCTCCAGCCGCTGGTAGCCGGTGTTGTAGAGGGCCTCGACCGGCCGCTCCTCATAGGCGAGCTTGGGCCGGTTGCCGCGATTGCCGCAGGCGGAAACCGTCAGGGCGGCGACGGCTACGGCCGACAGGATCAGACCGGCGCGGTACTTCGAAGCAGGCAAGGACGACCTCAACATGACAGGCCGGCGGGCATCCACCCGTCGGCGCCCCCGGAAACGTGACGCGATCTCTACACCAGCGAACAACCCCACGCCAATGCGGGAAGAAGCCGGCCAAAAAAGACTCCCGCCCTTGTGGCCACGCCGTCCCCTGATATGAAGCGCGCCAGCACGGCGGCGGTATTTTCAGCCGGGCGATGACGGCGAAAGGATGACCGGACATGAAGCTGCTCTCTGGCAATTCAAACCGGACCCTGTCCCGGGCCATCGCCGGCCACCTCGACATGCCGCTGACCAAGGCCCAGGTGAAGCGGTTCGCGGACAACGAGGTGTTCGCGATGATCGAGGAGAATGTCCGCGGCGAGGACGTCTTCGTCATCCAGTCGACCAGCTACCCGGCCAACGACAATCTGATGGAGCTGCTGATCATCACCGACGCCCTGGTGCGGGCCTCGGCGAAGCGGATCACGGCGGTGATGCCCTACTACGGCTACGCCCGGCAGGACCGGAAGACCGACGGCCGGACCCCGATCTCGGCCAAGCTGGTGGCCAATCTGATCACCCGCGCCGGCGCCGACCGGGTCCTGACCATGGATCTGCACGCCGGGCAGATCCAGGGCTTCTTCGACATCCCGACCGACAACCTGCTGGCCACGCCGGTTCTGGCCCAGGACATCAAGGAGAACTACCGGCGCGGCGACGACCTGATGATCATCTCGCCCGACGTCGGCGGCGTGGTCCGGGCCCGCTCGCTGGCCAAGCGGCTCGACGCCGACCTGGCCATCGTCGACAAACGCCGGCCCAAGGCGGGCGAGAGCGAGGTGATGAACATCATCGGCGACGTCGAGGGCCGCCGCTGCATCCTGTTCGATGACATCGTTGATTCGGGCGGCACCCTGGTGAACGCGGCCCAGGCCCTGATCGACAAGGGCGCCACGGAGGTCTCGGCCTACATCAGCCATGGCGTGCTGTCGGGCCCGGCCGTGCAGCGGGTCAATGACGGGCCGCTGAAGGAACTGGTCATCACCGATTCGATCGAGCAGCCGGACGAGGTCATCGCCTGCCCGAAAATCCGCAGCGTTTCCGTGGCCCCGCTGATCGGCGAGGCCATCCGCCGGATCGCCAATGAGGAATCGGTCTCCAAGCTGTTCGACTAGGAATTCCGGAACCCGATCGACGGCTGCCCCATTTGCGCCGTCAGGTTAGGCGTTGCTGGACGCCGGCAATCCGAGGAGTTCAGATGCGTCCGGTTTCCCTGCGCTATGGCCTGTCCGTCGCCGCTGTCGCCGCCGCCGCACTGCTGGCCGGTTGCGCCGCCAACGCCGTGTCCAGGGCGGAGGCCGAGGCCGCCCGCGTGGCCGCCGAGATCGCCGCACGGACCCCGCCACGCATCCGGCTGAACCAGGGCGTCGCCGACGCGGCAGCCGTCTACATGGCGTTCAGCCGCGACATGGCCTCGCTGGAAGGCGGCTTCACCGACCCCGAACAGATCCAGGCGGCGCTCCGCCGCGGCGCGGCCTACGACCCCGAGCAGATCTCCCGCGGCCTGGTGGCCTATGCCTCTATCCTGGCGCTGCAATCGCCGGAGTTCGTCTCGGGCGTCCGCGGATTGGCGGACGACCAGGTCACGCGTGAGCGGCTCGTCGGCCGAATCGTCGCCGATCCCGGCTACGCCGCGACCCTGCCGGCCGCGGAGACGGCGGCCGGACTGGTCATGGCGACGCTGTCGGCGGACATCGACGCCCTGAGCCGGGCGGCCAATTCGATCGAGAACGACGCCTACGCCATCCAGGCCCGCTACGATCCGCGCCGGGCCTGGGCCGTGGCCGAGGTGCGGGACCGCGAAGGCCGGCTGGAGGTCGCCAAGTCGCGCTCGGCCCAGATCATGACGCCGGCGGCTGACGAGGCCGCGCGGCTGTTCGCGGCCGCCCACAGCGGCGGCGGCGCCCTGCCGGTCAGCGGAGCGCCCCGCAAGCCGCCCTACCCTGCGGCGGTGACCAACGCCCTGGCGCTCGCGGCCCTGGCCGCCCTCGGCTACGCCGGCGAGAACGCCCGCGCCAATACCGACGCCCTGCAGTTCGATCGCGTCAGCCAGGGCTGTCTGAGCATGTCCAAGCTGAACCTGTTCCAGTGCCTGGCGGCCTCGCGCCCGAACTATGAGGACATGTTCTGCCTCGGCCGCCACATCGTCCGCGACCTGGCGACCTGCTCGCGCGGGGCGGCCATGCCCGCCCCGATCGTCACCGTCTCCGACGTGACCCCGGCGGACCCCCCGCCGCAGAAGGCCGAGCCGATCATCATCACGCCGCCGCCTCCCTCGACCGCCCCGGTGACGACGCCGCCCGCGACGCCGCCGCCCGTGCAATCGAGACCGGCCCCCTCGGCTCCGCCGCCTGCGCGGTCCGAGCCGCCGCCTGCCCCGGCCCCCTCGATAACGGAAAGATTGAACACCCAGCCGGACCGCGCCACGCCTCAATGAGCGGCCGCGGAGCCCGTCAGTCCGCCCCCCTCGCGGCGCATTAACCCTCGTGGAACCACTTTGACCGCGTTATAAGCAGGTCCGAAGTTCCGGCGCCAAACCGCGGCGCCGTGAGTCAGGGTGGGGTTTTCGTATGCTTGAGGCTCATTTCCGCCGCGGCCTGTCGCTCGCCGCCATCGCCGCAGTGTCCGTGCTCGCGGCCTGCGCCACCCCCGAGCCGGAGCCCGCGCCGCCCCCGCCTCCGCCGCCGCCCGCCGTCAGCCTGAACGACGGCGTCGCCGAGGCCGCTTCCATCTACGTCGCCTTCATGCGCGAGGCCGGCACCATCAAGGCCGGTTTCGACACCGCGGAAGCCATCCAGGCGGCCATTCGCAAGGGCGCCTCCTATGAGCCCGCCCAGTTGTCGCGCGGCATGATCGCCTACGGCTCGATCCTGGCGCTGCAGTCCCCCGAATTCGTGCAGGGGGTCCGCACCTATGCGGTGGATCCGGCCATCCGGCAGGAAATGGTCGCGCGCATCATCGCCGACCCGGCCACGGCCGCCACCCTGCCGGGCGCGGACGCCGCCGCGGGGCTGATCATCGAGGCGATCGGACGGGATTCGGCCACCATGCTGGCCATCGCCGAGGCAGTCGAGGAAGACGCCTACACCATCCAGGCGCGGTCCGACCCGCGTCGCCGCTGGGCGGTGGTCAACATCGCCGACCGCGACGACCGGCTGCAGAACGCCAAGGCCCTGTCCGCCGTGCAGATGCTGCCTTCGGCCGACGAATCCGCCCGCCTGTTCGCCGCCGCCAACAGCGGTTCGGGGCTCGAAGTGACCCCGGCTCGCGCCGGTCCGCCCTACACTCCGGCCGTGGTGCGTTCCCTGGCGCTGGCCGCGCTGGCCGCGCTGGGCGCCGGGGGCGAGGACGCCCGCGCCAACACCGAGGCCCTGACCGTCGAGCAGAACAGCGAATTCTGCCTCAACATGTCCAAGCTGATGCTGTTCCAGTGCCTGGCGGCGTCGCGTCCCAGCTATGAGGACATGTTCTGCGTCGGCCGCCATGTGGCCCGGGACCTGGCCACCTGCACCGCCCAGAACATCAAGCCCGCGCCTCTGGCGTCGCCGACGACCGAGGTGGCCAGCGAGGCCCCGGTCCAGACGCCGGTGGCCGCGGGCGCCGCGGCGGCCTCGGTGTCGGCGACGGCGGCCCTGAACAGCGACGGCTGATCCGCGGGCGTGATCCGCATGCCCAGACGGTTGCGTCCCCCGGCGTCTCCGTGTAATAGCCCGCGCTCTTGAATTCGAGGGTTCGAGGACCCCGCCGCGCGGGCGATGAGTCAGCGCGGCGTTTCTGTTGTTGAGGCGAGCCAGATGGCCGAGATCATTCTGAACGTTGATGTCCGTGAAGGCGTCGGCACCGGCGGCGCGCGCGCCGCGCGTCGTGCGGGCATGGTCCCCGGCGTGCTGTACGGCGGCGACAAGGCCCCGGTGGCCATCTCGGTGAACGAGCGTGACTTCCGCAAGTCGCTCTACACCGGCAAGCTGCTGGGCCACCTGGTGACCCTGAAGTACGGCAAGGAAACCCAGCCGGTCATCGCCCGCGACGTCCAGTTCGACCCGGTGTCGGACCGCCCGCTGCACTTCGACCTGATGCGCGTCGACGAGAAGCAGACCATCAAGATCGACATCCCGGTCCGCTTCATCAACGACGACCAGTGCGAAGCCTTCCGTCAGGGCGGCTCGCTGGAAATCGTGCGCCACTCGGTCGAGGTCAGGGTCCGCGCCGACGACATCCCGGAAGACCTGATCGTCGACCTGTCGGGCCACAAGCTGGGCGACATCATCCGCTGGACCGACCTGAAGGGCGCCGAGAAGGTCGAGCCGACCATCACCGACCGCGACTTCGTGATCGCCTCCATCAAGACCTCTTCGGCCGCCATCTCGGCCGCCGCCGACGAAGCCCAGGAGGCCGAAGTCGCCGCCGAGGCCGCGGAAGTCGAAGCCACCGAACAGGCCGCCGCTTCGGAAGACACCGCCGAGGGCTGATCCCTTCGCGACAAGCTGCTACTGGAACGGCCCCCTCCGGAAACGGACGGGGCCGTTTCCATATCCGGATCTCGCCATGATCATCATCGCCGGCCTCGGCAACCCGGGACCGAAATACCAGGGCAATCGCCACAACATCGGCTTCATGGCCGCCGACGAGATCGCCCGCCGCTGGTCGTTCGGACCGGAGCGCGCCAAGTTCCAGTCGGTGATCCGCGAGGGCGAGGTCGAGACGGCGAGCGGCCGCGTGAAGGTCCTGCTGATGAAGCCGCAGACCTATATGAACGAGAGCGGCCGGGCCGTGGCCGAGGCTGCGCGCTTCTACAAGGTGCAGCCCGCCGAGGTGATCGTCTTCCACGACGAGATCGACCTCGCGCCCGGGCGGTTCCGGATGAAGAAGGGCGGCGGCGCCGCCGGGCAGAACGGGGTGCGCTCGCTGATCAGCCAGCTGGGGCCCGATTTCCGCCGCGGCCGCATGGGCGTCGGCCACCCCGGAGCGCCCGAACTGGTGCACGGCTACGTCCTGAGCGACTTCCACAAGGCCGACCAGCCATGGCTCGAGGCCATGCTGGGGGCGGTCGCCGACGCCCTGCCCTTCGCCCTGGCCGGAGACGACGACCGCTTCCAGGCCGAGGTCATGCGTCGGGCGCCGGCGCCGAAATTCAGTCCCCGGCAGGCCGCGCGGGGCGACACCTGACCGCGACCGCAGGTCGTCTTGTCCCGGCCGCCCCCGGGCGATAGACCCGCCCCTCTACAGAAGGCTTCCCAGATGTCGCGCGCCCTGACCTCCCTCGCCCTCGCCGCCCTGGCCGGCGGGCTCGCCGCCTGTTCGCCGGGCGGGAATCCGGACGCCGCCCCGGCCGCCGCCCCGGTGCAGGTCACCGACGCGATCTGCCGGCCGACGCCGAACGGTCGCCAGAGCACCGGCTGCTACCTGACCCTGACCGCCCCCGCAGATGACCGCCTGACCGGGATCAGCAGCCCGGTCGCCGGCCGGGTGGAGATCCATGAATCCCGCATCGAGAGCAACATGATGATGATGCGGGAGCTGAACGACGGCCTGCCGCTGCCGGCCGGTGAAGCGGTCGACCTGAAGCCGGGCGGCAATCACATCATGCTGCTGGCCGTGACGCAGCCGTTGAAAGCGGGCGACCAGGTGGACCTGACGCTGAATTTCGCCTCGGCCGACCCGGTCGAGGTGAGGGCGATGGTCGGCCAGCCGCCGCTGGCCGGTTCCGGCCACGCCCAGCACTGACGCCGACGCGCCCTGACAAACCGGCGGCGAGCCGCTAAAGGCTCCCGCTCACCAAGGAAAACCCCGCCCCCATGGCTCTGAAAGTCGCGATCGTCGGCCTGCCCAACGTCGGCAAGTCCACCCTGTTCAACGCCCTCACCAAGACGGCGGCGGCCCAGGCGGCCAACTATCCCTTCTGCACCATCGAGCCGAACACCGGCGACGTGGCCGTGCCCGAGCCCCGGCTGGAGCAGCTGGCGGCGATCGCGGGCTCGAAGGAAATCATCCCCTCGCGCATCACCTTCGTCGATATCGCCGGCCTGGTGCGCGGCGCCTCGAAGGGCGAGGGTCTGGGCAACCAGTTCCTGGCCAACATCCGCGACTGCGACGCCGTGGCCTTCGTGGCGCGCTGTTTCGTCGACGACGACATCACCCACGTCGAGAACCGCATCGACCCGATCTCCGATCTCGAGATCATCGAAACCGAGCTGATGCTGGCCGACCTGGAAAGCCTCGAGAAGCGGGTGGTCAACGTCGAGAAGCGGGCCAAGACGGGTGACAAGGAATCCCAGCAGACCCTGCGCCTGATCAACATGGCGCTGACCCCGCTGCGGGCCGGCAAGCCCGCCCGCGTGGTCGAGGTCGACAAGGAGGATCAGAAGGCGTGGCACATGCTGCAGCTGCTGACCTCCCTGCCGGCGCTGTACGTGGCCAACGTCGACGAGGCCTCGGCCGACAAGGGAAATGAACTCTCGGACCTGGTGGCGAAGCGCGCCGCTGCCGACAACGCCAAGGCCGTGGTCATCTCGGCCAGGATCGACTCGGAACTGGCCGTGCTCGAGCCGGAAGAACAGGCCGAGTTCCTCGAAAGCATGGGCCTGGAGGAGCCGGGTCTGAACCGGCTGATCCGCGAGGCCTATGCCCTGCTGGGCCTGCAGACCTATTTCACGGTCGGGCCCAAGGAGGCGCGGGCGTGGACCATCCCGATCGGGGCCACCGCGCCGCAGGCGGCGGGCGTCATCCACACCGACTTCGAAAAGGGCTTCATCCGCGCCGAAACCATCGCCTTCCCCGACTTCGTCGCCCTCAAGGGCGAGCAGGGGGCGAAGGAGGCCGGAAAGATGCGCGCCGAGGGCAAGAGCTACGTCGTCAAGGACGGCGACGTGATGCACTTCCTGTTCAACTGACGGCGGTCAGCCCGCGGGGGTGTCCTCCAGCGTCGTGCATTTGGTCAGGTCGACCACGGCGTTGTCGCGGTTCAGCCAGGTCAGCCGCAGCGTCTGGCCGGTGACCGCCAGCCGCACCCGCTCGTTCGCCACCGCGCCTTCGGCCATGCAGGTCAGGTCGGCCTCATAGCCGTCAGACACCTGCTGGATGGCGGCGATGGCGCAGCTGTTTTCATAGCCCTCGAAGCGGGTGGTGGTGATCTCGATCGGGCGTTCGGCTCCGGTCTTGTTGGAGCACCACGACACGTCCGCAGCCCAGCGCCCGACGAAGTTGCGGGGGCCGCCGCCAGGCAGCGACGGGCCGAGACCCGGCGGCGGCGCGGGCGGCGGGGGGGCCGCGTCGGCCGTCTCGATCGGCTCGGCGGGCTCCGTCGGCGGATTGGGCTCGCCCGGACCGCAGGCGGCGACGGCGAGCACGGCGAGGAGGGTCAGGGCGTTGCGGGTCATGCGCCGGAAACGTCCGGGACGGCGGTCGGCTCCCGGGTCGCTCGCGTCGATCACGAATTCGCGGTCACGCTTGCATCCGGGGCCAGTATTTGCGACCCGTTATTCTGTGTCGAGAACAAGGGGGTGTCCCGGATGACTCAGAACACCAATCCATGGACTTCGCAGATCGATCCGCTGGCGCAGGACATCGCCGCGGTGCTCAAGCGCATGGGCGGTTCTGCCCATCAGAAGGACGTGGTTCAGTGCGTCTGCGCGATGAAGCGACAGCGCGGCGAAACCGTCGCGCAGGATCTGGCCAACCGGATTGTCGAGGTGTTCGAGCGATACCGCGACCTGTTCTTCAAGCCGTTCGGCGAAGGCTCGATGCGCTGGGCGCTTCAGCCCGGCGTCGCCTGAATCGGTCCGGCCGGCGATGAAAAGGCCCGCGACCTGGGTCGCGGGCCTTGCCGTTTCCGGGCGATGTCAAGCTTGTCGCCGATGTCGCCCATGTATCGGGCCGCGATGTCGTGGATGTCGCGCCCGGATTGTCCCGGTCTAGAAGCGGCGGACGTAGCCCAGGCTCCAGGTGTCGACCTCGCCGGCCCCGTCGTCCTGGAAGTCGCGACGGGTCCAGTCGGCGCGGACGCCGTTCTGGCTGTCGAAGAACCAGTTGGCGCCGGCCCCGTAGTTGAGGCTCTCGCCGTCCTCGGTGGCGCTGACGCCGGCGATGTCGGCCTTGAGCGAGGTGGTGCCGTAGCCGACGCGGCCGAACAGTTCGAGGTTCTGGCTCACCGGGACCTTGGCCACCCCGTAGACGGCGGCGTCGTACTCGTGCTCGACCGAGCCGTCGACGCCGGCGATGGTCACGTCGTCGTCGCGGACGCCGATCGAGGCTTCGCCCTCGACGCCAAAGTTCGGCGTGAAGTCATAGCCAAGCCGGCCGGTGATGGCGCCGAGGTCGGCGACGTCGGAGTCGAACTGGGTGTAGCCGATCGAGCCGGTCACGGGACCGCGATCCTGGGCCACGGCAGGGGCCGCGATCAGAGTAAGAGCGGCGGTAGCGAGAAGAACGTTACGCATGGTTTGTATCCTCTGGAATGCGGTGACTTCTGCGGTCACCAACCCCCTCCAGTGCAGATACAAATGGTTCGACTTCGCCGCCGTTCCAGAACCTTGAAACGACTTGAAACCCAGTGTGCACAGACTGACACAGACGGCGCTATGCCAACCGTGACCTTATCGTGTTCTTATAACGGCGCTCTGTTCTAGCGATCCTTCTCGCGCTCCGTGCCCGACCGCGCGTCCAGAGCCGCCTGGGCGGCAGCGAGGCGGGCGATGGGGACCCGGTAGGGCGAGCAGCTGACGTAGTCGAGGCCGACGCTCTCGCAGAAGGCGATGGAGGCGGGGTCGCCGCCGTGCTCGCCGCAGATGCCCATCTTGACCCCGTCGCGGGCCCCCCTGCCCCGTTCGGCGGCGATGCGGATCAGGTCGCCGACGCCGTCCTGGTCGAGGCGAACGAAGGGATCGGTCTCGAAGATGCCCTTGTCCATATAGGCCTGCAGGAAGCGGCCGGAGTCGTCGCGGCTGATGCCGAAGGTGGTCTGGGTCAGGTCGTTGGTGCCGAAGCTGAAGAACTGGGCGTGCTCGGCCAGGTCGGCGGCGCGCAGGGCGGCGCGGGGCAGTTCGATCATGGTGCCGACCAGGTAATCGACCCGGTCGCCGGCCTCGGCGAACACGGCCTCGGCGGTGCGGTCGGTAAGCTCGCGCAGGTATTTCATCTCGAGCCCGAGGGCGACGAGCGGGTGCATGATCTCGGGAATGGGGGCCACGCCCGAGGTCTGCTTGACCTCCAGCGCCGCCTCCAGCACGGCCCGCACCTGCATCTCGTAGATCTCGGGATAGGCGACGCCGAGCCGGCATCCGCGGTGGCCGAGCATCGGGTTGGTCTCGTGCAGCTCCCGGGCCCGGCGCTTCAGCTTGGCCGCGTCCAGCCCCTGGGCGGCCGCCAGCGCGTCCATGTCCTCGTCGCTTTGGGGGATGAACTCGTGCAGCGGCGGATCGAGCAGGCGCACCGTCACCGGCAGGCCGGTCATGATGGTGAACAGTTCGACGAAGTCGGCCTTCTGGAAGGGGGCGATCTTGGCCAGGGCGGCCCGGCGGCCCGCCTCGTCGTCGGCGAGGATCATCTCGCGCACGGCGGCGATGCGGGTGTCGTCGAAGAACATGTGCTCGGTGCGGCAAAGGCCGATGCCCTCGGCCCCGAAGCCGCGGGCGGTCTTGGCGTCCAGCGGCGTCTCGGCGTTGGCGCGGACCTTCAGGCGGCGCACCCCGTCGGCCCAGGCCATCAGGGTCTGGAAGTCGCCGGTCAGCTCGGGTTCGATCATCGGCACCGCGCCGTCCATCACCTCGCCCTTCGAGCCGTCGATGGTGACGATGTCGCCGGCGGCGAAGGTGCGGCCGCGAGCGGTGAAGGTCCCGGCCTTCTCGTCGATATGGATCTCGCCGGCGCCGGAGACGCAGGGACGGCCCATGCCGCGGGCGACGACGGCGGCGTGGCTGGTCATGCCGCCGCGGGCGGTGATGATGCCCCGCGCCGCGTGCATGCCGTGGATGTCCTCAGGCGAGGTCTCCTCGCGGACGAGGATGACCGCGTCGCCGAGCTGCGACAGGCGCTCGGCCTCGTCGGCGTCGAACACCACCTTGCCGGTGGCCGCGCCCGGCGAGGCGGGCAGGCCGGCGGCGACGACCTTGCGCTCGGCCCTCGGGTCGAGGGTCGGGTGCAGCAGCTGGTCCAGTGCGGCGGGCTCGACCCGGCTGATCGCCTCTTCCTGTGAGATCACGCCCTCGGCGGCCAGATCGACGGCCACTTTCAGCGCCGCCTTGGCGGTGCGCTTGCCGTTGCGGGTCTGCAGCATCCACAGCCGGCCCTGCTCGACCGTGAACTCGATGTCCTGCATATCGCGGTAGTGGGTCTCGAGTTTCCCCACGACTTCAACGAACTGCCCGAACACCTCGGGCATGGCTTCTTCCATCGAAGGGGCCGTTTCGCCCATCTCCTCGCGGCCGATCTTCGTCAGCGACTGCGGCGTGCGGATGCCGGCGACGACGTCCTCGCCCTGGGCGTTGATCAGGAACTCGCCGTAGAGCTTCGCCTCGCCCGTCGACGGATTGCGGGTGAAGGCCACGCCGGTGGCCGAGGTGTCGCCCATATTGCCGAAGACCATCGACTGGACGTTGACCGCGGTGCCCCAGCTTTCGGGGATGTCGTGCATGCGGCGATAGAATTTGGCCCGGTCGTTCATCCAGCTGGCGAAGACCGCCGAGATTGCGCCCCACAGCTGGTCGTTCGGATCCTGCGGGAAGGCGTGGCCGAGGCGGTCTTCCACCACGCGCTTGTAGTCCGCGACCACCTTCTCCCAGTCGCCGGCCGAGAGGTCGGTGTCGATGGTGACGCCAAGCCGGTCCTTGTGATCGTCCAGCACCTCCTCGAAATCATCGTGGCTGAGGCCGAGCACCACGTTGGAATACATGGTGATGAAGCGGCGGTAGCTGTCGAGGGCGAAGCGGCGGTCGCCGCTGAGGGCGGCGAGGCCCTCCACCGTCTCGTCGTTGAGTCCGAGGTTGAGGACGGTGTCCATCATGCCGGGCATCGAGGCGCGGGCCCCCGAGCGGACCGAGACCAGCAGCGGGTTCCGGGGATCGCCGAAGGTCTTGCCGACCACGCCCTCGACCTTCTTCAGGCCGGCGGCGACCTGGGCCTCGAGGGCCGCGGGATAGCTCTGTCCGTTGGAATAATAGTGGACGCAGGCCTCGGTGGTGATGGTGAAGCCCGGCGGCACCGGCAGACCCAGCGACGACATCTCGGCGAGGTTCGCCCCCTTGCCGCCGAGAAGGTTCTTCATCGACGCGTCGCCGTCGGCGGATCCGCCGCCGAAGCCGTACACCCACTGAGTCATCTACCAGCCCCTGAGCCGTTGTCCTTCGCGGCGGAGCGCTCCGCTCGCGGTGCATGGGCCCCGCTTACCCCGCCGGGCGCGGCAAGGCGAGGCTGAGGGTGTAACAAAACGTGAGCCCGTGTGACGGTTCCGGCCGGCGCCCTTGGTGCGGAACCCTGTCAGGCCGAACGGAGCTGGACGGTAGGCCGGTCCGGCTGCGGCGACCCTCAGATCGGACGCACGGCGGGGCCCGCACCGACCGCCGCTCCTCCCGGCTCATCCGCCTCGGCGTCGGGCCGGGCGGGAGGATCGGCGTCGGGCGACAGGAACGACCGGCTCGGGGCGGCCGGGGTCCGGCTGCGCAACAGGCGGACGAACCCGGCGAAGTCGCTGATCTGCTCATTGTAGAAGGCCGCCTTCTCGACCAGCCCCATATGCCCGGCCTCGTCGACCCGGACCAGCCGGGCCTGCGGCAGGGCGGCGGCGAGGGTCTCTCCGGCGTCGGGCCGGGTGATCAGGTCGCGTCCGCCGACGAAGACCAGCGCCGGCACGTCGATCCGCGGCAGGCGATCGGTCACCGACCAGTGCAGCATGGCGAGATTGCCGCGCGCCTGGACGGCCGGGGAGTTCCGGGTCGGCAGGCGGGCGGTACGGTCCAGCTGGGCCCGCGTCGGTCGGGTTCCGAATCCGGCCAGCCGGGCCGCGAGATGGGTGGAGCCGCTGAGCCAGGCCTGCCAGTTCATCACCCACAGCGCCGGCGACAGGACCATGTCCAGCTTGCAGGCCAGTTCGACCACCGGCTGCAGCGGCCTGAACAGGCCCGAGAAGGCCATCGTCTCCAGCGGATTCGTATGGGTGGTGTTGGCCAGCACGATGGCCGCGACCCGGCGGTTGAGCAGTTCGGGATGGCGCGCGCAGAGGGTCTGGACCGTCATGCCGCCGATGCTGTGGCCGACCAGGATGACCGGGCGATGCTCCGGCAGGCTGTCGATGACGGCGTACAGGTCCTCGGCGAAGCCTTCGATGGAGTAGCCGATGCTGGGACGTCCGGAGCGGCCGAGCCCGGGCAGATCCCAGAAGGCCAGGCCGAACCGGGCGCCGAGATCGGCGCGAGCCTCGGCCCAGATGCGGGCCGACAGGCCCCAGCCATGGGTGAAGAGGAGAATCGGCCCCTGATCGATCCCCTCCGTCTCGACGTGCAGGGAGGCGCCGTCCGCGCCCGGGATGGTGACCGCCGCGGCCCGGCGGGCCGGCGGGGTCGGCGCGTTCCGACCCAGCAGCATCAGCACCGGGGTACGGCCCATCAGGCTGACGGCCATCAGGCCCACGCCCCACCACAGCGGCGCGCTGGACGGCTCATCGAGGCCGAGCTGGCCCGCCACATGGGCGGCATCGTACCACCGCCACAGCAGCCAGCCGGCCAGGGCGAAGACCGCCAGCGACCCGACAGCAAACAGGCGTTGGAGAAAGGCGAACAGGATCATCGGGATACTCTGGGGAGGAAGCGTCAGCCCAACACCGCCCGCGGCAGGTTCGTTCCGTGAAATCGCGGGGGATAACCCCGCCTTAACCGCGATGATTCACCACTCGATCTCCAAGCTGTACGGGGCCGAGTAGATATGTCCGGGTTGAAGACTGACGTCGTTCTGAGGGGCGACTGCATCGAGGTGCTGAAGGGCCTGCCGGACGCGTCCGTCGACATGGTCTTCGCCGACCCGCCCTATAACCTGCAACTGGGCGGCGACCTGCTGCGGCCGGACAACAGCCGGGTGGACGCCGTCGACGACGACTGGGACAAGTTCGACAGCTTCGCCACCTACGACGCCTTCACCCGCGCCTGGCTGACCGAATGCCGCCGGGTGCTGAAGCCGGAAGGCTCGATCTGGGTGATCGGCAGCTATCACAACGTCTTCCGCCTCGGCTCGGCGATCCAGGACCTCGGCTTCTGGGTGCTGAACGACATCATCTGGCGCAAGTCGAACCCGATGCCGAACTTCAAGGGCACGCGGTTCACCAACGCCCACGAGACGCTGATCTGGGCGGCGCGGTCGCGCGAGCAGAAGCGCTACACCTTCAACTACGACGCGCTGAAGGCCTTCAACGAGGACACCCAGATGCGCTCGGACTGGACCTTCGCCCTGTGCACCGGCGAGGAGCGGATCAAGGACGCCGACGGCAAGAAGGCGCATCCGACCCAGAAGCCCGAGGCCCTGCTGCACCGGGTGCTGCTGGCGACGACGCGCCCCGGCGACGTGGTGCTGGACCCCTTCTTCGGCACCGGCACGACAGGGGCGGCGGCCAAGCGGCTGGGCCGGCACTACATCGGCATCGAGCGTGACGAGGGCTACGCCAGGGTGGCGGAGAAGCGGATCAAGGCGGTGGTCCCGGCCGCGCCGG
>Ga0079224_100007547_pt1 | contig 14621 bp, 8 predicted proteins | sample Stecom2015_FD_80414 | JGI IMG/M metagenome (GOLD analysis project Ga0079224, IMG submission 80414) | Agricultural soil microbial communities from Utah to study Nitrogen management - Steer compost 2015 | ecosystem: Environmental > Terrestrial > Soil > Agricultural land | place: USA: Utah...
CCAAATTTGGAGGCGCAAACAAACTCCCTATAATCGCCTGGGGCAACGGAGCCTGCTTTGACTCCCCTTTTGAGCATGTGAACTTTCTGAATGAGGTGGCTTCCCACGGCTTCTTGGTCATCGCGATCGGCACCATGCCAAAGCAAACTGAGGTGCGTTCAAAATCACACAAATTATTGGATGCCATCGATTGGGCGATCGCACAAAACGCTGACCCCAAGAGTCCTTACTACCAAAAGATCGACATCAAAAATATCGCTGTGAGCGGCATGTCTTGCGGAGGCTTGCAGACCTTGGAAGTGGCCGGTGATCCGCGCATCACCACCGTCGGAGTCTTCAATAGCGGAGTGTTGGGAAATGGCGGAGGGATGCCCGGCATGCCGCAAGTCACCAAAGCCCAACTTCAAAAGATCCATGCGCCTACCCTGTATCTTCTAGGCGGAGAATCGGACATTGCCTATGGAAACGGAATGGACGACTTCAAGCAGATCAACCATGTCCCGATCTTCGTCGGAAATCTGGATGTGGGGCATGGCGGCACCTACGGTAAACCTTACGGCGGTGAATTTGGCAAAGTGGCGACCCACTGGTACAAGTGGCAGTTAAAGGGTGACCAAGAAGCCGGAAAGCTCTTTACCGGCGCTACTCCCGGACTATCGAAGTCCGCGGGATGGGTGTTTGAAAAGAAAAATATGGATTGATCTTGGCGCAATTTACATAGGAGGCCCGCACGGGCTATTTCGATGCCATACGCTCCGCCCGTCTGTTACCCGACATTTCTAAGGTCGAGACCTGAGCCAACTGATCCTCTAATCAGTTGGCTTTTGTGTCAAAAGGAAGGAGGGTTTCACCCCAGCCTCTCGTCTCAGATCATCTTCCGAGAAACCGGAAAACACGTAAAGTCGTTACTACAAAGATGTTTCCGCTGAAAAAGACATTCGAAGAATTGATGGCACAATTAACCAGCGACGTTGCTTTGACAGCGAAACTGTGGACGGAAATCGAAGGTAATTATTCTCAAAAAGACAGACATTATCATAATCTTCAGCACCTGAGCAGTCTATTGCAATGCCTGTTTAGCGTGAAAGATAAAATACAAGACTGGACGACCTTATTGTTTAGCGTGTACTATCACGACATAATCCACGACCCGGAGAGTGCTGAAAATGAAGAGCGAAGCGCCGAGCTTGCAGCGCAACGAATGAATCAAATCGGTATGTCAACTGAGATGATTAAGGGATGTACAGATCAGATTATGGCCACAAAGTCACACCAATCCACACAGGATAGGGACACCAACTACTTGATGGATGCTGATCTCTCGATCTTGGGACAAAGCTGGGACAGGTATTCTGAATATTGCCAAAACATACGCAAGGAGTACGCTATCTATCCAAGTGCTCTCTACAATGCGGGGCGAAAGAAAACCCTACGACATTTTTTGGCTATGAAACCAATATTTAAAACGGACTTTTTCTCTAGAAAATTGGATCAACAAGCCCGAGAGAATATTAGAAAAGAGATCGATATTTTAACACGTATGTAACCCGTTAGGAAAAAAGTCCGGATGTGGCTGGACTTTTTCATAACAGGGTTTAGACTGACTTGAGGGCGTTTTTGTCCCAAGAGTCTTCCGGCAAAATGGCCTAGAGTGAGGATTTCGAAGCACCTTCACAGTCTGCTGATCGATGACCGCTAGACCAATAGCTACTTACTTTCCTTGATATACCCCCAGCCCTCCCGCTGTCTTTTATAAATCTCCAAAATCCCGTCCTGGACGTGGATTACTCCGGGGATCAGCTGAACGGGTTCTACCTGATATTTCTTCATGGTAATCTCGCAGACAGCAAATTTGATATTTGGGTTGGCAGCCAAGTCTTGCACGTCTTCATACACCACCGAACGGTCCTTTCTCACCAGATCAATAGCTCCTCCGTATATCACCACTTCAAATTCTGAACCTGGATAAGCTTCAGCCATCATCGACACATGTCGGACCACCGCCTGATGGACTGTAGAATCCCCACTGGTTACGTCAAAAACAATCTTCACGGGTCCTTGCTGAGCAAATCCAACGCTCAGGGTTAATAGACAGCATGCAGTTAACAACCAAGTTTTCATCGCCTAATTGCCCGCAAAGATGTAAGCGCAACCGTTCTTTTGCGCTCTCTCTAAAGCCCAAACCCCGGAAGGCACCACCTGAATCCCAGGCAAAACGCCCGCCTTCCATTCCGCGTAGACGGTAGCCGGATCCCCGCCAGTTTCGGCAGCCTTCGCCCCGCTATACACATTCAGCGCCAAGTCGCAGACGCAGAAGAGTGCTCCTCTTGCCTGTAGATCCTTTATACCCTGAATGGCCGGAACGGGAAAATCACCAGCCATCGGCTCATAGTACGGATTTCGCAAGGACGGTTTTTGAGTTTGTCCATCGTTGACGCCCACGAATTCCCCCAGCTGATACTTCTCCCAAAGTTCGGTTTTCAAAGCGAAGGGAATTGCAGAATGCCTTAGCACAGTCACGGCCGTGATGTCACTGTCGTCAGATCCCGTCTGGTTGTTGGAGAGATAAAAAGCCCAGTTCCAGATGATCGGAAACCCTTCGTGGGGTGTCGAGCCATCGTAGACGACCCGGTGTTCCCCCTTGATCTTCTTAAACCACTCCTCAGCTTCGCTCGTGAAGCTGGACTGCGGTGATCCTCCGAGGGCTATCGAGGGAGAAATCAATGAGGTCATCCCTCCTGCGGCTCCAGTCAGCAGCAATGTATTGAGGAAGTCTCGTCTGGTGTTTGTCATTTTCTCTTTCATTTTATTTTGGGTTAAAACAGGATTTTTGTACCGTTCCAGAGGCTTGGAGAGACGAATGCCACTGATTTGGAATTGAATCGGGACTCCAACTCTTGAGAAGATCAACGCATAAAAAACTTCAGTTAAACTGATACGGAATAGTCCGACGTACTTCGGAGCAAGGCACGAATAATGGGAATCCTCCAGAAGCAAGGGAAATCGCCCTAGACAAGCCGATGGACAGGAAATACAACATAGAAGATACTGTCTTTTACCTTAAAAAACAACAATAAACTTTTGATTTTCAGATAATTAGAATAACAATTATTAGTATTAAACAATAACATCCTGTCGTCCGCAAGCAGATCCTTCATTAAGACAGGGATGGTTTTAGGCGGTTGATAGAATATAAAAAAACAGTATGGGCCTGACGCCACATCAAATAGGACATGTTGCATTTAATCTAAAAACGCACCACTCGATACCGATCCATACCGTTCAGAGACAGGTTTTTCGCGTCACTGGATCGAGAGTCGTCACGTGAATATTTGGGAGGCCTTTTTGTCCGCTGCGGAACAAAACAAATCGTTCACGAACACTGTCAGCTTTTTGAATCTTACTCTATTCCATTTAAGAGGCCATTTTTTCTGGCCTTTTCTTGGCAAGTCGTTTTACGCACCAAGTCCTCCCGCCATGTTCAGAAGCCATCTTATCACCGCCTTGAGAACACTTTTCCGCGAACGCGCCAATCTCATTATGAACATCGCCGGACTCACTTTGGGAATCACCGGAAGCTTGCTGCTTTTTCTCATCGTAAGGCAGGGCTTGCAGTTTGACCAGCATCACTCTCAGAAAGACCGCATTTATCGCGTGATATCTGGCGATAACGGCTCCAACGGACTTTCCTATGTCCAATCTGTCCCCGCAAGCCTAGCGGCAGAATTAAAGTCTGAAGTACCGGAAGTACAGGAGGCCGTGACCACAGTGTATAAACAAAACAGCCTGATCGGGGTAGTGAGGCCCGACGGTGCTGTCGATCGCTTCAAAGAAAAGAAGGGTGTGGTATTTACCGAAAATGCATTCTTCCGGATTTTCGACAGGGAAATACTCGCCGGAGATCCTTCGAAAATCCTTACCGAACCCTACAAGGCACTGATCTCTCTCCGGTGGGCCGAGAAATACTTTGGCAGCAGGGAGGTCATCGGCAAAGAAATTCGGTACAACAACCAACCCTATCAGATCGAAGGACTCTTGGCGGATTTCCCTACCACGACAGACCTCCCGTTTGACTTGATGCTATCATACGAGACCATCCGAGCACAAAAGGAATCCGGGGCATGGGATGGGCTGTCTGATGAGGACAACTGCTATTTTTTGCTAAGTCAAGATGCAAGTTTGGGATCCGTGGAAGCCGGGCTCAATGCATTAGTCGAGAAGCACTATGGAAAGGGCACCGAAAATCCTCAGGAAAAACACTTCCTTATCCAGCCACTTGATGACCTCCATTCCGACATGCGGGTAGGAAACTACAACTCCAAGATGCCCGTAGCGGCGAAGATCGCTTTTACCGCAATCGGCTTGTTTCTCTTACTCACGTGCAGCATCAACTTCATCAACATCTCTACTGCTTCGGCGGTCCATCGCACCAAGGAAATCGGAATCAAAAAGGTGCTGGGAAGTACAAGAGGACAACTCATCACTCAAATCCTGATTGAGTCCTCGATGGTGACGCTGGGCGCATGCCTTCTTTCGCTGCTCGCCACCCAGCTGCTACTTCCGGTGGTCAACAGCTACATGGATCTGTCTCTGAGCATGTCCCTGACCTCGGACTGGGGAGTATGGCTTTACTTTATTGCGATCTGGGGAGGAGTTACACTTCTGTCTGGGCTATATCCTGCCTGGGTCATCTCAGGTTTGCGTCCCGGACATGTGATCCATGGAAGCTCCGTTTCCCGCGGCTCCGGCTACACGATTCGCAAGGCACTGATTGTATCTCAATTCTTTATTTCCCAATTTTTTATCATCTCGACCTTGGTCATCTATGGGCAATTCCGCCATATGCAGCAACGAGACCTGGGTTTTGTGCAAGAGGCCATTGTAAACATTCCTATTCCGGCGATCGACGAATCGGACTCCACCGAGGCACATACACACAAGCGAACTCTCAAAGCGGAACTGATGCGAATTCCCGGTGTGGAGGCCGCCAGTCTAAGCAGAACGGTTCCTGCCTCTAACAGCGTCCTAAGTACAAGTATTAATCTCGCCGGCTCAGATGAACTCATCGACACCCAGATCAAAGAGGCAGATGGCGACTACATTGCTTTGTTTGGATTGGAAATCTTGGCAGGCACCGGCCTGGCCGACCTTGACACGGTAACCGGAGTGGTCGTGAATGAAAGGCTCGCGAGGTCTGCCGGATTCGAGGAATACTCGGTCCTCGTGGGTCAGGAGATCGACCTCTGGGGCAATCTTCTCCAAGTGAAGGGCGTAGTCAAGGACTTCAATTCCACTTCGCCGGGTGATGATGTCGGCCCCCTTCTATTGATGAACAGCATGGAAAGCTACCGGACCATCTCGCTCAAGCTGACCGGCGCTCAGGTCCAACAGCAGCTTGGCCAGATTGAGGAAATCTGGGAGAAAGCCTATCCGCAGCATCTCTTCGAGTATAGCTTCCTCCGAGATGATGTCAGCAATCTGTTTCGTGGCGAGCAAAAAACCACCAGCCTCCTCGCTTTCTTTGCAGGCATTGCCATCTTCATTGGCTGCCTGGGTCTCTTTGGATTGGCGACCTTCATGGCCAACCACCGTCAAAAAGAGGTCGGTGTCAGAAAGGTAATGGGAGCCTCCGCTCCCTCAATTGTCTGGCTGTTTTCGAAGGAATTCATCCGGCTGATTCTGATTGCCTTTGCCCTGTCAATGCCGATGGCTTGGTTTGTCATGGGCGAAGTCTTAAAAGAGTTTGCCTACCGGATCTCTATGGGGCCGGTTCTATTTATAGCGGCTTTGGCCATCAGTATATTCATTGCGCTGCTGACAGTAAGCTATCGCTCCGTGCAGGCAGCCTTAGCAAATCCTGTGGACACCTTGCACGCGGAATAGAAAAGAGTACGTCTACCTCCCAAATGTCAGTACGATGGAAAGACCGTTGGGCCACTTCCATCCCTAAATCCCCGCATCCTCGACGAGCCCACTGCATGACTAAACCAATCACTCGGGCTTATATCGAAACAAAAAAGCAGCGCCAGAGGGCGCTGCTTGCTCTAATCGTTTTTGCTTAGCGAATCGTCAATTGAGATAGGCTGAATTTTGGACCAAACTTGGATTGGCATCAATCTCTCGCTGAGGAATTGGGAACACCAGCCGTCCGTCGTCGAAGTTGTACACCTCGCTTGACGAATTATCGAGAATCGATCCTCCTGTTCTTTTCACATCGTGGAGAAATTGTCCTTCATGGGCAAGTTCCACCTTTCGCTCATGTAAAACATCCGCCAAAGTCACTGTTCCCAACGCCGGAAGGCTTACCCGCTGTCTGACTCGATTTATATCGGACAAAGGAGTAGCTCCAACAGAAGTCCCTAATCTTAAGTTGGCTTCTGCCCTGGTAAGATACATCTCGGCAAGCCTGATCACCTTCACGTTCTTAAATTGATCTCTCCACTTGGCCGTCCTCCGCTCTCCGGCTCCGATAAAAAACTGATCCAGTCTATCGTCGCCTTCTTCGTAATAAGTCAAGTGTGGACCTTGTATGGATACGTCTCCATCTCTCGCACCATATTCCGGAAGAGAGTAGAACAAGAACATATCATTGCCCGAGTCTTGGGTATTCACCTGAATTGAAAACAAATCTTCCGGTGAATCTCCATCTGTGTTGAAGGCATTCATATAATCCAGAGTAAGGATTTTGCCATGAGCGCTGGAGATACTTATGGCCCTGTCTGCCGCATCCCGGGCCTTTTCGTAGTCCTGCACCTGGAGATACACCCGCGATAGCTGAGCCGCTGCCACATAGTTTCTCGCAAGAAAACCATTCACGGCAGGGAGTTGCGCCTCCGCCTTTTCCAAATCACTGATAATCTGTCCGTATACTTCCGCAACCGTATTTCTGGAGACATAACTTTCCCCATCGATCTGTCTGGTGGGTGTAAGAACAATGGGTACTCCAGGATTTGACGAACTATTCGCGGCAGAATACGGGAGTGCAAACAGCTTGATCAATTCAAAATACATTGATCCCCTGATAAACAAAGCCTCTCCTTCTACCTGACTCCTGTCTTCCGCATCAACTACATCGAGCGATGCCAGGATATTGTTGGAGACATTGATCGCACGATAGGCTGCGGCCCAGGTACCTTCGACGAAGGAGTTGTTGACAAGGATTGATTTGTTGATCATTTCTCGGGGCTGATTAAAGGTGCCTTCCCATCTCACCTCTCTGTTAGCTGCCAGCATTTCGGCATACAGGAGCAATCTACCACCGTATAGCTCAGTATCCCTGATCTCGGAATACGCACCCTGGAGTACTCTTTTCACGTTTGCGTCGTTGCTCAAGGCCAGATCCTGGTCGACACTTTGCCGAGGATCCAGATCCAACTGATCTGCACATCCTGAGAACAGGACAATCAATCCTATGATTATATATCTTTTCATGTGTTTATGTAGTTTTTGATGATCACACGGAATCTAGAATGGTTGATATTAATCGGTCTATGAGACGGTATCCTCCAGCTCGATTTCGTTGCATTTTCAGTTAAAACCCGATGTTGAGACCCAATGAGACCGTTTTGGATTGGGGAGCAGAATAGAAATCATTTCCGATCTCGATATTTCCGATCAAGTAATCTGCACTTACTTCCGGATCCCATCCTTTGTAATCAGTAATAGTGAGCAGGTTCTGCCCCGTAAAGAAAATACGCAGGCTAGTTACCTTCAACTTGGACAAGACCTTTGGATCGAAGGAGTAACCTACGTTCAGCGTCTTAAATCTGATATAGGAACCGTCAGACAGGTAGCGGCTAGAAGCTGAGCACCCATTACACTCACCCAGTCGGGCCTGCGGGATGTCTGTCACATCTCCCGGATTTCGCCACCTTGCCATCTGATCTCTGGTAGAGTTATCAAACCAGTCACCGTTTGCGGCAAAGAATCCTCCACCACCGTCAAATATTTCATTTCCAAACACTCCCTGAAACAGGAACATCAAGTCAAACCCCTTGAATTTAATCGTATTGGTGAGGCCCGCGATGAAATCAGGCGTAGGATCGCCCAGCACCACCCGCTCAGCCTCGTTGTAATTAGAGGTCGTCTCTGATTGCTCTGCATTGGAATAATAAAGCGCATCGCCATTAGCTGGATCTGCACCGGCATAAGCTGCTCCGTAGAATACCCCGAGTGGCTCGCCAATGATCACTGCATTGAGAAATCGTGAGGACGACGGCGGGATCGTCGACTGACCCGGCGCCAACTCCTTGACTTCATTGACATTTCTGGCTACGTTGAATGAGGTGCTCCAAGTAAAATTGGGCTTTGCAATATTCATGGAGTTCAACACGATCTCTATTCCATGATTTTGCATCTTACCGATATTCGTCAGCTGCGTGGTAAAACCAGAAGTAGAGGGTACTGGCACGTTCAGCAAGAGATCCGATGTATTCTTATTGTAATAATCGATCTCTCCTGTAAACCGGTCATTAAAAAACCCGAATTCTATCCCGATATCTGCCTGGAGCGTATTTTCCCAAGTCAGGTCAGGATTCGGTATCTGGGTGGGCACCAGGCCCGGCACCAGTCCATAGGAAGCCGAACCATAAAGTCCCAAATGCTCAAAATTTCCAATTTCAGCATTCCCTGTCAAACCATAAGAACCTCTCAGTTTAAGTAGGCTTAGGGTATTGTTGCCTTTCAGAAACCCTTCCTCGGTCAAGATCCATCCTACGGAGGCAGCCGGAAAAAAACCGTAGCGGTTGTTGGGACCAAAACGCGAGGAACCATCGATCCGCGCGCTCAATGTGGCAAGGTATTTCTGGCCGTACTTATAATTCACGCGGGCGAAATAAGACAGAAAGGAAAAGTTGGTCACAGAGGATGAGCCTCCTGTAATCTCTGCTGCAGAAGCAAGAGTCTTCAAATCATCCAACGGAAACTCCTGACCTTCGACAAAAGTGTTGTTCTGATCCGAGCGCTGAAAGGACATCCCCAGGATAGCCTCCAAATTATGAATGCCCCCGAGCACTTTGTTGTACGAGAAGAAATTGTTGGTATTATAGTTTACTATCCGAGTCCATCGAGACAATCCATAGCCATTGGTCGATTGGCCTGTATTTGTGCGAGACCCAAAAAACCGCTCCTCGTTCTGATTAAATACATCGATCCCAAACTCAGTTCTGAATTTCAAATCACTCGTGAACTTGTACTCCCCGAAAAGGCTACTCAGGTTCCGGTAAGAGACATTTACCCATTCCGCATTTTCAGAATCAATCAAGTTGTTATAATAGGTAGTCGTAGGTCTATCATAGAGCGCCCCGTCTTGATCCCTAATCGGAGTGATGGGAGCCAACGCAACTAGTTGGAGGGGGTTGTTAAACTGATTATCATCAGAGAGCCTGTTATTATTGGTACGGCTCAGGCTGAAGTTAGCGCCAATCAAGAATTTTTCAGAAACGGAATGATCCAAGTTCAGCCTTGCAGATATCCTTTCAAAATCATTTCTGATCAAGATACCGGTTTGCTGGTCATAGGCTGCGCTTAAGAAGAATCGGGTCTTTGCATCTCCACCGGAAGCTGAGAAGTTTACGCTGAAGGTGCCGGCATCCTCATTGAAAGCCTGTTTTTGCCAGTCAGTATCAATTTCACCTGTTCTCCAATCTGCATAACCCGAAAATCTGGTCAGCCTGTCTTCCACAAATTGCAAATCGGAACCATCGTATTCATCTGGATTGTTGATCGGGTCGATCCCGTAGATCTGGAGGTCATTATTATACGCCCCTTCCCTCATCAGTTCTACATACTCTGACGCGTTCAGGAATTCCCTTGTCCGAGTCGGGCTAGACACGCCTCGTTGGATCCCTACATTAAACTTCGTCTTGCCTTTTGAACCTGTTTTGGTAGTGATCAAAACGACCCCGTTTGCAGCTCTCGCTCCGTAGATGGCCGAAGCGGAAGCATCCTTCAGCACTTCCAGCGACTCAATATCATTAAAGTTGATATCTGCCATCGGATTATAATAGCCCAATGCACCTCCGGTAGTGATCGGCACCCCATCAATCACATACAGGGGGTCGTTACCTCCCGAGATCGAGGTTGTGCCCCGGACCCTGATCTTAACTCCCTCGCCAAGTTTCCCACTGGAAGACTGTACAAATACTCCGGCCATCCGGCCTTGAAGTGCGTCTTGAAAGTTCACCACAGGCACTGTCGCCAAATCTTCACCTTTGACATTGGATATATTACCCGTCAGATCTCCTTTTGTGGTACTACCGTAGCCCACCACCAATACCTCGCCCAAGACCTTCGCATCAGTGTTTAAGGCAACATCCAAGACGGTACTCTGACCTACCACAAGCTCTTGCGTGAGATACCCGACAAAGGAAAAAACCAAGATCTCTCCGACATCTGCAGAGATGGAATATCTCCCATCCAAATCCGTGACTACACCACGGGAGGTTTCCTTGACCAGGACATTTACGCCCGGCAAGCCAAGTCCGTCCTCGGTTGAACTCACGGTTCCCGAAATCATCCGTTGTTGCGCCAACGCCTCCAGTCCAGAGAGTGATGTCAGCAGCAGAACAACAATGAGTAAAGCTTTTCTCATAAGGTATTTAGTTTAGTTATTATCTAAAGAAAAATCCTTTCAACTGAATAACAAAATACGCTTCACCGCCCCGTCGATTCGTAGGATATTCCAATTTAAAAATGTTTAAACACTATTATTACCGAAATCACACTAAATAAAACTAATTGACATGGTTATAAATAAATCAGAAGTCCAACCATCAATTCATCCGGCGCTTCGTATCTGGAAAGGGGCGAAAATCTTAAAAACGTGGTAATTTTAAAGATATTTAAAAATCAACCATCAAAAATCGTTTTCAGCGCCAAAAATCAAATTTATATATTGAAAAAATAGATATTATAAAATATTAATCTGTAAAGCTTTTTGAAATTTTTTTTCCCATCTCAGATATTTTTTTTCCTCTCCCAGAAACAATTTAAACAAAAAATCAAATAGACAGATCAAAAAAAGACTGTCAAAGATCACTAGTAACGTATGATCTCCACTTTCTGGTTCAAATTCGGACTGCTGACAAAATCCATCTGACGACATTTTATTCTGCCTCGAAGATCTCTCGGCGCCCGACCTCCGAACCGTCGATTACCCGCGTCTCTTCAGGACATTTCCGTCCTATGAAAGACCAAAGTTTCTCAACAAAGCGCTTGGCCGTTGCACCCGCGAATCTGCAGACTGCATAACACTTTAAAGAAACGGGCACTAAACTTTCCCAAAATCGGACATTTTTGTTCGTCAAAAGACCAACTGTCTCTTCATTTAGGCTTTTCCAGCCAAATTGAGCTAATTAGTTCAGGCATAGCTTTGGCCATGAGAAGGAAGCTTGGTAGAGAAACTGGACTTCTCCCCAACGCAAAAAACTATGTGGAAAAACTACCTTAAGACCTCATTTCGTAACGTGCTTCGGCACAGGGGCTATGCGCTGATCAATATCCTCGGCCTAACCTCCGGCATTACAGTAAGCATCTTTATCCTGCTTTGGATTCTCGATGAGGTCTCCTACGACCGATTTCTGTCCGACACCGATCGGATCCATAGCGTGATGATCAACTCCAAACTTCCCGATGGCAGTATTGCGACGCATCCGGTACCCTCGGCCAGCCTCAAGGACGTGCTGATGAGCGAGATTCCGGAGATCGATGCGGCAGCGCGATACAGCTTTGAGACCGATCTGTTGGTAAAGAACCAATCGGAAGGATTTAACGAAACGGGAATCTTTGCGGACTCGGCCTTTTTTGAGGTTTTCAGATTCCCTTTCCTCAGGGGAAATCTCGGACAGCTGAATACAATCGTCCTTTCGGAAGACTTGGCGACAAAGCTTTTCCCCCAGGAAAATCCTATCGGAAAGACCGTCAGCCTCAACCAAAATCAAGAGCTCACCGTCACCGGAGTCTTCGAAAACCTCCCAGTCAATTCCACACTTCAGTTTGATTTTGTAGCTCCCTTTGAGCTGTACCTACGAGAAAATGCATGGATGGAAAATTGGCAGGCTGGCGGTTCCCGTACGGCAGTTTTGCTTCGGGAAAATAGCCCGGTCCCCAACCGGAAGATCGCCGGCCTGATCCAGAGCAACTGCGCGGAATGTACCAGTGTGCCTTTTCTTTTCCCTTATGAGGACCTCCGACTGCATGGCGAATTTGAAAATGGAGTGAACGTGGGCGGCAGAATCGAGCAAGTTTATCTCTTTGGCACCGTCGCTCTGCTGATCCTCGCCATGGCCTGCATCAACTTCATCAACCTCGCCACTGCCCGTGCCGGTACACGCGGCCGTGAGGTCGGCATCCGTAAGTCGATTGGCGCAAACCGATCAGAGCTGATCGTCCAGTTCATCTTGGAATCAATTCTACTTTCGTGGTTTGCCATGATTTTTGCCGTATTGCTGGTGCAGCTGCTTCTTCCTTTTTTCAACGAGCTGACCCAAAAATCCGTCAGCTTGGAATTGACAAATCCAGTTTTTCTACTTGGAATCGCATCTATCACCCTTGTCACAGGCATACTGTCTGGGAGCTATCCTGCCTTGGTTTTGTCTGGCTTCAACCCGATCAAAGTCCTGAAAGGTGGCAGTCGCTCCATGCTTAGCGGCATTGGCCTGCGGCGTGTGTTGGTGGTAGCGCAGTTTGCGACCTCAGCGATTCTGGTGGTAGGAAGCATTGCCGTCTATCAGCAGATCACCTATATCAGCGAGCGCAATCTCGGTTTCAATAAGGAAAACATCCTGGTCGTCGATCAAAACGAGGGCATCGTCAAGAACTACGCGGGCATCAAAAACGACCTGAATCAGCTGCCCGGAGTGGAAAATATCGCCTTTGGCGGAAACAGTATCTTCTCTGTGCCCATCACCACTCCGGATCCTGTCTGGCCCGGAAAACCAGCCCAATCGACCGTCAACTTCAAGATCTTCCGCTGTGACGAATCGTTCATTCCCACCTTGAGCATCCCACTAAGCGAAGGCCGAAACTTTGCCGGAGCGCAAGATGCATCCAACTACATCATAAACAAAAAAGCCGCCGAAGCAATGGGATTGGACCCTGACACGGCGGTCGGGATAGCGCTGGAGATGTGGAACGGAAAAGGCCAAATCGTGGGTGTCACGGAGGATTTTCACAATGACAATCTGAGGCTGGACATCGAGCCTATGATCTTTATGTACTCTGAAAATGTGGGTTCCCATTACTTCATCAAAGTTGCCGACCCGGCCCCAATGGCTGCTGTCGTCGAGCAGATCAAGGCAGTCTTCAAAAGACAGAACCCGGATTACCCATTTGAATTCCGCTTCATGGAGGAAGTCTTTGACAGGGAATATCAGAGCGAGCAAGTCATCGGAAAGCTTTCTTTAGCCTTTACGGTGATCGCGATCTTGATTTCAGGACTGGGGCTCTTTGGCTTGGCTTCTTTTACCGCAGAGCGCCGAACCAAGGAGATCGGCATCCGGAAAGTCCTCGGAGCGTCGGCAGGAAGTCTTTCCGTCCTGCTTTGCGGCGACTTTGCAATCCTGGTTTTGACCAGTCTGCTGATTGGATTCCCGCTGGCCTGGTACTTTGTCGACCGATTCCTCGACGGGTTTACATACCATACGGAGATCCGATGGACACTGTATTTCCTGACAGCGATCATGATGCTTGGACTAACCTTCTTCTCTGTCGGCTATCATACGCTCAAGGCCGCTTGGACCAACCCGGTGAATTCGCTGCAGAGCGAAGGATAACGAGGAGTTCTTTCAACCAACAGTGAGCTTTCTGCCGCCGTGAGTATCTAATATGCGGCGTCGCCCCTTTGCCTCCCTGAGTGTCCTCACTCACGAACTTCTCCCCTCATCTAGCCTCCGTGAGTAATCAACTTGCGCTTCCTCTGCATTATAGAGGTACCGTAACAGAACAATAGTCGTAGGAATCAATTTAGGGCTTCGATTCTTTCGTTGTTGCAAATATCTGATACGGGTTTCTTCTCCCCCGTAAGTGTCCTCACTCTTGGAATGTACCGCACGTATCAGCAAAAATAGTCGTAGGAATTTATTAGCGGTTTTTCTATTTTTCCACTTTGAGACAATAGACAACAACCCATGACTAAAAACCTACTCTCTACCCTACTTTTCCTGATTACGCAGGTGTATTCCGCTCAGGCTCAGGAAGCACTCTTCCGAGCCCAACAAATCACCTCACCAGAGATACACGATGACTCTTCGGTAACTTTCCGCCTCTCTGCCCCCAATGCTAAATCAGTTCAAATCACGGGCGACCTTCTCCCGACTGTGAAGATTGAGACCCCTCAGGGAAGCTTTGACGGGCCCGGCAAAGCAGAACTCACTAAGGACGACCAAGGTGTCTGGACGTATAAAAGCGAGCCGCTCAAACCTGAGTTGTATGGCTATTCCTTCATCGTTGACGGATTTACTACCACAGATCCAAACAATCCATTCCTGATCCGTGACGTAGCCTCTGTCACCAATATCCTCATCGTAGGCGATGGGCAGGCTGACCTCTACCGCACCAACGACATCCCACACGGCAGCGTCACGCGTCGCTGGTACGATTCGCCGGAGCTGGGGATGGATCGC
>Ga0079224_100007548_pt1 | contig 14621 bp, 14 predicted proteins | sample Stecom2015_FD_80414 | JGI IMG/M metagenome (GOLD analysis project Ga0079224, IMG submission 80414) | Agricultural soil microbial communities from Utah to study Nitrogen management - Steer compost 2015 | ecosystem: Environmental > Terrestrial > Soil > Agricultural land | place: USA: Utah...
AGGCGTCGTAGTAGCCGGCGGACAGGGCGTAGGTGCCGAGCATGATCCGCCGCTGCACCTCGGGCCCGAAGCCCGCCGTGCGGGTGGCGTCCATCATCTCGCCGGTGGTGGGGGCGTCGACGCGGAGGCCGTAGCGGACGCCGTCGTAGCGGGCCAGGTTGCTGGACGCCTCGGCGGGCGCGATGAGGTAGTAGGCCGAGAGGCTGTAGACGACCGCCGGGACCGAGACCTCGTCGACCTCGGCGCCGGCCGCCTCCAGCGCGGCGACGGCGGCGCGGGTGCGGGCCTGGACGTCGGGGGCCATGCCCTCGGCGTCGAGCAGCTCCGTCACGACGCCCACCCGCAGCCCCTCGACGCCCTGGGCGAGCTGGTCGACGAGCGACGGCGCGGCCCCGGGGAGCGAGGTGGAGTCCCGCTCGTCGTGGCCGCCGATCACCGCGAGGGCGAGCGCGGCGTCGGCGACGGTGGCGCCGAAGGGACCGATCTGGTCGAGGCTCGAGGCGAACGCGACGAGCCCGTAGCGAGAGACCAGCCCGTAGGTGGGCTTCACGCCGACGATGCCGCAGAAGGCGGCGGGCTGGCGGATCGAGCCGCCGGTGTCGGAGCCGAGGGACAGCGGCGCGAACCCGGCGGCCACCGCGGCCGCGCTCCCGCCCGACGACCCGCCCGGCACCCGCTCGGGGTCGTGGGGGTTGCGGGTGGGCCCGAAGGCGGAGTTCTCGGTGGACGAGCCCATCGCGAACTCGTCGAGGTTGGTCTTGCCGACGGCCACGGCACCGGCGGCGGCGAGCCGCTCGACGACGGTGGCGTCGTAGGGCGGCACCCAGCCCTCCAGGATCCGCGAGGAGCAGGTGGTGGGCACCCCGCGGGTGCAGAGGTTGTCCTTCAGCGCCACCGGGACGCCGGCCAGCGGGCCGGGGTCCTGTCCCGCCGCGACCTGGGCGTCGACCTCGTCGGCCCGGGCCAGCGCGGCGTCCGCGGTGACGAGGTTGAAGGCGTGGACCTCGCCCTCGCGGGCCTCGATGGCGGCGAGGTGCTCCTCGACGACCGATCGGGCGCTGCGCTCGCCCGAGCGGACGGCGGCGGCGATCCCGACGGCGGTGGGGCGCCCGGTCACGGGGCCTCCCCCAGCACGGGCGGCACCCGGAACATGCCGTCCTCGGCCGCTGGGGCCTGGGCGAGCACCTCGTCGCGGATGCCGGCGTCGCGGGGCTCGTCGGGCCGCAGGACGTTGGTCAGCGGGAACGGGTGCGCGGTGGGCGGCACGTCGTCGAGCTCGAGGGCCTCGACGTCGGCCGCGTGCTCGAGGATGGCGGCCAGCTGCGGGGTGAAGGTGTCGATCTGCTCGTCGGTCAGCTGCAGGCGGGCCAGGCGGGCCACGTGCGCGACGTCGTCTCGGGAGAGGGAAGCCATGGGCCGCCCATCGTAGGGGCGGGCCCTCGCTCCCTCCGAAGCCGGATCACGGCGCCGTCGGCGGGGTGGCGCCGCGCAGGGCCACCTCGGCGACCGTCTCGTAGCGGGCGCCGTCGCCATCGAGGTGGCTGCGCACGAGCGCCACCCGGTCCGCCCTCCAGCGGGCGTGGACGGGGTGGCCAGCGGCGGCGCGCGGGCCGATGGCGCCGCGCCGGACCCGAGCCAGGGTGACGTGCCCCCGCCACGGTCGGTCGTCGTCCTCGCCGACCCCGGCGGTGGCGGCGGCGACGGCGGCCGCCGTCTCGTCGGCCCCGACGAGCGGCACCACGAGCGGGCTGCGCCGGGGCCGGCCCAGCCAGGTGACGGCGGGCCCGAGCTCCACCTCCGGGGCGGGCTGCGAGCGGAGGTGGGCGTCGAGCGCATCGACGAGGCGGGGCACCGCGTCGGGGTCGACGTCGCCGAGGAAGCGCAGCGTCACGTGCCACTGCGGGCGGGTGGTCCAGCGCAGCGACGGGTGCTCGGGTCGGGGCAGCGCCTCGAGCGCGTCGAGTGCGGCCGGCGGGGGCCAGAGCGCGACGAAGAGCCGCACGCCCCCGACGATACGCGGCCCCGCCGCGATGAGATCGCCAGGCGGGCGCCGTCCCCACTCCCATGCGGGGTCCCGTCCCTCCCGAGGCCGGCGCCGACCCGGACGGCGACGACGGCCGCCCGGCGCGGGCGCTGGTGGTGAGCGAGCGCGGGGTCGTGGACCTCGGGTCGCTGCACCGCGGCGACCGCTGCGGGCTCGGCTTCGTGGACGACCTGCTGCGGTTGCGCCTGGCGCTGGCTCGCTTCGGGTGGTCGCTCGTGGTGGTGGACCTGCCGGAGGAGGTTGAGGAGCTGTTCCGGCTGGTGGGGCTCAGCCCGGCCTCGGACGATCAGGCCTCGAGGTAGGGAGGCAGCCCGAGCTGGGCGAACAGCTCCGGGTACACGAAGTTGTGGTGCCCGACGATGCGCCCGCCGGCCACCTCGACGACCTGGATCGCCCAGGGCTCCCAGCGGTCGGGGGCCACCCGCTTGTAGCTCCCGTACCCGGCGGTGCCGTTGACGGCGATGGGCAGGAGGCGGGAGCCCTCGCAGGCCGCGCCGGGGCCGACCATCCAGCCGACCACCGACGCCGGACCCTGGAGCCACAGGTCCCACGGGGGCATGGACATGACGACGTCCTCCCGCAGGAGCGCGGCGAGCGCAGCCATGTCGTAGCGCTCGAAGGCGTCCACGTAGCGGGCCAGGAGGGCCTGGTGCTCGGGGTCGTCGAGGTCGTCGAGCTGGGTGACGTCGGCGGTGGCCAGGGTGGCCCGGGCCCGCTGGAGCGCGCTGTTCACGGACGCCACGGACGTGTCGAGCAGCTCGGCCACCTCGGCGGCGGACCAGCGCAGCACCTCGCAGAGGATGAGCGCGGCGCGCTGGCGGGCCGGGAGGTGCTGCAGCGCGGCGACGAAGGCCAGGCGCACCGAGTCCCGGGCGGCGGCCACCTCGGCCGGATCCCCGCCGTCGGGCAGGAGCCGGTGGTCCGCCATCGGCTGCACCCAGGTCTCCTCGGGGCGCTCCCGCAGCACCGCACCCTCCACGGTGGAGGGGCCACCGAGGTGCATCGGCCGAGCCCGACGCTGGGGCGAGCGGTGCATGTCGAGGCAGACGTTGGTGGCGATCCGGTACAGCCAGGAGCGCACCGAGGAGCGCCCCTCGAAGCGGTCGGCCGCCCGCCACGCCCGCACGAGCGTCTCCTGCACGGCGTCCTCGGCCTCGGAGCCCGAGCCGAGCATCCGGTAGCAGTAGCCGGTGAGCTCGCGGCGGTGCGCCTCGAAGAGCTCGTCGATGTCGATTCGGGCCTGGGGCGACGCCATCGACCCACACGCTACGGCGCGGGTGCGACGCTCGCATCGGAGATCGAGGTCCACCATCACCGGTGCAGACGGTGCGGCGACCCGTCGCTCATCGCCGGGGGCTAGGCGGTGGTGACCCGGGCGGCGAAGTCGACGGTGGCCTGGCAGACGAGCTCGGCGTCGAAGTCGAGGGTGGCGACGTGGTAGCTGCGCTCGAGCCAAACCCGCTCGACCGGGCCGCCCACCGACTCGGCGAGCACGTCGGAGTCGGTCGGCGGCACGACGTGGTCCTGGCGGCTGGTGATCACGAGCACCGGGCAACGGACGTCGCCGAGGCGGGCCCGCAGCTCGTCGCCGGCCTCGATCAGCGACAGCAGCGGTCGCAGGGGCGTCTGGTCGTAGCTGCCCTCGTCGACGCCGGGGGCGGCGATGTCGTTGCCGATGGAGTCCATGACCTCCATCCCCCCGTCGAGGAGCTGCTGCACGAGGCCCCGCATCTCGTCGGAGATGGAGACCGGGGTGTTGATGGCGACGATGCCGGCCAGGTCGTCGTGGCGCTCGGCCAGCGCCACGGTGAGGGCGCCGCCCATCGACAGCCCGACGACGACGATCCGCCCGTCGGGCACCCGGGCCCGCAGCGCCCCGAGGGCCCGCTCGGCCTCGGCCAGCCAGTCGTCGAAGGTGGTGGGGATCAGGTCGGCCACGTCGGTGCCGTGGCCGGGCAGGCGGGGCAGCTCGACGGCGAGGCCGGCGGCCGCGAGGGCCTCGCCCACCGGGCGCATCGAGACCGGGGAGCCGGTGAAGCCGTGGAGCACGAGCGCGCCGTGCGGTCCCCCACCCGGTGACGACCACGCCTCGCAGCCGGGGCGGACGGGGTGCGTGTCGTCGGCAGGGGTGCGAGCCATGGCGCAGGACGCTACCGCCCGGCCGACGCCCTAGGCGTAGGGGTCGTCGAGGGCCGGGGCCTCCCACCAGTCGGCGGGGGCGGGCTGCCAGTCGGGGTCGGGGTGGATGCAGTCGACCGGGCACGGCTCGACGCACTGCTCGCAGCCCGAGCACAGCTCGGGGATGATGATCACGTCGATGCCGTGGTTGAAGATCGCGCCGAACTGCGGCGGGCAGTGCCGCAGGCACGTGTCGCAGTTGATGCAGATCGACATCTCGATCCGCAGCGGCGGGTTCTGCCACTTCGGGTTGCGCTCCCGCGCCGCCAGGCGCTCGCTGCGGGTGGTGGCGGCCATCGGGGCGGGACGGTAGCACCGGGCCAAGTGATTGACCCGTGGGTCAAGACCGGGCAGGCTCACGCCGTGGAACCCGACCGCCGGCTCACCGCCCAGGGCGAGGAGCGCAAGCAGCAGCTCATCGACTGCGCCGCCGTCCTCTTCGCCGAGCGAGGCTACGCGGAGACGCGGGTCATCGACATCGTCCGCGCCGCCGGCGTGGCCAAGGGCCTCTTCTACTGGTACTTCGAGAACAAGGAGGCCCTGTTCAAGGAGCTGGCCCAGAGCATCCGCCTCCAGCTGCGCCGCACGCAGGGCGAGGTGCTCGACCCCGACGCCCTCCCGCTCGTCAACATCTACCGGGGCGCCGAGGTGTCGGTGGCGTTCATGGCCGAGCACGCCCACTTCTTCTCGCTGCTCGAGGTGGAGGGCCCGAACTTCACCGAGGTGCTGCGCCAGGGCACCCGCCAGCACATCGACGACATGGAGCGCCTGGTGCGGGTGGGCCAGGAGCACGGCTCGATCCGCGAGGACGACCCCCGCCTCCTGGCCGTGGGCGTGGTGGCCTGCGTGGGGCAGTTCTCCCACTTCCACCGCACCGGTCGGATCCGCCTCCCGCTGCCCGAGCTGGGGGACTTCGTAGCTCGCTACGTCGTGCACTCCCTGGCCGCCGACGACCACGCCCTCGACGAGGCGCTGCGCACGGTCCACGCGCTCCGCAGCGCCTCCTGACCGACCCCAACTTCCTGCACGCGGAGTGCAAAGGTGGGTGCTACGGTGCCGTTTCGCACCATCTGCACCGACCATGAGGAGGCCCTGTGGCCGACAAGTACCCCTTCCTGTCCGACGAGTGGCTCGAGGCGGCCCGGAAGATCCGTGAGGAGCACGCCGGCAGCGGCGCCGCCCCCGCCCACTCGGTGCGCATGAACCAGATCATCACCGACGTCCCCTTCGGCGACGGCACGATCAACGCTCACATGGACACCACGAGCGGCGAGGTCCAGATGGACATCGGCCACCTCGACGAGGCCGACCTCACCGTCACCCTGGACTACGCCACCGCCAAGGCGATCCTCGTCGACGGCAACCCGCAGGCCGGCATGCAGGCCTTCATGGCCGGCAAGATCAAGGTGCAGGGCGACATGACCAAGCTGATGGCGATGCAGCAGGGCACGCCCGACCCGGCCGCCGCCGAGATCGCCGCCAAGATCAAGGAGATCACGGCCGACTGAGCCGTCGCCGGTGCGGTCAGGAGGCCGGCACCGGATCCCGGTCGCTGACGAGGGCGCCCTCCAGGGCGCCCTCGGCGCGCCGGGGGCTCGACCGCACGAAGCCGGCGCACAGCAGGCCGAGGAAGGCGACGCCGCCGCCGACGAGGTAGGCCTCCCCGTAGGCGGCCACCGCCCCGACGCTGTCGGCCCGCACCACCGACACCGTCTGCATCACCTGGATGCCGACCACGGTGCCGAGCTGGGTCATCATCTGCTGGAAGGCGCCGGCCACGCCCAGGTCCTGCTCGTCGACGGCGTTGGCGATCGACGCGGCGAGGGCCGGCGAGCAGCAGCCGAGGCCGATGCCGGACAGGGCGAGCGACCCCATGATGATGAGGTCCGACGAGCCCGGCTCGACGGTGGACAGGGCGAGCATCGACACGGCGACGAAGGCCGCGCCGGCCAGCGCGGAGGCCCGCTCCCCCACCCGCACCGCGAGGTAGCCGGCGAGGGGCCCGGCGATCGAGAAGGCCAGCGGTCGGGCGATCATGAGCCCGCCGATGCGGGTCTCGGGGTAGCCGAACTCCCCCTCCAGGAACAGCGGCGTGATGATGAAGCCACCCATGTAGGCGAAGTTCGTGAACGCGTGGGTGGCGATGGCGAACGAGAAGTTGCGGCGCCGCACGTACCGCAGCGGCAGGAGCGGGTGGGCGACGCGCCGCTCGACCACCCCGAACACCACGACCGCGACGGGCGCGATCGCGAAGCCGGCCACGATCGCCGGGTGCGACCAGCCGAAGCCGGGACCCCGGTTGATGGCGAAGAGCAGGGAGGTGGCGCCCACGGCCAGGATCCCGGCGCCCGCCCAGTCGAAGCGCACCCGGTCGCGCCGGTCGGTCTCCGGGAGGACGAGCAGGCCGAGGACGAGGCCGGCCAGGGTGAGCGGGGCCTGCGCCACGAAGATCCAGCGCCACCCGAAGGTCTCGACGATCGGTCCGCCGGCCACCACGCCGATCACGGGGCCGCCGGCGCCCACCATCGACCAGTACCCCATGGCCTGGACGCGCCGCTCCGGCGGGAAGAGCCGGTTGATGAGGGCGATCGACGCCGGGCCCACCGCGGCGCCGGTGGCGGCGCCCAGGATGCGGAAGGCGATGAGCGCGCCCGCCGTCCACGCCGCCGCGGTGAGAAGCGCGAACACGGACACGAAGGCCATCGACCACGTGTAGAGGCGGCGGTGGCCGTAGAGGTCGCCCAGCTTGCCCATGGCCGGCCCGACCACGGCGAAGGCGAGGAGCGGGCCGGTGACCACCCAGGTGACGGTGCTGGCGTCGCTGTTGAGCTCGTCGGCGATGCGGGGCACCGACACCGACAGGATCGTGATCGTGAAGCCCACCGAGAAGAGCCCGAAGAGGGACACGGCGAGGACGACCCACGGGTAGCGGGGGCTGGACGAGAAGCGACCGTGGACCCGCTGCCGCAGCATCATCGGCCACGGGACGACGTGGACCTCTTCTGCTCCCGGTGCGTCGATCGTCAGTTCGTCGAGGTGATCACCGGGGCGTTCCATGGCATCGGGGAGGCTACTTGACCCGCGGGTCAAGACTGCAGTCGAGCGCGGCCCTCCAAGCGCGGTCCTGCCCGACCGGCTGGGGCGGCGGCCTCATCGCGGCGGCTGGGGAACGCCGCGTCCGGCGCACCGCCCCAGCGGGGCGGGCAGGGCGCGCCACCATACACCCGGGTGCGACGAGGGACCCGTCGCCCGAGGGCGACCTCGGTCACCTGAGACGGGCCTGGATCGGGGCCGCTACCGGCGCAGGTAGATGTCGACCGTGGTGCCCCGCTTCACCGAGGAGCCGGCCTCCGGATCGGTGACGAACGCGCGGCCCCGGGCGGGCCCCCGGACCTCGCCGGCCTCGAGCCCGGCCTTCTCGAGGAGCTCGATCGCCTCGTCGAGCCGCTTGCCCTCGACGTCGGGCACCTTCACGAGATCGGGGCCCTTGGAGACGACCACCTCGACGGTGGCACCGCGCTCGAGCGACGCGCCGGCCCCGGGTCGCAGCTCGATGACCCGGCCCTTCTCCACGGTGTCGCTGAACGCCTCGGCGCGGGCGGCCCGCAGCTGGACGGCCTCGAGGCCGGCCACGGCCTCCTCGTAGGTGCCGCCGACGAGCCCGTCGGGGACGGTGCGCGGCGCGGGGCCGGCCGACACGGTGAGGTGCACCTCGCTGCCCTTCGGCAGCTCGCCGGTGGTCTCGGGGGCGACGGCCATCACGACGCCGGCCGGCACCTCCTCGTCATGGGGCTCGTCGACCACGGTGGCGACGAACCCGCCCGCGGCGTCGAGCGCCGCGGCGGCCTCCTCCAGCGGCTTGCCGACGAGGTCGTCGGGGACGGGGGCGAGCTCGTTGCCGAGCGACACCCAGAGCACGAGCGTGTCGCCCTTGCGGAGCAGCTCCCCGGCGGCCGGCTCGGTGCGGAGCACCTCGCCGGGCTGGCTGCCGTCCTGGCGGGTGGTGCGGCGATCGATCTCCCAGCCGTAGGGGTCGACGGCGCGGCGAGCCGCCTCCTCGCTCAGGCTGACGAGTCGGGGCACCTCGTAGGTGGGTGGGCGGCTGGCGATCACGGCCCACGCCACCCCGGTGCCGACGAGCGCGGCGAGCAGCAGCACGGCGAGCGCCACCGGCCAGCGGCGCCGGCGGGGCTCGTGGTCGACGGCGACCACCTGGTCCGCCATCGCCGGAGGCGGCGGGACGGTGACGGCGGGGGTGTCGGCCACGGTGGCGTCGACCGCTGGGGCGTCGACGACGGTGGCGTCGTCGACGCCAGCCAGCCGCGAGGGAGCGAGGGTGGTGCCACCGAGCATCGTGGGGTCGTCGCCGGGGCCGGTGAGGTCGACCACCGGGGTGCCGGCGGCCAGCGGCAGGGGCTCGGGGCGGGGGAGGTCCTCGGCGGCGGCCATCAGCGAGATGGCGAGCTCGCCGGCGTCCGGGCGATCGGCGGGGTCCGGCTGGCCGGCCCGCTCGAGGGGGCGACGCAGCGGCCCGAGCTCCTCGGGCACCGGCACCGGCTTGCCCACCCGGGCCATCAGGGTGGCGATCGTGGTGTCGGCGGTGAAGGGCACCTGCCCCGTGACCGCCTCGATGAGCACGAGCCCGAGCGAGTACACGTCGGCCCGGCCGTCGACGGACTGGCCCTGGGCCTGCTCGGGCGAGGCGTAGCGGGCGGTGCCCAGCACCGCGCCCTGCGGCTCGGTCCAGGCCGCCTCGGCGAGGGCCCGGGCCAGGCCGAAGTCGGCGATGCGGAGGCGCCCGTCCTCGCCGAAGAGCAGGTTGGCCGGCTTGATGTCGCGGTGGACGAAGCCCCGCCGGTGGGCGTGGTCGAGGGCCCGGGTGGCCTCGAGGCCCACGAGGAGGGCCTGCGAGGGGCTGAGCAGGGTCCCGCTGTCGAGGATCGACCGGAGGCTGCCGCCAGCCAGGTACTCGGTGACGAGGTACGGGGTGCCGTCGTCGTCGCCCCAGTCGTACACGGCGACGATGTGCGGGTGGTTGAGGGCGGCCGCGGCCTGGGCCTCGGCCCGGAACCGGCGCAGGAACGTCTCGTCGTCGGCCAGCGCGGCGTGGAGGAGCTTCACCGCCACCCGGCGGCGCAGGCGGACGTCGTCGGCCAGGTACACCTGGGCCGACGCGCCGGTGCCGAGCGGGGCGATGATCCGGTATCGCCCGCTGAGCACGCGACCGATCTGGTCCGTCAAGCGGGACATGACCACGAGCCGAGGGTACAGGGTGGCCCTTCCCGGCCAGCGCACCCCCACCCGGCCCAGAGGGGCCCGGATGGGCCGATCCGGACGGGGCGCGCCACACTGGAGCCGATGATCGACCGGGCCGCCACCTCAGGGCGCGACGACGCCCACCGCCCCTGGACGCTGCCGGCCGTCGTCGCCCTCGTCTCGGCGGAGGCGCTGGTGGAGGCGGTGGCGGTGGCCGGGCGCGGGTCGCTCACGCCGGGCCTGCGCGCCGGCCTCGTGCTGTGCATCGCCCTGAAGGCCCTGTTCGCCTGGCGGGTGCTGCACCGCAGCCACGGCGCCGCGCTCGGGCTGCTCCTCCTGCAGGGCACCACGGTGGTCGCCGCGCTCGGCGCCGTCGACTCCCCCGCCGCGGTGCGCCTGGCCCTCGGCGGCGTCGCCGTGGCGTCGATCGCGCTGCTGTCGGCGTCGCTGCACGCCTTCCCCCAGCCGCAGCTGCCCGCCCCCGCCGAGTCGAGGACGCCGTGACCGAACAGCCCTCCCAGCCCCCCGCCCGCCTCCGTCCACCCGTCGACTGGCGCTACCGCGCCATCGTCACCGCCGCGCTCGTCGTGGCGGTGGCCGTGCTGGTCGTCGGCGTGCGGGCCACGAAGACCGGCTCGGACAACCCGGCCGTGGTGAACGGCCGGCCCGACCTCATCGAGCACGTGTTCCCGCCCGCCGGCTCCCAGGTGCTGCGCCAGGTGGAGATCGGCATCGACCTGGCCCCCGGCTACGAGGGCCGGATCACCGTCAACGGCATCACGATCCCCGACGACGAGCTCCGCCTCGTCCCCGAGCAGAACCAGGTGTACTTCGTGCCCGGGCCCAACCGGGTGATCGAGGTGCTCCCCCCGGGCGAGACGTGCGTGAGCGCCGTCGCCTGGGAGTCGCGCCGGGGGCGGGGCGCGGCCGACGCCACCTTCCGGTGGTGCTTCGACGTGACCTGACGGGCTGCGCTCAGCCGTCGGAGGGAGAGGCCGGCAGGTCGCCGGTGGCCAGCAGGTGCTCGAACCCCGCCTCGTCGAGGATCGGCACGCCGAGCTCGGTGGCCTTGCTCAGCTTGGAGGCGCCGGGCCCCTCCCCCACCACGAGGGCGGTGGTCTTCTTGGAGACGCTCCCGGGCGACTTGCCGCCCCGGGCCTTGATCGCCGCCTCCACCTCCTCGCGGTTGTAGCCCTGGAGGGTGCCGGTGACGACGACGGTCATGCCGGCCAGCGTCTGCTCGACGTCGTCCACCTCGGGGCCCTCGAAGTTCACGCCGGCGGCTCGGAGGCGCTCGATGACGTCGCGGTTGGCCTCCTCGGCGAACCAGTCCGCCACCGACTGGGCGATCACGGGGCCGACGCCCTCCACCGACGCCAGCTCCTCGACGGGGGCGTCCATGATCCGGTCGAGGTGGCCGCGGGCGGCGGCCAGCGCCTCGGCGCCGGCGGGCCCGAGGTGGCGGATGTTGAGGCCGACGAGGAGCCGGGACAGCGGCTGGGACTTCGACGCCTCGATGGCCTCCTGGAGGTTGCGGATCGACGTCTCGCCCCAGCCGTCGAGCGGGCGCAGCACGTCCCAGTCGATCGAGTAGATGTCGGCGATGTCGCGCACGAGGCCGAGCTCCATGAGCTGCTGGATGCGCTGCTCGCCGAGGCCCTCGATGTCCATGGCGCCGCGGCTGGCGAAGTGCTCGATGGCGCCGGCGGCCCGGGCCGGGCAGGCCACGTTGACGCAGCGGGTGTCGGCCTCGCCCTCGGGGCGCACGAGCTCGGCGCCGCACACGGGGCAGTCCTTGGGGAAGGTCCACGGCTCCGTGCCCTCGGGCCGCTCGGCCAGGACGGCGCCCAGCACCTCTGGGATGACGTCGCCGGCCCGGCGGACGATGACGGTGTCCCCGGGGCGGACGTCCTTGGCCCGCACCTGGTCCTCGTTGTGCAGGGTGGCCTGGCTGACCGTGACCCCGCCCACGAAGACGGGCTCGAGGACCGCGTAGGGCGTGGCCCGCCCGGTGCGGCCCACCGACACCTCGATCGACAGCAGCTTGGTGGTGCGCTCCTCGGGCGGGAACTTGTAGGCAATGGCCCAGCGGGGCGCCTTCGAGGTGGCGCCGAGGTCACCTCGGAGCGCGAGGTCGTCCACCTTCACGACCACGCCGTCGATCTCGTAGGGCAGGTCGTGGCGGTGCGCCTGGCGGTGCTGGCAGTACTCGAGCACCTCCTCGAGGCTGTCGACCGTGCGGACCTCGGGGTTGACCGGGAACCCGAGCGAGCGCATCAGCTCGAGCGTCTCGGTGTGGGTGCGCAGCGGGGGGCCGCCCTGGATCTCGCCGAGCTGGTAGCACCACATCGACAGCTCGCGGCTGGCGGTGACCGACGGGTCCTTCTGGCGCAGGGCGCCGGCCGCCGCGTTGCGGGGGTTCACGAACGGCCGCAGCCCGTGGGCCACCTGGTGCTCGTTGAGGGCCTCGAACGCCGGGCGGGACATGTAGACCTCGCCGCGGATCTCCAGCACGTCGGGAGCGTCGGGTCCCAGCCGGTCGGGCACCTGGCCGATCGTGGCGATGTTGGCGGTGACGTCCTCGCCGACCCGACCGTCGCCCCGGGTGGCGCCCTGCACGAAGCGACCGCCCTCGTAGCGGATCGACACGGCCAGCCCGTCGATCTTCGGCTCGCACACGTAGCGGATCGCCACCGGGCCGTCGCCCTCGGCCAGGCGCCGCTGCAGCCGCTCCCCCCACGCCCGCAGCTCGGCCTCGTCGACCGCGTTGTCGAGGCTCATCATCGGCACGGCGTGCACCACCGGCGCGAAGGCGGTCACGGCCCGCCCGCCGACGTGCTGGGTGGGCGAGTCCGGCGTGACGAGCTCGGGGTGCTCCTCCTCGAGGGCCCGCAGCTCGCGGACGAGGTCGTCGTAGTCGGCGTCGGAGATGATCGGGTCGTCGAGCTCGTAGTAGCGCCGGTCGTGCTCAGCGATCTCCGCGCGGAGCTGCGCGACGCGCTCCTCGATCTCCCGGTCGGCCATGCTCCGGAGGTTACCGAGCAGCTGTGACGGGGCCCGTCGGCGCCCGTTACGGTGAGCCGATCAGCGGATCGTGGGCGGGCGGTGCCCCGGGTGCGACGGCACCTCGGGGCGGCGAGCGCGTGGGAGCCATCGACGGGCTCCGCACGCTGGCCGTCGCCGCGGTCGTCGCGTACCACCTCGGCCACCTCCCCGGCGGCTGGGTGGGCGTCGACCTGTTCTTCGTGCTGTCGGGGTACCTGATCACCTCGCTGCTCCTGGCCGAGCGGCGCCTCGACGGCCGGATCCACCTCCCCGCCTTCTGGGGCCGGCGAGCTCGCCGGCTGCTGCCGGCGGCGCTGGCCTGCGTGGCCGTCACCCTCGCGGCGGGGACCGTCCTTGAGCCCGACGCCGTGGGGGCGTGGGCCCGGACGGGGACGGCCTCGGCGCTCTGGGTCGCCAACTGGCAGCAGGTGCTGGCGGGCGGCTCCTACTTCGACGGGTTCGGCCCGCCCAACGCGCTGAAGCACCTGTGGAGCCTCTCGGTGGAGGAGCAGGTGTACCTGCTGTGGCCGATCGTCCTCGCCGGCGCGGCGCGGCTGGGGCGACGTCGGGCCGTCTGGTGCGTCGCCGCGGTGGCGCTGGCGCTGGCGGCGGCGTCGGCGGTCGCCGGGCTGGTCCTCGCCCCGGCCGACGGGGCCGACACGACGCGGGTCTGGTTCGGCACCGACACCCGGGCCGTCGCTCCGCTGGTCGGCGCGGCGCTCGCCGCGGTCGTGGCTGCCCGGGGCTGGCCAACCAGCGTCGCCGGCCGCGCCCTCGCCAGCGCGCTCGGGGCCGTCGGCCTGGCCGTGCTCGCCGCCATCGCCCTCTCGCTCGAGGACCGCGACCCCGCCATCTGGCGGGGCGGCGCGGTGGTGGCGGCGCTCGCGTCCGCTGCGGTGGTGGCGGCCGCCGCCCGGCCGGGCGCGCTCCAGCGGGCCCTCGCCGCCTCCCCGGCCGTGACCTGGGTCGGCCGCTGCCTCTCCTACTCGCTCTACCTGTGGCACTGGCCGGTGATCGTCCTGCTCACGCCGGCCCGCACCGGCCTCGACGGGGCGGCGCTCGACCTGGCGCGCGTCGCGGTGGCGGTCGGGCTGAGCGGGCTGTCGTGGCGGCTCCTCGAGCACCCGCTGCGCGCTGGCGCGCCGCGGCCGCGTCCGCGCCCGGGGCCGCGGGCGGTGGGGCTCGCCGTCGGCGCGGTGACGTCGGTGGCGGCGGTGGGGCTCGTCGTGAGCGGCGCCCACCCCACCCGGGCCGGGCGCATGGAGGCCCTGCTGACCAGCGCGGGGGCCGACGTCGTGGAGGCCACCCCGGCACCGGCGCGCTCAGCCCGCGCGGGCGTCGACCAGCCCGCGGCGACCGAGCCGCCGACCGTGAGCGTCTACGGCGACTCCGTCGCCTGGTCCTTCACGGTGGGTGCCACACCCGACCTCCTCGCCGAGCTCGGCGTGGCGAGGCTCCACAACCACGCCGCCTGGGGCTGCCAGCTCCTCGTCGCACCTCGCCGCAGCGGGGATCGGACCGACCCGGCGGACACGAGCTGCCCGGACTGGCCGGCGCAGTGGGCGGCGTCCATCGACGCGGAGCGCCCGGACGTCGCCGTGCTCAGCGTCGGCCCCTGGGAGGTGTTCGACCGGCACCTCGACGGGGCTTGGCGGCCCTTCGGGTCGCCCGAGCACGACACCCACCTCCGCGCCGCGCTGGACCGGGCGCTCACCGTGCTGGGCGGACGAGCAGCCCAGGTGGTGGTCATCACCGCCCCCTACCCGGAGCGCCCCGACGACGGGCTGTCCCCGGCCGAGTGGGTGGGGAGCCCCTCCAGCCGGGCCCGCTTCGACCACCTGAACGACCTGCTCCGGGAGGCGGCCGCCCGCCACGGTGCGGCGGTCGTCGAGCTGGACGAGCTCTGGTGCCCCACGCCGGGCGAGTGCCGGGCCGAGCCCGTGCGCTACGACGGCCTCCACTTCGACCCGCACACGGCCGCGCCCCCGGTGCTGGAGTTCGTGCTCGACCGCGCCCTGCCGCGCGACCCGCCGGCGGCACCCGGCCCCGTGCTCGGCGCGACCACGCCTCGGGCGCGGTGACCTAGGCGCCGACGGTG
>Ga0079224_100007549_pt1 | contig 14620 bp, 10 predicted proteins | sample Stecom2015_FD_80414 | JGI IMG/M metagenome (GOLD analysis project Ga0079224, IMG submission 80414) | Agricultural soil microbial communities from Utah to study Nitrogen management - Steer compost 2015 | ecosystem: Environmental > Terrestrial > Soil > Agricultural land | place: USA: Utah...
GCTGGCGGTGCCCGCCGTGCCCTCAGCGGTGACGCAGCGTGTTGCCGGGCAGGAACAGCCAGGTGCGGGTGACGTGCAGGATGTCGACGTGCTCGCCGGGGTCCTGCGGGATGGGGTTGAACGGTGCCGCCATGCGCGCGATCTGCACCGCGGCGTCGTCGAGCACGCGCTGGCCGCTGGACTTGACGATCTCGATGCTGTGGATGCTTCCGTCGCGGTTGATGGCCAGGGTGAGGATGAGCTCGCCGTGGATGTGGTTGCGGCGGGCCTCCTCCGGATAGTTGAGGTTGCCGATGCGCTGCAGGCGTGTGTCCAGATAGTGGATGTAGGCGGCGTAGAAGTATTCCTTGGCCTGGCCGGAAATGAACTTCCTGCGCGGGCGGCTGGCATAGGCCTGGCGGGCGGCATCGACCTCGGCGGCCAGGCGCGCCTGCTCCTCGCGCAGGCGGTTGAGCTCGGGGGACTCCGGCAGCTGCGGCTGCAGCGGATCGGTGGGCGTGCGGGTGGGCGTCTGCTCGCTGGCCGGCGCCCGGCTGGCCAGGACCGGGCTGGCCTCCTGCGGCTGCGCCCGGGGCGCCCCCAGCGGGCGTGGCTGCGGCGAGTTGCCCTCGTCGGGAACCATCAGGTCCGAGGTGGCCGGCGCCGTCGGCCGCGCCCGCTCGTCCAGGTCGCCGCCACCGGCCTGGTTCATCTGCGCCAGGTACTGGGCCTCCCTGGGCGCCTCGTGCGTGCCGGTGGACACCAGGATCACGTCCAGGCTGGGCATGGCGGGCACGGGCTCGGGCGCGGCGAAGCCCACGCCCAGCAGGGCGGCACCGTGCACCAGGGCGGAAAAGATGACGGTGAGGACGATGCGCTCGTTGCCGGGATCGGCCTGGCTCATGGCGTCGGGAAAGGAAATGGCGCGGACACGGGCGGCTCCTGGGGCGGGCTATGTTGCCCGACCCGCGCGGGCAGCGTCGAGCCGCGCCGCCACCGCGTCCCAGAGCAGGCCGGCGATATTGAGCCCGCACTGCGCGTCCAGCTCGCGCACGCCGGTGGGGCTGGTGACGTTGACCTCGGTCAGCCAGTCCCCGATTACGTCCAGGCCGACGAAGAGCAGGCCGCGCTGGCGCAACTCCGGCCCCACCTGGGCGGCGATCCAGCGGTCGCGTTCGCTCAGCGGTCGGGCCTCGCCGCGGCCGCCGCGGGCGAGATTGCCGCGAAACTCGCGCCCCTGCGGGATGCGCGCCAGCGCGTACGGCACCGGCTCGCCATCCACCAGCAGGATGCGCTTGTCGCCGTCACGGATCTCCGGCAGGTAGCGCTGTGCCACCGCCAGGGTACGGCCACCGTTGGTGAGGGTTTCCAGGATGACGTTGAGGTTCGGGTCGTCGGCACCGGCCTTGAACACCCCCCGGCCACCCATGCCGTCCAGGGGCTTGAGCACGGCCACGCCATGCTCCCCGACGAAGTCGCGCAGCAGGTCGGCATCGCGGGCCACCAGGGTCGGTGGACAGCACTGCGGGAAATGAAGCGCGAACAGCTTCTCGTTTGCATCGCGCAGGGCCTGGGGATTGTTGACGACCATCACACCTTCGCGCTGGGCGAGCTCGGCCAGCTGGGTGTCGTAGAGGTACTCGCTGTCGAACGGCGGGTCCTTGCGCAGCAGCAGGACGTCCAGGGCGGCCAGGTCCATCCACCGGGCGTCGCCCAGGCTGTACCAGTCGCCAGGGTCGTCGCGAACCTGGAGGGGCGCCATGCGGGCGCGGGTCCGGCCGCCGGCAAGCGCCAGGTCGCCCTGCTGCAGGTAATAGAGGCGGTGGCGGCGGCGCTGGGCCTCCAGCAGGAGGGCCAGCGTGGTGTCCTTGGCGGGCTTGATGGAGCCGATCGGATCCATCAGGACGGCGACGGCCAGGGTCATGGGAGGGTGGCTTTCCGGGCCAGGTCGGAACGGGGAACCAGCATACCATCCGGGCCGTTTGCCGTTGTTTGCTTGACAGGTGACGCCGCCGGCAAGTAAACAGCCCGTGTCGTCGCAGCAATTTGCAGTGACGGACAGGGGGATCAACCGTGGAGCGGGGGTCGGTAACAGCGAGTATGGAAAAAACCGGCAGCATTTCTGGATTGAAGGTCATGGTCATCGACGACTCCCGGACGATCCGGCGGTCGGCCGAGACCCTGCTCAAGAGCGAGGGTTGCGAGGTCATCACGGCCAACGACGGTTTCGAGGCGTTGGCAAAGATCACCGACTACCAGCCCAACATCATCTTCGTGGACATCATGATGCCGCGTCTGGATGGCTACCAGACCTGCGCGCTCATCAAGAACAACCAGCTCTACAAGTCGACGCCGGTGGTCATGCTGTCGTCGAAGGATGGTCTGTTCGACAAGGCGCGCGGCCGGGTGGTCGGGTCGGACGAATACCTGACCAAGCCGTTCACCCGCGAAGAACTGTTGAACGCGATCCGCCGCCACATCGACCGTGGTTGAGGCGGACGTTGAATCTGGAGCTATGGAGGAGCTCTGAACGTGGCACACATCCTGATCATCGATGATTCCCCGACTGAAACCCAGATCTACCGTGGCATCCTCGAGAAGCACGGTCACCGGGTGACATCCGAGTCGGAGGCCGAGAAGGGTATTGCCACGGCCAAGCGCGAGCAGCCGGACTTGATCCTCATGGACGTGGTGATGCCGGGAATGAACGGCTTCCAGGCGACGCGCAGCCTGAGCAAGGACCCGGCCACCTCGTCCATTCCGGTCATCATTCTCAGTTCGAAGAGCATGGAAACGGACCGCATCTGGGGGCTGCGCCAGGGCGCGCGTGACTACCTGGTCAAACCCGCGCGCGAAAGTGAACTCATCGAGCGCGTGAACGCGGCGCTCGGCACCTGAACCGGGAATGGCCATGGCAGGGGAGGTCACCACAACTGCATATGCGCTGCTGCTGGACTTCGAGCGGCGAGCCCTGGAGCACCGTGCCGAGGCGCCGGAAGCGCAGTCCGGGCCCGCCATGTGGCGCGGCCTGTGCTACTCGGTCAGCGGCGTCGAGGTCGTCTCCGCGATCAACGAGATCGCGGAAATCCTCGTGCCACCGGTGCTGACTTTCGTACCGGGCGCCAAGCCCTGGCTGCTGGGCATCGCCAACCTGCGCGGTACGCTGCTGACGGTGATCGACCTGGGCCAGTTCCTGTACGGCCGGCCCACCGAGCGCGTCGACCGCAACCGCGTCCTGGTCGTGCGCCAGCGTGGTGCCGCCGCCACCGGCCTGCTGGTGGACTCCGTGGTCGGCCAGCGTGCCTTCGAGGAGGGCGCGGCCGTGGAGGCAGATGGTGTGGTGGATGCGCAGCTTCTGTCCTTTGTGCGTTTCGCGTTCAGTGATGCTGCCGGAGAGCAGTACTGGCCGGTGATCTCGCTGCCTTCATTGCTCAGGGCGCAGACGTTCCTTGATGCGGCGGCATGAGCCGCGCATGACAGAGTTTCGGGAGGACAATCTAAATGGCTAGTACCGCACGGACGCCGGGTTCTGGTTCGCGGGGGTTCAACTTCTGGTTGCTCCTGCTGATCGTCTCTCTCGGCATCTTCGTCGCCAACTTCTTCCTGGGACAGCAGCTCACCGCTACAGTCTCGCAGGCCACCGCCAATGCCAGCCGCCTGCAGGTGACCGCGCTGCGTATCGCCGGCTACGCCGACCGCGCCGCGCGCGGCAACGATGTGGCCTTCGAGGAACTGAGCAGGGCGCTGGAAACGGGCGGCAACATCCTGGGCGAGCTGGATGCGGTGAAGGGCTCCGGTGACAGCCAGGTGCTGCAGAGCCAGGAGACGCTGGCCGCCGCCTGGGGCGCGCTCAACAACGCCGCCCGGCAGATCCTCGACCGCCGCCAGGCGGTGGTCGAGGCCACGCTGGCCGCGCAGGCGCTGCAGGAGCAGCTGCCGCGCGTGCAGTCGCTGATGGACGAGGTGGTGCGCGCCCTGACCGAACGCGGCGCGCCCGCCTCGCAGGTGTTCGTGGCCTCCCGCCAGCTGCTGCTCGCGGACCGCATGCTGCGACGCGTGGGCGACGTGCAGAACGCAGCCAGTGGGGTGGATGCGGCGGCCGACGGCATCGTGCGTGATGCCGGCCTGTTCGGCCAGGTGCTGGACGCCCTGCTGGAAGGCAACGCGGAACTCGGTATCCGCGTCGTCGACGTGGCCGGCGCCCGCCAGGCGCTCACCGAGGTGGCGCTGATCTGGAACGACCTCGAGCCGACGGTGCAGGGTCTGGCCGCCACCCGTGGCGAGGGCGAGAACATGCGCACCAATGCCGCCGAGATCGCCGCCGCCCGTGCCGCCGCCGAGCGTGCCCGCCTGGAAACGGACAGCATGCTGCTGGCCGGCAACCAGCACGGCCGGGTGTGGGAAGAGTCGGCGGCCCGCCGCGTGTTCCCGAACCTGTGGTGGGGTCTGGCCTCCGGCTTCCTCGCCATTCTCTCCCTGCTGGCCCTGGTGCTGGCACAGTGGGCGAACGAGCGCCGCCGCTACCAGGAGACGGCGGAAACCAACCAGCGCAACCAGGAATCGATTCTCCGCCTGCTGGACGAGATGGGTTCGCTGGCAGACGGTGACCTGACCGTGCAGGCGACGGTGACCGAGGACATCACGGGCGCCATCGCCGACTCGATGAACTACACCGTGGAGCAGCTGCGCAACCTGGTGGGTACGATGTACCGCACCTCGGTGCAGGTGGCCGAATCGACGCAGGAGACGCTGGAAACCGCCGCCCGCCTGGCGCAGGCGGCCGACCAGCAGGCACGACAGGTCGGTGCCGCCACCCAGTCGGTGACGGATATGGCGCAATCGATCGCCGCCGTGTCGCAGAACGCGGCCCGTTCGGCGGACGTGGCGCAGCGCTCGGTGGAAATCGCATCGGAAGGCGCGCAGGTGGTGCGCGAAACCATCGCCGGCATGGACGTCATCCGCGAGCAGATCCAGGAGACCTCCAAGCGCATCAAGCGCCTGGGCGAATCCTCGCAGGAGATCGGCGCCATCGTCGAACTCATCAACGACATCTCCGAGCAGACGAACATCCTCGCGCTCAACGCCGCCATCCAGGCGGCCTCGGCCGGCGAGGCGGGCCGCGGCTTCGCGGTGGTTGCCGACGAAGTGCAGCGCCTGGCGGAACGTGCCGGTAACGCCACCCGCCGAATCGAAACGCTGGTGCAGACCATCCAGTCCGACACCAACGAGGCGGTGGGTTCCATGGAGCAGACGACCGCGGGCGTGGTGGCCGGTGCGCGCCTGGCCGAGAACGCGGGTCGGGCCCTGAGCCAGATCGAAAGCGTGTCGCAGGAACTGGCGCAACTGATCGCGGAAATCTCCGAAGCCGCCCAGCAGCAGTCGCGGGGCGCCTCCGAGATCGCCGGCACCATGGACGTGATCCGTGGCTTCACCGGCGACACCGCGGCGGGTGCCGCCAGTACGGCGCGGTCGGTCGGCAAGCTGGCCGAACTGGCTGCGGAACTGCGGCGTTCGGTGGCCGACTTCAAGCTGCCGGCCGACATGATTGGCGGCGATGCCCGCCCCGACCATGGCGTCGAGGGCATCGTCGTGGACAGCGAGGACGCGAGCGCCGAGGCGCAGCACCACATCGCCTGACGCCCGCCCAAGCAAGAGAGACTGCGTGATGCGTCCTGACACCGGAATCGACCAGACCAGTCTGGCTTGGCTCAAGCCGGAAATCGACGCCAGCCTCAACCGGGCAGGCGAGGCGCTCGAGCGCTATGCCGAGGAGAATTTCACCGGCGACGGTGCCGCCATCGCATCCGCAGCGCTGCACGAGGTGCTCGGCGGCCTGCGCATGCTGGAGCTGTACGGCGCCGCCCTGGTCGCCGAGGAGATGGAGCGCCTGGTCGCCGACCTGATGGAAGGCAAGGTGCAGCGTGTCGAGGATGCGCTGACCAGCCTGCTGCGGGCCATCCTGCAGCTGCCGGACTACCTCGACCGCCTGCAGAGCGGTTACCGGGACGTCCCCATCGTCCTCCTGCCGCTGCTCAACGACCTGCGTTCCTGCCGCGGCGAGAAGCTGCTCAGCGAGAGTGTCCTGCTCATTCCCGCCTCCGATCCGGAGTTGCCCTTCGACCTGCCGGCGCCGGAGACGCGCCTGCCGGCGGCGGAACTGGAAAAGCGCCTGATCGCGGTGCGGCGCGAATGGCAGTTCGCCCTGCTGCGCTGGTTCCGCGGGCAGGAGAACCAGGCGGCACTGGCCAAGCTCACCAGCATCTGCGACCAGATGCTGGGCCTGGTCACCGTGCGCCAGGCCCGCCAGCTGTGGTGGGTGGCCGGTGCCCTGTGCGACGCCATGCAGGCGCATGGCCTGGATGCCAGCATCTCCACCAAGCTGCTGTACGGCCGCCTGGACCGCGAGATCAAGCGCCTGATCGACCAGGGCGAGGTCCTGTACGGACAGAACCCGCCCGGCGAGCTGCTGCGCAACCTGCTCTATTACGCCGCCCAGGCCAGCTCCGGTGAGCGCATCGCGCGCGTGCAGGAGGTTTTCGGGCTGGGCGATCTGGTGCCGAGCGAACAGGAGCTGGATGAGGCGCGCGGCGTCATGTCCGGTCGCAACAGCAGCCTTCTGGCCAGTGTGGTCGGAGCGCTGGAAGAGGAGCTGCTGCGCGTCAAGGATGCCCTCGACCTGTTCCTGCGCGGCAACCGTACCGACGCCAACGCGCTGCTGCCGGAACTGGAAGTGCTTGACCGCGTCGCCGACACGCTCGGCATGGTCGGCATGGGTATCGAACGTGCCCAGGTGCAGGCACAGCGCGCCGCCCTGGCGGAGCTCGCCAACGGTGGCAAGGCCAGCGAGCAGATGCTTCTGGATATCGCCGGTGCCCTGCTCAAGGTCGAGAACTCGCTGCAGATGCACCGCGAGCAGCTGGGGGTGCAGGCGGGTCCCGGCGGAGCGGACGGTGCCGACGCCGAGCGGCGCCGGCTCATGCAGGCCGTGCTGCGCGAGGCCGCCGTCAACCTGCAGCAGACCAAGGAGCTGTTCCTCGCGCACCTGACCTCGCCGGCGGGCAGCCCGCACAAGCAGTCCGCGGTGGTGCAGCTGCGCGATGTCGCCGGCGCCCTGCGCGTCCTGGAATTCGGTGCCGCCGCCGACCGCGTGCTGGCCCTGGCCGGCTACCTCTATGGCGACCTCGATCCGGCATCGCTGGCCGCCGAGGAGGTCGATGCCTTCGCCGACGCGCTCAGCGGTCTGGAGTACTACCTGGAGCTGGTGGCCGACCACCAGGGCCATGGCGAGGAGCGCCTGCAGGCGGTCACCGAGGCGCTGTCGCGGCTGGGCCACTGGCCGTCGCGCATCAGCCTGCATGAGCTGTTCTCCGCCGAGGCCGTGGAGGGCACGCTCACCGCCAAGGCGGCGGAAGCCGTCGCCGTGGGGCAGGAGGAGGCGCCGTCCGCCGCGCCGGAGACCGCCGTTCCTTCCGCCTCGGCCGCGGCGGTGCCGGCCCAGGAACCCGCGGCGCCGGCATCGGGCATCTCCGACCCGGTGATACAGCGCTACACCGAGATGGTGGCCAGCCTGGGCTTCTCGTTCGACGACGCCTCAGGCATGGACGAGGAGATCCGCGGCACCTTCCTCGACGAGCTCACGGAGGAAATCGCCAGCATCGAGCAGAACCTGCCGCTGTGGCGCGCCAACATCGAGGACCTGGAGCGCCTGCGCACCATCCGCCGCTCCTACCACACGATCAAGGGCAGCGGGCGCATGGTCGGCGCCCGCCTCCTGGGCGAGTTCGCCTGGCAGATCGAGAACCTGCTCAACCGCGTCCTCAACGGCAACCGCCCGCCCTCGCTGCCCATCCTCGAGGTGGTGGAACAGGCCACGGCGGCCCTGCCGGAATTCCACGCCGCCCTGTGCGGCGACATCACGCCGCGCCGGAACGTCGCCGCCATCATGGCCAATGCCGAGATCCTGGCCGAAGGTGGCACGCCCGTGGCGATGTCCGCGGCCGCGCCCGCGGCGCCCCAGGCCGCGTCGCCGGCTCCCGCACCGGAGCCGGCACTGCAGGCGCCGGAACCGGCACCGCAACCGGAGCAGGAAGCGGCACCTGCACCGGAACCGGAACCTGCACCTGCGCCGGAACCGCAACCGGAACCGCAACCCACCGTCGACTGGACGGCGCCGGAGCCGGTGGCGGAAGCGCCATCGGCTCCCGGGCCCGCGGTGCCGGACACACCCGAACGGGAGGCGGTCACCTGGGTCGCCCCACCCGCGCCGGAGCCTGGCCCTGCACCCGTGCCGGAAACCCTGCCGGAGGTGGAGCTCGCCGCCAGCGCGCCGGTCGAACCCGTCTCTGCCGCCGGCATCGAGGTGGGTCCGGGCGCCGGGACGACCGTTCCGGCGGGCGTCGACCTCGGCCGCGTGCAGGCCACCTATCCGCAGCTCGATCCGGTGCTGCTGGACATCCTGCGCAGCGAGGTGGCCGGCCACCTGGGTGTGATTGATACCTACCTGCATGACGCCCGCAGCAACAGCGCCCTGGCCATCGTGCCCGAGCATCTGCTGCGCGCCGTGCACACGCTCAACGGTGCGTTTGGCGCCGTGGACGTGCCGCAGGTGACGGCGTTGACCTCCGTGCTGGAAACCTACATCACGCGCCTGCGCGCGCTGCATCTGGCGCCGATCACCGACGGTTTCGACGCCATTGCCGCGTCCAGCCGCTGGCTTGCCGATGCCATGCGCCATCTGGAGCATGGTGAACCGATCCCGCCCGCGGGCGAACTCATCGCGCGCCTGGGCGAACTCACCGGCCACCTCGGCGAAGTCCAGCCGGCCCGCGACTGGCTGTCGCCCGAGGCGGGTGCCCTCACCGGAGAGGTCGCCTCCCTGCCGGGTGGCCTCGAGGGCATACCCGAGCTGGAGCCCGTCGTGCTGTCGGGCGGCGGCGACAGTGACACGCCAATGCCGGCGCCGGTGGACGAGGCTCCGGCCGCGCATGCGACGCCGGCCGAACCGCCGGTGGCACCTGCTGCCCCCGCCCCGGTGGAGGAGGTCGCGGCGCCCGCCGCGCCTGCTCCGGAGCCTGCGGCGGCCGCGCAGGACCTCGCGCCCGGTGCCGCCGACCGCAATGTCCTGCGCGGCGTGCTGGTGGCGATGGCCAATGTGGCGCCCACCACCGACGTCGATCCCGACCTGGCGGACCTGTTCCGCGAGGAGGCCCGCGAAATCCTCGACCGCTGCGAGCAGCACCTGGCAGGCCGCGACCGCATGGGGTCGCAGGCGCTGTCGAAGGAACTGGCGCGCGAACTGCATACGCTCAAGGGCGGCGCCCGCATGGCCGGTTTCACCGACGCCGGCGAGCTCGGCCATGCCATGGAATCGCTGCTCGAGTCGGCCCACAACGAGGGTCGCGACCTGGGCGACGCGGACATCGCCCTGCTCGGGCGCTGCCTGGACCAGCTCAACTACCTGGTTTTCCCGGGCGTGGAAAAGCCCTCGCTGGTCGGCGTCTCCATGGAATACGAGGTGCCGGTGGCGCCCGAACCCGCCGCCGCGCCGGCGGCGCCGGACGTCGAGGTGTCCGAACCGGCAACGGGTGCGGCGCCGGCGCTCCCCGCCGCGGAGCGTCCGGCCCCGGCGGCCTCCGGCGACCCGGGCCGCCGCCGTCCGCAGCACGTGGACATCCACGTCGAGGTTGAGCAGCAGGACGCGCCGGTCGCCGAGCAGCAGACGGTCGAATTCGTGCGCGTACGCGCCGACCAGCTCGACTCGCTGGTCAACCTGGCGGGTGAGGTGGGCATCATCCGCACGCGCCTGGAGCAGCAGATCGGCGCCTTCCGCTTCAACCTCGAGGAGTTCGAGCAGACCGTGCTGCGTCTGCGCGAGCAGCTGCGCAAGCTGGAGATCGAGGCGGAAGCGCAGATCCTCTCGCGCGAGGTGCGCGTGCAGGAGCAGAGCAGCGCGAGCGGCTTCGACCCGCTGGAGCTGGACCGCTTCTCGCAGCTGCAGCAGCTTTCCCGCGCCCTGGCCGAGTCGATGTCCGACCTGCAGTCGATCCAGGGCCTGCTGGACGAACACACGCGCCTGGCCGAATCGCTGCTGCTGCAGCAGTCTCGTGCCGGCGCCGAGCTGCAGGAAGGCCTCATGCGGGCACGAATGGTGCCCTTCGAGAGCCTGCTGCCGCGCCTGCGCCGACTGGTCCGGCAGGAGGCGGATGCGCTCGGCAAGCGTGTGCGCCTCGAAGTGGAAGGGGCACACGGCGAACTCGACCGCGGCGTGCTGGAACGCATGGCCGCGCCTTTCGAGCACATGCTGCGCAATGCCCTCGTGCATGGCCTGGAAACCCCCGAGCAGCGCCGCCAGGCAGGCAAAGCGGAGGAAGGCGTCATCCGCATCCGCGTTGCCCGCGAGGCGACGGAAGTGCTGATCGAGGTGTCCGACGACGGCCGCGGCATCGATCCGCAGCGCGTGCGCAAGACCGCCATCGAGCGTGGCCTGCTCAGCGCCGAGTCCGACCTCAGCGACCGCGACCTGTACGGATTCATCCTCGAGGCCGGTTTCTCAACCGCCCACGAGCTGACGCAGTACGCGGGCCGTGGCGTCGGCATGGACGTCGTGGCCAGCGAAATCAAGCAGCTGGGCGGCAGCCTTTCCATCGACTCCACCGTCGGCAAGGGCGCCACCTTCCGCGTGCGCCTGCCATACACGCTGGCGGTCAGCCAGGCGGTACTGGTGCGCGTGCAGGACCACACCTTCGCCATTCCGATGACCGGTGTGCAGGGCATCGTCCGCCTGTCCGGCGCCAACTACAAGGAACGCATCCAGAATCCGCGGCCGAAGGTCGACTACGCCGGCGAGGACTACGAGATCTACGAACTCGACAGCGTCCTCTCCATCACACCAGGCAACACCGACGAGGCGGCGCAGGTGCCGCTGCTGATGATCCGCGCCGGTGACCTGCGCGTGGCGCTGCGCGTGGACATGCTGCTCGGCGGCCGCGAAATCGTCGTGAAGCCGGTCGGACCGCAGCTGGCACGCATCCCCGGCGTTTTCGGTGCCACCATCCTTGGCGATGGTGCGGTCGTGGTCATTCTCGACGTTACCGCGCTGCTGCGCCGGGCGGCCGCGCTGCGCGAGCGTGGCGACACACCGGTGCATGTGGCGCCGCAGCCCGCCATCCGCCAGCGCCCGCTGGTCATGGTGGTGGACGACTCGATCACCATGCGCAAGGTCAGCGCCCGCGTACTCGAGCGCGAGGGTTACGAGGTGGTCACGGCGAAGGACGGCATGGACGCGCTGGAACAGGTCAACGAGCGCGTGCCGGACCTGATCCTGCTCGACCTGGAGATGCCGCGCATGGACGGTTACGAATTCGCCGGATACATGCGTGCCGACGATCGCTTCAAGTCGGTGCCCATCATCGTCATCACCTCGCGCGTGGGCGAGAAGCACCGCGCCCGTGCCTTCGAGATCGGCGTCAACCGTTACCTGGGCAAGCCCTACCAGGAAGCCGACATGCTCAAGGCCGTGGCGGAACTGCTGGAAGAGCGGCGTGTGGCCCAGGCCTAAGCGGACGGACAAGCCATGGATGAGATACGTTCCGACCTACGCGGCGTGCTGATTCCGATCTCGGAGACGCGCCTGCTACTGCCCAATGCGGTGATCGCCGAGGTCATCACCTTCGTCAGTCCGGATCCGGTGGCGACCAAGGCGCCCTGGCTGCTGGGCAAGGTCAACTGGCGCAGCTACAAGCTGCCGCTGGTGTCGATGGCCGCGTACGCCGGCTTCACATCGCGGGAGAGCCTGCTCAACTGCAAGATCGCCATCCTCAAGGGCCTGAGTGGCAACCCCAAGGTGCCCTACGTGGCCGTGCTGACACAGGGATTCCCGAAGCTGACGGTCATCGGTCCGGAGACACTGCAGATCGACACCGTGGCGGAGAGGCGACCGGGCATCGCCATGAGCGTGCGCATGACCGTCGACGAATCGGACGCGCACATCCCCGACCTCGACGCGGTCGAGGCGGCGATCGCCGAAGAGCTGTCCTGAGCGGCGCGCCCGCGCTGGCGGGCGCGCCGATGCCGCGATCCTTCCGGAAACCGACGGCCCGCAGAGGCCGGTCTTCAGACGACGCGTGCGCGCAGCAGGTCGTGGATGTTGAAGGCGCCGACCAGGGTGCCGTCGTCCTCGACCACCAGCAGACCGTGGATGGTGTGCTCCTCCATCAGTCGGGCCGCTTCGACCGCCAGGCGGTGCGGGCCGATCGTCTTGGCCCGGGTGGTCATGAGCGTGCGCACCGGCGTGGCACGCAGGTCGATGGCGGCATCGTCCAGGGTCCGGCGCAGGTCGCCGTCGGTGAACACACCCAGCAGACGGCCGCTGTCGTCGACGATGCCGGTCATGCCCAGGCCCTTGCGCGTCATCTCCACCAGCGCCTCGGCCAGGCTGGCATCCGGCCCCACCCGTGGCACCGCCTCGCCCGTATGCATGATGTCGCTGATGCGCAGGAGCAGGCGGCGGCCCAGGCTGCCGGCCGGGTGCGAGCGGGCGAAGTCCTCGGCGGTGAAACCGCGGGCCTCCAGCAGGGCCACGGCCAGCGCATCGCCCATCACCAGGCTGGCCGTGGTGCTGCTGGTTGGCGCCAGGCCCAGGGGGCAGGCTTCCTCCTCCACGCGCACGTCCAGGTGCACGTCGGCCAGCCGGGCCAGCGAGGAACGCTCGTTGCCGGTCATGGCGATCAGGCGCGTTCCCTGGCGCTTGAGCACCGGCACGATGGTGAGCAGTTCGTCGGACTCGCCGGAATAGGAGATGGCGATGACCACGTCGCTGTCGGTGATCATGCCCAGGTCGCCGTGGCTGGCCTCGCCCGGATGCACGAAGAAGGCCGGCGTGCCGGTGGAGGCGAGGGTGGCGGCAATCTTGTTGCCGACGTGCCCGGACTTGCCCATGCCGGAAACGACCACCCGGCCCCTGCAGTCAAGCAGCAGCTGGCAGGCGCGGTGGAAATCGCCGTTGATGCGCTGCCGGACGGCCTCCAGGGCGCGGGCCTCGACCTCGAACACGCGGCGGCCGGTGCGCGCCAGGGATTCGGCGTCACAGGCGACGGTCGCGGGTACCACTCGGGGCTGGGCGCTCATATCCAGGCGGACCTCCGGGACCGGGTGCAGTTCGAGGTCGGACAAGCTGGTATTGTAGCTGTACATCGTCAACTCCTTGCCTGTTGAATCCGCATGGATGCTGAACAGATCCGCCAGCTGATCCTTGCCGGCGTGCCGGACGCCGAGGTGCGCGTCTGGGGCGACGACGGCGTGCATTTCGAGGCCGAGGTCGTCTCCCCGGCCTTCGCGGGCCTGCGGCCGCTGCAGCGCCACCGCATGGTCTATGACGCGCTGGGCGACCTCATGGGCGGGGCGATCCATGCCCTGGCGCTGAAGACCCTGACGCCCGGGGAGCGCTGACCGTCGCAGGTCGCCGCGGGTAAGCTGGTGCGCCGCCCCCAGCCCACGGCGGCTCCAATCCCTCCCATCCGGACCAAGCTGAATGGCCAAGATCCTGATTACCGGCGGCGTGCCCCTCGCCGGCGAAATCACCGTTTCCGGCGCCAAGAACGCCGTGCTCCCCATCCTGGCGGCCACCCTGCTGGCCGACGAACCGGTGACGCTGGCCAACGTGCCGCACCTGCGCGATGTCACCACCATGGTGGAACTGCTGGGCCGCATGGGCGCGGATTTCGTGCTGGGCGACCGCATGCGCATCCAGGCCGATCCGCGCGGGGTCAATGCGCACGTCGCGCCCTACGACCTGGTGCGCACCATGCGCGCCTCCATCCTCGTGCTGGGGCCTCTGCTGGCCCGTTTCGGCCAGGCCGAGGTGTCGCTGCCGGGTGGCTGCGCCATCGGCACCCGACCGGTGGACGAGCACATCCATGGCCTGCGCAAGCTGGGTGCCGAGATCGAGGTCGAGGGCGGCTATATCAAGGCGCGCAGCTACGGCCGTCTGCGCGGCGCGCGCATTGTCATGAACGTGGTCAGCGTCACCGGCACCGAGAACATCCTCATGGCGGCCACCCTGGCCGAGGGGACCACCATCATCGAAAATGCCGCGCAGGAACCGGAAGTTACGGACCTGGCCTGCTGCCTGCGGCGCATGGGCGCCCGCATCGAAGGCCTGGGGACGTCCACCCTGGTCGTGCAGGGCGTGGAGCGCCTGGGTGGCTGCGACTACACCGTCCTGCCCGACCGCATCGAGGCGGGCACCTTTCTGGTGGCTGCCGCCATGACCCGGGGCAGCGTCACCCTCCGTCGCGCGCGGCCGGACACCATGGATGCCGTGCTGGAGAAGCTGCGCGAGGCGGGTGCCGTGATCGAAGCCGGCGAGGACTGGATCCATCTGGACATGCAGGGGCGGCGTCCGCGCGCAGTGGACATCAGCACCGCGCCGCATCCGGGTTTTCCCACCGACATGCAGGCGCAGTTCACCGCCCTCAACTGTGCCGCCGAGGGCGTCGGCGTCATCACCGAGAACGTGTTCGAGAACCGCTTCATGCACGTGCAGGAGCTGCGCCGCCTGGGTGCCGATATCCGCCTGGACGGGCACACGGCGATCGTTCGCGGCGTGGACGACCTCAGTGGTGCACCGCTCATGGCCACCGAC
>Ga0079224_100007550_pt1 | contig 14619 bp, 12 predicted proteins | sample Stecom2015_FD_80414 | JGI IMG/M metagenome (GOLD analysis project Ga0079224, IMG submission 80414) | Agricultural soil microbial communities from Utah to study Nitrogen management - Steer compost 2015 | ecosystem: Environmental > Terrestrial > Soil > Agricultural land | place: USA: Utah...
AAAACTTTGGGATAGATCTCCCTTGTATTTCTTTAATCCTGTGAAGATTTTGTTTATATCTGCCATGACCGTTCTATTGCTGGTCATAAAACAGTAATCACCATAGATTTTCGCTGTCTTTTCATTGAAATTTCCCGTACTTACAAAGCCGTATTGGATGGTTTTGTTATGTACTCTTTTTTTGATGACACAGAGTTTTGCATGCACTTTTTTATCGGGGATACCAAGGAGTACCTTTACACCCTCCATCTCAAACCGTTCTTTCCACATTAAGTTATGTTCCTCATCGAAACGTGCGCGAAGTTCCAGCATGACGGTTACCTCTTTGCCATTTCTTGCTGCGTTGATAAGTGTATTTGCTACTTTGGAGTTTTCTGCCATACGGTAAATGGTGATATGTATGGAACGAACGTCAGGATCCATTGCTGCTTCACGAAGCAGATCAATGATGGGATGAAAGGTGTGGTAAGGAAAGGAGAGGAGCACATCCTTTTTTACCAATACGTCACTGATACGTTGCCGTCCGGCAAAGTCGGGATGGTCAAAGGGGCTACGCTCTTTTAATGGCTTTTCGGATTTGAAAACCTTTGGAAAATCCATGAAATGTTTGAAATTATGGATTTTCTGTCCGGGAATAATACTATCTTTTTTCGAGAGGTTCAGTTTTTTTATTAGAAAGGCTACAAGCGCGGAATCCATATCTTTGTCGAAGACGAAGCGGGTAGGTTTTCCTTTTCGGCGGTTCTTAATTCCCTTTTCAATTTTCTCCACTAGTGTGGTATTGATATCGTTATCAATATCAAATTCAGCGTCTTTGGTGATTTTAAAAGCATGTGCATTAAAAGAATCAAACTCAAAATAGGAGAAAATATGGGGCAAGTTATATTTGATAACATCTTCCAAAAGCATAACGTGTTTTTCGCCTTTTGGAGAAGGCAGTAACAAAAAACGTCCATTGTGCCTTGTAGGATTTTCGATGATGGCGAAACGTGTTTCGTACTCCCAATCTTTTTTGTGCATCGCGATGCCTAGATACAAGCTTTTGTCTCGCAGATACGGCATAGGACGCGCGTCATCCAGCATCAAGGGAATAACATTTGATTCTACTTCCTCTTCATAATAAAACTTAACAAATTCTTTTTGTTCCTCATTCAATTCTTCATCAGTTTTGATAAGAACCTTTTCTTTTGCCATTTCGGCCTGTACCTTTAGCCAGATATGATCAAATTGCTGCTGTTGTTGAATGACTAGTGCATTTAATTGATCCAGGATGACCTGGGGTTTTTCGAAGAAGATTTCTTTTGCTTCTTTCTCGTTAAATATTAATGCCCTTTTTAACCCAGCTACTCTTACTCGAAAAAACTCATCCAAATTGTTGGAGAAAATACCTAAAAACTTAATACGTTCGGAGAGTGGTACGCTCTCGTCCGCAGCTTCCTGCAATACACGACCATTAAAACTCAACCAACTGATATCACGCGGAATAAACCTATTTATCATCTTTTTCTTTGCCACTGCTTAAGCGCTTTAAATATACTTTCCTAATGTGTCTTAAATATAATGAAAATATTAAATCGGTGATTCATACTTTTTATGTTCTTTTTTCCCTCAAAAAAGAACCAAAAAAATCGTCGCTGAAAACCTTTGGCATTTGGGATAGTACTAAAATAATGTTTGTACAGTTGCCAAAGATTTTGATGCGACATCAAAAGTTAAGGGAGGGATCATACAATTGTACTGTCCATCTTTAGCAGCCATGGTCGCATCCAGATGTTTGAGACCTGTAGAAACCCATCCTTAGTACTATCCACTCCTCTCAAATATCTGAAGCGACGCTTTTTTGTACAACTTTTTTCTAAAAAAAGTTGTTTAAAGAAAATTTTGAAAAAATAATCACTTGAATATCAGTGTTATAAATATGTGTATATTATACAATAAGCTGAAAATCAGTTTTTTAATTTATTTTGCTTACGTAGCTTTGTGCGGTAAAATTAGTTACCAAACAGAATAACTATACATTATGGCATTCAAAACACTAGGTCAATTTATCATTGAAAAGCAAGCTGATTTTCCTTATGCAAAAGGAGAACTTTCGAGATTATTACGGGATATTGGAATTGCGGCTAAAATTATTAACCGGGAGGTCAACAAAGCCGGCCTCGTGGATATATTGGGAGAAAATGGTCACCACAACGTGCAAGGAGAAGCACAAAAAAAGCTTGATGTGTATGCGGACGAACAGTTTATTGAAGCGTTGACCCGTGGCGGGGAATGCTGTTATATTGCTTCCGAGGAACATGAAGAATGTATTGAACTATCGCTGAGAAACTTGACAAATAAAGGTAAGTATATGGTATGCATGGATCCGTTGGATGGATCTGCAAATATCGACTTGAATGTTTCTGTTGGATCTATCTTTTCCATTTATCGAAGAAAAATGCACGATGTACCTGTATCTGAAAAAGAAATACTGCAGTATGGTCATGAACAGGTTGCCGCGGGCTATGTAATTTATGGTTCTTCTACGATGCTAGTTTACACAACGGGTAAAGGAGTGAATGGATTTACCTTAGATCCATCAATAGGAGAGTTTTGTCTGTCACACCCGGATATGAAGATTCCGGAAGATGGAATGGCTTATTCAGTGAATGAGGGGAATTATTTAAAATTTCCACAATATATCAAGGATTATATCAAATATTGCCAAGAGGAGGATAGTGCTACGTCAAGACCTTATACTTCCCGTTATATAGGTTCGATGGTGGCTGACATTCATCGCACGCTGATTACTGGAGGCGTGTTTCTCTATCCCGAGACTTCCAGTTATCCGAGTGGTAAGCTGCGCCTCCTTTATGAATGTAACCCGATGGCGTTTATTATCGAGCAAGCAGGAGGAAAAGCAGTTTCTGATAAAGAAAGAGTATTGGGTATTAAACCGATCCATTTGCATCAACGGACACCGATCGTTATCGGTAGTAAAAACATGGTGGATAAGGTCTTGAGCTTTATGGATAAAACTGATTAGACGTTAGAAACTTGTGGTAAAACATTTACTTTTTCCGGATGGCGTGCTGCATACTGTAATACAATCTGTTGCATATAAAAATTGCTGATGCATTTATCCTTGTAGGAAACGATTTCCTCTACATTGGACCATTGCTGGATAAACTCTACAAATCCAAAGGCGTAGAGTTTATCCTCCTTAAAATAAACATAACTGTTTTCTTCTTCGTTCCGTCCTCGGTCGATAAGCAGGAATGATTGTTTTCGATTGCTCAGCTGTTGGAACACGCTATCGATGGTTTGGTTGTGTTCCTCCAGTGATGGGAGCGTCTCTACTTGGGCTTTTCTGTCTTCGCGTGTCTCCGTAGAAGGGGAATAGAACGTGCAAAGTGTAGGGGCTAAGTTAAATTCTTCCAGTAGATTGGCGAGGAATAGGTTAGCTTCTTGTGCCGTTTCGAAATAGCGGATGCTATTTACATGGCCGGCTGCTTTGCTTATCGCTAGTCTACTATAGCCTCGTATATCCTCGTAATGGATAAGCACAAACTTCGGCTCGTAGCGTTTCAATGCCTGGTTATGAAGGGGCCAATGTTTTTTAATCATCTGGCATTCCATAAGGAGCGCCATAAGTTCGGTACCCGACTCTTCGAAATCTATCGTCGCGATATCGTTTATAAACTGTTGCCGTCTTAGACTCGTATTGATACCTCCGAAATGGCTTAGAACACGCTTTCGTATGTTGACAGCCTTTCCTACATAAATAATTTTTCCCTTTTTATTCCGGAAAATATAAATCCCAACAGTTTCGGGAAGTCTTTGGAATTGTGCCAACGAAAGATGGGTCGGCAAGCGATGTTCGGTGTTTTTGTGCAAACTCTCCTGCAAATATTGATCTTCATCGTGTGCAAGAAGTTGGGAGAAAAGTTCGGCAGTGGCTTCTGCATCACCCATAGCACGATGTCTTGCCGTAATGTTGATGCCACGTACTTTACAAATGTCTCCCAAGCTGTAGGAGCGGTGGCCGGGAAAGATTTTTCTGGACAGCCGAACAGTACAGAGTTTCGGTGCTTGCCAATCATAACCTGCTTGCTTCAATTCCTTCACCAGAAACGAATAATCGAAATTGACGTTATGCGCTACAAAAACTTTACCTTGTAAAAGATGGTATACATCTTCTGCAATTTCGCCGAAAATAGGTGCATCTTCCAACATATCCGGCGTAATACCTGTCAGCGTCTGAATGGCGAAAGGAATGGGGCATTGCGGGTTAACAAGGCTCTGATACCGTTCGATAACCTTTTTTCCGTTGTGTATCAAAATGGCGACTTCCGTAATACGACTTCCTCCGGCGTAACTACCCGTTGTTTCAATATCGACTATGGCAAAGTGTTTTTGTTTATTCACTTTACAATATTACTAATTTAATTAGTAATATCGAAGATAATGATATTAATTAACTTCCTTGCCGATCAAGTCGCGAATAGCTACAGAGGCAATGGCGCCACCAAATGCAGCGGGCAAATATGACATGGTTCCGTAAGCGGATTTCTTAAAATTACTGCCATCGGTGTACAGCAAGGATTTCTTATCAGGAAGCTCCGTAGAAAAAGCCACTTTAACGCCATCACGAATACCATGTTTGCGAAGTTTCTTACGGATGTGGTGGGCAAGCTTACAGTTATACGATTTACTAATGTCGGCAATACGGATTTTGGTCGGATCTACCTTTCCCCCGGCACCCATCGAGCTGACAAAGGGAATTTTTGCTTCTAGTGCTTGGCGGATGAAAAACAGTTTCGGCGTGATGCTGTCGATTGCCTCTACGCAATAATCGGGATTTGAAGCTAGAAGGCCCGAGATTTTTTCCGGTATGATAAAATCTTGAATAACATGAAGCTCCAGCTCGGGGTTGATAGCTAGTAAACGATCTTTCATGATTTGTGCTTTGGCTTCACCGTGATTGGTAGCAAGTGCCGGTAATTGCCGGTTTCGGTTGGATGGATCTACGGTATCGCCATCAATGATAGTCATTTTACCTACTCCCGCACGGCAGATGAATTCTGCAGCAAATGAACCTACACCACCTAAACCAAGTACCATCACATGTGAACTTGCTAATTTTTCTAATGCCTCGCGTCCTGTTAAAGCTTCTGTTCTTGATAGCCAAGATAAATCTTTCATCTTCCTATCGGATAGTTAAATATATGCATGAAATTTTGATACAATTGTTCCTTCAAGAGCCGTAGCTCTATTTTTCGAACGCGGCAAAAATAAGCATAAATATCAATGATATTGACAGATTTATCATCCGTTTCCAATAAAATTTTATCAAGCGGTATTTGTTGGATAAGGTCGTCCTTTTTCCCAGAAAGGAGCGCGTCTCCTAGGCTAAGGAAATAACCAAGATTAAGGATTTGTGTCGCTAATTCAGATTTTTTCCCAAACCCATGGAAGATAACGGGAACGCTTACTTTTTCTTCGTGAAGTATTTGCAGGCATTCTTGATAAGCCCGGACACAATGTATAATTAAAGGCTTTTGAATGCTATTGGCATAGAGAATTTGTTTTCGAAAGATAGCTTCCTGTAGATCCCACGCGGTATCGCAAAGTTTATCGAGTCCACATTCACCGATCGCTAAAACCTGTTTCTTTTTTCCATATTGGTGAAGAGCATCTAATTGTGCTGTAGCATTCCGTTCGATATACCAGGGGTGGATGCCAAGCGAACAGGGGTGGGGGAATAGGTAGTTCTTGGATATAATGACATTGGGAAGCGAAAAGACTTGTTCTGTCGGGGGAAGTGTGCAATGGGTATGTATATTGATGTAAGGCGATGACATACTCAAATATACAAATTTTAGGTTACCAACCTCGCATCCAATGTTTTAAGAATGGCAGAAGCTTTCAGTAGGCATTCTTCGTATTCGTTCTCCGGATCGGCATCAATGGTTATTGCGCCACCTGTGTGGAAAGACAGATATTGCTTTTTACTATTGTAAAGTAAAGAACGTATTACCACATTAAAATCGAAATCACCGTCTGGGGCAAAATAACCAACAGCTCCTGCGTATATACCCCGTTTACTGTTTTCGTAGAGATTGCATAATCTCATCGCACTGATTTTTGGTGCTCCGGTCATTGAACCGGCAGGAAAGGTGTTACGGACAACTTGTATATCCGATATATACGCTCTCTTTTGGCAAGTGATGGTGGAGACCAATTGATGTACTTGTTCGAATGTCTGTACCTCCAGTTGTCTTTCTGCTTTGACGGTACCTTCTTGCGCACTGCGTGTTAAATCGTTTCGGACCAAATCCACGATCATTACATTTTCGGAGATTTCCTTAGGACTGTTTTTCAATGTCTCTATAATCCGTTGATCTTCTTCTTTTGTCTTTCCACGAGGTGCGGTACCTTTAATAGGCTGGGAAATCAAGGTATTTCCTCGTTTCGCTAAGAAACGTTCTGGTGATGCAGATAAAATATAGTTATTCTTGATCTTGAAAAAGCAGGAAAACGGTGTAGGGGAAATTCCGTTCAATTTTTGGTATACAGTTAATGGAGACAACGTAATATTTTCAGCATAAAATTCCTGGCAAAGATTAACTTCATAAATATCACCTTGCTGGATATGTTTCAATAGCTGCTGGAATGCCTCTACGTAGAACGTTTTTGACATTCTTTTTTTAAAAAATATACTTTCTGATCCTGTTATTTCTTCGCTTGCCGTATTGGTGGCTAAGATGTCGTCATATACATTTTCGGGATGGGGAGCCTCAATTTCTACCTCATTGTCCTTAAAATGCAAAACGATGGCCGGAATAAAAAAATAAGCTTCAGGGAAATCTAATCGATTAGGGAAAGAGGTAGTTAAATCCTCAATTTCATTTTTAAGGTCGTAACTAAAAAAGCCAGGCATCCACTTATTGGGATGCTTGGCTCTAAATTTTTCCAACCTATGGAATGTATCTATGTCCTCGCTGGCAAAGCTGTCTAAAGCTTTTACGGCGAGTAGACTCTCAATTTGTGCGTATTCATCACTATAGCCATTGGATTGGAAGAAACAAACCTCATCAAATTGTTGTGCCCATTGAAGCGACTGTTTTTTGAATTGCTGCGTGTCAACTTGAAATACGGCTGTAGCCATTGTATGCTTATATTACAGTTCGATTGTCTGAACGCGATCGGGGCCTACAGATAAATATTTGATAGGCACTTCCAGAGCTTTTTCCAGATAGGCGATGTAATTTTTTAACGCTGCAGGAATTTCGTCTTTCGAACGAATGCCCGTAATATCTTGATTCCAGCCTTCTATTTCTTCCAAAACAGGTTCTGCTTGGTTGGTGATGATTTCATAAGGCATGTAATCGATGGTTTCGCCGTTGTGTTTGTAATGTGTACAAACATTGATTTTTTCAAATGTATCCAATACATCGGCTTTCATCATGATCAATTCGGTTACACCATTTAGCATGATGGCATATTTCAAAGCAGGGATATCAATCCATCCGGTACGACGCGAGCGTCCGGTAGTCGCACCAAATTCATGTCCTACTTGGCGTAATTTTTCGCCGGTTTCATCATTCAGTTCTGTTGGAAACGGTCCGCCGCCTACACGGGTAGCATAAGCTTTGAAGATACCGTATACGGAACCGATTTTGTTGGGCGCTATACCCAATCCGGTACAAGCTCCGGCAGTAGTTGTGTTGGATGAGGTAACAAAAGGATAAGAACCGAAATCTACATCTAACAACGTGCCCTGTGCACCTTCGGCAAGGACTCTTTTTCCTTCTTTTAAGTAGTTATTAACCAAATGTTCTGCATCCACATGTGGAATCGTTTTGATAAAATCAATGGCGTCCATGAAAGCCGCTTCTTTTTCTGAAAAATCAGGAATATCCCCGTGATGAGAAAGAATCTCCAAATGTTTGGCTTTTAATTTTTCATAACGTTCTTGAAAATCTGGAAGTGTGGTATCTCCTACACGTAAGCCATTTCGTCCGGTTTTATCCATATACGTCGGCCCGATTCCTTTAAGAGTAGAACCGATTTTACCGGCGCCCATTTTTGATTCGGAGGCTGCATCCAGCAATTGGTGTGTAGGAAGGATTAAATGTGCTTTCCGCGCAAGAACTAAAGTGCCTTTGCCTACCGGGTCGAATCCGGATGTGCGCAGGTTATCTAATTCACGTTTTAAAATGATGGGATCGATAACAACGCCACCACCGATAAGGTTGAGTGTGCCTTCGTTAAAAATACCGGATGGAATGGTATTTAAGACAAATTTCTTGTTATCAAACTCTAATGTATGTCCCGCGTTAGGGCCGCCTTGAAAGCGGGCGATTAAATCATACTTCGGACAGAATACGTCCACGATTTTCCCTTTTCCTTCATCGCCCCATTGCAGGCCCAAAAGCACATCAACTTGCATAATATTTGAAATATTGATATTAAAATTTAAATGATATGTTTAGAAAAAACATGACAAATCAGTCTTTTCTGAACAAAGGTAATACAATAATTGGCGATTACCACATTAATTTGAAATTACCGGACTCCTACCTTTTTTCGGTGTACTTCCGCTATTTTCAGTGTCTTTCTTCTGGCAATCTTCACATATGCCGTATAGGTTAAGGGAGTGGTGCTTGATGTCAAACTTCAACAGATCGCCCATCAAACTTTGGATTTGGTTGATACGCGGGTCACAAAACTCTACGACTTTATTACATTCAATACAAATGACATGGTCATGCTGCTTAAAACCGTAAGATTTTTCAAATTGAGCCATGTTACGACCGAACTGATGTTTGGTAACCAGATCGCAGGAGACTAACAATTCCAATGTATTGTATACGGTAGCACGGCTTACACGGTACTTCTTGTTCTTCATGTGGATATAAAGTGACTCCACATCAAAGTGGTCGGAACGTGAGTAAATTTCTTCTAAAATAGCATAGCGCTCAGGCGTTTTTCTCAGATTCTTATTTTCTAAGTAAGCTTCGAAGATTTTTTTTACCGTTTGATAGTTTTCGCCTTTATTCATATTAATAGTTATTTCTTCTACAAATTTACCAATTTCATTTTTAAAAAACGATGGTTTAATTTTGAAGTGTATGCTTTGAGTTAATTGTCTGATTCATAGCGTGTTATGCCCGTTATTCCGCTGATTTGCTTTAAGGTTTTCATGAGGTCTTCCAGCTGGTCAATGTGATTTACGAACACCATAATGTTTCCTTCAAAGATTCCCTCATTACTGGTAATAGATAAAGAACGTATATTGACGTTATATTCCTGCGAGATAACATTTGTTATCTTGTTAATGAGCCCCACGTCGTCAATCCCAACAATACGTAGTCCAGTAAGGAAAGCTACATTTGGCTGCGAAGAAGCCCATTTTGCTTTCAATATTCGATATCCGTAACTCGCCATGAGCTTGGATGCATTGGGGCAGCTGGTGCGGTGTATCTTGATGCCGTCATTTACGGTTAAAAATCCGAAAATATCATCTCCTGGGATTGGGTTACAACATGGTGCTAACGTATAATCAACTTGTTGGTAATCGTCACCGATAAGAATCGTATCGATTTCTTTTTTGTTGATTTTTTCGACCAAACCCGAGACATGTGAACTGAAATGGCTTTGACCAGGGGTGTTTGTTCTCTCATTTTCCGCGTATTCGCGCAGGTTTTTTATATCGATAGTACCCTTTGCGATATTGTAGAAAAGCTCTTGGGAGCTAGGGTATTTAAAGTAGTTGGCGATTCTATTGATATTGTCTGTGTTGTAGGTTATTTTAAGGGATTTTAACTTGCGTTCTAAAATCTCCTTGCCATCTTCTGCTACACGTCTTTTTTCCTCTTTTAACGAAGAACGTATTTTCGATTTTGCTTTCGCTGTAACAACAAAATTGAGCCAATCCTCTTTTGGTGTCTGTTTACTGGATGTGATAATTTCGACTTGATCCCCGTTTTGTAAAGGATGGCTGAGCGGAACCAGCTTGTGGTTGACCTTAGCACCGATACAGGTTGCGCCAATATCCGAATGGATTTCAAATGCAAAATCCAGTGCCGTAGCCCCATTGGGTAATTGAACCAATGTCCCTTTGGGTGTAAAGATAAATATCTCGTCCGAGAACAAATTCATCTTAAAGTCGTCTACGAAATCCATGGCATTTTGCTCTGGACTGCTTAATAAGTTCCGGACTTTTTGTATCCACTGATCCAATCCGCTATCGGAGTTGGATTCTTTGTATTTCCAATGTGCAGCAAATCCTTTTTCGGCAATCTCGTTCATGCGCTTCGTGCGGATCTGTACTTCCACCCATTGTCCGCGCGGTCCCATCACGGTAGTGTGCAGGGATTCATAACCATTCCCTTTGGGGGAAGAAACCCAATCACGCAAGCGGTCAGGATTAGGACGATACAAATCCGTGACGATGGAATATACTTTCCAACACTCTGTTTTTTCTCTTTCTGTAGGCGTGTCAATAATAATCCGAATAGCAAACAAATCATATACTTCTTCAAATGGAATAGATTTTTTTCGCATCTTATTCCAAATAGAGTAAATGGATTTCGGACGCCCGAATACTTGCGCCTTGATACCCTGTTCCTCGAGTATTTTCTTCACCGGTTCGATAAAGTCGGCTACAAACTTCTCACGTTCCGCTTTCTTTTCGTTTAACTTTCGCGCGATGAATTTATAGGTGTCCGGGTCGGTGTACTTCATGGAGAGATCTTCCAGCTCGGATTTTATGGCATAAAGACCGAGGCGGTGCGCGAGGGGAGCGTAGAGGTAACTCGTTTCCGAAGCAATTTTCAACTGTTTATGGCGCGCCATAAACTCCATTGTGCGCATATTGTGAAGGCGATCCGCAAGTTTGATCAAAATGACCCGCACGTCATCAGCCAACGTAAGGAGCATTTTACGGAAGTTTTCTGCTTGCATGGAGCTGTTGGGATCGAAAATGCCCGATATTTTGGTGAGTCCATCAATAATCCGGGCTACCTTTTTGCCAAATTGTGCTTCGATATCCTGTAGTGTGATAGATGTATCTTCGACGACATCATGCAGCAATGCACATACGATAGAGGTCGTTCCTAAACCTATCTCTTCCGCTGCAATCTGCGCGACAGCTATGGGGTGGTATATATATGGTTCGCCCGATTTACGACGCATATCTTTATGGCTTTCCAATGCAAGGTCAAATGCTTTGCGGATTTCTCGTTTGTCGCCTCGTTGCAAAGTTGGTTTACAAGCTCGAAGTAATGCGCGGTACCTTTTCCTAATTTCCTTGTTTTCTGCTTCTATATCAATCTCAAATTCGTCCATATATACTCACCGAAAAAAGTTGCTTTTATATTTTTTTGTTCGTAATTTTATTATGGTTTTTCCACTTGTGTGGAAACAGGGGAAAAACAATATATAAATATAGCTAAATTTTTACATATTTAGAAATACATTAACATTTTTTAGGAGGAGATGGAGCGGTCTTTTGTATGGGGGTTATTTTTGGTTTTTCTGTTGCCATTTGCAGGCAGGGCGCAGGCTTTGCAGGTTCCCCATTATGGAGAGGGAGAGGGGGAAACGTTGCAACATTATCCGACTACCCGCTTGGAAACTGGGGAAGTAGTGCCTTGGTTTCCGATTAAAGATGTTATTGTTACGGCTAGGCGTACATTTAAGACAGAAGAGGATCGATTGAATTACCTCCGTCTGGAACGGAATGTTTTGCGGGTATTGCCTTATGCAATTTATGCACAAAAGCGATACGAGCAATTGGATCGGGAGATCGCACTTGCTTCTTCCAAAAGAGAAGAAAAGCGATTGATAAAGGCCTGTGAAGATGAAATTAAAGAGAAATTTAGAACAGAAATAAAGAATCTTAGTATTTCCCAGGGCGCGATTTTAATTAAACTGGTGCAACGCCAAACTGGAAATAGCAGCTATGAACTTGTGCGGGAGATGAAAGGAGGACTTTCGGCTTTCTTCTACCAATCGGTAGCCAAAGTGTTTGGCCATAACCTCAAATCGGTTTATGATCCGGAAGAAGATTATGAAATCGAAAACATTATCCGGGGTTATGAACGTGTACGTCCGATAAAGAATTTATATAATTATTAAATCTAATAGAAGGAAAGCTATGCAAACGGTTTACGATTTCCACGGCCTACAGTTTAACGGAGAAAAGAAATCGTTGCGAGATTATTCCGGCAAAGTTCTACTGATTGTAAATACCGCCAGCCAATGCTTCTTTACAAAGCAGTTTAAATCGCTAGAGCAGCTATACCAGAAATACAAAGACCAAGGATTTGAAATTTTAGCTTTTCCATCCAATGATTTTCGGGGACAGGAACCGATGACCGGTTTACAACTGGAAACATTTTGTCGTATACAGCAACAGGTTACTTTTCCGGTGTTTAAACGTATACATGTTGTTGGAGACTATTGTGATCCGTTATTCAGATTCTTGTCTGACAAGAACCTAAATGGACGTGTGAATGTCAAACCTTTATGGAATTTCCACAAATATCTTATTAACAAACAAGGAGAGGTGGTAGACTACTTTTATAGCGTGACAAGCCCCCAGGCGAAGAGGGTGACGACCAAAATTGAAAAATTGATAACAGCGTAGTGTATTTTTGATCCTTTTGTGTTCTACTTGCCAATTTTTACTTAAATGTCTACTTTTGGAACAAACAGAAATGTACTATGAAGTTGGACTTAATGGTGATGACCGTTCATCCTGATGACGCCGAATTAGGGGCAGGGGGGACGATCGCGAAATATGTTGCAGGAGGCAAGAAGGTTGGTATTGTCGATTTGACACAAGGGGAACTGGGAACACGTGGTACCCCCGAAACTCGAAAGAGAGAAGCAGAGAAAGCAGCTGAAATCCTAGGTGTACACGTTCGGGAAAACCTGGAATTGCGCGATGGTTTTTTTGCTAATGATGAAGAAAACCAACTCGTTATTATTCGTGCGATCCGCAAATATCAACCCGAAATTGTGATCACCAACGCGTTGGACGATCGCCACCCGGACCACGGACGGGCAAGTAAATTGGTGAATGATGCACTTTTTCTAAGTGGGTTACGCCGTATTGAAACAATGGATGAAGGGCAAATACAGGAAGCTTTTCGTCCGCGGCTTCAATTGCAGGTGATTCAAGACAAATATATCCAACCGGACATTATATTAGATATTACAGACTTCTGGGAAAAGAAAGAGCAGTCTATTTTAGCGTATACTACACAATTTAATGTGTCATCGGATGATGATGAACCCCAGACTTATATTTCGAACCCCGATTTCATGGAATCTACACGGGGTAGAGCCGCGGAATTGGGACGGAATATCCAGGTTAAATATGCGGAAGGATTTACTGCACGTAAGCTATTGGGTGTACATGACCTCTTTCAACTCTTATAAAAACCGTACCTTTGCTCCATGTCAACAGCATTAGTTTCGCAAGATACGATTGTGGCTTTAGCGACGTCGCCGGGAGCGAACGGAGCAATTGCGGTAATTCGTTTGTCCGGTCCGCAAGCGATCACGATTACCAACGGTGTGTTCAAAGGAAAAGACCTCCTAAGCCAGCCTTCCCATACGATCCATTTCGGTACAATACGGAATGGGGAAGAAATAATTGATGAAGTGTTGGTTTCTCTTTTTAAAGGACCACATTCCTACACGAAAGAAGATGTGGTCGAAATTTCTACCCATAACTCAAAATACATTATCGAACGCCTGATAGGCTTGTTGATCAAGAAGGGAGCCAGGGCAGCGCAGGCAGGGGAGTTTACACTGCGGGCATTTTTGAATGGTGGCATGGACTTGTCGCAGGCAGAGGCAGTCGCGGATCTAATCGCTTCGGAAAACAAAGCTTCCCATGAAATTGCCATGAACCAGATGCGTGGGGGGATCAGTAATAAACTACAACAGATGCGCGAACAGCTGATTAATTTTACAGCACTTTTGGAACTCGAACTTGATTTTGGGGAAGAGGACGTTGAATTTGCTGATCGGGCACAATTTGAGGCTTTGGTTCGGGAACTTAAAGTGCATATCCACAAACTTATCCAATCGTTTGCTTACGGAAATGCAATAAAGCATGGTGTTCCTGTTGCTATCATAGGGAAACCTAATGCTGGGAAATCGACGTTGCTTAATACATTACTTGACGAAGAACGCGCTATTGTTAGCGATATCGCCGGAACTACCCGGGACACCATCGAAGAGTCTATCAATTTAGATGGAATTACCTTTCGTTTTATCGATACGGCGGGATTGCGAGAAACAGCGGATACCATTGAGGCTATTGGTGTAACCAAAGCTAAAGAAAAAGTTCGGCAAGCGAAGGTGTTACTATACTTATACGATGATAAAGACAATACAGCGGATGAGGTCATTGAACAGGTAAAGGAACTATACTACGACGGTCTCATTGTCATTTTAGTTCGTAATAAAATTGATTTGCAGGGTGGGTATTACCCGAACGAAATGGACACAGCCATTACAGATGCATTGTTTACTGATTACAGTGATTCGTTAATCGCTATATCTGCTAAAGACAGTGATAGCGTGGAAGGATTAAAAAATGTTTTGTTGGACAAA
>Ga0079224_100007551_pt1 | contig 14619 bp, 10 predicted proteins | sample Stecom2015_FD_80414 | JGI IMG/M metagenome (GOLD analysis project Ga0079224, IMG submission 80414) | Agricultural soil microbial communities from Utah to study Nitrogen management - Steer compost 2015 | ecosystem: Environmental > Terrestrial > Soil > Agricultural land | place: USA: Utah...
GAGGAAGCCACGCCCACCACGCGCGCGTGCAGAACTCCCCGACGCGCCATGCCATATAAAGCGGGGAATATTTTTTTATGGGCGAGATCGCCTGTCATGCCGAACAAGACTAAAGCATCAGCAGTCTGGCTGTGAGCGTCTGCAAACACTGTCATTTTTCGTCCTTTTTCGGACTGGCAGGAGCAAGAGGAATTTCGATTTCGATATGACCGCCGAACTGCTCACGCATGGCCGAGAGCGTCTGCATCGCGAACCCTGCCCCATCCCTCGAAGCAAAGCGGCTGAACAGTGCGGCGGAAAGAACGGGCGCAGGAACGCCGAGATCCACAGCGGCACCCATCGCCCAGCGACCTTCCCCGGAATCCGCCACCCTACCCGCGTAGCGTTCCAGGCTTGGATCCTGTTGCAAAGCCTGGGCTGTGAGATCCAATAACCACGAGCCAATGACGCTACCGCGCCGCCATAGTTCAGAAATGTCGGCCAGATTGAAATCGTATAGATAATGTTCCGGATGCAGGGAAGAACTGGAATTGCTACGACCTTCGCTGCCTTCCAAGCCTTGGCCTGCCTGATGGAGCAGGTTGAAACCTTCTGCGTACGCAGCCATCATGCCGTACTCAATGGCGTTATGAACCATTTTCACAAAATGGCCGGCTCCCGCCGGGCCGCAATGCAAATACCCATGCTCGGCCGTGCCCCTCGTTTCTCTTCCCGGCGTCGGGGGCGTCGCAGCCATGCCGGGTGCCAAACTCATCAGTAGCGGTTCAATGCGCATGAAACCTGGAATCGAGCCTCCCACCATCAGGCAGTAGCCCCGCTCCAGACCACGTACACCGCCACTGGTTCCTACGTCCATGTAGTCGATGCCGTGAGTCGCGAGATCCGCGGCGCGCCGAACAGTTTCTCTCCATTGAGAATTACCGCCATCGACGACCACATCGCCTTCATCAAGTAGCGGCCTGAGCTCTACCAGCAAGGTGTCGACGATCGAGGCAGGCAACATCAGCCACAGCACACGAGGAGCAGGCAGGGCTTGAAGAAGGTTCTCCAGCGAATCGCAGGGCTGGGCACCCACGCTAGCGAGGCGTGCGCGCGCTTCGGGATCCACATCGTAAACCGCACACTCGTGGCCGGCCGACATGAGCCGTTGCACCATGTTGCCGCCCATGCGGCCTAAACCAATCATTCCCATCTGCATCAGCTGGTCCTCTCATCCTTGGGCTTTAGAATGCGGTCAATCAGATCCACCGGAACCGGGAACACCAGCGTCGATGATTTGTCACCCGCCACCTGCGTGAGTGTCTGCAGATAGCGCAGTTGCAAGGCGGCGGGCTGCTCCGACAGGACTTGCGCAGCTTCGGCCAGCGCCTGAGACGCCTGCCGCTCCCCTTCTGCGTGAATGACCTTAGCGCGCCTTTCCCGTTCCGCCTCGGCCTGTCGCGCAATTGCACGCACCATGTTTTCGTTGAGGTCGATGTGCTTGATTTCGACGTTGGTGACCTTCACCCCCCAGCTCTCTGTCTGAGCGTCTAAAATCTTCTGGATATCAATATTCAGCTTCTCTCGCTCTGACAACATTTCGTCCAGATCGTGCTTACCCAAGACTGCGCGCAGCGTGGTCTGCGCCAACTGGCTCGTCGCTTCAAGATAACGTTCGACCTGGATGATGGCCTTGTCAGGCTCGACTACACGGAAATACAGCACAGCGCTCACTTTGACGGAAACGTTGTCACGCGAGATCACATCCTGGCTGGGCACGTCCATGGTAACCGTGCGCAGGTCGACCTTGACGATCTGCTGAAGAATGGGAATCACGAAAATAAGTCCCGGCCCCTTCACGCTGCTGAAACGACCGAGGGTGAAAACCACACCGCGCTGATACTCGCGCAGAATGCGCAAGGCATTGGCGGCAATGACGATGGCAATGACCACCAGCACGGTCAGGCCGATATTGAACTCATAAAACATCGATGTCTCCTTCTTGAATGCGTGCGCGTCGATCAGGCCGAAACCAGGGGCGGTGGCGTGCCGTTGGCTTTATCCGTCGGTTTCACCCGCAATTTCAGTTCCTGGACATCGGTCACCACGACTTCGTCGCCAATCTTGAGCGACGAATTGCTGATGACCCGCCAGTTCTCGCCACGGATCTCGGCATAGATGAGATTGCCCTCCAGGCCAACCACCCTGCCCTTCTCGCCCACCAATGTTTGGACGCCGCTCACGGATTTGGCGCGGCGGCTGCGAATGGCAATTGTGCCCGCACCTATGATGATGACGGCGCTGGCCAACCCCACGGATACCAGAAATGGAATGGACAGTTCGTAATAGCTAGGGACATCGGGACTGGTCATGAAGAGACCACCCAGCACGAAGGCCAGAAGCCCGCCTACGCCCAGGGCGCCGAATGACGGAAGAAACACTTCACCTATCATCAGCAGCAGACCGAGGCACAACAGCCCCACTCCCGCCCAATTCACCGGCAGCATGTTGAGGCCATAGAGCCCAAGCAGCAGGCAAATGATCCCGGCCACACCGGGCAGCGCCGCACCCGGGCTCATCATTTCAAAGAAGAGGCCGTAGATCCCCAGCATGAGCAGAATCACTGCCATCTGCGGGTTCGCCAGAAAAGCCAGCAGGCTATGACGCCAGTCCGGTGCCACGCGCTCGATTTCCGCAGTTTGCGTGTCCAAGGTGATGGTCTGACCGTGATTAAGGGTGACTTCTCGCCCATCAAGCTGACTCAATAAATTATTGAGAGTGGGAGCAATCACCTCGACCACCCCCGCCTTCAGCGCTTCTGATGCTGAAATGGAGCGTGCTTCCCGCACCGCTGCCTCGGCAAAGTCGGGGTCTCGCGAACGCAGTTCGGCCAGGCTGCGGATATAGGCCTCGGCGTCGTTCAGTGCCTTTGCTTCCATCGTGTCCTGAGCACTACGAGCTTCGATTTCGCGGCGTTCTTCCGAGTTCGGTTCGCGCAGCGGCTTACGGCCCGGCATGCCGCCCCCTACGGCGACCGGCGACGCGGCCCCGATATTGCTCGCCGGAGTCATTGCGGCAATATGGCTGGCGTAAAGAATAAAGGTGCCGGCACTCGCCGCCCGGGCTCCGCCTGGCGACACATAGACTACGACTGGCAGCTCTGCCGCCAACATCCGTTGGATGATGGCGCGCATGGATGAGTCCAGCCCTCCTGGCGTGTCGAGCTCAATCACCAGCAAATGTGCGCCGGCTGCTTCCGCCTCTTCAATGCCCGTAATGATGAAGTCTGCTGACGCCGGGCTGATGGCGCCCTGTACCTCGAGCACTCTGACCTTCGCAGACGCCGACTGTCCATAGGCTGGCAGGACGAAGGCCAGCAACAGCCAGGACAACCACAACTTGAAGAACTTGCTCATGTCTGCCTCCTGCTTCGTAAAACCCGGCGTTAACACAAGAGCCGATGAGCATGCTGGGCTCTGCCCTCAGTGGTGCCCCGTCATGTCCAGGGGTACGATCCACTGTTCATACTCCTCGGCCGTCAAGTAGCCCAGCGCCAACGCCGCCTCGCGCAGGGTGCTGCCTTCTTTTTGCGCTTTCTTCGCTATCGCTGCCGCCTTGTCGTAACCAATATGCCGGTTCAGCGCGGTGACCAGCATCAGGTTTTTGGACAGGTTTTCTTCAATGCGCGCGAGATTCGGCTCGATTCCGACTGCACAATGGTCGTTAAAGGCTAAGCAAGCGTCTCCCAGTAACTCTATGCTTTCGAGAACGTTGTGCACCATGACGGGCTTGTACACGTTCAGCTGGAAATTGCCCTGGCTTCCCGCGAATGCGACGGTCGCATCGTTACCGAAGACCTGCACGCAGACCATCGTCATTGCCTCACATTGGGTGGGATTCACTTTCCCCGGCATGATGGAGGAACCCGGCTCGTTATCGGGGATGTTCAATTCTCCGATTCCACAACGTGGCCCGCTGGCCAACCATCGGACGTCGTTAGCCATTTTCATCAGGCCGCCCGCAAGAGTGCGTAAGGCCGCGGACAAATTCACAAGCGCATCGTGAGCAGACAATGCGAAAAACTTGTTGTCAGCTGAGCGAAATGGCAGACCCGTAATATCGGCAATATGTTGCGCGGCGCGATTCCCGAACTCCGGGTGTGCGTTAAGGCCGGTGCCCACTGCCGTACCTCCGATCGCCAAGTCATACACCCCAGGAAGCGCTGACTCCACAGCCTGAAGCCCGAAGTCAATCTGTGCCATCCAGGCGCCTATTTCCTGGCCCAGAGTAATAGGCGTCGCGTCCTGCAGATGTGTCCTGCCCGTCTTAACTACATCGTCGAATTCCGCAGCTTTTGCAGCCAACGTGTCCCGCAGTCGCCGTACCGCCGGAAAGAAATGTCGCTCCAGCTCACGGCCCACTGCGATATGCATGGCGGTGGGGAAGGTGTCGTTGGACGATTGACCTCGGTTCACGTGGTCGTTGGGATGCACCGGCGTCTTGCTCCCCCGCACTCCCCCCGCAAGTTCGATAGCGCGATTTGAGATGACCTCATTCACGTTCATATTGGATTGCGTACCCGACCCGGTCTGGAAAACGACTAAAGGGAACTCCTCGTTGAGCCTGCCTTCAATGACTTCGTCCGCAGCCCGCACGATGAGATCGGCAACGTCGGCCGGCAACTCACCCAGTTCGCGGTTCGCCATGGCGGCGGCTTTCTTGAGAATACCCAGGGATGTAACGATGGACGCCTGCCAACGAAAGCGATCCACACCTATAGGGAAATTCTCAATGGAGCGCTGAGTCTGTGCGCCCCAGTAACGATTCGCGGGCACGGAGATCTCGCCCATGGAGTCAGTTTCAATACGCATTTTTTCCATGTCTATTTTCTCCTCGAAGCGTGAATCGTCTCAGGAGCCGTCCTTGAAGAAGAGCCCCCACGCCGTACGGTTCAACAAACTAGCCAGGTTCGGTTTGTGGTGCCGCATGCAAGATGCCTGCCCACGCCATCATTGAATCAAGCATTCGATTCGCAAAGCCCCACTCATTATCAAACCAGAGAAACAAATTTGCGAAGCCGTCTCCGTTTGTCCGTGTCTGGCTCCCGTCAATGACGACGGAGTTGGGGTTGTGGTTGAAGTCTATAGAGGCATGAGGGTGATTTGAGTAAGCAATCAGACCAGGGGCCTGGCGGCTCAGCTCGACCAGCGTTGCATTGAGAGACGGAACGTCAATATCGCGCCCGAGCTTAAGCATGAGGTCGATGGCTGAAACGTTGAGAATGGGAACCCTGATGGCCTTGGCTTGGACTTTCCCCGCCAGTTCCGGCAGCAGCCGTTCCACCCCTTGCGCCAGCCCGGTGGAGACCGGGACGATTGACTGCATGGCTGACCGTGTACGCCTGAGATCTTTGTGGTGATAGCCATCAATGAGTGGCTGATCGTTCATGACGGAATGCAGAGTGGTGAGAAACGCGTGCTCCACACCATAGAGACGGTTCAGTGCAGCGAGAACAGGGACGCTGGCGTTGGTGGTACATGAGGCATTGGAAAGAATTTCTGCGTCGGACGGGATTTCCTCCTGATTAATGCCGTATACGACTGTGAAATCCACATCTTCGGCGCTCTCCCCCGGATGGGATACCAACAGGCGGGGGCAACCCGCCGTGATAAACCGCTGAAAATCTGAGCGAGTGCCATAGCGGCCGGAACATTCCAACAACATGTCTATATCCAGCGCTGCCCAGTTCACGGCTTCTGGCTCACTGACATGGGTCACGGTGATGTCTCTACCATTTACGCGCAGGCCGCCTGCAATTTGCTCCACAGTGCCTGGGAATATCCCGTGGGTCGAATCGAACTGAGAAAGATAAGCCATTGTTGCCAAGTCGGATGGCTCGTTGATCGCCACGACTTCGACTTGGTCTCGTAGAGAAGACTCGTGGATGGCGCGCAGGACGCAGCGGCCGATCCGGCCGTAGCCGTTGATCGCGATGCGCAGTGGCGCGCGGGAGGCTGGCTGAACGCCGATTAGTGCAGTCATGTGTTGAACACTGTTGAAAATCAGTCTTTCAACACATGATACGCCATCAGTACTGATAGCTGTAATTGAGCTGGAGAACGTTCAGCCCTGGATTTGGTCTCTTGATGCCCGCATTGGAAAAATGAGAATAGCGCAGCGTAAGACGGCTCCGGTCGGTCACATGCATGCCCAACCCGATGTGGTCACCGAACTGGAAAGCGGTGCTGATTTGCTTGTCGGCGAAGTGCGTACGCGAAAACACGGTGGCGCCAATGCCCGCTTCGACATAGTAACGTTCAGCCCAGGTCCAGCGCAGCAGAGGGATGGCACTCAGCTGCCAGGCGCTGCTCGGGCGGCGAGAGCCATTGGCATCCCAATAGGCCACTCCCAGCTCACCGACAAGATCCAGCCGGCTGCCGCCGGAAAAGCGGTGCGTCCACAGCGAAGCAGATTCCCATGCCAGTTCTGCGCGCTTATAGTTGTCACCAGCGCCTAACCTGATCCCCACACTTGGAGATTGATATAGCTCCTGAGCCACCGTGGGGGCTGCCAGCGCGCTTAAGGCGGCGGCCAGGCCGAGGGACACGAGAGCCGGTGAAAGGTGTTGAGTCATGTTTTTTCCAAAGTCCAATCTCTGCCGCGGAGGTCGGCGGCCCTAGAGAACCGCGACCACTTTGAGCAAACATTGTGCCATAGTCCGCACTTGCGGAAATGTACTGTCAGTAGGCCATAAGCGTTTTGTCTTTAAGCGTCGGTTTCGCCCCAACCGCCTCCCAACGCCCTATAAAGCTGTACGAGATTCAACTGCTGCTGCAGACCGGTGATGAGCAAAGCTTGTCGGGCAGTGAACAGGGTTCTTTGCGCGTCCAGCACTTGCAAGAAACTGTCGACACCGGCCTCATAGCGATGGAAAGACAGTTCGTGCGTGCGTTGTGCCTCCTCCACCATGTTTTCCAGCGCGTTCAACTGACGCACATAGCGACTGCGCGCGACAAGCGCATCAGCGACTTCACGAAAACCGCTCTGAATGGCTTGCTCGTAGCGGGCAATTCGTATGTCGCGCTGCACCCGTGCCAGGTCCAGGTTGGCCTGTCGTCGCCCAAAATCGAAGATCGGAAGGTCCAGACGGGGCATGAAAGACCATGTGCCTGTTCCACCCGAAAACAGCTTGGAAAGATCGCTGCTCGCCGTACCGCCCGACCCAGTCAGGACAATCCTGGGGAAAAAAGCGGCGCGCGCGGCTCCTATGTTGCCATTGGCGGCCTGAATTTCATGTTCGGCGGCAAGCACGTCCGGCCTGCGAAGCAATACGTCGCTTGGCAAGCTTTCCGGGACACCTGAGAGCCGGACAACGCTGGCAGCATCCGCCGGAACTGCGTTCAAGACGAGATGCCTGCTATTTCCAGTGAGCAGGAGCAGGGCGTTCTTGTCCTGCTCTACCAGACGGTCGAATTCGGCAGTGCGGCTGCGGGCATCATGCAGAGCGCCCATCGCCTGACTCAAATCCAGGCGTGTTGCGACGCCCACCTGATATTGGCGTTCCACCAACTCAACGGTGCGCTCACGCGTGTTCTCTGTCTCACGCGCCAGCTCGAGCAGTTGCTGGTCCACCACCCATGCAAGGTAGGCACCTGCAATCTCGGCTACCAAGCTGATCTGGGCGCTTCGACGGGCCTCCTCCGAGGCGAGGAAGCGCTCCAGTGCCTCGGCACTCAAGCTTCGAATCCGGCCGAAAAAGTCCAGCTCATAAGACGCCATGGTGCCGACGGAATACTGTCCCGCGGTCATAGAGCGCCCGTTGGGAGACAGGTCGGCCGGCGAACGTTGACGCGCGCCCTCACCCTGGACAGCCACCTCCGGAAGCAGGCCGGCGCGCTGCACCCTGAATTGTGCCCTCGCTGCATCCACATTCAGCACGGCGATCTGCAAGTCACGATTGTGCTCGAGGCCCGTTTCAATCAAGTGTTGCAATTGTGGATCGACAAAAACTTGACGCCACTCCTGTAACGCGATGGCTCGGGATGAATCGCCCCCCGCCTCCTGACCTATAGACACCGGAACCGGAGATATTGGCCGTTCATAAACTGGAGACAGGGAGCATCCCGCTAAGAGTGTCGCCAGGCATACCGCGACCATCGTGACGGTGCGAGGCCCTGACGTGCGATGACAAATTTCTGCGCGGCCGCGACTTCCTCGGTTCAGCGTAAATGACTTGCTCATGACTCAACGCCCTCAACCGTTGTATGGCTTGTTCGCGATTTGGCGCGGCCGGGGGACATGCGGCTCACGACCACATAAAACAGTGGAATGAAGAACACCGCGAGTACGGTGGCGGTAATCATCCCGCCAATCACGCCCGTGCCGATGGCATGACTGCTTCCCGAGCTGGCCCCACTGGCCAGGGCCAGGGGTAGAACGCCGAGAATAAATGCCAGGGATGTCATGATGATGGGGCGCAATCGTAGACGCGACGCATGGATCGCCGCTTCGACGATGCCCATTCCCTCCTTCTCATGCAGTTCGCGGGCGAACTCCACGATCAGGATGGCGTTCTTTGCTGCCAGACCCGCGGTCGCCAACAAGCCGATCTGGAAGAACACGTCATTCCCCAGGCCTCTGAGCAGCACCGCCGCGGCAGCGCCCAGTACACCCAGCGGCACCACCAGTATGACGGCTGTAGGAATAGACCAGCTCTCGTAAAGCGCCGCCAGGCACAAGAAGATTACGATGAGGGACAAGGCGTACAACATGGGTGCCTGGTCTCCGGTCGCCCGCTCCTCATAGGACAGCCCAGCCCACTGAACGGTGAACCCCTGCGGCATGCGTGCTGCAATTTCTTCCACAGCTGCCATTGCATCTCCAGAGCTATACCCCGCTGCGGGTTCGCCCAAAATTTCCACTGCTGACAAGCCGTTAAAACGATCCATGCGCGGCGAGCCCATCTTCCAATGGCCTGTGGCAAAAGCTGAGAACGGCACCATTTCACCTTCGCTATTGCGTACATACCACTTGTAGAAGTCCTCAGGAGTCACGCGTGATTCCGGTTCTCCCTGAACATACACGCGCTTAACTCGGTTACCGTCCAGGAAGTCGTTGACATAAGCCGACCCCCAGGCCGCTGACAGGGTCGCGTTCACTTCCGACAGCGACAACCCCATGGTCCGGACCCGCTCGTCGTCAATGATGATCTGATATTGCGGCTCGTCGTTCATGCCGTTTGGTCTAACCATGCTGAGCGCGGGATGCTGTGATGCTGCATATAGAAACTGGTCGCGCGCATTCATCAGCGCTTCGTGCCCCCGGCCGCCTCTGTCCTGCAGGTAGAAACTGAAACCGGTGGCATTCCCGAGTTCCTGGATTGCGGGTGGTGCGAACGCGATCACCATGGCGTCTCGATAGGTTGAAAACTCTGCATTGGCGCGCTCGACCACAGAAAACACATCTTGGCCGGGTGAGGATCGTTCTTCCCAGGGTTTCAGCTGAACAAAGGCGGCGCCGGAGCTCTGCCCTCTTCCTGCGAAGTTAAAGCCGGCGACCGACATTGCTGATTCGACGCTGTCGCTTTCTTCGGCGAGAAGGTAATCGACAATGCGTTCGAGGACTTTTTCGGTCTGCTCATTACTCGAGTTTTCCGGCAGCTGCACCTGGACTACAAAGTTGCCCTGATCCTCATCCGGCAGAAAGGAAGTCGGAATTTGCTGGAACATCCATCCGGCGGCTGCGGTAATGAGTAGATAGCCCAGCATGAACGCTCCCTTACGGCGCAGCACGTGGCCGACTCCCTTCTCGAATCTGCCGGCACCTGCATCAAACTTGCGGTTGAACCATCCAAAGAAACCGCGCTGCGTAAGCCCGATTTTCCCGGGTTTGAGCAGGGTCGCGCACAGTGCCGGGGTAAAAATCAGCGCCACAAAGACCGATAAAGTCATGGCCACAACGATGGTGATGGAGAACTGGCGGTAGATCACTCCCGCTGAGCCGCCGAAAAAAGCCATGGGGATAAAGACCGCCGATAGCACCAAACCAATCCCTACCAAAGCGCCTTGCAACTGTTCCATTGACTTGATGGTGGCTTCGCGCGCGCTGAGGCCCTCTTCCGTCATGATCCGTTCGACGTTTTCCACTACGACAATGGCGTCGTCCACCAACATCCCAATCGCCAATACCAGTCCGAACATGGTGAGGATATTGAGGTTGAATCCAGCCGTCGCCATAACGGCGAACGTACCGAGCACAACGACCGGCACAGCCAGCGCCGGAATGAGAGTGGCTCGTACGGTCTGGAGAAAAAGATACATCACCAGGGTCACTAGGATGATGGCCTCGATCAAGGTCATCACCACGCTTTTCATCGACGCATCGACGACGGGCGACGTATCGTAGGGGTAGACAATGCTCACGCCTTCGGGGAGAAAGGGCTTCTGTGCTTCGAGAACCTGTTTCGCCGCCTCTACCGTTTCAAGGACATTCGCGCCTGTGGCAAGACGTAGCGCCAGCGCAGCGGCCGGCTTATTGTTATATCGACTCGAGATGGAAAAATTTTCTGCGCCGAGGCCGACCGTCGCCACGTCTTTGATACGGACTTGTGAGCCGTCTCGATCGACCTTCAACAAAATATTCTCAAATTCAGCAGGAGTCTGCAGCCGCGTTTTCCCGGAGACCGTCGCAGAAAGCGTCACGCCCTCCACCGATGGCCGCCCTCCCAGCATCCCTGCCGAGACCTGTACGTTTTGCTCCTTGATCGCTGCGATGACGTCTGAAGGAGTCAGCGCGTAGTTATTCAATCGCGCGGGGTCGAGCCAGATACGCATCGCATTCTGCGAACCGAAAGCGAGGAAATCTCCGACGCCGGGGGTACGAATGACCTGGTCCTGAACATGGGAGATCAGATAATCGCCCAGGGCAAAACTGTCCATGGCGCCGTCTTCCGAGACCAGGGCACCAATCAACATGAAGTTGATCTGATACTTCACGACGCGCATGCCCTGCGCCTGTACCTCCTGAGGCAGCAGCGGAGTAGCTAGCTGCAATTTGTTCTGAACCTGGACCTGCGCAATGTCGGGATCCACCCCTTGTTCAAAGGTGACGATCATCACCATGCTGCCGTCGGCATTGCTCTGCGACTGGATGTAGCGCAAGCCATCCAAGCCATTCATCTGCTGTTCAATGACTTGCGCGACGGTATCCTGAACCGTCTGAGCAGACGCGCCCGGATATGAGGCGACAATCGCCACTGCAGGGGGTGAAACGTTGGGATACTGGCTTACGGGTAAACCCAGCAGGGCCAACACGCCAGCCAACATGGTGGCAATTGCCAGTACCCACGCAAAGATGGGCCGTTTGATAAAGAATCTGGACATGGCGCTTATCCCTGCTCGGCTTCTGAAGCTTGCGAGGTACCAGCGTCCACGACCTCGACCTCAGTTCCTGCGCGCACCCGTTGGCGTCCTTCAATGATCACGCGATCGCCCGGTTGCAGGCCTTCGGTCACCATCCATTTGTTATTTACCATCCGTTCGTTCAGCACTGACCGCGCCTCGACGCGATTTTCCTCGTCGACAACGTAAACCGTGGAATGCGTGTTCCCCAGAATCAGCGCTTGATTGGGAATCAGATAAACGCCAGCCCTTTCGCCGCTATCTACAAGAGCGTGGACGAACATCCCCGGCAATAGTTTTCGATCCGGATTCGGGAATTCTGCGCGCAGCGTGACGCTCCCTGTCCCGGGTGACACCTCGACCTCAGAGAATTTCAAGATACCCGCGTGTTCATAGATTGAACCGTCTTCCAGCCGGAGTCGAACCTGTGCTCCCTTTTCATCTGCCTTGCGGATTTGACCCTCTTCCAGGGCTTTACGCAGAGCCATCAGTTCAACCGACGACTGAGTCATATCGACGTAGATCGGATCCAGTTGCTGGACGGTCGCCATGGCATGAGGCTGCCCGTTGGTGACAAGCGCGCCCTCGGATACAGCCGATCGGCCGATACGGCCGGAAATCGGAGAAAGTACCTTGGAGTACTCCAGATTGATGCGTGCAAGATCCGCTTCCGCCTGTGCCTGCTGGTAGGCCGCCTGCGCGTCATCATGAGCCTGACGGCTCACGGCATCCACCTTGGCAAGTTCCGCATATCGACGCGCCTGCAACTGAGCCGTGCGCAGATTAGCGGCCGCCTTCTTGTAAGCCGCCTGGTAAATGGCGTCGTCGATCTGATAAAGCTGCTGGCCTTCCTCAACCTCTGACCCTTCTTCAAACAAACGCTTTTTGACCAGACCGTTGACCTGCGGGCGCACTTCTGCAATGCGATAGGCAGCGGTACGTCCGGGCAATTCGTTGATCACCGTGACTGTCTCTGGCGTCGCATCGAGCACCACAACATGGGGAACCATGACCTGACTGGCAGGACTCTGGGCGTCACTACCGCAGGCTGCCAGAAGCGTGGCCATCACCAAGCTCAGTAGAGGAACCCTTATCCGGGAGACGCCCGTCATTCTGCCACTGCCTTTCACACATACCTCACTTTATTCGTTGGACGGAACGGCTACTAATCACTGTATTGCACAGCGGTGACTAGTATCGAAGTGCGGTACTGTATCATAGAGCGGTATTAGCAACCACCCAATGATACATAAAGCGTTGGCACAATCAGCGGGCATTTCTTGAGCGCGCATAGGCAAGCCGCTATCATCACGGCTCAATGGAGGCTTAATGGAAAAAGACGAGATCATTCATACCGACCCACGCGGTGGCGTTCAGGTCGTCTCTCGTACGGCGGCCATCATGCGCGCGCTTAGTGCCAACCCCGGCGGGCTAAGCCTCACGGCCATCGCAAATGAAGTGAATCTTCCGCGCTCCACGGTCCAGCGACTGGTCAGCGCGCTGGAGATTGAAGGCCTTGTAGATGCTAAGGGTCCAAGCGGCGGTACTCGGCTAGGGCCGACTATTTCGTCTTTATTGGCGACCGCCCACGCTGACATGCTGGTCTTCGGCCGACATCAGTTGAAGATGCTTTTAGACACCGTGCAGGAAACATGCAGCATCATCACCGCGGTCAACGCCAGCAGCATGGTGTTGGAAACCATGACCGCGGAACACCCATTGCGGGTGGTCGTTTCTCAAGGCAGCCAGGCGCCCCTTCATACGACCGCGGGAGGCAAGGCTCTTCTTTCCGCCTATGACGATGAACTGATTGAACAATTGCTCGACAAGCCGCTACAGGCCCTTACTCCCCATACGCCCACAAGTCGCCGGGCACTTTTTGCCGACATTAAACGGGTGCGTAAAGATGGCATCAGCATTTCCAGAAATGAATTCTGCTTGGGCCTGAGTTCCATCGCCACAGCCGTCGAAACGCGCATGGGGGTCTATGCATTTGAAGTGGCTCTGCCCGATGCGCGATTTGAATCACAGGCAGCTGATATCCAACGCGCCCTAAAAGCCCATCGGGAAACCGTACTTGAAGGAGCCAGCGGCTTTATCAAAGACCGGCAGGCCGGGACGCTCGGCCTCAAGCCGTGAAAACGCCGTCTCGGTGACGGGCGCTTTCCCGCTGGAAATAAAACTATTCGGCAGACCGCTAGACATCCATTCTACGACCTGCCATCCACACTCGCATACTGTCGCGCGCGCACTCCGTGAGCAATCGGGCCGTATCCGAGCACGCTTGCGCCAATGTCATGGGACCTGAGACCACACTGAAGGCGGCGTCGATACCCACGTCGTAGAGCGCCTCGTAACCCTCACCCAAGGACCCGGCCAGGGCAATGACGGTAGCGCCGTGACGCTGCCCGTGTCTTGCGACCCCGGCCGGTGTTTTCCCCAAAAGAGTCTGGCGATCCATACGGCCCTCTCCGGTGAAAACAAGCTGCGCACCGTGCAGCGCAACGTCCAGATCAGCAAGCTCGGCAATAAGTTCCACCCCTGGCCGGAACTCCGCGTCAAAAAAACTCTTGATGACAAAGCCCAGGCCTCCGGCGGCACCCGTGCCCGCCGTTGACACTTCGTCGCGGCCACTAATTTCACGGCAGAGTTCAGCGAAGCGTAAAAGCCCTTGATCCAAGGTATGAACGTCGGCGGGCGTCGCGCCCTTTTGCGGACCAAAAATCGCGGCGGCGCCGCGTTCCCCGCACAGGGGATTGTCTACGTCCACAGCAATCTCAAAGCGGACCTTCTTCAGACGAGGATCAAGCCCACTGATATCGATACGCGCCAAACGGTTGAGCGCGGCGCCTCCTGGAGCTAGCTCCTGGCCTTGATCGTCCAGAAGACGCGCACCTAGAGCCTGAAAAAGACCTGCCCCGCCATCTGTGGTGGCGCTGCCCCCGAGGCCAAGAACGATGCGGCTTGCACCTGCGTCCAAGGCTTGCTGCACGAGTTGACCTACGCCGTAGGTTCCTGCGTCCAGCGGACGGCGTGCCTCGGCCGGTATACGCTCCAAGCCTGCCGCCGCCGCCATTTCGATAAAGGCGGTAGTCGCGTCAAGCCGCCCCCAGTCCGCCTCACATGGCTGGCCATTCGCATCGAGAACGATGGCGCTCCGCCGCTCACCTCCGGTGGCGTCCAGCACGGCATCCAAGGATCCTTCACCACCGTCTGCCATAGGTACGCACAGAACTTCGGC
>Ga0079224_100007552_pt1 | contig 14618 bp, 8 predicted proteins | sample Stecom2015_FD_80414 | JGI IMG/M metagenome (GOLD analysis project Ga0079224, IMG submission 80414) | Agricultural soil microbial communities from Utah to study Nitrogen management - Steer compost 2015 | ecosystem: Environmental > Terrestrial > Soil > Agricultural land | place: USA: Utah...
CGGGTGACCGCCAGCGCGCGGGTCGGCAAGCGCACGGTCGAGGCCCACGACATCTTCCTGGTGCGGGAGGCGAGCGAGGAGCTGGCGCGGCCGGCCCCGACCGAGACCCTGCTCGCCGAGATCGCGTCGCTCACCGGCGGCCGCCACCTGGGCGCCGCGGAGGAGATCCCGGCGGATCTTCCGCTCGCCCGGCCGCGCGTGGTGCGCGTGGACCGGCGGAGTGACGTCGAGCTGTGGAGCCGGCCCTGGATCCTCGTCTGCGCCCTGCTCTTCCTCGGCCTCGAGTGGGCCTTGCGCGGGCGGATCGGCTACCTGTAGCTTTCGGCCTTCGGCCATCAGCCCGGGCTGCCCGCGCCGGCCCGGCAGAGGAGTTGTGCCCTTTCGCGACGAGCTATCGGCATCGGGATCGGGTAAAACACGCTCGACGCTGAACGCGCACGGCAGATCGCCGGCAGCCGATAGCTCAGAACCCCCATGCTAGCCCTCGACAGTCTGGTCATCGATCTCATCTTCCAGGCCAACGCCGCGCTCGATCCGCCGCAGCTGATCGAGGCGCTTGGCGGGGAGGAGGTGGTCCAGGGCCGCAAGATCCTCGACCCGGACATGCAGGATCCCCGGTTCGAGCTCGAGCTCAGCCCGTCGATGCCGTTCCGCCGGCAGGGCGAGCGGCGGCTGATGATCATCGACGCCTCGGTCGCGCCGATGCGCAAGGACCCGCGCGCCGACCCGGTCGTGCCGATCGACCTCCGGACCGAGAAGGAGCGCCTCATCCGGGTCTGCCAGTCGGCGCCGGTGCGGCTCGGCCGCATCAACGCGCTCGGCTCGTGGGGGGACGCGGTGCTGGTGGCGCGAAGCGCGCGCGACCTGCGCGGCATCTGCCTCATCCCGTGGGCGCTCGACCCGACCATGGACGTGAGCGGCAAGCGGCGCGCGTCGCGGCTCAGCCAGGCGGAGTTCGAGGAGAAGCTGCTCGCCTTCGACAAGCGGCTCGAGGAGCTGGACGAGCAGGAGATCCTGGCCGGCATGGGGCCGGTGAACTTCGAGCGGCGCGGCGACCTCCTGGTGGTCGACGTGCTGGAGAACGACGGCACCTGGGATCTGCGCCGCTCGCTGCAGATGGAGGCGGCGCTCGGCGCGGTCGACCGCTTCTCGCTCATCCCGGGCGCGCCGGCAGAGAGGCGCGCGCCGGCGGGTGGCGACGGCGCGCCTGCGGGCGGCGACGGCGCGCGGGCCGCGGCGGCCTCCGCGCCGGCGGCGAAGCCGGAGCCGGCGCCCGAGCCGGCAGCGCCGCGCGGCGCCGGGCTGCCGCCGCTGCGGGCGGCCGACGTCGGCGGCCAGCTCGTGCTGGTGTTCCCGCGCGAGCGGTTCGACCTCGACGTCGCCGCGGCGATCGGCAAGAAGGACTGGGACACGGTCCTCCTGCCGCAGGACCGGCTGGCCGGCGACCAGCGGGACCAGGTGTTCCGCCGCGGCGCCGGCTTCGTCGCCCCGCTCGAGTTCCTCTCGGAGGTCTTCATCGAGGGCAAGCCGCTCACCAGGCCGGCCTTCGAGGAGCTGGCCTCCCCGGTGCGCGAGGGAGCGCGCGCGCTGGAGGTCCACTTCCCGCGCTTCGGCCCGGTGCTGCTGCTCGACGTGCCGGGCCGCGGCCGCTTCATCACGTCCGAGCGCAGCTCGGCCGCCGCCGTGCTCGACCTGCTGTGATCCGCGCCGCCCGAGCCGCCGCCTACCTCGCCATCCTCCTCGCCGCCGGACCGGCTGACGGCCGCCGCCGCGCCGACCCGCCGACCGGCTCGGTGGTGTACATCGATGACGGCGCCCTGTGGCGCGCGCCGCTGGCCGAGCCGGACCGGGCCGAGAAGCTGCTCGCGCTCGAGGTCGCGCCGGCCCTGATCCGCGGGCTGACCGCGGCGGCCGACGGCGGCGCCGTGCTGATCGACCTCGGCGACAACGCCGCCTGGATCGACCTCGCCGGCGGCGCCGCCGCCGCGCCGCTCTACCTGCCCTGCCGCGCCGGACGGCTGTCCGCCGACGGCGGCCGCGTCCTGTGCGCCGGCCGCGCCGGCGCCGCGGTGGTGCTCCGCCTGCGGCCCGCGCTCGGCGCCGCGCCGCTGGCCGGCGACGAGGTGGCCGCCGCCGCGCTCGCCACGCCCGCCGGCGACGCCGCGGTGTTCGCCGGCGACGGCGCCCTGTGGCGGGCCGCGCTCGCCCACCCGGCCCAGCGCGAGAAGGTGGCGCCGCATGCGCCGCTCGGCGATCTGTCGGTCGCGCCGGACGGCCGCCGCGCGGTCGGCCGCTACCCGGACGGCGAGGGGGAGGCGCTGTACGGCTTCCGGCTGGACGGCCACGGCGCCCGCCGCCGGCTGATCGTCGGCGCCCCGATCGGCTGGTCGGCCGACTCCGCGTGGCTCCTGGTCGCCAGCGGCGAGGCCGCCTGCGAGCTGCGCGCGGTCGGCGGCGAGTACAAGTGCTGGGACGACTACCGGCCGCTGGCGCTCGCCGCCGACGGCGGCCAGGTGCTGCTCGCCCGCGACGCCGAGGCCGGCGGGCTCGACGTCTACCTGGCCGCCACCTCCGGGGTCCGGCCGGAGAAGCCCCACCGCCTGCTCGAGTCGGTGCTCGCCGCCACCCTGGTCCCCTGAGCGGGACGCCGCGCGCGCGCCGCTGCCGCTACGCCTGCTTGAGCGGCAGCACCACCGCGAAGGTGGACCCCACCCCGAGCTCGCTCGTGCAGGTGAGCGTGCCGCCGTGCGCCCGCACGATGCTGTCGGAGATCCACAGGCCCAGGCCGGTCCCCTCGCCGACCGGCTTGGTGGTGTAGAACGGATCCACGATCCGCTCGAGCGCCTCCGGCGGGATGCCGCCGCCGCTGTCGCTCACCTCGACCCGCAGCGCGGGGCCGCCGTCCAGCTCGCTGGTCGCCACCCGGATGCGGATGGTGCCCTGCCCCTCGATCGCCTGCGCCGCGTTGGTCAGGATGTTCATGAACACCTGGTTGACGTGGCCGGCGTTGCACACCAGCAGCGGCAGGTCCGGCTGGTAGTCGCGCTCGATCGCGATCCGCCCCCGGTGCAGCGGCGCGATCAGGTTGAGGGTGGTCTCGATGCCGGCGATGACGTCGGTCTCCTGCATGTCGCCGCCGTCGGTGCGCGAGAAGTTCTTGAGGTCGCGCACGATGCCGGCGGTGCGCTCCGCCCCGGTGCGGATCGACTTGAGCAGCTTGCGCGAGTCCTCGACCAGGTAGTCGTACTCGATGCGCTGCTTGATCCGGTCGATCTCGGCGCGCACGGCGGGCGGCAGGTCGGGCGCACGGTCGATCGCCGCGACCAGCTCCAGCAGGTCGTCCATGTACTGGCGCAGGAAGTCGACGTTGCCGTAGATGAAGTTGATCGGGTTGTTGAGCTCGTGGGCGATGCCGGCGACCAGGCGGCCGAGCGAGGACATCTTCTCCTGCAAGACGAGCTGCGCCTGCGCCTGGCGCAGCTCGCGGGTCCGCTCCTCCACCATCCCCTCGAGGTCCACCTTGGCCCGCCGCTCGCGGTCGAGCAGCACCTTGAGGCGGCGCTGCACCCGCACCTCGGCGGTCACGTCGCGGTAGGTCTCGACCACGTGATCGTCGCCGACCGGCACCGCGGTGACGATCAGGGTGAGCTCCTCGCCGTCGCCGCGCACCGCGCGGATCTCGTCCACCCGCATCGAGCGACCGGACTCGCGCGCGTGGCAGCCGACGCACGCCCGCTCGCACACCTCGAGCTCGAACACCTCGAAGCAGCGCGCGCCCTGGCGCACCCGCTCGGCCAGGGCGCGGCCGCGCTGGCCAGAGACCGCCTCGTAGGCGCGGTTGTAGTACTGGATGCGGCGTTCCCGGTCGAGGATCACCGCGGCGTCGACGCTGCCGTCGAGCAGCGCGCGCACCTCCGGCGGGGTGGCCAGCTCACGCCTCCGTGAGGAACGACAGGTAGCGCTCCGGGAGGTCGTCGAACACCAGCGGCTCGCGGCAGCGCTCGCAGTGGAACACCGGCGCCTCGCCCAGGGCGCCGGACGCGAAGTGGGTGTCGACGTCGAGCAGCTTCTCCTCCTCGGTGTTGCAGCTCTCGCACACGTACGGGGCGTAGAACGAGCGGACCGAGGCGGAGCCGCGGAAGTTGTAGATCATGTTGAGCTGAGTGACGATCGCCGGCGAGCAGTGGCTGAACACCAGCTCGGTCACGTTCGGCAGGTCGCGCACGAAGTTGACCCACTCGCGCACGCCGCACGAGTTGATGCGGCGGACGTCCGACAGCCGGAACACCACCGAGCCGCGGAGCTGGCGGCGCAGCTCCGAGAAGTCCGCGTTCTCGTCGATCTCACCGGTGAACTCCACCGTCGTGAAACCGGGCCGCTCCTTGATGCGCCACGAGAGAGGAGTGGAATCCCTGGACATGTCCCCGCGCCCCCGACGCCCAGATGGTACGACCGGGCCGACGGAGGGTCAATGCAGCCCGTGTAGGTGCGGCAGCCCGCCGCAGTTGGCGCGCCGGCGCGCCGCGGCGGTACAATCGGGTCGTGTCCGACCCCATCGCCGATTTCCTGCAGGAGTTCAAGCGGGTCGCTCCCGCCATCGTGGACAGCTACTTCGTGGTCGATCACGAGCGGCGGATTGTGGACTTCAACCGCGCCTTCTACGCCATGCTGCCGCGCCAGATGGCGCGCGGCCTCAAGGGCAAGAAGTGCTACGAGGTGCTCGAGCTCAACATCTGCCGCGACAACTGCATCGCCCAGCAGTGCTGGCGCGACAGCCGGCACGTTCGGCTCGACGAGATCAGCGGGGTCGTGGTCGGCGACCCGGAGGGCAAGAAGCTGCGCTTCATCCTGTCGGCCATCCCGATCACCGACCCCAGCGGCCAGCACGTCGGCGCGCTCGAGATCCAGCGCAACGTGACCGACGAGGCCGAGGTGCAGGTGAAGTACCAGGAGATGCTCGAGAACGAGGCGCGCGAGCGCGAGCGGCTGGCCACCCAGATCCGCGCGCGCACCAAGGAGCTGCTCGAGACCAACCAGCTCCTGCTCAAGACCCAGAAGGAGCTCCTCGCCTACCGCAAGGGCCTGGTCGTCTGACCGGGCAGCGGCGCGCCGGGGGCACGGAGCCGCCGCCCGCGCGGCTCAGTTCGACAGCAGCAGGACCGCGAGGACGGCGACCGCGACCACGAGGACGCCGACCAGCGCGAGCACCATCGGGCTGCGGGTCGCCGCGGCGCTGGCGCCGCGCAGCTCCTGCGACAGGCCCAGGCCGGTGGTCGGGCCGGGCGAGGGCTGCAGGCCGGGGTGGCTGCCGGTGTGACCGAACGACGAGCCCGGCCGGCTGCCGCCCGAGCGCGAGATCGACGGCAGCGACGGCACCGTCGGCAGCGACTGCGACGACAGGTTGGCGCCGCTCAGGCTGGCGCCGCCGACCCGCGAGCGGATCTTCGACTTCTCGTCGTCCGCCGGGTGGAACTCGTCGAGGATGGTCTGGATCTTCTCCGGCCGCGCGATCTTCTTCTGGTTGGTGAGGAACGCGAAGTACGAGTCCGGCATGTCGTCGAAGTCCATGACCAGATCGCACTCGTCGCAGCGGCAGATGGGCGGCTCGTGCGGCGGCGGCCCCATGTCGGCCGTCTCGCACAGGAGGACCTTCTCCTCGTCGCACTCCGGGCAGAAGTACGGCACGTAGAAGCTCTTCACCACGCCGTTGCCGGTGAAGTTGTTGACCAGGTTGATCTGCGCGACGATGGCCGGCGAGCACTCGACCAGCACGACCTCGATGTTCTTGGCCTCCACGCGGCCGAGCCAGTTCACCCAGTCGCGGACACCGCACGAGTTGATGCGCTCGACCTCGCCGAGGTCGATGACCACGGTCGCGCCGTGGATCTTGTCCGTGAGCTCGCCGAGCTCGTTGTCCTCGTCGATGACGCCGGCCAGCTTCACGAAGCTGAGGTCATCGCGATGGTGAACCGCCGCTTGGAACTTCTGGCTCATCGAGGGTCCGCCGGGTCGTAATTCATGTATCGAGGGATACAATCGTACGCTAAGGCCCGGTTGTTAGTCTACCGAAGAAGCCCCGGCCGACCCAGAGCACGCGGCCGAAAACGCCCCCGGGAGTGGGCCAGACGGGCGGAACTGTATTCACGTGTGAGGCGAAGGTCCAGTTTCTGCGACTCTCACGGACCCGCCGGCAGCGCACGGCTGAGCGTGTCGCGCAGCCGGTGGTACTCGTCCGACAGGTAGAACCGGACCAGGTCCTCGCCCGCCAGCACCAGCGCCATCGCCTGGATGTCGGCGGCCGCCACCGCGTCGCCTCCCAGGCGCGCGATCATCCGCGTCGCCGCGGCGAAGTCGTCGCAGGCGAGGAGCCCGGCGCGCCGGCCGGTCGCCAGCATGCCGTCGATCCACTCCTCGCTGTCGATGGTGCGCGCCATGCCCTGCAGCCGGTCGATGGTGCGCATGGCGGTGCGCGGCAGCGCGCGGACGAACTCGGCGGTCGGCGCCGGCCGCTCGCTCTCCGGCAGGAGGATCGACTTGAGCAGCGCGCCGACCTCGGCCCGCTGGCGGCGGCCCATCACCTGCAGGAGCGCGTAGCCGCCGCGGATGGCGTCGAACGACCAGCCGAGCAGGAAGCGGCGGGCGGCGTCGGTCTCGCCGAGCAGCTCGGCGTCGAGCACCACCACCGGGCGCGGGTGCGACAGCGCCACCACCCCGCGCGGCACGCCGTGGCCGACGTAGATCTCCGGCTCGACGGCGAACAGCCGCACCGAGTCGGCCACCGCCGCCTTCATCGCGGGATCCTCGAAGGCGGCCAGCGGCACCAGGTTGCTGCCGACCGGCGGCTCCGGGAACAGCGCGGTCAGCGACGGGACCAGCTCGTCGAACAGCTCGCCCAGCGGCGAGCTGGAGTGGCGGGTGAGCAGGAACCGCCGCCTCAGCTCGTCGGTCATCGGGTGGCGGATCGGCAGCAGGTTCTGCTCGCTGCGCGCCTTGGCCGCCGCGCGCCGGTCCGGGTCCTCGGCGTAGCCCAGGCACTCCATCGCGGTCAGGACGCGGACCGCGCGCTCGGTCTCGCCGGCGCGGGCGTGGAAGGAGGCGAGCAGCCGGTAGGCCGGGCCGTGGCGCAGGTCGCGCTGGATGACCTGCTTGACCTCCTCGATGGCGCGGGTGAGGTCCTCGTGGGCGTAGATCTCGGCCAGCGCGATGCGGTCGGTGGCGTTGTCCGGCTCGACCGCCAGGATGCCGCGGTAGGCCTCGATCGCCGCGCCGCGGTCGCCGGCGGCGAGGAGGATGCGCGCCAGGCCGCGCTGCAGCGGCACCGCGGCGTGCTCGCCGCCGCGCTGCATGGCGGCGTGGGCGGCGTCGATGAGCAGGGTCTCGGCGGCGGCCTGGTCGCCGGCGTCCGCCGCGCGCGAGGCCAGCGCCAGCGCCGGCGGCGCGTAGCCCGGGTCGTACTCGGCGGCCCGCCGGTAGTGGGAGGTCGCCGCCCGCGAGTCGCCGCCCTGCTCGATGATGCGGCCGAGGTAGTAGTAGTAGCGGGCGAGCTGCTCGGGCGACACGTTGAGCCCGGGCGCCGCGGCCAGCTCGATGACCCGCTCGATGGCGGCGCGCGCGTCGGCGAACCGCCCGATCGAGAAGTACTCCTGGGCCAGGAGGTAGTGCGCCTCGACCACCGACTCGTCGAACCGGATCAGCTCGGTCAGCACCCGGATCGCCTTGTGCGGATCCATCTCGCCGTCGGCGTGGATCTCGGCGATGCGCAGGAGCGCCTTGATCTGCACCTCGCGCGGCGGCGGCGGCGCGGCGTGGATGAACTCGCTCAGGGTCTCGACCGCCAGCATCCAGCGGCGCATGGCGACGTAGAGGTCGACCCGCGCCGCCAGCACGGCGAAGTCGCCCGGGCAGCGCGCGGCGGCGTCGGCGTACAGCCGCTGGGCGCCGTCGAGGTCCCCCTCGCGCTCGAGCATGCCGGCCTGGGCGACCATGACGCGCGCGAGCAGCGGCTGGGCGTCGTCGCGCTTGCGGTAGATCTTCTCGAGCTCGCGGTAGGTGCTGGGGAAGTCGTAGGCGTCCGGGCTCTCGCGCGAGACCTGGCCGAGCGCCTCGAGCGCCTCGATGTTGTTCGGCTTGATCTCGAGGGCGATGATGATGCTCTCGGCCGCCGCCCGCGGGTCGCCGGTCTTCCAGATGACGATGCCGCGCTTGCGGTAGAACTCCGAGCGCGCGGTCGGATCGCCGTCGCGCATCGCCTTCTGGGCCAGCGCCTGGGCCAGCGGCAGCGCCCGCTCCCACTGCTGCGCCTCGAAGTACTGGTCGAACAGCGCCCGGTTGGCCGGCACGCAGTCCGGGTCGACCGCCAGCGCGCTCTCGTAGTAGTGCAGGCCGCGCTCCGGCTGGCCGAGCTGCTCGGCGTAGAGCCGGCCGATCTGCGCGAAGACCCCCGCCCGCTCCTTGTCGTCCTGCCACAGCTTGACCTCGAGCTCGAGGGTCTGGATGACCCGCGGCCAGTCCTCGCGGCGGCGGTACAGGTCGCGCAGGCCGTGCACCGCAGGCAGGCAGGCGGGCGAGGTCTTGATGGCGGCGTCGTAGTAGCGGATGGCGTCGTCCTGCTTGCCGAACTTCGCCTCCATCACCGAGCCGCACTTGAAGTAGAGCAGCGCCTTGACGTTGCGGTCGCTGGTGACCTTGATCTGGCGCCGGGTGACGTCGATGAAGTCGGCCCACCGCTCGGTCGACTCGTAGATGCGGCCGAGCGCGTCGAGGGCGGTCTTGTTGCCCGGCGAGGCGTTGAGGATGCGCTGGTAGTGCTCGATGGCGCGGTCGTCGTCGCGCAGCCCCTCCTCGCAGATCTGCGCGATCCGCAGCAGCAGCGCGATCGACTCCTCGCCCGGCGGCACCACCGCGATGCGCGAGCGCAGGACCTCGTACAGCCGCTCCCAGTCCCCCTTCTTCTCGTGGTGGCGCTCGAGCGCGGACAGCGCCTCCTGATCCGCCGGCGCCACCTCGAGCAGCGCGGTGAACAGGCGCATCACCTCCTCGGCGTCGCCCAGCCGGCTGCCGGCGATGCGCGCCGCTGAGCGCAGCGACGCCGCCCGCTTGCCCGGGTCCTTGCCCGCCTTCGCCCGCTTCTCGTAGGCGGCGATCAGCCCGCGCCAGTCCTCCTGCTGCGAGAAGATCGCCTCGAGGTGGGCGAGCGCCTCGTCGCTATCCGGCTCGAGCTCGATGACGCGCAGGTAGGAGGCGGCCGCCTCGCCCAGCTCGTGCAGGTAGCGGAGCTGGACCTCGCCGCGGCGGGCGTAGAGATCGCCCAGCCGGTAGGCGCGGCACTGGCCGCTCTCGACCAGCTGGATGGCCAGCGCGTACAGCTCCATGACCGGCGGCCAGCGCTCGTGGCGGTAGGCCAGCTTCTCGAGCGCGTTGAACAGCTCGCGGTCGTTCGGCTCCTCGGCGAACGCCTTCTGGTAGGCGTCGAGCGCGCCGTCCACGTCGTTGGCGCGCTCGCGCAGCGCGGCCATGCGCGACAGCAGGGAGGCGCGCTCCGGCGCGCTGCCGCTCGCCTCGACCCGCAGCTCGAGGACCCGGAGGAGGTCCTTGTTGCGCCCCATCGAGGTGTACAGCTCCTCGAGCGCCTCGAGCGCCTTGCCGTGGCCCGGCCGGCGCTCGAGCACCAGCTCGTAGGCCTGCGCCGCCTCGGCGTGCTTGTTCAGGTGGCCGCGGCGGATCTCGCCGAGCCGCATGAGCAGCGCCACCTGGCGGTCGATGTCGGCGGCCGGCACGGTGCCGAGCTCGCGCTCGAGCGCCTGGGTCAGGTCGCGCCAGCGGCCGCCGGCCTCGAGCAGCCGGACCAGCTCGCGCTGCGATTCGATGTCGTGCGGATCGAGCTGCAGCGCGCGCGAGTAGGTGCGGATGGCGTCGTCGGGGCTGTTCAGCCGGTCGCGGTACAGCGCGGCCAGCTCGCGCGAAAGCTGCGCCTTCTCCAGCTTGCTCGGCACCGCGGCGATCTGCCGCTCGAGGACCGCGGCCAGCGGCGCCCAGCCCTCGGTCTCGCGGTGTGCCCGGGCCAGCGCGCGCAGGTTGGCCGGCGACTCTGGCGCGCCGGAGAACGCCGCCGCGATCACGTCCCAGCGGCCGGCCTGGCCGGCGATCCGCTCGATCCCACGCAGGGCCGGGTCGCTGGCCGGATCGATCGCCAGCGCCGCCTGGTAGGCGGCCAGGACCGGCTCCGGCCCCTCGCCGGCGGCGGCGGCCAGCTCGGCGATCTCGAGCTGGATGGCGAGCAGCCGCTCCGGCTGGGTGACGTACTGCGCCTGCTGGCGCAGGGTGTCGAGCAGCTCCTGGCTCCGGCCCGCCTTGCGGTGCAGCCGCGCGCACGACTCGAGCGCCGCCGGCGCGCTCGGCTCGATCTCGAGCACCCGCTGGAACGCCTCGAGCGCGGCGGCGTCGTCGCGCCGCTGGCTCTCCTCGATGCCGCCGACCTCGAGGAGGAGCTCGGCGATGCGAGCGCGGTCCTTGCACAGGCCGATCGCCCGGTGGCGCAGCTCGATGGCGCGGTTCCAGTCGCGCGCGGCGTCGTGCAGGCGGGCCAGGTCGTGGACGAGCTGGACGTCGTCGGAGCGGAGCGCCAGCGCCTGCTCGAGGGTGGCCCGCGCCCGCGCGTTGTCGCCGAGCGGGCCGGCGTACAGCTCCGACAGCTCGCGCAGGATGTCGTAGCGGTTGATCTCGTGCACGCACAGCTCGACCATCTCGCCGAGCACGGCGGCCAGCTCCTTGTGGCGGTCGGTGCGGCGGAGCAGGACCGCCAGGCCGATGCGCGCGGTCAAATCGTCCGGCGCGCGCGAGGCCGCCTGCTGGAACAGCTCCTCGGCGACCTTCTCGCGCCCGCGCACCAGCTCGATGGCGCCCGCGGTGCACAGGTACACGCCGGCGGCGGCGTGGTCGCCGAGGGCGCCGGCCAGCTCGGTGTAGAGCTCGGCCAGGAGCCCGCGCTCCCCGCTCATGCGGGCGAGCCGCAGCAGGTCGTCGTGCCGCGCGATGGCGTCGCCGTCGGCGGTGAGCGCGGCGCGCCGCAGGCGGAGCGCGGCGGCCAGATCCTTGCAGCCGCTCTCGGCCACCGCCGAGGCGCGGCGCAGCGCGGCGCTCTCGCGGCGGCGGTCGCGGCGGGCGAGGTTCTCGAGGTGCTGCACCAGGCCGGCCGGGTCGCCGGTCAAGAGCGCGCGCTCGATGGCGCGCTCCGACTGATCGTCGACCACCTCGGCGAACACCTGCCGCCACAGCTCGAGCGCCTCGCGGGCGTCGTCGTCCGACGAGCCGTGACCGTCGCGCAGCTCGGCGGCGCGGCGGCGGTACGAGACCGACAGCCGGCCGGCGCCGCCCTGCTCGGCCAGCGCGCGGGCCAGCGCCGCCGCCTCGCCCCACGCCTCCTGGCGCACGAGCAGGAGGTAGCGGGTGATGCTGGCCAGCCGCTCGCCCCAGCGCGCGGCGTCGGCGTCCGGCGACGAGCCGAGGGTGGTGACCGCGGCGACCGCCGCTTCGACGTCGCCGATCTCGGCCAGGTGCTGCACCAGGAGGTAGCGGGTGGCGGCCGCCTCGCGGGCCGCCGGCGGATCGGTCTCGAGCAGCGCGAGGCGCTGGGCCAGCGCGTCGCCGACGTCGATGCCGCCCGGGCTCCCCGACCCGCCCGGCGCCAATAGCTCCGCCTGGCCGATCTCCAGCGAGAGGCCGGCCAGGTGGAACGCCTGCTCCGGGCCCGGCTTGTCGCAGGCGGCGATGAGCTCCGCCGCGCGCTCGCGATCGCCCAGGCGATCCAGCGCGACGTGGGCCGCCTCGGCCAGGCCGGCGGCGGTGACGCCGCCCGGCGGGCTGGCCAGCGCCTCGGCGAGCCCCTCCCAGTCCTCGCCGGCGGCCAGCGCCAGGCAGAGCAGGTGGTGCAGATCGCCCACCACGTCCGGATCGGCGCCGAGGGCGAGGCCGTCGCGCGCGCAGTCCACCGCGCGGGTGACGTCGCCGAAGCGGTACAGCCAGGCCTCGGCCAGCTCGCGCAGGAACACCGCCCGCTCGGCCGGGTCGATCTCGCCGTCGGCCAGCCGCGCGATGGTCGCCTGGGCCGCGTCGAGCTCGTCGGCGCCGCCGGTGGCGAGCGCGTGGGCCAGGAGGAGCCGCGGCGCCATCGGGTGGCGCTCGGCCAGCTCGAGGTAGCGCGCCGCCCCCTCGGTGTCGTCCGACAGATCCCAGGCCAGGAGCGCCAGGCGCAGGTTCATGTCGGCGAGCAGCACGTCCGGATCGCCGCGCCGGCCTCCCGGCGTGAGCAGCGCCTCCGCCTCGGCCGACAGGAGCTCGACGATCGCATCGACGAAGCCGAAGTCCTGCAGCGCCGCGACCCGCTGGGTGGACTCCTCCGGCTGTGCGCCCATCTCGCGCAGGGTGGCCCGCCCTCCTCCCGGCGGAGGAGGCGGACGCTGCGCTGTGCGCGTGCGTGGGACGGGCGGTGGCTTGGCCACGCGTCCCTCGCTGCCCGGGGGCTCCGCCATCGAGCGGCTATCGTAACATCGATTACTCGCACAACATGAAACAGGCGCGCGTTTTCAGCGCACCGTCCCCGGTCGTCCCACCGGGCCGCCGATCGGCGGTGAGGTCGGTGACGTGGGCGCGCGCCCGACAGCGTCAGCCGCGGTGCGCAAGGGCGCGCGAACCGGCGCCGCCCATCGGTCCTTTCTGGCGACCCGATGTCACGAGCGGTATCCTGCTCACCGGGATGTCATCTGGGGGCATGGCGTGTGCGAGGGCCCGCGCACTGTGTGTGGTGCGCGATCCGGCGCTGCGCCGCACCCTGCGCCGCAGCCTGCTCGCCACCGGCTCCGAGGTCGAGTTCCGCGACTCGCTGGTCAAGGGCGGCGTCGCTCCCGGCACGATCCTGTTCATCGACCGCGAGACGCGCCGGGACGCCGAGCTGCCGGCGCTCATGCAGGTGATCGGCGAGGGCGGCCGCGTGGTCGTGCTCGGCGACTCGCTCGGCGACACCGATCTGGTGCAGCTCCTGCGCGAGAGACCGATCGATCACGTGATCGGCGAGGGCGCGCCGGACGAGGTCGAGCTGGTCGTCACCTCGGTCAAGCTCCTGTCCGGCGACATCTTCGGGCTGGAGAAGTACCTGTCGTGGGGCGCGGCGGTGACCGAAAAGGAGGTGGCGACCTACGACGACAAGCGCGAGGCGCTGTCCCGGGTCGCCGCCGCCGCGCAGGCGGTCGGCGCGCGCCGCCAGCTCGCGAGCAGCATCGAGAGCACGGCGGACGAGCTCCTGATGAACGCGCTGTACGACGCGCCGGCCACGCGCGACGGCGGCGCTGGCAAGGAGGGCCTGCGCGAGCGGATCCGCAGCGCCAACGTGCCGCTCGATCGCAGCGGCGCCAGCGCGCTGCTGCGCCACGCCTGCGACGGCCGCTACTTCGCCCTCTCGGTGCTCGACCGCTACGGCGCGCTCGACAAGCAGGTCATCCTCGACAGCGTCCTGCGCGCCCGCGCCGAGGGCGGCCGGCCGCGCCAGGAGGGAGGCGCCGGGCTCGGCCTCTACTTCGTGCTGTCGTCGGTCACCCGCTTCATCGCCAACATCGAGCCGGGGCGGCGCACCGAGGTGGTCTGCCTGTTCGATCTGCGCGAGAGCGGCCGGCAGGCGCAGCGCTGGGCCCGCTCGCTGCACATCTTCAGCACGGCTCGCCGGCCCTGAGCGCGACCAGGCCGCCGCCGAGCGCAAGCGCGAGCGCCGCGCCGACCACCGCCCACGCCGCCAGCGGCTCCGGCTGGGCCAGCGCCAGCGGCACGCCGCCGAGCGCCACCCAGGTGAGGGCGCGCAGGAGCACCGCGGCGCGCTTGGCGGCCACCGCCTCGCGCGGCGCGATCGGCAGCGAGCGGATGAGCCGCGGGATCTCGACCGGCGCGCCGACCAGGCGGCGCGCCATCAGCGCGGCGTAGGCGCCGAGGCCGAGCAGCACCGCGGCGCCCCAGGACAGCGCGCCCTCGCCGCCGAGCGCCGCCATGAGCCAGAGCGCAACCACGCCGAGCGGGCCGAGGAAGTAGGGGCTCGGGTAGCGCCGCCGGGTCAGCGCGGCGTCCTTGTCGGCGATGAGGCGGGCGCCGCGGCCGCGCAGGAGCAGGCGCGACCAGGCGCGCTCGAGCGGCGAGGCGGTCGAGCGATCGATGTGCGCGAGCCGCTCCTGGTCGAGCGCCGACACCTCGCGCAGCGCCGCGGGCATGATCCGGTCGGCGCGCGCGAGCGCCCAGCCGGCGGCCAGGACCGGGACGCCGAGCGCGCCGGCGAGGAGCGGCGCGCGGTCGGCGCCGCCCGCAGCCCCGGTGGCCCACGGCGCGAGGAGGACGAGCGCGACCACCAGCGCGGTGCCGGCCACCCCGGGCAAGACGCCGAGCCAGGAGGTCCTGGGGGCGCGGAACTCGCCGGCCATCTCGCCGAGCACCGCCTGGGCGCGATCCGAGGCGACCACCGCGCCGGCGGCGAGGGCGGCGGCCGGCCCGAGGAGGCCCGCGCCGAGGAAGGCGACCGCGACCAGCACCTCGAGCCGGAGCGCGGCCTCCCAGCCGGCGGCCGGCACAAACGCCAGCGCGGCGGC
>Ga0079224_100007553_pt1 | contig 14616 bp, 15 predicted proteins | sample Stecom2015_FD_80414 | JGI IMG/M metagenome (GOLD analysis project Ga0079224, IMG submission 80414) | Agricultural soil microbial communities from Utah to study Nitrogen management - Steer compost 2015 | ecosystem: Environmental > Terrestrial > Soil > Agricultural land | place: USA: Utah...
CCCTACTTTGTGAAGTAGGTTAAAGAAATAGCTAATTGATGCCAAAATATCAGCTGGTGTAATATGTTTCACACTAGTTTCGATATTTGCATTACCAATTACATTTAGCACTCTTTCACCACTTGGATCTGTCGGGTCTACAATCTTAATAGATTGAATGTGAATCGGATCCTCTAGTACCCCATCATGTGGTTCAAGTACTTTCTCACCAAGCACAACATCATTTTTTTCGATGTATGGAATGATTTTATCTAATAATCTACGTTCAACCTTATCTCCCGCTTCAGCTAATACTTCTCCTGTATCAGCATCTACAATTGGTTCAGCCAAAACTTGATTAAATAAACGGTTCTTCAAATGAAGCTTTTTATTTATCTTGTATCGTCCAACATGAGCTAAATCATAGCGTTTTGGATCAAAGAAACGAGATATTAATAAGCTTTTTGCATTTTCTACAGTAGGTGGTTCACCCGGACGCAAACGTTCATAAATTTCTAGTAGCGCTTTTTCAGTTGATTCCGTATTATCTTTTTCTAATGTATTAATTAAGTATTCATTTTCACCTATCAAATCAATAATCTCTTGATCTGATCCGAATCCAAGAGCACGTAACAATACGGTAATTGGTAGTTTACGTGTACGATCAATACGGACATAAGCGACATCCTTAGCATCTGTTTCAAACTCCAACCAAGCTCCACGGTTTGGAATAACAGTTGCAGCTACGCCTCTTTTTCCGTTTTTATCAATTTTTTCATTAAAGTAGACACTTGGTGAACGCACGAGCTGAGAAACGATTACACGTTCAGCTCCATTGATGATAAACGTACCAGTATCTGTCATGAGAGGGAAATCTCCCATAAATACTTCCTGCTCTTTTACCTCGCCAGTTTCGTTGTTAATTAAACGAACCTTTACGCGTAGTGGAGCATTGTAAGTAACATCTCTTTCTTTTGATTCATCTACAGGATACTTAGGTTCTCCTAAGCTATAATCCACGAACTCAAGCGATAGATTACCTGTAAAGTCCTCGATCGGAGAAATATCCTGGAACATTTCTCGCAAACCTTCTTCCATAAACCATTGATATGAAGCGGTTTGGATTTCGATAAGATTCGGCAATTCTAATACTTCACTGATGCGCGCATAACTTCTGCGTTGGCGGTGCCGTCCATACTGAACTAGTTGACCTGTCAACTGCTTCACCTCTCAAATCATGCATATTTTATTTGCGAGCATAAGCCCACATGAAAAGCAATATATTGTTAGAAAACAATTGTTCCTCTACTGGGTAGAGTCAATGTTTTCACAACTGATAAAACAAGTAGGTTTATACCAAAAGATAAACCTTAATAGAGCACGGGCAAATGCCCATACTAATATCCTGAATAAAATAATTACTTGTCATATTCAAGATTATGGGGTATGATTTTAGAATAGAAAAGCAATAATAAGAATACAATTTACAAACTCCGCAAACTAGAAAAACAGATAGAACGCTCATTTACTCGATTCTATCATTGTTTCCGTTAACCAATGAAATATACACTTTTCTTTATTCTGTAAAAAATCCCACTTGACAAAATAACCCCATATTAGCATTTTACTATATTACCATAATCAAGCAAGAGAAGTCAATCTTTTATTGAGCGTAATACATAATAACCCTTACTGCGTGCTACAGTCTCACAATTCCCAAATAAGTCTTCCATCTTTTGAATAGCCGACGGCGCACCCTGCTTCTTCTGTATCACTACCCAAAGTTCTCCGCCCTTGTGTAACTTATCTTTACTTCCTTCTAACATTCCGTGAACTACTTTTTTACCAGCTCTTATTGGTGGATTTGTTATAACAGCCGCAAACTGGTGGTCATTTAATCCTGAGAATTGATCACTCTTCACAAATTCAACATTCGTTACATTATTGTGTTCTGCGTTTGTTTTCGCAAGAGCCAAGGCGCGTTCATTTACATCTGCCATATATACCCTGCGTTCTAATAGCAAATCTGCAACAGTGATACCAATTGGTCCATAACCACAACCCAAATCCAATATATCTCCAGGAATCCCAGGCGGTGTAAATGCCTCAATTAGTATTCTTGTTCCAAAATCTATTTCCTTTTTAGAAAACACACCCACATCACTAGTGAAGGTGTAGTTCTTGTCTCTTAGTCTGTAATTCAATTGATTGGGTGAACTTTTAGATTGGGGTTTTTCTGAAAAGTAATGCTCAGACATTTGGGCACCTACTTTAATGTAATATGTATAGTAAGAGAAGATACTTTTTACCTAAATATAGAGCCCGTCGGAAATGAATACGACGAGCTCGTTTTAATTTTAATAAAATTTTAATTACTTAACTTCTACAGAAGCGCCTGCTTCTTCAAGTTTAGCTTTAACTTCTTCAGCTTCTTCTTTAGAAACGCCTTCTTTTACAGCTTTAGGTGCGTTGTCAACTACGTCTTTAGCATCTTTTAAGCCAAGACCAGTGATTTCGCGAACTGCTTTAACTACTTTAATTTTAGAAGCACCAGCGTTAGTTAGTACTACATCAAATTCAGTTTGTTCTTCAGCAGCACCGCCAGCAGCAGCTCCACCAGCAACAGCAACAGGTGCTGCAGCAGTTACTCCAAATTCTTCTTCAATTGCTTTAACTAGATCGTTAAGATCTAAGACTGACATTTCTTTAATAGCATCGATAATTTGCTCTTTAGTCATTTTTAGTTCCTCCTAGAATATTATGGTTTTATTTTTTAGCACGTTGTTCTTAAACGATCAACTTATGCGCCTTGTTCTTCTTTTTGATCTGCAACTGCTTTTGTAGCAAGTGCAAAGTTGCGAATTGGTGCTTGTAGTACGCTTAGTAGCATAGAAAGCATTCCTTCGTAGTTTGGTAGGTCTGCAAGTTCCTTGATTTGTTCAAGTGAAACGATTTTACCATCCAATACACCAGCTTTAATTTCTAAAGCATCGTGTTCTTTAGCGAAGTTGCTAAGAATTCTAGCAGGAGCAATTACATCATCTTTACTAAAAGCGATAGCAGTTGGTCCAACTAATGATTCATTCAACTCACTTAGGTTCACGTCATCAGCAGCACGGCGTGACATTGTGTTTTTATAAACTTTAAATTCAACACCAGCATCACGTAGTTCTTTACGAAGTTGAGTAACTTCTGCAACATCAAGACCACGATAATCAACTAGTACTGTTGATTGGCTCTCGCGAAGCTTTTCAGCGATCTCTTGAACTACTTGCTGTTTCTTTTCCATTACTTTTGACATTGTTCCACCTCCTGTTAGTTTCGTCATCATACCGTTACGAGTCTCTTCATAGAAAGAGCCCTCATGTAGACATGAAGGCTCGAATAAACAAATTTATCACTTGTTTCAGGACACCTCGGTAGGATATTAAGCAAATCAGCACCTACGGTCTACGGTACAACGTATTTAATTAATCAACAAAAAATAGTATACCGAATGAATCCTGAAAAGTCAATTACCAATTAACGGTAGTTTGAAACGTCAACTTTAATTCCAGGTCCCATAGTAGATGTAATAGATACATTCTTCATGTAGACACCTTTAGCAGCTTGTGGTTTAACTTTTACAATTGTTTCTACAAGTGCTGTAAAGTTTTCAACAAGTTTTTGGTCGTCAAATGAAATTTTACCAATTGGAACGTGGATGTTAGATTGCTTATCTACACGATATTCAACCTTACCAGCTTTAATTTCTTTAACTGCTTTTTCAACTTCGAACGTTACTGTTCCAGTTTTAGGGTTTGGCATTAAACCTTTTGGTCCTAGAACACGTCCTAGTTTACCAACTTCTGCCATCATGTCAGGAGTTGCCACGATAACATCAAACTCGAACCAACCTTGGTTGATTTTGTTGATAAGATCTTGATCTCCTACATAGTCAGCTCCAGCAGCTTCTGCTTCCTTAAGTTTCTCACCTTTAGCGAATACTAGTACACGTTGTGTTTTACCAGTACCATGTGGTAAGACGAAAGCACCACGGATTTGTTGGTCTGCTTTCTTAGGGTCAACCCCTAGACGGAAAGCAACTTCAACAGTTTCATCAAATTTAGCTTTTGCAGTTTCTTTTAGTAGAGAAACAGCTTCACTTACATCATATTGCTTAGTACGATCAACAAGCTTTACAGCTTCTTGATATCTTTTACCTCTTTTAGCCATTATAAATTTCCTCCTCTATTGTGGTAATAACGGTAATACCTCCCACTTATAAAAGCACACATTGGCTTCTATAAAGCTTGCAAGCAATCTACATCATGTAGTAGATTGTTTTCACGAAAAAGGTTGCGCGAAACGGAAGACCATAACCGCAACCTCTAAGAATTAGTTTTAAAGAGTATTAGTCTTCAATAACAATACCCATGCTTCGTGCAGTTCCTTCAACCATGCGCATCGCTGCTTCTACGTCAGCGGCGTTTAGATCTGGCATTTTAGTTTCTGCAATTTCTCTTACTTTATCACGCTTTAACGTCGCAACCTTGTTTTTATTAGGTTCACCAGAACCTGAATCTAAACCAGCCGCTTTTTTAAGCAATACAGCAGCAGGCGGAGTTTTCGTAATAAATGTAAATGAACGGTCTTCGAATACAGTGATTTCAACTGGAATAATTAGACCAGCTTGATCTTGTGTACGCGCATTGAATTCCTTACAGAATCCCATGATATTAACACCAGCTTGACCAAGTGCAGGTCCTACCGGTGGAGCCGGATTCGCTTTACCAGCTGGAATTTGCAATTTTACTAATTTGATTACTTTTTTAGCCACGAGACACACCTCCTTAAAGTCCGTGATGTGGTAAATTGGGGATTTTCCCCTCCCACTCAGATTTCATACCCTGAGGGCATGAATAACAAGAGAATTTTAGCATGAATCAGGAAATATTGCAAGTGACTGTTAATAAATTTCCTAACTTAACATGCAGATTATATTAACTGTAAAAGAAAACCTATATTTTCTCTACTTGCGCGAAGTCTAGTTCTACCGGGGTTTCTCTACCGAACATGTTGACATGAACTTTAACTTTTTGTTTATCTAAATCAATTTGTTCGATAGTACCAGTAAAGTTTGCGAATGGTCCTTCATTTACTCGAACGTTTTCTTTAAGTTCGAAGTCAACTTGAACTACAGATTCTGCCATACCCATTCGTTTTAGAATTGCTTCTGCTTCACCTGGTAATAATGGTGTAGGTTTTGTTCCACCACCACTAGAACCAATAAATCCGGTTACGCCTGGTGTATTGCGAACTACATACCAAGAATCATCCGTCATAATCATTTCGGTTAAGACATAACCTGGGAATACCTTCTTCTTTTGTACTTTCTTCTTACCATTTTTAATTTCTGTTTCTTCTTCTTCTGGAACGATAACACGAAAGATCTTATCTTCCATCCCCATCGTTTCCACACGCTTCTCTAGATTAGTCTTAACTTTATTCTCATACCCTGAATAAGTATGAACAACATACCAATTTTTCTCCATTACATTAGGACAATAGTTGCCCGTCCCTCCCTTTATAGGTAAATCACGATCATAAATAACAAAAATTCATATTAAAAAAACCCGATAATCCGGGTTTTTTAACAAATAAATATTGTATCCATTTTTCATTATAGCATATTTACAGGAAATTTATTCAAAAAATAAGTTCAAGAGCTCAGAAATCCCTAAATCAATAACTCCAAAGAAAACAGCCATGAAAACTACTGTGGAAATTACAACAACGGTATAACTTGTTAATTCCTTACCTTTTGGCCAACTAACCTTTTTCATTTCTCTAGATACATTTGATAGAAACTTAAACATGCTTGTGCCCTCCCCAAACTAAAAGCCTTGAAAATGCGTAAACTATTACTATATCTAATTTATTTTGTTTCGCGATGCAATGTATGTTGCCCACATGTCTTACAATATTTGCGCACTTCCATGCGTGATACCTTTGTGGAGACATTTTTACTAGTGGTATAATTTCTGCTTGAACAGATTGCACACGCTAAAGTAATTTTCTTTGTCATCTTGTCACCCCGGAAATTACGGGTTATTTTCTCATATAAATGTAGCATGGTTGTCCAGATGTGTCAACGCTTGCTAGAGATTCACTTCATTAGCTTCCATCAATTGTTCTAGCTTCCTTTTAACTCGCTGAAGCGCATTATCAATAGATTTAACATGCCGTTTTAATTCTTCTGATATTTCTTGATAAGTTCTACCCTCGAGATATAAGCGTAGTACTCCTCTTTCAAATTCACTTAGTAATTCCGAGAGCTTTATCTCCATATCGCCAAATTTCTCTTGGTTTACTAATAATTCTTGCGGGTCAATTTCTGTTGATCCAGCAATTACATCAAGTAATGTACGATCTGACTCTTCATCGTAAATAGGCTTGTCCAATGACACATATGAATTTAACGGGATATGCTTTTGCCTTGTGGCTGTCTTAATGGCTGTAATAATCTGTCTCGTAATACACAATTCAGCAAAGGCTTTAAATGATGTAAGCTTGTCTTCATTATAGTCACGGATAGCTTTATAAAGGCCAATCATGCCTTCTTGAATGATGTCCTCTTTATCTGCTCCAATTAAAAAGTATGTTCTAGCTTTTGCCCGGACAAAGTTTTTATATTTATGTATAAGGTAATCCAATGCCTGATCATCACCTTGATGAACCAGTTCTAATATATCATCATCATCAAGCGTGAGTAATTTGTCGTTGTCTTTGATTAATTGCTTGATGTTCATCCGGAAGCCCCCTTGGCACGATGTCAATTTTTACAAACAATTATACCGTAAGCGTTTCAATAACTCAATAGCTTTAATTTTCTAACGTTTTTGAAAAAAACCTAGGGAATGTTCAATTACTAAATACTTTAACTATGAATAGCGCATTATACCCGCTACGGAAATACACTCCGCTTTTACTGCCAGCACAGGGGCGACATCTGTTCGAAAAGACCTCACAGTGTCTACCTTGCCGCGGGCGGCTGGTGAGCCCCCCGCAGGAGGCTCCGTGTATTTCCTTCGCTAGTAATGAACGAATAATTTATTAGCACTTATATCTAGAGATTATAATTAAACACCCGACAATGATTTGAAAACTAAACTAATGCAGGTAGAATATAGAAACTCCCCAGGGAGGCTTAGGCCCCGTGGAAAGCGGAGTAGTCTGCTGTAGCGGTAGATTCAAGCTACACTATTTTTTAAAAGGTTACCCCTGTTTATACTTCAACATCAACAAATGAAAATCGCACTAACAAAAAAGAGAATTGGGGATTTATTTATATGTCCCCTCTTCTCCATTTTTCAAACTTCTCTAATACGTCGTCTGTTAGTGGTATTTTTGATTTTGGTTTTGCTTTTTCGTGTTGTGCTACATTTAGTGTGATTTCATGTTCAAGGTCGTTTATTTCAATGGCTAATTCTCTTGCCGACTTCCGAAGGGCACCTTGTCCAAATGTAACCCTTTGTTCGGTATAGTCGGAGGTAGCGACGTAGACTTGTGTTTTCACGTTTTTTAGTTTCTTTACTAACCGTTCAATACATTCATCTGCTGTTTCCTTCTCTTTTGTAAAGATGATTTCTACCTTGTATTGTTTTAGCTTGTTCTCCATGCCACGAACATAATATGCATCAAATACGATAATTACTCGTATCCCAGAATACGCCTGATATTCAGCCATCAGTTCGATAAGACGATCACGAGCCTGGCTCATATCCTTCTGTTTCAACCGCTTTAATTCATCCCAATCGCCAATAATGTTATAGCCGTCCACTATCAATACAACCATAATTAAACACCCGTTGGGAATCTTTTTCTATATACCTCATATAACAGTAAACTACAGGCTACCGATGCATTCAGGGATGAAACCTTACCTTTCATCGGTAAACTTACGGTCCAATCACATTTTTGTCGCACGAGTCTACTCATGCCTTTTCCTTCATTACCAATTACTAATGCTATCGGAAGAGTGCCTTCAAGCTTTCTGTAGTCCTCTGTTGCTTCCGCTTCTGTCCCAACAACCCATACATGTTTACTTTTTAATTCATCAATTGTATTTGCAATATTGGTGACGCGCACAACCGGTATATGTTCCAATGCACCTGCTGCTGTTTTAGCTACCGTTGCGGTCAAGCCTACCGAGCGTCGTTTCGGGATAATAACACCATGTGCACCAGTCGCATCAGCCGTTCGTATAATAGAACCTAGATTATGAGGATCTTCTAGCTCATCCAAGATTATAAAAAACGGTTCTTCATTTCGTTCTTTTGCTCTTGCAAATAAATCGTCTAGTGAAGCATATTGGTATGAAGCAACATATGCAATAACTCCTTGGTGGTTCTCATCAGTTAATTGATCAAGTTTATTCCTAGGAACTTGCTGTACAATCGTTCCGGCTGCTTTACCAAGTTGAACAATTTTCCCTTGGGTTTTGGGGTTCAATTGATCGGAAATTAGGACTTTGTTTACAGAACGACCTGAATTAAGTGCTTCTATTACAGGGTTTTTTCCTATAATCATTTCGTTATCCATTAGTTATTCCTCCCTTCTAAATGTTGAATGGCCAATTCTAATAACTCGTTTAGTCGGCTCTCATTTTTGGATAAATAATGAAAGCCTATTAAAGCTTCAAATGCTGTTGAATACCGGTAGGTTTGTACACTTGTATGTTTAGGGACTGAGCCAGACTTGGCATTCCGACCTCTAGCTACAATACTTTCTTCTTCTGTGGAGAGAATTCCTTGCTCCAACCATTCTCGTAATACAGCATTTTGAGCTTTAGCAGACACAAATGTAATGGCTTCTTGATGTAGCTGATTCGGTTTGACAGTCCCTTTTTCTAATAAGTGTTCGCGTACGTACACCTCATAAACTGCGTCACCCATATAGGCGAGGGCCAGGCTTTTCATTTGTTTGATATCCGATTCCATTACCTTAGCCTCTCTTCCAACGTACCCCTTGTGGTGTATCCTCTAATATGATATTTTTCTTTTTTAACAAATCACGAATCTCATCTGCTCGGGCAAAATTACGTGATTTTCTAGCCTCATTTCTTTCTTCAATTAAGGCTTCAATCTCTTCATCGAGAAGAGATTCCTCTTGATTAATCGCTACACCTAATACTTCAAGGAAATCCTGTATTTTCTCTTGAAAACGCTCGATAACTTTTACTGATGTATGGTCCTGATTCAAGTAAACATTGGCTTCTTTTGTTAAATCAAAAAGTACAGATATAGCATTTGCAGTATTGAAATCATCATCCATTTCCACTTCAAAACGGCTGGTAAATGCGTCAATCTTTTCAAGCCATTCTTGTTCCTTACTATCTAAGTTTGTGCTAGATGCTTTCCGATGCTCTAAGTTTTGATATGACGTTATTATTCTATCCAAACTGTTTTTTGCGGATTCTAGTAGTTCTTCAGAGAAATTAATTGGGTTACGATAATGAACACTTAGCATGAAGAAACGAATAACGTTTGCATCATGAATCTCTAGTAAGTCTCTAGTTAGTACAAAATTCCCAAGAGACTTCGACATTTTTTCATTGTTTATATTAATGTATCCATTATGCATCCAGTAGTTAGCAAAAGTTTTCCCGTTATTTGCTTCTGATTGGGCAATTTCATTTTCATGGTGAGGGAACGTTAAATCCTGTCCACCTGCATGTATGTCGATCGTTTCACCTAGGTATTTCTTTGCCATTGCCGAACATTCTATATGCCAACCTGGACGGCCTTTACCCCAAGGGGAATCCCATGATATTTCTCCTTCTTTAGCGCCTTTCCATAACGCAAAGTCTAATGGGTCGTCTTTCTTTTCTCCAACCTGAATTCTAGCTCCAGATCTAAGCTCATCAATAGATTGGTGGGATAATTTACCGTAGCCTTCGAAGGCCCTTGGCTTAAAATAAACATCTCCATCCGCTTCATAGGCATAACCCTTTTCTACTAGGCTATTAATGAACCCAATGATTTCTTGCATGGTATTCGTAACCCTCGGATTATGGGTCGCCTTTTTTACTCCGAGCTTTTTAACATCTTCTAAATATGCATCAATATAACGGTTCGATACCGCAAATACATCTTCACCTAATTCATTTGCTCGTTTAATAATCTTGTCATCCACATCAGTAAAGTTTAGAACATAATCAACATGATAGCCTTTGTACTCTAAATACCTTCTAACGGTGTCGAATACTATTGCAGGACGGGCATTTCCAATGTGAATATAGTTATATACTGTAGGGCCACATACATACATACGAACTTTTCCATCTTCAATTGGTTTAAATTCTTGTTTATCTCTTAATAACGTATTATAAATTGTAATAGCCATTTTCTATTTCCCTTCCTTCAATCTTGTAATTTCTTCCTTTAACATATTGATTTCTTTTTGCAATTGAGCACATCGATCCTCAACTGGGTCTGGTAATTTATTATGTTCCAAATCGCGACTTACTCTCTTGCCATCTTGAATGACTACTTTTCCTGGAATTCCGACCACAGTAGAATTATCTGGAACATCTTTTAATACAACCGATCCGGCACCTATTTTAGCATTCTCACCAATGGTAATGGATCCTAGCACTTTAGCTCCTGATGCGATTAGTGCGTTATCTTTTATTGTAGGGTGACGTTTTCCTTTTTCCTTTCCTGTTCCACCTAATGTAACACCTTGAAAGACGGTTACATTATCCCCAATTTCACAAGTTTCACCAATGACGACACCCATTCCATGATCTATAAAAAAGCGTCTTCCAATCTTTGCTCCAGGATGGATTTCTATTCCAGTAAAAAAGCGACTTATTTGAGATATGGAACGAGCAAAGAAAAATAGCTTACGTTTAAAAAACCAGTGGGCAATACGATGGGACCAGATAGAATGTAATCCAGAATAGGTTAGAAATACTTCTAGATAGGTTCTTGCAGCTGGATCTTGTTCAAACACGACATCCATGTCTTCCTTCATTCGCTTAAAAATCCCTATTTTCCATCCCCCTAAAGTGAATAGTATAGATAACAAAAAAGCGCCCCTGTGTATAAACACAGAGACGCTTTAAGCGCGGTTCCACTCTGTTTGAAGGCAAGTAGTACTAGCCTTCCAACTTATGCTCTCGTAACGGAAGAGACCGCCGTTATGTACTGTAGTTTTCCATAACAGACTCCAAGGGGCACTTCATAGTTAGCAATTAAAATCACTTCCAGCCAAGGTGATTCTCTCTGTGTAATTTTCTAACTATTACTTTCCCTTTTCAACGTTCTTTATTAGTGTATTAATACTATATTATAGTTTGGGTGAAATGTGAATTGGATTGCTCAAAAATTTTGCGTATAGATTCCTAGCTATACCCGCGGCTCGGATACACTCCGCTTTCCATGGGCGGCTGGTGAGCCTCCTCACTCGCTCCGAGTTGCGGGGTCTCACCGATGCCTATCCTCCCATAGGAGTCTCCGTGTATCCGAGCCGCTCAGTGCAATAAATTTTATTAGTTATCCCACCAAGTTTAACAAACTAACATTAAGCTCCAAGTTCTTTTAATAGGTTATCCAATCTTTCTACGATTGTTTCTTTACCTAGTAGTTCGATTGCTAGTGGTAGTTCTGGGCCGTGGGTTTGGCCGGTTGTTGCTACGCGGATTGGCATGAATAGTTTCTTTCCACGGTGTCCTGTTTCTTTTTGGGTTGCTTTTATTTGGTCTTTAATTGTATCTTTGTTGAACTCATCTAAGTGTATTAGTTTATCTGTGAATACTTGAAGTACTTCTGGTACTTGTTCTTCTGCTAACACTTCTTTTGCTGCTTCATCAAGTTCGACTGTTTTATTAAAGAACATATCCGTTAACTCTACAATTTCCTGACCAAAGCGTAATTGTTCTCGGTATAATCCAATTACCTTTTCAGCCCAGTCGCGAGTTTCTTCATCCATATCTTCAGAAAGCCTTCCAGCTTCAATTAGGTGTGGCATAGCAAGGTCGATTACCTTGTCTAGTTCAGATGCTTTAATGTACTCGTTGTTCATCCATTTTAATTTTTGTACGTCAAAAATGGCTGGTGATGTAGATAATCTTTCTGGATCAAATATCTCAATAAGCTTACTCTTCGTAAAGATTTCTTCTTCACCAACTGGAGACCAACCAAGTAGCGTAATAAAGTTAAACATCGCTTCCGGTAAGTATCCAAGATTTTTGTATTGCTCAATAAATTGAATGATATGAGAGTCACGCTTACTTAATTTCTTACGGTCTTCATTTAAGATTAACGTCATATGTCCAAATGTCGGTGCATCCCAACCAAATGCTTGATAGATCATTAGCTGTTTAGGTGTATTGGAGATATGTTCTTCACCACGGAAAACATGGGTAATATTCATTAAATGATCATCAATCGCCACGGCAAAGTTATAGGTTGGAACTCCATTTTGCTTTACCATTACCCAGTCGCCAAAATCACTAGATTCAAATTTGATCTCGTCACGTACGATATCATTAAATGTATAGGTTACATTATCAGGCACTCGGAAACGGATACTAGCTTTGCGACCTTCCGCTTCATATGCTGCAATTTGTTCAGCTGTTAGATTACGGTGTTTACCCGAGTACTTCGGAGGTTGTCCGTTCGCAATTTGTTCCTCACGTTCTGCTTCTAACTCTTCTTCTGACATATAACATTTATAAGCTAATCCTCTTTCTATTAACTCATTAACATATTTGTTATAAATATCTAGGCGCTCCATTTGACGATACGGACCGTAGTCTCCACCAACGTCTGCACCTTCATCCCATTCGATGCCTAACCATTTCAGGTATTTAAGTTGGCTTTCTTCGCCGCCTTCTACGTTGCGTTTTTCATCTGTATCTTCAATTCGGATGATGAATTTACCGTTGAAGTGTTTTGCGTATAAGTAGTTAAATAGTGCTGTTCGTGCATTTCCTATATGTAAATGGCCTGTTGGGCTTGGTGCATAGCGCACGCGTACTTCGTTTGTCATGTTTTGTCTCTTCCTTCTTTATTGGTTTAATTAGGTTATTATTAAATGAAGTATACTTATAGTGAAACTTCTTTCACGAGGCCCGAGGTTGAAATATATTCCGCTCAGAGCATCGAATAACACGCCTAATCACTATAATAAATTTAAAATATCAACATTTAAAAAACCTTTTAAAATAACATACCTTTTCCATTATAACAAAAAGTGATAACACTGGATGTTATCACTTTTATTTATTGTTAATCTCAATATAAGTTATACCTTTTTTATAGGGCTTTTTCAAGTAATTTTGGCTTTGCGAAAATCATGCGGCCGGCAGAGGTTTGTAAAACACTAGTTATAAGTACTTCAATCGTTTTTCCAATATAATTTCTGCCTTCTTCTACCACAATCATGGTACCATCATCTAAATATGCAATACCTTGATTTTGCTCTTTACCATCTTTAATTACCTGAACCATTAGTTCTTCTCCTGGCAATACAACTGGTTTAACTGCATTTGCTAGGTCATTTATGTTTAGTACATGCACACCTTGTAAATCACATACTTTATTAAGATTAAAGTCATTTGTAACGACAATACCATCGATTACTTTAGCAAGCTTTATTAGTTTACTATCTACTTCCTGGATGTCTTCAAAGTCACCTTCATAGATTTCTACTTTTATAGGAAGTTCTTTTTGAATTCGATTTAATACATCCAACCCACGTCTTCCGCGGTTACGCTTCAACACATCAGATGAATCTGCAATATGCTGTAATTCACCTAGTACAAATTGTGGGATAACGATTGTTCCTTCTATAAAGCTTGTTTGGCAGATATCAGCAATTCGTCCATCAATAATAACGCTTGTATCTAGAATCTTCGGGCGAGGATGTGTATCTAATCCCTCCGTATCCGAAGGTCCTTTCTTTTTTTCTTTACGATTAATACTAATTAAATTCATTAATTCATCACGTCTTCTGAATCCAACCTGGAATCCGAAATACCCCAATAGAATTGTTATAAATAGTGGCATCACATTGGACACAAACTCAATTTGTATTTCTTGGATTGGTAGATTTATTAAAAACGCCGTTACCAAACCTATGATTAATCCCAGGCTACCTAAGAGTAGATCACCAATTGGTATTTTCACTAAGCCTTCTTCTATCCACCTCAAAAAATCTACAATATAATCAGCAAGCATATAAGAAATAACAAATAATATAATAGCACCTAATGCTGCTCCTAAAAATGGTGATTCAACCCATGTTAAATCAGTGAATTCTAATAACCTGATAATATATGGTATATATAAATACCCAATGGTAGCTCCTGAAACGATAAAAAATAAGTGTACAATCTTTTTCAGCACCACTGTCACCTCCTAACCACTATTATTGCCTATTAACCTAAAAAAATAACCATTATTTTGAAATTAGAGTGGTACTTAACCATCATAGCATAGCTCAAGCAAACAATCAAATTGGCAAAACATTAAATTCTATCATAGTGTTACATGGAAGTCAATGAAAATTCGACAATATTCTAGTAATTTTTCAAACTATTACCTTGGAATACCTATATTTAATGCATCCTGGATTGTTTTTACACCG
>Ga0079224_100007554_pt1 | contig 14616 bp, 14 predicted proteins | sample Stecom2015_FD_80414 | JGI IMG/M metagenome (GOLD analysis project Ga0079224, IMG submission 80414) | Agricultural soil microbial communities from Utah to study Nitrogen management - Steer compost 2015 | ecosystem: Environmental > Terrestrial > Soil > Agricultural land | place: USA: Utah...
CTCACCGTGGCGTGGCTCATCGGCGTGGCCCGCCACAAGCTCGTCGACCACTGGCGACGCCAGGGCCGCGAGCGAGACCTGCCCGAGCCGCCCGTCGAGGTCGTGGACGACTGGGACGTGCGGCTCGACCAGCTGCTCGCCCGCGAGGCCCTCGCCGACCTCGGTCCCCACCACCGCAGCGCCCTGACCCTGCGCTACCTCGACGGCCTGCCGGTGCGGGAGGTGGCCGCCTGCCTCGGGCGCACGGAGGGGGCCACCGAGGTCCTGCTGGTCCGGGCCAAGGCCGCCTTCCGGGCCCGCTACGAGAACGGGAGCGAGCGATGACCGATCCGTTCGAGCAGCTGGCCATGCCGATCGAGCCGCAGGCGCCTCGCCCCGCGTTCGCTCGGAGCCTGCGGGCTCGCCTCGTCGAGGCGCTCGGCCTCGACCCCGCGGCGGCCGCTCCAACCGTCGAGCTCCCGAGGAGGAAGCCCATGTCACCCACCGCCACCGACGCCGCGGCGACGTCGCGGGCCACCCGACCCGAGCTCGTCGCCGTGCCCTACCTGGCCGTCCACGCCGGTGCCGAGGCCATCGCCTGGTACACCGAGGCCTTCGGCGCCGTCGAGGCCTTCCGGGTCGTCGGCGACGACGGCTCGATCGGCCACGCCGAGCTGACCATCGACGGCGCCCGCATCATGCTCTCCGACGAGGCGCCGGCGTACGGCGTGCTGTCCCCTCGCAGCCTCGGCGGGACCTCCGCCACGGTCCACCTCACCGTGACCGACGTGGACGCCCTGTTCGCCCGGGCCGTGGCCGCCGGCGCCACCGCGCAGCGCGAGCCGGAGGACCAGCCCCACGGGAACCGCCACGGCACGCTCGTCGACCCCTTCGGGCACCGCTGGATGCTCTCCCAGCCGATCGAGCAGGTGAGCCTCGACGAGTACGACGAGCGGGCCCGGGCCGGCGGCTACCGCGTCGAGCGCGGCCCGCAGCCCGCCGAGAAGGGCGGTGGTCCCGGCGGCCGGGCGAGCGACGGCGGGCCCTACGTCGACGGGATCTGGGGCGCGGTCGCCTACCGCGATCCCGATGCCGCCATCCGCTTCGTGACCGAGGTGCTCGGCTTCGAGGAGCAGGTCCTCGTGCGCGACGACGACGGCCGGATCGTGCACAGCGAGTACCGCTGGCCCGAGGGCGGCGTCGTGCAGGTGGCCGGGGCCGACCCCGACAACCCGTACCTGCCGCCGGTCGGCGAGAGCGGCTTCTACGTCGTCACCCGGGATCCGCTGGCCGTGTGGGAGCGGTGCCGGGCCGCGGGCGTCGAGGTGCTGCGCGAGCCGTACGAGCCGCACTACGACCCGGGTGGCACGTCGTTCTCGATCCGCGACCCGGAGGGCAACTCCTGGAGCTTCGGCACCTACACGGGCGGCACCACCGGCTGATCGTCCCGCCGCCGAGGCCCGGGATCCGGCGGGCCCGGCGAGGTGGCATTGTGTCCGGGAGCCAGCGAGGAGGGTCCCGTGGAGGAGCTGCCGGTCATCGACGTCGCCCCGCTCCTGGGCGGCGAGGGCGACGCCGCCGCCGTGGCGGCGGAGATCGACGCCGCCTGCCGCCGCCACGGCTTCTTCTACGTCGTCGGCCACGGGGTGCCCGAGGCCCTCTGCGTCGACCTCGAGGCGCAGGCCCGGGCGCTGTTCGCCCTCCCGGCCGAGGCGAAGGAGCGGGTGGCGATGCGCCACGGCGGTCGGGCCTGGCGGGGCTGGTTCCCGCTCGGCGGCGAGCTCACGTCGGGACGGCCTGACGGCAAGGAGGGCTTCTACCTGGGGGCCGACCTCCCCCCGGATCACCCCGCGGTGCGAGCCGGGACCCCGCTGCACGGCCCGAACCTCCTGCCCGCGGAGCTGCCCGGGCTGGGGGCGGTCGTGGACGCCTACCTCGCCGCGCTGACCGACCTCGGCCACGCCCTCGTCGGCGGCCTGGCCCTGGCGCTCGGCCTCGAGCGGGACTGGTTCGCCCGCCACCTCACCGCGGACCCGCTCGTGCTGCTGCGCCTCTTCCGCTACCCGCCGGCGGACCCGGGCGACGACGGGTGGGGCGTCGGCGAGCACACCGACTACGGGCTCCTCACGATCCTGCACCAGGACCGCCACGGCGGGCTGGAGGTCCACGCGCCGAGCGGGTGGATCGAGGCGCCGCCGATCCCCGGCTCGTTCGTGTGCAACCTCGGCGACATGCTCGAGCGCATGACCGGCGGGCGCTACCGGTCGACTCCCCACCGGGTGCGCAACACGAGCGGCGCGGACCGGATCTCGATCCCGTTCTTCTTCGACCCCGGCTGGGACGCCGACGTCCGGCCCGTCCCCGGCCTTGGCGACGACCCGCTGCCCGCCTTCCGGCCCCGGTGGGACGGCCAGGACCCGCTCGCCTTCGAGGGCACCTACGGCGAGTACCTGCTGGCCAAGGTCAGCAAGGTGTTCCCCGAACTGCGGACCGAGGTCCTCGACCGCTGAGTCCCCGACCCGGTGGACGGGGGCCTCAGCCCGATGGTGCCGCCGCCCGCAGCCGGAGCCCCCGCTCGGTCCGCTCGACCGGCATCTTGAAGTCGAAGCGGTCCACCTCGGTGGCGAGCGCGATGTCGTCGGGGTGCACGTGGCCCTCGCCGAGCGCAGCGGTCAGCGCCGCCTCCTCCGAGGTGGCGACGGCGTGGGCCGTCTCGTCAGCTCGCAGCGGCTGCCCCAGCCGGGCCCGCTCGATGAGCTCGGCGGTGAGGCGGTCGTCGGAGCCGCCGTCGGGCCGGTCCGGGTGCGCTCCGGTGATCACGTAGGTCGGCGGGCCGAGGTCGGCGTCGGCCACCACCGCCGCGGTGGCCGACGCGCACACGAGGCTGGCGGCGAGCAGCAGGTCGGCATCCCGCGCCACGACCGCGCCCTGGGTGCCCGCGGATGTCCGCAGGACCACCGGTCGGCCCTGCAGGTCGGCCCGGGAGGCCAGCACCGGCGAGTTGGGCAGGTCGAAGCCGGGCGGTCGCTGTCCCCGGTCCTCCCCCATCACCACGGCGCCGGGCAGCGAGCGGCCGAGCGCCACCGCTCGTCGACCCCGGCGACGAGCCAGATCTCGCTGGCCCCGGCGTGGAGCGCGTACGCCGCCGTGGTGAAGGCTCGGATCACGTCCACCACCACGACGGCGCCGCGCACGCCGTCGAGCTCCCAGCGGCGCACGTAGCGCGCTCCCCTCACCCGGTCGACGCTACTGCCGGGCCGATCCGGCGCCTGGGTGGCCGGGCGAGCCGTCGCACGCCCCGGGTCGCGGGCGTGGATCAGGCGAGCACCCAGTAGAGCTCGGTGCGCAGCCCGGCTGGGTCCCCGTGGGGCGAGGGCTGGGTGACGTAGACCTCCCAGAGGTCGTCGGTGGGCTGCGCGCCCTGGTCCGCGATCCACGCCGCCAGCGCGCCCCAGCTCGACCCGAGCCCGTCGTAGGAGCCGACGTGCACGGCGCGGGCCACTCGGGCAGCGGGCAGCGCGGCGGGCACCACCTCGCCGTCCGCGGCGATCGGCCGGTCCACCGGGAACCCCACCTCGAGGCGGGCCACCTCGGCCGGGGCGCCGTCGTAGCGGGCGAACGCGGCGCCGGTGGGCGTGGCCCCCTGGCGGGCGATCGCCGGGGCCAGCGCGGCGAAGGACCGGTCGAAGAAGGCGGTCAGCTCGGCCGTGGGGACCTCCCCGCGGATCACGGCGGTGGGCTGCTCGGGGACGTCGACGATCTCGGCGTCGATGCTCGGCATCGGGTCTCCTCTCCTGGTCGGCGGACGTGGATCCAGACGAGGCGGACCGCTCCCGATCATCGCGCCGCCGGCCCGCCCCCCGCCGCGCCAGGGTGGCGTTGCGGGACCGGCTCGCTAGGAAGGGACCATGACGACCGTGCTCACCGTCGGCCATGGGCGCCTCGCCGCCGAGGAGCTGGCTGCGCTCCTCGACGGGGCCGGCGTGGAGCGGCTGGTGGACGTGCGCTCCTACCCGGGCAGCCGAGCCAACCCCCAGTTCGGTCGGGAGGCCATGGAGCGGTGGCTGCCCGCGGCCGGGATCGTCTACGCCTGGGAGCGCGACCTCGGGGGCCGTCGCCAGCGGGTGAAGGGCTCACCCCACCACGCCCTGCGCAACGAGGCCTTCGCCGCCTACGCCGACCACATGGAGACCGATGCCTTCCTCGCCGGCGTCGAGCGGCTCCTCGAGGTGGCGTCGGAGGACCGCACGGCGGTGATGTGCAGCGAGGCGGTGTGGTGGCGCTGCCACCGGCGGCTGCTGGCCGACCACCTCGTGCTCGTCCGCTCGGTCGAGGTGCGCCACCTCATGCACGACGGACGGCTCACCGAGCACGCCGTCACCGACGGCGCCCGCCTCGACGGCGACCGCGTCGTCTACGACGTGGGCGTCACCGCGCCGCTCCTCGGCTCCGACGGCTGACGGGAACTAGACCAACCGGTCAAGTCAGGACAGACTGCTCCGGTCCCCCGCTCGTGACCCGAGGAGCCCACCCGATGTCGATCGAGACGCTCAAGGCCCGCGTCCGCATGCAGCGCGACGACCTGCCCGAGATCTACGGCGGGATCGACTTCGACCTCGTCCCCGAGCGCCTGGCCCTCGGCCCCGACGACGAGTCGGACCTCCCCGACCACGTCCGGGTCTCCCGCGAGGAGCTCCTCGCCGACACCGAGCTGGTGGAGCTGATGACCACGGCGACGATGCTCGGCGACGTCATCTGCGACGCGTACGTGTGCCTCACCCCCGAGCTCGGGATGCACAAGCTGATCCAGATGGTCCGCACCGCCTGCCGGGAGGGCCTCGACGCGGTGGAGGACGCCCCCGCTGAGCTGGTGGCGTTCATCGAGGCGATGGAGGCGGTCCCCGACTGGATCGACCTCGACCTCGTGGAGGAGGGCGCCCGGGCGGAGCGGGTGGGCGCCGCGCTCGTCGCCCCCTACGCCATCCGGGGTGCGTTCCTGGCCACGTTCATCAACGAGTACGCCGCCCTGCCGATGGCCATCACCGGGGCGCTGACCGACAAGCGGGCCGCCCAGCGGGTCAACGAGACGGCCAGCTTCTTCGCCACCACCGTGCTGCCGGGCGGGATGGAGCGCCACGGCCCCGGCTTCGAGGCGGCCGCCATGGTGCGGCTGATGCACTCGATGGTCCGCTACAACGCGCTCCACCGCAGCGACCGCTGGGACCAGGCGAAGTACGGGATCCCGATCCCGCAGGTGGACCAGATGCCGGCCGGGCTCATCGGCGCGTTCATGCTGGCCGCCACCGCGGTGCGGGCGAAGCGCGGCTTCACCGCCGAGGAGCGGGCCCAGATCGAGACCTCCCGGTACCGGTGCTTCCTGCTCGGCCTGCCCGAGGAGCTGCTGCCCACCGATCCGGAGGGCATCGTCCAGGTGCTCCTGGCCCGGGCCGCGACGCTGCGCAAGGGCTTCGACGACGACACCTGCGGCGAGCTCGTGCGGGCCACGATGGCCGCGCACCTGCGCCCCGACCGGTCGCTCCCCAACCGGATCGCCGAGACGGTCGAGCGCAGCTTCAGCACCGCGTTCTTCGTGAAGGCGTTCCTGAACGGGGACCGCAAGCAGGCCGAGGCCATGGGGGTGACGCTGACCCCGGCGGACCTGGCCATCGTCGGGCTGGCCGGGCCGTTCATCCTCGGGCGGGCCAAGGCGGTGGAGCTGCTCGAGCGAGTGCCGCCGCTGCGCCCGGTGGTCGACACCTACGTGACCTGGCTGCTGCGCCAGCGCCTCCGCGCCTACGGGCACCCCGAGTTCCGCACCGACGCCAGCACCTATCGCCACGCCCGTCCGACGACGAGCTCCAGCAGCGCCCCTGCCGACGGCGCCGAGGCCGAGTCGGAGCCCGTCTCGGCCTGACCTCGCGCTCGTCGCGGGCCCGGTCGGGTCACATCGAGCGCCGGCCAGTGGCGGAGGTCCCGGCGCATCCAGCGGTCGCGGGTGGCGACCACGACCGCCGCCGCGGCCAGATCGACGTCGATGAGCTCGCCGACGGGGCGCTCGGCCGGGGCCGGGCGCTCCTGCTCGGGTGGGTCCGCGGCTCAGATGACGGCGAGGGTCTCGAGGGCGGGACGGTCGCGGAGCTCGATCCAGCGGCGACCGCTGTCGATCAGGCCGTCGCGCTGGAACCGGGACAGCACCCGGCTCACGGTCTCGCTGGCGGTGCCGGTGAGGGCGGCGAGGTCGTCGCGCGACAGGGGCAGGTCGAGGAGGAGCCCGCTCGGGCGGGGCACGCCGACGCGGTCGGCCAGCATGACGAGCGCCGCCGCCACCCGCTGCTCGCTGGTGGCGGCGGCGAGGGCGTGGAGCTGGTCCTGCGCCTGCGCCAGGCGCTGCGCCATGACCCGCACGCCGGCGCGCGCCACGCTGGGGTGCTCGTCGAGGATCTCCTCGAAGGCGGCGGCGTCGAGGCTGAGGACGCACAGGGCGGTGAGCGCCCACACCGAGTCGGCGTAGGTCTCCGCGCCGAGGGACGGGAGGGCGCCGAAGAAGTCGCCGGGGCGGGCGATGTCGAGGAGCACCTCGGTGCCCTCGAGGGTGGGGCGCACGACCTTCGCGGTGCCGGAGGCCACCACGTAGACGTGGGTGGCGGGGTCGCCGGCGTGGAGCACCGCCGCCGCTGCGGGGTGGTCCTCCACTCGGCAGCGGCGGTCGATCTCGGCCAGCACGTCGTCGCTCAGGTCCTCGAAGAAGGGGACGCGAGCAAGGGCGGCACGACGGATGTCGAGGGTGCAGGACGCTGCGTCGACCTCCGGGAGGCTGAGGGGCGTGCGTCGCTGGGCCACGGGGCCGACCCTACCGACGGGCGCCGCCGGTCGGGCCGGAGGAGCCGCGCCGCGTTGAGGACCACGGCGACCACCGAGACCTGGTGGACGAGCATTCCCGCCGCCATCATCACCTCGCCGACCAGCACACCGGTGATGAGCGCGGCCACGGTGACGAGGGCGATCGTCACGTTCTGGCGCACGACGCGGGTGGTGCGCCGGGACAGGTCGATGGCGTCGGCGATGCGACGCAGCCGGCCGGAGAGGATGCCCACGTCGGCGGTCTCGACGGCGACGGCCGTGGCCGAGCCGCCGAAGGCCACGCCGACGTCCGCGGTGGCGAGCGCGGGGGCGTCGTTGACCCCGTCCCCGACCATCGCCACCACGTGCCCGGCCTCCTGCAGCCGGGCGATGGCCTCGAGCTTCTGCTCCGGGGTGAGGTCGCCATGGACCTCGTCGATGCCCACGGCGGCGCCGACGGCGTCGCCGACGGGCTGGGCGTCGCCGGTGAGCATGATGACGCGCTCGACGCCGAGGTCGTGCAGTCGGGCCACGCCGGCGGCGGCGTCCGGGCGGACCTCGTCGGCCAGGGCGAGCACGCCGATGACCCGATCGGCTTCGACGACGAGCATCGCCGTGCGACCGTGCTGGCGCAGCTCGTCCAGCTGCGCTGCCGCGGCGGTGGGGACGGGGACGCCGAGGTCCTCGGCCAGGCGGGGCGTGCCGACGGCGATCCGTCGCCCGTCGTGGACCGTCTCGACCCCGGCGCCCGGGTGGTGGACGAAGGCGTCGTGGTCCGCGTCCGGCGCGATCCCGCGCTCCGCGGCGGCCGCCAGGATCGGATGGGCGAGGGGGTGCTCGGAGCCGGCCTCGGCGACGGCCGCCGCCTCGAGCAGGTCGCGCTCGTCGCGGTCGTCGACCAGGGGGATCACGTCGGTGAGCGCCGGGGCACCGCGGGTGAGCGTGCCGGTCTTGTCGAAGGCGACGGCGGTGACCTGCCCCACCCGCTCGAGGTGCTCGCCGCCCTTGATGAGGATGCCGTCGCGGGCGGCTCGGCCGATGCCGGCCACCATCGTGACCGGCATCGAGATCACGAGGGCGCCGGGGCAGGCGATCACGAGCAGCGTGAGCGCCAGCTCGAGGCGCCGGCTCAGCGCATAGGCGACGACCGCCAGCACGACGACCGCGGGGGTGTACCAGGCGGCGAAGCGCTCGATGGCTCGCTGGGCCGGAGCCTTCGCCTCCTGGGCCTCCTCGACCCGGTGGATGATCCGGGCCAGCGCCGTGTCGGCGCCGACGCGCACGGCCCGGACCTCGAGGAGCCCGCCCACGCTGACGGTGGCCGCGTACACCGGATCGCCCGGGCCCTTCTCGACCGGCATGGACTCGCCGGTGATGCTGGCCTCCTCGACGGCGGCCCGGCCGGCCACCACCTCCCCGTCCACGGGGATCTTCCCGCCGGGACGGACGACGACGACCTCGCCCGGCCGGACCTCGGATGGCGCGACGACGACCTCGTTGCCGTCGCGGCGGACAGTAGCCGTCTCGGGCGCCAGCTCGAAGAGGCGGGCGAGGGCGTGACGGGTGCGACCCACGGTGGCGCGCTCGAGCGCCCCGCCGAGGGCGAACAGGAACGTGACCGCCGCGCCCTCCCAGAGCTCCCCGATGGCGAAGGCGCCCAGGACGGCGATCGTGACGAGCGCTTCAATGCCAACCCGGGGGATGCGCAGGTCGTGCCAGGCCCGCAGGGCGATGGGCCGGCCGGCCACGACGGTGGCGGTGACGAGCCCCACGTGGAAGGCCGTGGTGGACCAGGAGCGGAGCGCGAGCGCGAGCGCGATGAGCGCGGCGCTCGCCGCCGGGACGCCCCACGATCCCCGCGCCCAGCGGCGCAGGGACCGGAGGCGGGCAACGAGGCGCTCGGCCATCAGAACCCCCTCGGGCGGGCGGCGTAGCCGGCCTCGCGCACGGCGGCCACGAGGTCCTCGACCGTGGCCACCTCAGGGTCGTGCTCGACCTCGATGCGACCGGTCGAGAAGTGCACGGTGCTCCGCTCGACGCCCGCGAGGCGGGCCAGCCGGCCCTCGATCTTGGCGATGCAAGACGGGCAGGTCAGCTCGTCGCTGTACAGGTTGGTGGTCCGCAGCTGGGTGGCGGTGGGCATTCGGGGCCTCCTCTGGTCGGGGGGAAGGGTTCGCCTCGGCCACCGATGGCCTCGGTGACCGCTGCACCCCGACCGTACGGAGCCCCCGCGTCCCTGTCCCTGACCCAGATCAGGTAGCCGCGGGCATCTCGCCGGTCGGCGCGAACGGGCCCACCGGTGCCGCCCTGGGACCCCACCCGCGGTGGGCGGGAGGGGCCGTGGGATCAGCGGTCGGCCAGCGTGATCTGCCGTGCCGTGGCGGGCGTACGGGCCGGGGCCGCGGGGCGGGCGTCGATCTCGAAGGAGCTGGGGAGCGGGTAGTACCGCGAGAGGAACCGGGTGACCAGCTGGTGCCCGTCGGCCCGCCCGTTCGTGAAGTCGGGCGTGTCGTTGAGGCAGAAGACGTCCACGTTGCGCTCGTGCAGGAGGCGGCGCAGCCGGCTCGCCACCCGGGGGTGGCCGAGGTCGAGGTAGAGGTAGGAGATCCGGTCCGGCACGGCCCGGCCGAGCCCGTAGGCGTAGTAGTGGAAGAGCGCGGACGGGATCGACAGGTCGTCGGGGTGGCGGAACTTCGAGGCCGCCACCTGGCGGAACAGCTCGGGGTGCGCCCGCTCCATCTGCCACATCACCGACCGCAGCGCCGGGTGCGGGGTGTGCTGGAAGATCGCGGTGGTCGACCGGCCGAACACCTCGACGATGAGCTCGCGGTTGTTCTTGCCGGCGCTCGTGACGGCGTCGTCGGTGGGCTGGCGAGGGCCGGGATCGGTGACCGCGCTCGACAGGAAGAACTTGGCCAGCCCGTTCCCGTGGAAGAACTGCTCTGGGCGCACCCGGCGGCCGAAGAACATGTCGTCGTTCAGGTACAGGTAGTGCTCGGCCAGGCCCGGGATCCGGTGGAGGCACGCCTCGATGGCGTGCGAGTTGAAGACCGGCAGCATCGACGGGTCCGGGAAGATGTCCTCGTGGAACACGAGGTTGACCCGGGGGTGCGAGGTGTCGAGCCAGTACGGCACCTGCCCGGCGGTGACGATGTGGACCCGCCGCACCCACGGCGCGTACATCTCGAGCGATCGCAGCGAGTACCGCAGCTCGTCGTGTGAGCGGAACCGGGCCTCGTGGTCGGCGGCGGGGGCCATCGTCACCCCGTTGTTCGGGGCGCCGAGCGCCTCGGCCCGCTGCCGGTTCCACTCGGGGTCGGCCCCGTCGACCCAGGTGTACACGACGTCGATCGGCTCGGTGACCTCGAAGAGGTGCGGGTGGTCGGTGATCTCGCCGAAGGGTCGGTCGCGCTCGTCGCCGGTCCACGCCTCGGCCGGGAGGCGGGTGCCCCACACCTGGCGTCGGGTGGCGACGTAGCGGGCGTCGGCCTCGGCCCGGGGCCCGGCGGCGCCGTGCTCCTGGTCGTCGCGGTCGTGGTCGGGCATCGGGTCGCGCCACACCTCGACGTCGACGCCGACCTCCGCGCCGGCGATCGGAAGGTCCGGGCCGGCGGCCACGAGCCGGAACACCCGGAACCCGCCCTCGCGCTCGGCCAGGCGCCGGACGTTGCGCCGGGTCAGGCGCAGCGGGCGGGCGCGGGGATCGTCGAGGTGGGTCAGGTGCCACGACGGATCGAGGCCGTCCACGAGCGCGTCGGCGAGGCGCTCGACGTCACCGTCGCGGATCGCCAGCGCAGCGTCCTTGCCGGGGCCGGCGGGCACGACGACGGCCGGGACCGCCGCCTCCTCGAGCGCCTCGAGGACCAGCTCGCGCTGCACCTCCTCCTCGGTGGCCACGTCGAGCTCCTCCACCACGGTGGCGACCTGGGGACGGAGCGCAGCACCCACGGTGACGAGGCCCTGCTCGGCCAGGTTCCGCTGCCGAGACCGCCACGCCTGCAGGCGGCTGCCGACCCGGTCGGTCAGCTCGGTCGCCCGGTCGGCCTGGCGGACCAGCGCGTCGCCGACCGACCCGGGCAGCACCGACAGGGCCCGGCTGAGCCGGCGGGCGGCGCGGTCGCGGGCCCGCACCTTCGGGTCGGCGACGTCGAGGAAGCGCAGCTGCTCGATGCCGAACCGGTCGACCGTGTACTTGTGCTCGCGGTCGCCCGCCGCGCCCCGGTCGTGGACGACCATCGACGAGTCGACGCCGGTCATCGATGCGAAGGGTCCGTTCACGTCATTCGCCTCTCGTTCCGGTCCCCCGGGAGGCGACGGCAGTCCCGTGCAGGGCCTCGTCGCCGAGCGGGCGGACCACTGCTGGGCACCCCGCAGGTGCGGGGCGCACGATCGAGCACCCGGTCCTCCCGACGGCCGCGAGCAGGGCTCAGCTGGACCGTGCCGGGAGGGGCCCGGATGCCCCTACCCTACCTCACGTTCGCTCGGTTGGCGCCGGTCCCCAGCGCCGTCGGCGCGGGCGGCGGTCAGCGCTTGCGGAGGATCGTGAGGCCGTCGCCGACCGGGAGCATGACCCGGTCCACCCGCTCGTCGGCTCGGGCGTGGGCGTTGAAGCGACGGATGGCCTCGGTGTTGTCGTCGTGGTCGTCCGGGTCGATGACCCGGACCTTCCAGAGCACGTTGTCGACGAGCAGCACCCCGCCCGGGCGGAGCCTCGGGACGAGGGCCTCGTAGTAGTCGACGTAGCTCGGCTTGTCGGCGTCGATGAACGCGAAGTCCACGGGCGGGTCCTCGGGCAGCGCGCGGAGGGTGTCCACGGCGGGCCCGAGGCGCAGCTCGATGCGGTCGTCGAGGCCGGCGGCGCGCCAGTGGCGCCGGGCGATCCCGGTCCAGTCCTCGCGCACGTCGCAGCAGATCAGCCGGCCGCCGGGACGGAGCCCGGACGCGACCGCCACGGCCGAGGTGCCGGTGAACGTGCCCACCTCCACCGCCAGGTCGACGCCGACGATCTGCACGAGCAGGCGCATGAAGGCGTACTGGTCGGGGCCGATCTGCATCCCGGCCGCGTCGGGCGCCTCGGCGAGGGTGTCGGCCCGGATGGCCTCGTAGGTGGCGTCCGGCGGCGTGCCGTGGGCCACGAGGTACTCGTAGAGCGCCGGGGAGAGGCCGAGGGCGCGTCCGGGGTCAGCCATGCCCCGCACGCTACCCACCACCCCGATGCGACGGGTCGGTGTCGTTCCGGGTGGCGCCCGGGCAGGCTGGGGGCAGCACTCGAGCCCGCTGGAGCGACGATGGACCACGAACCCCGAACCGACCGCACCCCCGCCGCGGGGGGAGGCCCGTCGTGACCGAGCCGATGGCGGCGCCGGTCGTCGTGCCCTTCGCCCCCGAGGCCACCTTCGCCGAGCGCCTGCCCGAGCTGTGCCTCCCCTGGACCCCGGCGGTGGCGCCGGCACCGGAGCTGGTGGCGCTCAACGAGGACCTGGCCGTCGAGCTAGGGCTCGATCCGCAGGCCCTGTCCAGCCGGGCAGGGGCAGCCGTCCTGTCCGGGACCGTCGTCCCCGAGGGCACCACCACGGTGGCCCAGGCCTACGCCGGCCACCAGTTCGGCGGGTACTCGCCTCGGCTCGGCGACGGGCGAGCCGTCCTCCTCGGTGAGGTCATCGACCGCCACGGTCGCCGTCGGGACCTCCACCTGAAGGGCTCCGGGCGCACCCCCTTCGCCCGGGGCGGGGACGGCAAGGCGGCGCTCGGGCCTATGCTGCGCGAGCTCATCGTCGGCGAGGGCATGCACCACCTCGGCATCCCGACCACCCGGGCGCTGGCCGTGGTGGCCACCGGTGAGACCGTGATGCGGGAGGTGCCCCTCCCCGGGGCGGTCCTCTGCCGGGTGGCGGCCAGCCACCTGCGCGTCGGCACCTTCCAGCTCGCCGCGGCCCACGGCGACGTCGACCTGCTCCGGCGGCTCGTCGCCTTCGCGCTGGAGCGCCACCACCCCGCCGCGGCCGGCGCCGAGGTCCCCGCACTCGCCCTCCTGGACGCCGTGGTGACGGTGCAGGCCTCGCTCGTGGCGCAGTGGATGGCCGTCGGGTTCGTGCACGGCGTGATGAACACCGACAACACCACGATCTCCGGCGAGACGATCGACTACGGCCCCTGCGCGTTCATGGAGGCCCACGACCCGGCCACCGTGTTCAGCTCCATCGACCACGGCGGCCGCTACGCCTACGGGAACCAGCCGGCCATCACGGCGTGGAACCTGGCCCGCTTCGCCGAGGCCCTGCTGCCGCTGATCGACGACGACCTGGACGGGGCGGCCGCCGCCACCGCCGTGCTGGAGCGCTTCCCCCACCGGTACCGGGCCCGCCACCGCGCCCTCCTGCGGGCCAAGCTCGGCCTCCACGTGGCCGATCGCGCGGTCGACGACGCGGTGGTCGACGAGCTGGGCGAGGAGCTCCTCGCGCTGATGCGCGCCCACCGGGTCGACCACACCTCCGGGTTCCGGTCGCTGTCCGGCGCCGCACGAGGGGCGCTCGACCCCGTGCTCGAGCGCTTCGACGACGACCCCGACGTGCGCGCCTGGCTGTCGCGCTGGAGCTCGCACCTGGCCTCCGACCGCGGCGCGGTCGCCGCCGCGCTCGACGCGGCCAACCCGCGGTACATCCCCCGCAACCACCTCGTGGAGGAGGCCCTCGACGCGGCCACCGACGGCGACCTCGGCCCGACCCGCCGCCTCCTCGCCGTCTTGGCCGAGCCGTACCGGGAGCGCCCCGGTCTCGAGCGCTACGCCGAGCCCGCGCCCGCCGACTTCGGCCCGTACCAGACGTTCTGCGGCACCTGATCGCCGGGCTCCGGGGCCGTGACGAGCGTCTCGGGGCTCGGCGGGAAGGTCCAGAGGCGCCGTGTTGTTAGGCATGGTTGACACGCGGGCATCGGCTGGAGCGAACGAGGAGGTGCAGTGGGAGCGGTTGCCGTCGTGACCCTGATGTCGATCGTGACGACCGGCGTGGCCCTGGCCGCGTCGCGGGCCCGGTCCCTCCACCGCCTCGGGGGTGCGTGGGCCGCGGGGCTCGCCGCCGCCGTGATGCTCTGGGTGTCGCTCGTCGAGATCGCCCCGGGGGCGGTCGCCGATCTGGGCGCTGGGCCCGCCGTCGCCACCATGGCGGCGGGGGCGGGCGCCGTCGCCGTGCTGTCGCGCCTCGGCCACCAGCGCCTGCCGATCGCCGGGGTGGGCCCCGTGCTCGGCATGGCCCTCGTGGTCCACGATCTGCCGGAGGGCTTCGCGCTCGGCGCGATCGTCGCCGCCGGCGGGCTCGCCGCCGCGACGCCTGCGATCGCGGCGCTGGCGCTGCACAACATCCCCGAGAAGCTGGCGTTCTTCACCGCTGACACCCGCGCCACCCTGCCGACCTGGCCGCTGGTCGCCGCGGCCACGGTCCCCGAGCCCCTCGGGGCGCTCGCCGCCGTGGCCGGCGCCGCCTCCCCCGGCCTGCTGACCGCCGCCACCGCGGCCGCCGGCGGCATGATGGCCGCCGTGGCCCTCGGCACCCTGCCCGAGGTGGCCCGCCAGGCTCAGGCCATGCGCTCGTTCATGGCCGCCGGCACCGCCGGCACCACGCTGATGGCCGGCCTCGCCCTCGTCCTCGCCGTCTGATCTCCACCTCGGCCAGGTGGCCCGGCCACGGTGAGGCCGGCTCGGCGAGCGCGCTCGGGTCCCATCGGGCAACATCCGGGGGTGGCCCGCGTCCCGCCGTCCGCCTCGGCGCACCCGCCCACCGGCAAGCACGGGTACCCGCTGTA
>Ga0079224_100007555_pt1 | contig 14614 bp, 8 predicted proteins | sample Stecom2015_FD_80414 | JGI IMG/M metagenome (GOLD analysis project Ga0079224, IMG submission 80414) | Agricultural soil microbial communities from Utah to study Nitrogen management - Steer compost 2015 | ecosystem: Environmental > Terrestrial > Soil > Agricultural land | place: USA: Utah...
CGGCGATCACCCAGCACAGCCCGGGTTGCTCGGCCAGGCGCTCCATCGCCAGCACCTCGGCCATGCTGGCGCCACCGAAGCGCCAGGATTGCTCCAGCACGCCGAGATGGTGCTGGCCACGCGAGTCCACGCCGGCGATCACGTCGTAGTTGCGGCGCGAGGCGATGACGCCATAGGCGTCGCGTACCGCACGGTCATAGCGGGTCGCCGCGCGCACTGCGGAGGTGAGCTCGCCCTCGGGCACGTCGGCGCACAGGGTGGACAGGTCGCCCCTGCGCACGGTCAGGACCGAGCCGCCGTACACCTCTGCGCCGCCCGGGTCGGTCACGTTGCGCTGCTCGCCGTGGTAGGCGATCTCGTGCCCCGGCAGGCTGCTGCCGCCCACGCTGTAGGTGATCGAGCGCACCAGGTGGCGCTCGATCACAAGGCCGTCGCCGACCAGGGCGCTGGCGGGCGATTGCAGCCATTGCACCAGTTCGCGCCCGCTGCGCACCACCACCTGGCCATGGCCGCCGCGCGCGAACGGGCACTTGAGCCGCACGTCGCCGGACCGCAGCAGTGCCAGGCCGGCCTCTTCGGCATCCTGGTGGCTGAACACCGAGTAGCCCGGCAGGGTGCATTCCTCGATGCCGCGCACCGCGCGCCAGCCCAGCGGGGCGACCGAGTCACGCTGCCACAGCGGATGGCTCACCAGCTTGGTGGCCACGAACGGGAACGGCACCACCCCGCCCCACAGGTGCGACTCATCCAGGATGCCGGCGGCGGCCGCATCGTCGGTCAGCAATGTGTGCAACGGCAGCCAGTAGCGCGCCGCGCCCGGCTCGCCCTGCTGGTGGCGGATGCCAAGCAGCGCGGCGATGCGTGCTGCCGCGAAGTACAAGGTCGCCTCTTCGTGTCCCGCCCCCTGGCCCTGGCACAGCGTTGCCACCGCCTGCGCCTTGTCGGGGAGGATCCCGGGCATGACTACACGTCCAACGTCCGCCAATTGAACATCCATCGTGCTGCTCCTCGATCAGGGTTCCGGGAGGCGTGCAGCGAAGGTGCACGCCCGGCGGGAACATGGTCAGAACATGGGTCGAAGATTCGCCTGCCCCAGGTGCACGCCGCGTGTGCACGGCGGTGCCCGGCTTCATCCGGCGGTCACGGACAGCCGGTGGACAATCCCGGTCGCGCCAGGCCGGCGCCAGACGAGGATGCACATGGAGCCCGCCACGGAACCCGCCAACGGCACCCCTCCCGGGAAGATGGCCCGCCGTGCCGCGATCCTGCGTTTCCTGTTCCGCTACCGGAATTCCGGCGTGTTCTCGGGGCTGGCGATCGCCCCCTCGGCGGAGGTGGCAACGGTTGGCGAAGGCAGCCCGGCCGAGTTCGTCAACGAGCTGGAGGCCATGGGCCCGACGTTCGTCAAGCTCGGGCAGATGCTTTCCACCCGACCGGACATCGTCCCGCCCGCCTATGCCGAAGCCCTGGAACGGATGCAGGAGGACGTGGCGGCGGTGCCGTTCGAGGTGATCCGCACGCAGGTGGAGTCCGAGCTCGGGGTGCGCATCGGCAAGGCCTTCGCCAGCTTCGACGAGGAGCCGCTGGGGTGTGCCTCGCTGGCCCAGGTGCACGCCGCGGTGCTGCGCGACGGCCGCCCGGTGGCCGTGAAGGTGCAGCGCCCGGACGTGGCCCAGCGGCTGCTCAACGACCTGGAGCTGCTGCGTGGCTTCGCCGGCGCCGCCGACCGGATCACCCGGATCGGCCGCCATGTCCATTTTGCCGAATGGCTGGACGAGTTCGCGCGCACCCTGATGGCCGAACTGGACTACGTGGCAGAGGCCGAAAACCTCGAGCGTTTCCGCACCCACCTGCGCCACTTTCCGCGGTTGTGGGTACCGCAGCCGCACTGGGACTACTGCGCGCGCCGGGTGCTGACCATGGAGCTGGCATCCGGCGTGCGGGTGGACCAGATCCCGCCGCTGCGCCGCACCGAGCAGTCGATGACGCCGCTGGCCGAGGACCTGCTGCGGGCGTACCTGGACCAGGTGTTCGTGCATGGCGAGATCCATGCCGACCCGCATCCGGGCAACCTGCGGGTCACCGATGACGGGCGCCTGGCCATCTTCGACCTGGGCATGGTGGCCAACGTGCCTCCGCGCCAGCGCGATCGCCTGCTCAAGCTGCTGTTTGCCGCGGTGGACGGGCGCGGCGAGAAGGTGGCCGAGGAGAGCATCGCCCTGGGCGTGCGCCTTGAGGACTACGACGAGCCGCGCTACCTGCGCGAGGTCGGGCAGCTCATATCGCGCTACGCCGCGCACCGCGGCTCGGTGTCCGAGGGCCGCACCGTGCTGGAACTGGTGCGCATCGGCACCCGCTGCGGGTTGCGCACCTCGCCGGAGCTGAGCCTGCTGGGCAAGGCCCTGCTGAACCTGGACACCGTATGCCAGTGCCTGTCGCCGGGGCTGGACACCCAGCAGGTGGTGGAGCGCCACCTGCAGCACGTGATGCGCGCACGGCTGCGCAAGTCGCTGTCCTCGCCCAACCTGGCCAGCGAGCTGATGGAAGTGCAGGCGCTGCTGAGCGACGGGCCGCGCAAGCTGTCGGACATCCTGTCGCTGGTGGCCGAGAACCGGTTCCAGATCCGGGTGACCGGGCTGGAGGAATCCAGGCTGATGGAGAACCTGCAGAAGATCGCCAACCGGATCGCGGTGGGGGTCATCGCCGCATCGCTGATCCTGGCCTCGGCGATGATCATGCGCATCCCTGCCCAGTTCACCCTGCTCGGGTATCCGCTGCTGGCGCTGATGTTCTTCCTGCTGGGGGTCGGGCTGGGCTGCGGGATTGTCGTCAGCTCGTTGCTGAGCGACCGCCGCGCACGCCGCCGCGAGGAACACGGGCCGCGCTGATCCGGCGCGGCCGTCAGCCGACCCGGTCGCGGGCCTCGTCCACGCCTTCATGGCGGGCGCAACTGGCGCAGCAGTACATCGCCGTCCTGCCCTCGATGCCGTGGCCCACGATGCGGACCCCGCAGTGCGAGCAGGTCGGCGCCAGGGCATGGATGGCGCACTCGAAGGAGTCGAATTCGGCCTCGGTTGCGCCCATGCGCACCGAGAAGGTCTTGTCGTAGCGGTTGCCGCATACCGAGCAGGTGCCCATTGCTTCCTCCTGTTGGTCGTGCGCGGATGTGCCCCGCGCACGGGAGCGATCAGTAGCAGGCACGCTAACGTGCATGGCGTTTGCGCACGATGAGCGGACCCACCGGCGGACGCTCACGCCAGCGCAACGCATATGCGCCCATCGCGCATTGACACACCGTGCACACCGCACTGATCGGACCTGCACGCACCGCATGGCGTAATCGAACCCGGGCCGTGATCGGCACACGGCGCAGGCGGGGTGGCTTCACCCTGCACGCCTGGTGCCGGCGGCGCAGCGCGCAACCCGGAGGCAACATGGCTACCCGGCATCGACACGTCTTCCTTACCACCGACCTGGCCCAGGCCAGCCGCGCGGTGCACGCCGCCCGTGCCCACGGCACGCCGGACGAGGACATCCACATCGTGGCCCGGTCCGACATCGAGGTCCGGCGCATCCACGATCGCAGGAAAATGGCCGACAGCGATTTCATCCCGGGCGCGATCCGCGGCATCGTGATCGGCGGGATCATCGGCGTGCTGGTGGCGGTGCTGGTGATGGCCACCCATGGCGGCGGCATCCTGGCCCTGGCCCTGGGCGCGTTGATCGGCGCGGCCGTTGGCGGGCTGGGCGCGTCGCTGATGGGCGCCGGGATCCAGGACCCGGTGCGCAGGCGCTTCGGCACCCAGATCGACGCGGGCAACATCCTGGTGGTGATCGACGAGGACGGGGAGGACCTGCGCGGGACCGCGCAGGCCCTGCAGGAGGTGGGCGCGATCGCCCTGCCCTACGACGCGCCCACGGCGATGACCTAGCGGCGACCTGCCCGGCGCGGACCTGCCTGCCAGCGTGCCGGCGCCCGGATCGGTGCGGCCACCGCGGCCGCGCCGGGTAGAATTGGCGATTCCATGCCTGCTGGCTGCCGCTGCGCCCATGTCCGACACTCCGCACCCCTCCTTCCACGGCTTCGAACAGATCCCGCTGCGCGAGTACGCCGAGCGCGCCTACCTGGACTACTCGATGTACGTGGTCCTGGACCGCGCCCTGCCGTTCCTCGGCGACGGGCTCAAGCCGGTACAGCGGCGCATCGTCTATGCGATGAGCGAGCTGGGGCTGAACGCGACGGCCAAGCCCAAGAAGTCCGCACGCACCGTGGGCGACGTCATCGGCAAGTACCACCCGCATGGCGACAGCGCGTGCTACGAGGCACTGGTGCTGATGGCCCAGCCGTTCTCGTACCGCTACCCGCTGATCGAAGGCCAGGGCAACTTCGGTTCCGCCGACGACCCCAAGTCGTTCGCGGCCATGCGCTACACCGAGTCCAAGCTCACCCCCATCGCCGAGGTGCTGTTGGGTGAGCTGGCCCACGGCACGGTGGACTGGAACCCCAACTTCGACGGCACCCTGGAAGAGCCGGGCTGGATGCCGGCGCGGTTGCCGCACCTGCTGCTCAACGGCACGACCGGCATTGCCGTGGGCATGGCCACCGACGTGCCCCCGCACAACCTGGGCGGGGTGGTGAGCGCCTGCGTGCGCCTGATCGACGACCCCGAAGCCAGCGTGGCCGACCTGTGCGAACACGTGCGCGGCCCGGACTACCCCACCGGTGCGGAGATCATCACCCCGCCGGCCGAACTGCTGGCCATGTACGAGAACGGCACCGGCAGCGTGCGTACCCGCGCCACCTGGCTCAAGGAGAACGGCAACTTCGTCGTCACCACGCTGCCCTACCAGGTGTCACCGTCCAAGGTGATCGAACAGATTGCCGCGCAGATGCGCGCCAAGAAGCTGCCGTGGCTGGAGGACATCCGCGACGAGTCCGACCATGCCAACCCGGTGCGGGTGGTGCTGGTGCCGCGCTCCAACCGGGTGGATGCCGAGCAGCTGATGGGCCACCTGTTCGTCACCACCGACCTGGAGAAGAGCCACCGGGTCAACCTCAACGTGATCGGCCTGGACGGCCGCCCGGCGGTGAAGAGCCTGAAGACCCTGCTGCAGGAATGGCTGGACTTCCGCACCCTCACCGTCACCCGCCGGCTGCGCCATCGCCAGGAGAAGGTCGAGCGCCGCCTGCACCTGCTGGAAGGCCTGCTGGTTGCCTTCCTCAACCTGGACGAGGTGATCCGCATCATCCGCACCGAGGACGAGCCCAGGGCGGCGCTGATCGCACGCTTCGCACTGAGCGAGGAACAGGCCGACTACATCCTCGAAACCCGGCTGCGGCAGTTGGCGCGCCTGGAAGAAATGAAGATCCGCGGCGAGCAGGACGAGCTGGCCAAGGAACTGCAGCGCATCGTCACCTTGCTGGGCAGCGCCGCGCGGCTCAAGAAGCTGGTCAAGGACGAGTTGCTGGCCGACGCCAAGAAGTTCGGCGATGCGCGGCGCTCACCGCTGGTGCAGCGCCAGGCGGCGCACGCGATCGACGAAACCGAGCTGGTGCCCAGCGAGCCGATGACGGTGGTGCTGTCGGAGAAGGGCTGGGTGCGCGCAGCCAAGGGCCATGACATCGACGCGGCCGGGCTGTCCTACCGCGATGGCGACCGCCTGCTGGCCGCGGTGCGCAGCCGCAGCACCTGGCAGGTGGCATTCCTGGATGCGCAGGGCCGCAGCTACTCCACCGTGGTCCACAGCCTGCCCTCGGCGCGCGGCAACGGCGAGCCGTTGACCGGGCGCTTCGCGCCGGCCGCGGGCGCCGGTTTCCAGGCCGCTGCCAGTGGCGAGAACCAGGCCCGCTTCGTGCTGGCCTCCTCGCATGGCTACGGCTTCGTCACCCGGTTCGAGAACCTCACCGGCCGCAACAAGGCCGGCAAGGCCATGCTCAACCTCACCCCGAATGCGCGCGTGCTGCAGCCGGCACCGCTGTCCGACCCGCAGGCCGACCGCATCGTGGCGGTCACCAGCGCCGGCCACCTGCTGGCGATTTCCGCCAGCGAACTGCCCGAGCTGGACAAGGGCAAGGGCAACAAGCTGATCGACATCCCGCGGGCCAAGCTCGCCACCGAGCGGGTGGTGGCGGTGGCCGCGGTCGCGCCCGGGCAGGACCTGCTGGTACGCAGCGGCCAGCGCACCATGACCCTGTCGTTCAAGGACCTGGAGGCCTACCTGGGCGCGCGTGCGAGCCGGGGCGGCCTGCTGCCGCGCGGCTGGCAGAAGGTGGACGACCTGCAGGTCGTGTAGGAGCCGGGGTCGCCGGCAAGGCCGGCTCCTGCATCGGAAGGGTTCAGCCGTGCGCGGGGCTGCCGCCGTCGATCTTGGAGAGCTGGTAGTTCTCCAGGCCGATGCGCTTGATCAGGCCCAGTTGCTGCTCCAGCCACCAGGCATGGTCCTCCTCGGTGTCCTTGAGCTGGGCCAGCAGCATGTCGCGGCTGACATAGTCCTGCATCTCCTCGCACAGCTTCATCGCCGCGGCCAGGTTGGTGCGCACCTCGTATTCCACCCGCAGGTCGGCTTCCAGCATCTCGACCACGGTGGTGCCCGGGGTGAACGCGGCAGGGCGCATGTCCGGCTCGCCTTCCAGGAACAGGATCCGGCGCAGGATCGCATCCGCGTGCCCGGTCTCCTCTTCCATCTCGTGGGACATGCGCTCGTACAGCGCCTTCAGGCCCAGGTCCTCGTAGCGGCGCGAATGCAGGAAATACTGGTCGCGCGCAGCCAGTTCGCCGCGCAGCAACTCCCTCAGGCAATCGATGACTAGCGGATGGCCTTTCATGCGGGTGCGCTCCATGGATGGATGACAGGGACCGGCGCAGTGTGCCGCAATCGCCGCGGTGGTGTTTCAATCGGAATCAATCGCAATCGCAACCCGTTCCATGCGCCAGCCGGTGCATGGCTAGAATGCCGCAACCATCACCGGAGCACGCCATGTCGAAGTGGATCCGGCGCGCACTGGTCGCACTGCTGGCCATCACCGTGCTGCTGGCCGCCATCGCTGCCTGGCTGCTGCGCGGCAGCCTGCCGGTGCTCGGCGGGCAACGCACCCTGCCGGCGCTGGCGGCACCGGTATCGATCCAGCGCGACGCCTTGGGAGTGGTGACCATCGAGGCGGCCAGCCAGGCCGACGCGTTGCGCGCGCTCGGCTACGTGCATGCACAGGAGCGCTACTTCGAGATGGACCTTATGCGGCGCAACGCCGCCGGCGAACTGGCCGCGCTGTTCGGCCCCGCGGCGCTGCCGGTGGACCGCGCGCAGCGGATCCACCGGATGCGCGCGCGGTCCGATGCCGGGCTCGATGCGCTGCCGCACGCGCATCGCGCCCACCTCCAGGCCTATGTGGACGGCGTCAATGCCGGCCTGCGCGCGCTGCGGGTGCGGCCGTGGCCCTACCTGCTGCTGCGGCAGGCGCCGCAGCCCTGGCAGGCGAGCGACTCGATGCTGGCCGGCCACGCGATGTACTTCGACCTGCAGGACGCCGGCAACCGCCACGAGCTTGCGATGCTGCGCATCCGCCGCGCCGTTCCCGACCCGCTGTACCGGCTGCTGGCCCACGCCGGCAGCAGCTGGGATGCGCCGCTGGATGGCAGCGTGGTGGGCGATGCCGTGTTGCCCGATGCCACGGCCCTGGACCTGCGCCGAACCGGCGGAACCGGCGCACCGACGCCGCCACCGCCGCCGCCGGAAGCCCCGCCCGGCACCACGCCGGGCAGCAACAACTTCGCCGTCTCCGGCAGCCTGACCGCCGATGGCCGCGCGATCCTGGCCGACGACATGCACCTGGGCCTGCGTGCGCCCAACATCTGGTTCCGCGCACGCCTGCGTTACCCGGACCGGCGCGCGCGCACCGGCCAGGTGGACGTGTCCGGCTTCACCCTGCCCGGGTTGCCGGCCGTGATTGCCGGCAGCAACGGGCACATCGCCTGGGGCTTCACCAATGCCTATGCCGATACCGCCGACTGGGCGCGGCTCCCCACCGGCGCGCCGGTGGCCACGCGGCACGAACGCATCGACGTGCATGGCGCCACGGCGCAGACCCTGGAAGTACGCGAAAGCGCCTGGGGGCCGCTCGTGCATGACAACCCGGATGGCAGCACGCTGGCACTGCGCTGGGTCGCGCACCTGTCCGGCGCACTCAACCTGGGGCTGATGGAGTTCGCCCACGCCGGCGACCTGGACCAGGCCCTGCTGCTGGCCGAACACACCGCGATGCCGGCGCAGAACCTGCTGCTGGCCGACCGCCACGGCCGCATCGCCTGGCGGATCCTCGGCGCCTTGCCCGCACGCGCACCCGGCTGCGACGACCCGGCCGCACGCGCGACCGCAGCCTGCCCGCCGTGGCCGGCGACCAGCGCTGCGCACCCGGCCCGGATCGACCCGGCCGATGGCCGCCTGTGGACCGCCAACGCCCGCGTCATCGGCGGGCCGGACCTGGCGCGGCTGGGCGATGGCGGCTACGACCTGGGCGCACGCGCGGCGCAGATCCGCGACGGCCTGCAGGCCACCGCGCGCGTGGACGAGGCGGCGCTGCTGGCGATCCAGCTCGACGACCGCGCGCTGCTGCTCGAACGCTGGTGGCAGTTGTTGCGCACCACCGTCGAAGGCCACGACGATCCGGCCCTGCAGCGGCTGGAAGCGGCCAGCCGCCGATGGGACGGCCGCGCCGCAACGGACTCGGCCAGTTACCGGATGGCGCGTGCATTCCGCGGCGCGGTGCTGGACCAGGTCCGCGAAGGCCTGCTGGCGCCCGCGCGCCAGGCCCTGGGCGCGGACTTCGTCGAACCGCGCCTGGCGCAGTTCGAAGGTGTGTTGTGGCCGCTGGTGACACGCAGGCCGGCACACCTGCTGCCACACGGGCACGCGGACTGGGACGCCATGCTGGCCGATGCCGCGCGCACGGTGGAACGCGAACTGTCCACGCAGGGTCCGGTGCTGGAACAGCGCACCTGGGGCGAACGCAACACCGCGGCGATCTGCCATCCGCTGGCCCGCGCGGTGCCCGTGGCCCGGCGCTGGCTGTGCATGCCGGCCGACCCGCTGCCCGGCGACGACCACATGCCGCGGGTACAGGGCCCGGCATTCGGCGCCTCGCAGCGCATGGTGGTCGCGCCCGGGCACGAGGCCGACGGCATCGTGCACATGCCGGGCGGACAGAGCGGGCACCCGCTGTCGCCGTTCTGGGGCGCAGGCCACGACGACTGGGTGCAGGGCCGGCCCACGCCGTTCCTGCCCGGCCCGGCGCGACACACGCTGCGCCTGGTCCCGGACCAGGCATCGCCGGCGCGCTGACAACCGGCGCCTGCGCCGGCACCAATGTCAGCGCAGCTGCACCGTCCACTCCACCTCGAGCAGGTGCTGCGGTCCGAACAGGCGCCGCACCTCCACCCAGGACGAGGCCGGATAACGGGCGTCGGGGAAGAACGTCCTGCGCTGCGGGATCGCCCGCACCAGCGCTTCCATGTCGGTGGTGTACACCGTTTCCTTCAGCACCTGGTCGGTGCCGGCATCGAACCGCTGCAGGATCTCGCCCAGGCGGCCATAGCAGGCCGCCACCGCTTCCTCCATGTCGGCACCCTCGCAGGCCACGCCGGACACGTGCAGGATGTCGCCGCTTTGGACCGCGCCGCTGTACCCGATGTCGCGCTCCCAGCTGGCAAGCTCGTGGCGCACGATCGGCGCGGCGGTGTCGTCAGCCGCGTGCAGGCTGCCGGCAAGCGACCCCGCGGCCACGGCGAGGAACAGTGCAGGGATGCGCATGCAGGTCGGCTCCGGGAACGGGAGTGGGAAAGCGGTCGCGCCGCTGCCGGAGCATCGGGCAGCGGCACGGGAATCGGCTCCGGCGGGCACCGGAGCCGTGTTCAGCCGGCCAGCGCCGGCACGCCTTCGATGGAATCGTTGTGCACCCCGGCCACCGCCCGGCCCGACGGGTCGGCCATGTTGGCGAAGCTGGCATCCCAGGCGATCGCCGCCGGCGAGGAGCAGGCGATCGACTTGCCACCCGGCACCGTCTCGGCCGCGGCCGGGGTCGGGAAGAAGCGCTCGAACACGCTGCGGTAGAAGTAGGCTTCCTTGGTCTGCGGCGGGTTCACCGGGAAACGCTTGTCGGCCGCCGCCAGTTCGCGGTCGCTCACCTGCGCTTCGGCGTGCGCCTTGAGTCCGTCGATCCAGCCATAGCCCACGCCATCGCTGAACTGCTCCTTCTGCCGCCACAGGATCTGCTCGGGCAGGTAGCCGTCGAAGGCCTGGCGCAACACGCCCTTCTCCATGCGCTGGGCATCGGTGCGGGTCTTGTCGATCATCTTGTAGCTGGCGTCCATGCGCATGGCCACGTCGAGGAACTCGCGGTCCAGGAACGGGACCCGCGGCTCCACGCCCCAGGCCATCATCGACTTGTTGGCGCGCAGGCAGTCGTAGTTGTTGAGCGCATCGATCTTGCGGATCAGCTCCTCGTGGAACTCCCGGGCGTTGGGCGCCTTGTGGAAGTACAGGTAGCCACCGAACACTTCGTCGCTGCCCTCGCCCGACAGCACCATCTTCACGCCCATCGCCTTGATCCGGCGTGCCAGCAGGAACATCGGGGTGGAGGCGCGGATGGTGGTGACATCGTAGGTTTCGATGTGGCGGATCACCTCGGGTACCGCATCGAGCCCTTCTTCGAAGGTGTATTCAAAGCCGTGATGCACCGTGCCCAGTGCCTCGGCGGCCACCTGCGCGGCGGCCAGGTCGGGCGAACCCTTCAGGCCGATGGCAAACGAATGCAGGCGCGGCCACCAGGCCTCGGCCTGGTCGTTGTCCTCGATGCGCTTGCGCGCATAGCGGGCGGCCACCGCGGCCACCAGCGAGGAATCCAGCCCGCCCGACAGCAGCACGCCATAGGGCACGTCGGTCATCAGCTGGCGGTGCACGGCGGCCTCGAACGCCTCGCGCAGTTCGGTGGGCGACACTTCCACGCCTTCCACCACGTCGTAGTCGCGCCACGGGCGCTCGTAGTAACGGGTCAGTGCGCCGGTGGCGGTGTCGTACCAGTGGCCGGGCGGGAACTGGGCCACGTCGGCGCACTCGTCCACCAGCGCCTTCATCTCCGAGGCCACCCGCAGGCGACCTTCCTTGTCGTGGCCCCAGTACAGCGGGACCACGCCGATCGGATCGCGGGCGATGATCGCCCGGCCGCTGGCCTTGTCCCACAGCGCGAAGGCGAAGATGCCGTTGAGCCGGTTGAGCAGCGCGGCCGGCTCGTCGTCGCGCCCGGCTCCCTCGCGGTACAGCGCGTTGATCACCTCGCAGTCCGACTCGGTCTGGAATGCGTAGGCCTGCTTCAACTCGCCCTTGAGCTGCTTGTGGTTGTAGATCTCGCCGTTCACCGCCAGGGCCAGGCTGCGGTCCTGCGACAGCAGCGGCTGCGAGCCGCCGGCCGGGTCGACGATGGCCAGCCGCTCGTGCACCAGGATCGCGCCGTCGTCCACGTACACGCCGCTCCAGTCCGGGCCACGGTGGCGCTGCCGCTGCGACAGGTCCAGCGCCTGGCGGCGCAGTACCTGCAGGTCATCGCCCGGCTGCAGGCCGAAGATGCCGAAGATCGAACACATGGTGGAACTCCTGGATGGTGGTTTGTCGGTGGGTCGGTCGCGGCGGCCTGTGCCGGGGCACAAAAAAACCCGCATCGGCCGATGCGGGTTTTTCGTCTACCGGGCTTGCCGCTTTATGCCTGGTCGCGCACCCGCATCGGCCGCGCACGGTTGTTCGCGCACAGATTATTGCGGTTGTTGGCGTTGGCACGGAAAAACGGCATGCGGCGAAACTACCGCATCCGGCCGCCGCCATGCAACTGTTGCGGCCGCAATCGCCTCGCGACCGGAGCCGGGCCGGCGCTGGATCGGCAGGCTCATGGCGGCGGCACGGCCGCGACGTCACTGCCGTCGGCGGCCTGGACCTGGTTGCGGCCGTTGCGCTTGGCCCGGTACAGCGCCTGGTCGGCGCTGTGCAGCAGCGCGTCCGGATCGACCCCGGCCACCGGCACCATGGCCGCCACGCCCAGGCTGATGGTGCTGGCCAGGCCGGCCTCGGCGGTGGCCCGTTCCACCCGCCGGCGTACCTGCTCGGCGCGGGCGCAGGCCTGTTCCTGGTCCAGGCCCGGCAGGATCAGCACGAACTCCTCGCCGCCATAGCGCGCGGCCAGTTCATCCACGCCTTCCACCGCGGTGTCGAACACCTGCGCCACCCGCCGCAGTTGCTCGTCACCGGCACGGTGGCCATGGCTGTCGTTGAATTCCTTGAAGAGGTCCACGTCCGACATCACCACCGCCAGTGGCTGGCCCTGCTCGGCACAGCGCTCCCAGCCACGCTCCAGCGCGCGCTCCATGGCGTGGCGGTTGGCGATTCCGGTCAGGCCATCGACCACCGCCAGTTCGGTGAGCCTGCGATTGGCCGCCTCCAGTTCCATGGTGCGCTCGGCAATCTTGCGCTCCAGCTCGCGGTTGCGCGCGCGGATGCGACGCACGCGCAGCCAGACCGCAAGCACCACCACCAGCACCCCGGCAATCCAGAACAGGGCCCGCACCGCGCCGCGTTCGTACCAGAACGGCTCCACCCGCAGCGGATAGCGCAGTGGTTCGGCCTCCTGCCCGCCACGGATCCGGGCCTGCAACTCGAAGGTGTACCTGCCCGGTGGCAGGCGCCGGTACCCCAGGTCGCGGTCGCTGCCCCAGCTGGTCCAGGTGCCGGTGTAACCGAGCATGCGGAAGCGGAACTGGATGTCCTGCGCCATCGTCCCCAGGCCGAAGCGCAGCTGCAGCCCGGACCCCGGCGGCAGGATGCGCTCGCCATCGGGCACCAGGGGCAGGCGCAGGGGCGCCTGGCCGGGGGCAAGCAGCCGGAACAGGTCCAGCCGCGCCCGCAGCGGCGGCGGCGCCGGGTCGTCCAGGCCGGGTTCGAACTGCAACACGCTGTCGCGCGTGACCACGCGCAACCGGCCATCGCCCTGCAACTCCACCGCCGCATATCCCGGTACCCGGCTGTTGCTGATGTGCAGCAGGCGGAAGCCTTCCTCGCCGGGCAGGCGGCGCCAGAGCTGGCGCGAGGTCCAGGCGAACGTGCCGACCGGGGTGTCGGTGCCCTCCAGTTCCGAGGGGCGCTCCAACCCGGGCAGGAGCGGCAGTTCGGCAGCCACGAAGCGCCCGCCCTGCAAGCGCTGCACCTGCGATCCAGATATCGCGTACAGCTCGCCGTCCAGTGGCAACAGGCGGGTGCCTGCATCGGCATCGGCAAGCAGGCCGTCGGCGGCGCCGTAACGGCGGCGTTCGCGCAGTTGCCCGGTGGCCGGATCCAGACGCCAGCGGTGCGCGCCGCCCTGGGCATCACCCAGCCAGAACTCGCCGGCGGCGTGCTGGTACAGCCCGCGCGGTTCCTCCACCTGCGGCTGCCAGCGCGCGGCCACCTGCCAGTGCCCGTCGCGCAGCACCAGCCAGGCCGCTTCGCGCGCGCCCAGGGCCAGTACCCGGTCCGGGTCGAAGCGCGAACGCAGCAGCGCATAAATGCCGTGGTAACGCTTGGGGCCAAGCAGGCGACGCGGCCGGGCCGCGCCCGGATCGAGCACCATCAGGCCGCGTCGCTCGCCGATCAACAGCCCGGCCGCGGTCGACTCCAGCGCGAACACCTCCAGCTCGGTATCGCTCCACGGCGGCGCGACCATGCGTACGGGCCCTGCGTCGGCGGCGGGTTCGGCGCGGGCCACGCCCATGGTCGCCACCCACAGCCGGTCCTCGTGCCAGGCGCTGTCGAATACCCGGTCCACCAGGCCATGGCGGCGGTCGTACACGGTCCACGGCGAGGGCAGGCGCAGGCGGGTCAGGCCGGCTTCGCCCAGGGTCCACAGGCCGCCCTCGCGGTCCAGCGCAAACCCGTCCAGGCCGCCCGGGGCCGGCGCGAAGCGATCGAGCAGGCGCAGCTCCGGCGAGAAACGCATCAAGCTGCCGTCGTAGGCGCCGAAGACCAGGCTGCCGTCGGGCAGGTGGATGCTGGAATACGGCGTGTGCGCGGCAAATGCAGCGTCGGCATCACTTGCCAGGCGACGCACGCCGCCGGCGTCGGCCAGGTGGAAACCCTCGTCGGATGCCACCAGCAAGCCGTTGCCGCGCGGCCATATGCCGGTCATGCGCGATTGCGCGAATGCCTGCGCACCGGGAACCGGGACCGCCACGCCGTCCTCCACCCGGCACAGGCCCACGCCATCGACGCGCCCGTACAGCGCCGGCCCCACCGCGAACAGCCGTTGCCCGAGCCCTTCCGGCAACGCGTGCCGCCAGGCGTGGCCATCGCGGCCCATCCGGAACAGGGTGGAAGCATTGCGGAAATACACCCCGCGTGCGGTTTCGACCAGGCCGTAGAAGTCGCCACCGGGCAGGCCGGCGTCGGCGAACCGCGGCAGCAGGTCCTCGAACAGCAGGCTGCCATCGGCCTGGCGGTGCAGTTCGCCGAAGGTGCGGGTGCCGGCCACGTACAGGCGCCCGTCCGTGGATGCCAGCAACGAGAACACCGCCTCCCTGCGCGGCAGTTCGAACAGGTCCCACAC
>Ga0079224_100007556_pt1 | contig 14612 bp, 11 predicted proteins | sample Stecom2015_FD_80414 | JGI IMG/M metagenome (GOLD analysis project Ga0079224, IMG submission 80414) | Agricultural soil microbial communities from Utah to study Nitrogen management - Steer compost 2015 | ecosystem: Environmental > Terrestrial > Soil > Agricultural land | place: USA: Utah...
GCGTGCGCCTTCTTGCAGGTTGGCGTGTGTGGCCATGTTGTAGGCTTCGTCGAAGGCGTGATAGGCTGGGTGGGTAGCCATCAGCTTGGCGGTGCGCTGGTTGTAGCGTTCGGCGCCGGCTGCACGAGCGATAAAGCCTTCTGCGCGCAGCTGGGCGACCAGGGCCTGGTTGTTCTGCACCCTTTCCGTGGACGGCGGGTGGCTGGCGGAAAGGCCAGCCAGCCAGCCTGGTGCCTGGCCTTCGGAGAGGCGTACAAAGGTGCGTTGCAGGTCTACAGCGCCCTGGGGATCGTAACCGGCCATGGCCATGTAGCGGGTGCCGTAGAGGTCTGATTCCCGCTCGGCGTCACGGCCGTAGCGCTGGGAGATCAGCTGGCTGCCGAGCTGGGCACCACCCACAATGGCACCGGCATAGGGGTTGTCGTTAACGGCGACAACTACAGCGGTTGCCAGCAGCGCGCCTTGCATCAGCATGCCACGTTCCATGGACTGGGCGCCGTGACGGGCCGCAGCGTGGACAATTTCGTGGCCAAGCACAGCAGCAAGCTCGGCTTCGGTGTTCATTTCATACAGCAGGCCGCGGTTGACGGCGATTTTGCCGCCGGGCAGCGCCCAGGCGTTGGGGACGGAGTTGTTGAGGACTACAAATTCCCAGGGCAGTCGGCGCGGGCTGTGGGCAGCAATGCGCTGGCCTACTTCATTCACATAGGCGGTCAATTCGGGGTCTACGTTGTACACACCTCCCTGGCTTTGCTGGGAGGGGCTGTACTGCTGGGCGCCTATATTGATCTCTTCAGCCTGTGATACCAGGGACAGTTCGCTGCGCCCGGTGACCGGATTCTGGCTGCAGGTCAGCATCAGGGCTGCGACCACGCACAGGCTGGTGGAGCGGATCAGCTGTCGGGTGGATGTCATGTCTCTGTCTCCTGTTTGTCCCTTTTTCTGTGACGTTCGACTCAAACCGGTATTCCGTGACCATCAAAACGCGCATCGTCGCGTCATAATAGCAACTGGCGATACTCTGTGCGCTCTGACAGGGCCTGAATCATGTCCGGATTGTAATCCCGGTATCAGGGGCCTTCCAACCAGGGCCGGCAGCAAAACAGGCCGTAGCTGACACGTTTAGTTACAGCCGGGTGCTTCCGTGAAAGAGGCAAACAGGGTACTCTCTGCCGCCGTATTCCGTCCCGTAGTTCCTGGAATGGAGTATCCCATCACAAAAATAAGAACATTTCACAACAACAAGAAGTACTTACCCGTATTTCCAGACCTTCATTGAAGTATAAGGAGAAACCGCGTGATCAGAGTCCTCCTGCTCATGTTATTGCCTTTATTAGCATCTGTGGGCGCTCAGGCGCAAACAGCTTCTGCTGAAAGAGGCGCAACTCTGTTCCAGTCTGAATGTGCGCGCTGCCACGTACAGGCTGATATCGAGATGCGAATCAGCAACAACTGGCTGGGTAAATCAGCTGCCGAGCTGCACCAGAAAATCATGGGCACCATGCCTGCTGAAACCCCAGGCTCACTCAGCCCGGACCAATACCTGGACCTGACAGCCTATGTGCTGCAGCTGGCCAGCGCCAATGGTTCCATTGCTGGTATGAGCATTGCCCAGCTTCAGAATTTCCAGATTGACAAAGGCGCTGCGGCTTCTGGCCCAGACTACATGCCCTGGACAACAATCAATGGTGGTCTGAACTCCAACCGCTATTCTCCTCTGGATCAGATCAACGCCAGCAATGTGAAGGATCTGCAGATCGTATGGCGCTGGAAAGCCGACAATTTCGGTCCGCGTCCTGAAGGTCTGAGCGTAACCAACCCGATCATGATCAATGGCGTTCTGTACGCCACTGCTGGTACCACCCGTAACGTGGTTGCTATCGATGCAGAATCCGGTCAGACCCTGTGGATGTGGCGTCCGCAAGAGGGTGAGCGTTTTGACGGCTCCCCGCGTAAAAACTCCGGCAAAGGCGTTGCCTACTGGACTGACGGCAAACAGGAAGTCATTTTTGTGGTAACCCCTGGTTACTTCCTGGCTGCACTGGATGCCAAAACCGGTATTCCGGTTGCGAGCTTCGGTGACAACGGCATCCTGGACCTTACTGTTGGCCTGCGTCTGAGCCCGGTTCGTGACGACCTCGACGTGACCCTGACCTTCCCGCCGACCATCATTGGTGACGTTATGGTGGTAGGTGCTGCTCACCAGGTTTCCATGCGTCCGCCGCACGCAGACAACATCAAGGGTGACGTGCGCGCATACGACGTACGTACCGGCGAACTGCTGTGGACACACCGCAATATTCCGACCCGTGGCGAAGAGGGTTATGACACCTGGCTGGACGGCTCTGCCGAAACTACTGGTAACGGTGGTGTATGGACAAGCATGTCAGCTGACCCGGAACTGGGTCTGGTATACCTGCCGGTAGAATCCCCGACTGGTGACCGCTTCGGTGGCGACCGTCCGGGCAGCAACCTGTTCACCAGCTCCATCGTGGCTGTGGACTACCGCACCGGTGAGCGCAAGTGGCACTTCCAGCATATCCACCACGACATCTGGGACTATGACACCCCGTCTGCCCCGATCCTGGCGGATCTGCCGAACGGCCGCAAAGTGCTGGTACAGCTGACCAAACAGGCGTTTGCCTTTGTTCTGGACCGCGCTACCGGCGAGCCAGTCTGGCCAATCGAAGAGCGTCCGGTTCCGCAAACTGACGTTCCTGGCGAGTGGACCTCCCCGACCCAGCCGCATCCGACCCAGCCGCCGGCATACGACCGTCAGGGTTTCAGCGAAGCTGATCTGGTGAACTTCACCCCGGAAATCCTGGCCAAGGCCAAGGAAGCGGTAAAACCGTACCGTATGGGCGATTTCTTTGCTCCGCCGTCAGTGGCCAATGGCCCGGATGGCACCATTGGTACCATCAGCCTGCCGGGAACCTTGGGTGGTTCCAACTGGGAAGGCGGTGCCTATGACCCGGAAACCGGCATCCTGTACATCCCGTCCCGTACCGAAGTGGCTGTACTGTCACTGGTACCGGGTGAGCGCTTCTCTACCGTGGACTGGATCCAGGGTCCGGCGCGTAACCCGTCTGTAGACGGTATCCCGATTGTTGCTCCGCCGTGGGGCCGTATCACTGCGATGGACCTGAACAAGGGTGACATCAAGTGGTGGGTTGCCAACGCGGACACTCCGCCGGGCATCAAAAACCATCCGCTGCTGAAAGGCGTGGACCTGCCGCGTACCGGTATCCCGACACGTGCTGGTCTGCTGCTGACCAAGTCCCTGCTGTTTGCAGGTGAAGGTCAGGGTGGTAACCCGGTATTCCGTGCACACGACAAGGCTACCGGCGACATCATCGCCGAAATCGCCCTGCCGGCATCCCAGACCGGTCTGCCGATGACCTACATCCACAATGGCAAACAGTACATTGTGATGGCAGTCAGCGGTAACGGCCCGGCTGAGATCGTGGCTCTGGCCCTGCCGAACTGATAGACCCTGCCTTCAGGCAAAAACAAAAAACGGCGCTTTAAGCGCCGTTTTTTTTGGCTTTTTTCCAGCGCCCGGGACAGGCCCGCAAACAACTGTTCTGCGGTGACTTTTCCGGAAACCACTGAAAAAATCCCGCCGGAATATCCACAATATCTGACCGATTGGTTTAGACATCGCCGCTCTGGCTTGTTAGGCTTGGGAACTTCCATTAATCAGGAAGGGAAAAATCCAGCCTTATGAGCAGGTGTAAGGAAGCCTCAACGCTTCACGAACAACCGGATACTCAACCAGACATTCTCATTCGCCAGCCCGTGCCGGATGACGGCCCCGCTGTTCTGGATCTGATTCGCAGAAGTGCGTTTCTGGATACCAACTCCCTGTACTGTTATCTGCTGCTGTGCACACATTTCAGTACTACCAGTGCAGTTGCCGTACGTGATGGTCAACTGGCTGGCGTGATTACCGCCTACGTTCCACCGCAGCATCCGGACACACTGTTCGTCTGGCAGGTCGCAGTGGATTCTTCCGCTCGTGGCCATGGACTGGCCAGCCGCATGCTCGATCACATTCTCGGGCGACCCGGCACCCTTCAGATCCGCTTTGTTGAAGCCACCGTTGCGGCAGACAACAAAGCCTCCCGCGCGCTGTTCAGTTCACTCGCGCGCCGCTTCCGCGCCTCCGTGCAGGAATCGGTGATGTTTGAACGCGAACAGTTTTCCCCCGCTCTTCAATACACCGAATACAAACTGAGCATCGGGCCTCTTGTCCGTTAAACGTGTTTGGTTAACACAGGAGAAAACCATGACTGATATTTTCACCACCACTGAATCCTCCGTACGCAGTTATGCGCGCGCTTTCCCGGTAGTGTTCACGCGCGCCAAAGGCAGCTGGCTGTACGATGAGAACAACAACAGCTATCTGGATTTTCTGGCAGGTGCAGGCACACTGAACTATGGCCACAACAATCCGGTGTTAAAAAAAGCGCTGATTGAATATATCAACGAGGATGGCATCACCCATGGGCTGGACATGGCAACCGGCGCCAAAAAACAGTTTCTGGAAAATCTGGACAAATACATTCTTAAACCGCGAGGCCTGGATTATGTCGTCCAGTTCACCGGCCCCACCGGTACCAACGCCGTAGAAGCGGCGATGAAAATCGCCCGCAATGTCACCGGACGTCACAACATCGTGGCATTTACCAATGCCTTTCACGGCGTCAGTCTGGGTTCAATGGCAGCCACCGGCAACTCCCATCACCGTAATGCTGCCGGCATCCCGCTGACAGGAGTGACCCACCTGCCCTATGCGGGTTATCTGGGACAGGAGCTGGATACGGTCAAACTGCTGCAGCAGCTGATTGAGGATGGTTCCAGCGGCATAGACAAACCGGCCGCCGTGATTCTGGAAACGATTCAGGGTGAAGGCGGACTGAATACAGCCAGCACTGAATGGCTGCAACGCGTGGAAGCGCTGTGCCGCAAGCACAACATCCTGCTGATTGTGGATGACATTCAGGCCGGCTGTGGCCGCTCGGGCAATTTTTTCAGTTTTGAGGAAGCCGGCATCAAACCCGATATTGTTACCCTGTCCAAATCGCTCAGCGGTTACGGCCTGCCATTTGCGGTCACGTTGATCAAACCCGAATACGACCAGTGGAAACCGGGTGAACACAACGGCACTTTCCGCGGCAACAACCATGCCTTTGTGACGGCTGCCAAAGCCATCGAGCATTTCTGGGCTGACAACAGTTTCCAGAAGGAAGTGCAGGAAAAAATTGCGCATCTCAGTCAACGCCTGCAGGACATCGCCCGCAGTTTTGATCGCCGCCTGATCTATCGCAAGGGACGCGGATTTATGCAGGGACTGTCACTGCGGGATGGAAAAACCGCAGAGGCCATTTGCCGCGAAGCCTTTAAAAACGGTCTGATTATCGAGACCAGCGGGGCAGACAATCAGGTCGTCAAATGCCTGTGCCCGCTGACCATCAGCAAGCAGGAACTGGATCAGGGGCTGGATATCCTGCAGCAGGCGGTCAACCGTACGCTGAAATCACAGCTGAGGGTGGCGTCATGATTGTAAGAACACTGTCAGACTGTGAAACCGGCAAGCGCTGCGTGCGCGCAGAAACCTGGAAAAGTGTGCGCATGCTGCTGGCTGACGACAACATGGGGTTTTCGTTCCATATCACTACCATCTACGCCAACACCACTACACACATGCACTACAAGCATCATCTTGAGGCCGTGTACTGTATCAGTGGGAGCGGTGAAGTGCATGCACTGGACAGCGACAGGATCTGGCAAATCAGGCCAGGCACACTGTACGCACTGAATCAGAATGATCGTCATGTGCTGACCGCACACGGGGAAGATCTGGTGCTGGCCTGTGTATTTAATCCGCCCGTTACCGGACAGGAAGTCCACGGCGAGGACGGAGCCTATCCGCCTCCGCCGCAGCAGGAGTGATCAGAACGCTGTCAGGCCACGCACTGGCAGCAGGAATGACACTGTCAGCAGGTAGATCAGGTTCGCTACCATCAAAAAGATGTGGATCCTGTAGTTGCTGCTGAACAGCAACCAGACCACTGACATCGTCACAATCGCTGTTCCCATCATGCGCGGGAACCAGGTATCCGGAAAATCCGGCAGCAGCGGATCTGAAGCACGCGAGAGCCAGAGAAACACAATCACCATGCCAAAAAACCAGTTTTTCTGTTCAAAATAGTGCTGCTTCAGATCCGTGGTGCGGTAGTGGCGCACTTCCGGCATCAGGGCAAAAGTCAGCAGCACCATCATGATGGGCGCGGCCAGAAACAGCAGCATCGGGGCTACACGTGTGAAGTTGTAGGCCTGATATTCCCAGAAACCCAGGTAGTGATAGGTCATGATTGTCAGCAACCATACCGACCAGCCCGCCAGCAGCAGCGGGCTGTGAACACGGTGACGGTTGCGGATGATGCGTCCCCAGCTCATCAGCAGTTCGGCCATGGCAAAAGCTACAACCACGGACACGAACATCATGATGAACTCAAATTTGGACAAAACTTACTCCTCGTGCAGCGATTCGCTGAGGAACTCCTCCATCGCGCGCTGATTTAATTCTTTGGGGTTTTCACTGTCCACCAGCTCGTCCATCAGACGCACCAGCGATGACTTGAAGGTATCCGGGTGCAGATAGGCAATGACCTGACCCTCACTGGCTTCCAGTGCACGACGCTTGAGGTCCTCACGGTGATCTTCGGTGATCAGAATCACGGGTGTGGGCTGACGCACCGGGCTTTTACGCTCCATCTCACGCAGGTGGTACAGGAACTGGTCACGCGGTTTTTTGTATTCATTCCAGCCGGTGATCACACAGGTCAGCTTGTTGGTCAGCATGCCGAAGCCACGGTCATACTGGCGCACCGCATCCATGGCGTTGGTTTCATTAAAGGTGTTGATGGTGGTGTAGCGTCCGGTTCTGCCCAGTTCCGCAGCGACCTCTTCCACCAGACTGTTGTTGATGTCGTAAATCAGTACAACGGGTTTTGCAGACATAAAAGTGTTTTTCCATGCATGTTTTTATTCGGATCCTGACGATCCGCAGCCGCTTATGACAGCAGCTGGCCACCGTCAACGTCCACAGTCGTACCTGTGGCATAACCGTTTTGCATCAGATAGATCAGTGCACTGGCCACTTCTTCAGGACGGCCGATACGTGGCACCAGCTGGCCTGCTGTCATCGCAGAAATGCGCTCGGCCTTGGCATCACCCATCCAGTCAAACAGGGCTGTATCAATAATGCCCGGAGAGACCACGTTGACACGAACCGGTTTCAGCTCAACCGCCAGGCAGCGCACCAGGTTTTCAACCGCACCTCCCACAACACTCAGTGCAGAGTTGCCGGGACGGAAACGGCGGGCCGGAGCACCGCTGACAAAGGTAATGGAACCGTCTTTGGCTACAAAGGGCGCACCAACGCGGGCAACAGTGGCGTAGCCCCAGAGTTTGCCAAACGCAGCCTTGAACTGTTCGTCGGTCTGTTCAACAAAGGGTTTGAGGGTACGGGTGCCGCCTGTCGCGGCGGATACCAGATGGTCAATGGTGCCAATGGAGGAAAACAGCGCCTGCATGCCTTCGGCATCATGGGTATCCAGTGTTACCAGCTGAACCTTGCCACCGGTGGCAGCACGCGCTTTTTCCATATGCTCCTGTGAACGGCCGGCCGCCCACACATTGGCACCCAGCTCACTGGCCATGATGGCGGTGGCCAGACCAATACCGGAGGTACCTCCGATAACAACAACGTTTTTGCCCGACAAATTCGACAATGCAGACATCTTTTATTCTCTCCCTGGAGTCCTCGAGGAACCTTGCGAGAATGGTATCACAGAAGGCTGGACGGCCGGCATCAGGCAAAAGAATGGCTGAGCAGACGCTCGTCAAATGTGAATCCATTCACAAATTTCCAAATACTGTGACAGCACAGTTGATTAGCACCGCGGAAACCGGATAATACGGACCATTTCCTCAATCCAGCCGGAAGTGTTGTATGAAGTCTACACAGAATGCCCGTACACAAATGACCCGTTTGTTTGTTGCTGCCTCCGCACTGGTTGTGCTCGCTGCCTGCAAAAGCAGCTGGGTACAGATCACGCCTGAAGGCCGCAATGTGCAGGTTGCAACTGCTGCACAGGTCAGCAGCTGCACGCGTGTGGGCACGGCAAATGTGAACGCCCTCGACAGCATTGGCTTCATCCAGCGCGGTGCCAACCGTCTGCAGGATGAGCTGGTATCGCTGGCACGCAATGAAGGCGGCCGACTGGGTGGCAACCGCGTAGTCCCCGAATCCACAATCAATGAAGGTCGTCAGACCTTTGGAGTGTTCCGCTGCTGATCTATCAGCGCTGATCTCTCTCAAAGCTCCTGTATGAAGCGGTAACAGGACGTGCTGGAGCAACGTTATGGAAAACCGGCTTCTGGTGCTTGCAAGCTTCTTTGCAAAAACACCGGCAGTGGTGGTCAGACACCGCTGGCCGGTGTTGTGTCTGCTGCTGGTTATTACAGTTCTGATGGCCTGGGGCGTGGCTACACGCACCCGCATCGAGATGAACCTTGACAGCTTTCTCGACCAGAACGATCCGGCTATTACCGCACTCGACAATTTCCGTACCCAGTTTGGCAGCGACGATTCCCTCTTCCTTGTATACGAAGCCCTTGACGGTGACGTGTTCTCGGCCGCGTCCTTGCGTGCCGCGCAGGCACTGACAGACCGGCTTCTGGACTGGCGCAATCTGGACGCTTCCCGTTATCCCGGCATAGATCTGTCCCAGCTGGATCTTATTCGTCGCATCAGATCCATCAGCACTTTGCGTGTGCAGCGTGTAGAAGGCGACACATTGCGTTCCGAGCGGCTGGTGCCCGAGCTGATTCCTGATGATCCGGCGGAGCTGGCTGCGATCCGCGCACGCGCAATGGCTGAGAAAGATTACCTGCCGATTTTTTACTCCTTTGATGGCCGCTTTGGCGCCCTGCTGCTGCAAACCACCTTTGGTGCTGACCCGGTGGACGATTACGTGCCTCCGTTCAGCAACAGCGATATTTCACTGGATGCTGCATTCAGCAATTTTGATGCTGTGGACAGTAGTGGCGTGTTTGAACTCGATTTTGATGAAAGCGCCAGCATCGATGAAATTGAATTTAATGTGGTTAACCAGGCGGACTATCACAACTTCTTCCGCACTGTCAGAGCAGTTTACGCTGATTACGAAGACACTCTGAACTTCTACCCCACCGGCAATCCCGCACTGATGTCCTGGGTGTATGAAGTCATGCAGGACATGCTGTGGCTGGCGGCCGGCATGATTGCAATTTTTGTGTTCCTGCTGCGCACTCTGTTCCGGTCTTTCAGCGCCGTGATCTGGCCTGTTGTCACAATTTTGATGAGTCTGCTCTGGGCCTGGGGCATGACGGTATGGGCCGGTTTCACCCTGACCACCATGGTGAGCCTGACTGCCATGCTGGTTTTTGCCACCGGCATTGCTGACTGCGTCCATGTACTCAGCGCCTATTTTACCTTCAGACAGAACGGCAACGAGCATATGGCTGCGCTTTCCAGCGCCTACGCAAAAACCGGCCTGGCAGTGATGGTGACCTCTCTGACCACCATGGCTGGTGTGCTGTCATTAACAGTGTCGGACATGATACCCATCAAGGTATTTGGATTTATGTCAGCGCTGGGCGTGATACTGGCCTTTGTATTTACCATCGTCCTGCTGCCGATTCTTCTCAGCTTCTGGCATCCCAAAGCGGATAAAAGCAATTCACAAAGTGCAGCTGTGCTGCAGCGCTGGATGGCACAACCACTGACAGTCAGGCTAGCCACCGCTGCGCTGGTTCTGGCACTGCTGATGTGGGCTGCGGGCATTGGAGTGGGTATCTATCTGGCAGTGATTACACTGGTCACGCTGGCAGTTATCCGCTGGCAACCGCAAATGCTCAATGCCTGCTTCAGGATTGCCACCGCCCGGCCCTGGACCATGCTGACGGTTTTTGGCTCTGTGTTTCTGTTGTCCCTTTATGGCACCACGCAGGTACGCATAGACAGTAATGTGGCAGAACTGGCACGTGATGAAAGCCTTCCAAAGATTGCCTATCGTACGGTGGATCAGCATATGGCCGGTGCCCAGACACTGGTGGTGATGATTGATACCGGAGTCAGTGATGGGCTGATGGATCCTGCCGTTCTCCAGGCAATGGACTCACTGCAGCAGATCATCAGCGAGCGCTACAGCAAGGAAGTCGTGCGCACCTATTCCATGGTCAATCTGGTCAAGGATACCTATCAGGTGATGAACCAGGATGACCCGGCGTATTACCGTCTCCCTGATTCAGCGATCACAACCTCCCAGCTGATGTACCTGTTCAACAGCGCCAACCCGGAAGAGCGTCGCAACCGGGTATCGGATGATTTCAGCCGCACTCATATCACCATTAATGCCTACAACGCAGGATCCTGGCAGTATCAGCAGTTTTTTGATGAACTGACAGAAGTCATCCATGAAGTATTTGCACCGTTAAAATCCCAGTATCCGGATATGAAGGTTGATGTCACTGGCTCTGTAGCCTTGATGTTACGGGCCATGGATGAAATTGCACGTTCCCAGTACACCAGCCTGCTGCTTGCACTGGCTGTGATCAGTGTGATCATGGTGGTGACGCTGGGTTCGGTTCAGGCCGGCCTGATCTCGGTGATTCCCAATCTGATTCCGGCACTGCTGACCTTTGGTGTGATGGGTCTGCTCGGCATTACCCTGGACGCAGACACACTGCTGATTGCACCCGTCATTATTGGTGTAGCCGTGGACGACACCATTCATTTTATGACCAGCTATCGCCTGGAATTGATCCAGTCGAGAAATATGACCAAAGCGTTACAAAATACCTTGCACCACGTGGGTCGCGCCGTTATGTTCACCACGCTGATTCTGGGGCTGGGTTTTGCCATCCTCAGCTTCTCTGAGTATCTGGGTATTGCCAAAATCGGCATCTTCGGCGGCATTGCGATATTTACAGCATTACTGTGTGACCTGCTGCTTTTGCCGGCGCTTCTGACAATTTTCAAACCTCGTTTTGGTATCAATAACACAGTGGACAGATTTGACGAGCTGAAGAACTTTACGGAATCGCCCCATGAGACTGCCTGACATACACATCCTGCCAGTTCTTTGTGTTCTGGCCTTTATACCGGCGTTGCAGGCCCAGCCTGATGGACGTTCCTTACTGGAGCAGGTGGAAGACAATCAGCGCGCAATTTCCGATGCAGCCTTCAACCGTATACAGCTGTCGAGCTGCCGTTTTGGCCTGCAGAACAGTCAGGTGACTTGCGCCGAACGTCCACGCATCAAGGCTCTGGAAACTGTCAGCATCACTACCGGTGACAACAAGCGCGATACCCGCTCAATCTCAATCGTGCTGGAACCTGCCGCTGAGCGTGGCATAGGCATGCTCAACTATAGTTACGATGACCCGGCACGGGACAACGAAACCTGGCTGTACCTGTCAGCACTGGGTCAGGTCAAACGCATAGCCAGTGGCAACTCGGATGTTGATTCCGAGCCTGCTTCTCTGTTTGGTTCGGAGTTCACAACAGAAGACCAGGATACTGGCAAGTTGGATGACTACTCCATACAGCTGCAAGGTGAAGGCACGGAAGCCGGTCGTGAGGTGTGGCTGGTTGAAACCATTCCCAATGAAAAACGGGCCCGCCATTCCCGTTACGCCCGCACACTTCAATACGTGGACAAGGAACGGCTGGTGGTTCTGCGTGCAGATATGTATGGCCGCAGCGGTCGCGAAATCAAACGCATGATGGCTTCACGTGTTGAGCAGATCAACGGCACATGGACAGCACGCTCGATAACCATGATGAACCTGGTCGCAAACAGGTTATCCAATATGGCCATTCTTGAAATCACTACCGGCATCAATATTCCGGAAAACTTTCTGACACCGCGCACCCTGACCGACGTCGCTTTTCGAGAAGCAGAGCTGCAAGCTATTCGCGCTCAGGTGGACTGATGCGTTTGCACTACTGGCTGTTTCCTCTGCTGATGACAACTGGCACGGCTGCTGCCCAGGACCAGGATTCATTCAGCAATACCAGTTTTGATGAGCTGTTTGGCAATTTTGATGCAGAGGAGCTGTTTGCCAGTTCCAATGAATCACCCCGTCACCTGCGTCTGCAGCTCAATCACCAGCTGACCGTTCACGCAAACAGACACCATGTTTACAGTACTTATGGCTCTGACTGGAAACAGGTACACAGTGTTGAAATGAATCGCCTGGAGCTGGATGTTCGCTACCAGAATGCCTTCGCCCCAGGCTGGTTGTTACAGGGCAGTGCACTGGCACGCGGCTGGCTGGACGGCGACTATGAACACAACAATCCTGACCGCGGTGATGGCGCATTGCGCCTGAACGAACTGTTTGTACGCTACAGCGGCGGGCAACACAGTTTTGCTTTTGGCCGCCAGATTGTGGTCTGGGGTGAAACCATAGGCAACTCAGTGCTGGATGTGATCAACCCTTATGAATTTAATGACCTCACAAGCATTGACTATGAGGACGCACGCAGAAACCAGTGGCTGCTGACATGGGATCTGTTTACTGACAAGGGCAACCTGTCCAGCTTTATCAACCTGTATCCGGAGTTTGATCCACTTCCTGTGACAGGTGGCCCCCTGTATCCGGAACCGCAAAAGATAATGGGCGTGCCGATGCGCCTGTCGTCTTACCATCGTGACGGGGCAATTTTCGAGGCCGGCGCACGCTGGAGCCGCTCCTTCAGCGGCAGTGATATCGCTGTAATGGCGGCCCGGTTATATGAAAACCCGCTGCGTTATACCTTACCGGACCTGGTGCCAATGTTTACGCTTGCCGCCATGGACTCCTCACCTGCTGACGGTCCACTGCAAACAGAAGCTGTGACCAATGCCTACAAACTGTTGGGATTCAGCGCCAACCGCGCCATCAGCAAACTGCTGCTGACACTGGACGTGGCGTACAGCATGGATGTGCTGAGCGATGTGATGACTACGACAACACTGCCCAACGTGGGTGTGATTCCGGTTCCCGGGTTCAAAAAACGTAACCGTATCGCGGTCTCTGGTGGATTTGAATATGGCATCAGCCCCACCCAGCAAATGAGCCTGAGTGTGTCAGCCACGCGCGATCACGGTGTTGATCTGAATACCCGCGGCAACGTGCTGTTGCGTTACAGCAAGTCCCTGCGTAATGAGGAATTGGTATTGTCATCGACGCTGCAGTCGCAGCTGGGTGGTGATGCCACTTTGCTGTTCCTGGGAGTGGACTGGCGCCTCAATGATGACTGGGAAGCTGAGTTCCAGCTGGTGACCACACATACCCACGCACACACCCTGGTTTACCATCTGGATGAAGATGTGCGCATGGGCATGACCCTGAAGTGGAATTTTTATTGATCAGAGGATTCCACTGGCTGGATGTAGCCTCTGTCAAAAACTTCCTTATCCAGTTCCCCTTCCCATTTGGCGACCGCCGTTGCTACGGCCAGGTCACCGGTGACATTGAGACAGGTACGCATCATATCCAGAGGGCGGTCAAACGGCAGAACAAAACCTACAACCAGCGCAATCTGCTCCGGCGACAGGCCAATAGTGGCCATCACACCCGCCATCAGGAATACAGAGGCACCTGGCACGGCTGCTGTGCCTACGGAGACCAGCGTTGTTGCCCCGGCCATAACAATGTAGTCACCAAACGTCAGATCCACACCAAACACCTGGGCGGCAAATACCGACACCACGCCCACATAAATCGCCGAACCATCCATATTGATGGTGGCGCCGAGCGGCAACGTGGTTGAGGCCACAACCGGACTGATCCCCATGTTTTTTTCCGCCGTTGCCAGTGTTACTGGCAGCGTGGCAGAACTTGAGGAGGTGGAGAACGCCACCAGCGTGGCGTTTTTTGCATTACGGAAAAATCGCCAGGGACTTAATCCCTGCAGTTTGATCAGGCTGCCGTAGATCAGGAAGAAATGCAGCACAAACGCTGCCGCTGCCGTACCTGCCAGCGGAATGACATCCAGCAGCGCAGCCACCCCTTGAGTACCTGATACCCAGGCGATCAGAGCAAATACACCAAAAGGCGCTGTTTCCATCACCCAGCCGATCAGTTTGAGCATGACTTCCGCCGAGGAATCCATTACGTCCTTGAGCGGTTTGCCTTTTTCACCAACGGACAGAATGCCTATACCCAAAATAATGGCAAAAAAGATCACGGCCAGAAAATCACCGGACGCCAGCGCGGCGAAGGGGTTAGTTGGCACAATACGCATCAGCTGGTCTTTAAAGGAAAGCGGATCCTGCAATGTGCCGGGCGCTGCACCTGAGAGGTCGATACCCAGCCCGGGTTTGATAATGGCTGCCAGAGCCAGACCAAAGGAAATGGCAATCAGCGTGGTTGCCATGTAGGTAAAGAAGGTTCGCAAACCCAGCGACCCCAAGCGTTTGGGGTCATCCAGCGCTACGATGCCCGATACGATGGTGACAAATACCAGGGGCACCACCACCATCTGGATTCCGCGAATAAATAGGTCTCCC
>Ga0079224_100007557_pt1 | contig 14612 bp, 13 predicted proteins | sample Stecom2015_FD_80414 | JGI IMG/M metagenome (GOLD analysis project Ga0079224, IMG submission 80414) | Agricultural soil microbial communities from Utah to study Nitrogen management - Steer compost 2015 | ecosystem: Environmental > Terrestrial > Soil > Agricultural land | place: USA: Utah...
CCGTTCCCATACCGAACACGGAAGTTAAGCTCTTCAGCGCCGATGGTAGTTGGGGCATTGCCCCTGTGAGAGTAGGACGTCGCTAAGCACCTAAAAGATCAGCCGTTATGGTTGGTCTTTTTTGTGTTTTAATAAAAAAATCCTGGGACGGTTAAGATTTAATATGAAATTATATCAAATACTAGCTCTGATACTATTCTAAAAAAACAGTTCCGGAGATTCATAAATTTTGGTGTAAGTCGTATAATGATAAAACACAAAATTTTTCTTTTTTAAAAAAGGGGATTTGGTTTGTCTATCGAATTACATAATATTGGATTTAGAACAGGGGGATGTAATTTGACACAGTTTATTGCATCATTCCAAACGCAAGAGTTTATAACAATGTCGATTCGAATATTTATGGCAGCATTATTATGTGGGTTAGTTGGGTTAGAGAGAGAGGTAAATAAGCACCCTGCAGGATTTCGTACACATTTATTGGTCGGAGTTGGTTCTTGTTTAATGATGCTAATGTCCATTTACGGGTTTCAGCCGTATTTGGAAATGAGCACAAATGTCCGTTTTGATCCTGCTAGGATTCCATCTTATGTGATTAGTGGAATTGGATTTTTAGGTGCGGGGACGATTCTTGTAAGGGATGCGACTGTTCGAGGGTTAACAACAGCAGCCTCTATCTGGGTTGTAGCTGGTCTAGGTTTAATTATTGGGTTAGGTATGTATGCCCCAGCTATCTTAACAACAATAGTCGTTTTACTTAGTTTAATTTTTCTTAATCGGTTTGAAGAAATCTTTTTTAAATCGACAAAAAGAAAAACCGTTCATATTATTATTAATGAGGATATTTCTTCTTTTTCATCCATCTTGGAATTGTTTAAAGACAATGGCTTTCAAGTGAGGGACTTCAATATTAAGTATTCTAAGGACAAAGCAGATCAGAATTGCCAATATACGATTGATGTTGAAGTAGCCAGTAAAGATGAGCGTCTAAGACTATATGAAGAAATGTCTAAACACAAAATGGTACAAAAAATTTTCTGATTTTGCGTTTAGAGATGTACCATATTTGGAGAGTATAGGATAGTAAATGCCTTAAAAAATGATTGCCTACTTTCACTATTGGGAAACGAAACAGTTGAAAAATTAGTGCGGTCATTTTATATTATAACTATAGTCAAATATAGTCAAAGTCAGAGTGAGGTGTGGTCATAATTGAGGAATATATCTGATATCATTGAACAATATTTGAAAAGTGTTCTTGATACAAGTGATCGAGCGATTGTTGAAATTAAAAGAAGTGAGATTGCTGATAAATTTGAATGTGTCCCATCTCAAATTAATTATGTTATAAATACAAGGTTTACCTTAGAAAGAGGCTATTTAGTCGAAAGTAAACGAGGTGGTGGTGGATACATTCGGATCATGAAGGTGAAGATGAATGACGCTTCACAGCTCGTTAATCAACTTGTAAGGCTTATTGATAAGCGAATCTCCCAAGCAAGCGCTGAAGATGTTATTCTGCGGTTGATAGAGGAGAAAGTGATATCAAAAAGAGAAGCAAAAATCATGTTAAGCGTTATCGATCGATCTGTATTGTTTATTGATCTTCCTCATCGGGATGAGTTGAGAGCAAGAATGTTAAAAGCAATGCTTACATCTCTCATGTATCGATAATTTTTAAAAAGAAAGCTTCTAGACAATGCATTAAATATTTTAAAATAAACTTTTCGGACCATGAACAGGAAAAGAACGACGCCATGACCTATGGCAACTTTTTCGACTCACTTCGTTTGGTATATAAATCAGGCGATAATACGTCAATTCGTATTTGATTAAGTAGGAAGGTGTTAACCATGATATGCCAAGAATGCAATCAGCGCCCAGCAACATTACATTTTACAAAAATTATTAATGGCGAAAAAACCGAGGTTCATGTTTGTGAACATTGTGCTCATGAAAAAAGTGAAATGTTTATGTTTCCAGGCACATCTGGCTTTTCTATAGATAACTTATTAGCAGGACTTCTTCAATTTGAGCCTCTTGCAGGTTCAAAGCAAAATGCATTTCAACAAAATGAAATTTTACAATGCGAGAAATGTAAAATGACTTTCCAACAGTTTGCAAAGGTTGGTCGATTCGGCTGTTCGAATTGTTACCCAACTTTTGAAAAACATCTTACCCCGATTCTTAAAAGACTGCATAGTGGCAACACACATCATACAGGGAAAATTCCGAAACGAATCGGAGGTACCTTCCATATTCGAAAAGAGATTGAACAACTGAAGCAAAAGCTTCAGGAATATATTTCTTTAGAAGAATTTGAAAAGGCTGCAGATGTTCGTGACCACGTAAGAGCTCTAGAGAAAAAGTTAAGTGGTCACAGAGAGGGGGAGGTGTAAACGATGTCTCTTGAACATTTTATTAATCAAGCCTTATGTGCATGGATGAGTCAAGAAGGGCCGGATTCAGATATTGTCTTAAGTTCAAGGATCAGGCTCGCTCGTAACTTAAAAAACATTCCCTTTTCTACGGTTTACTCAAATGAAGAAGCACAGCAAGTTGTGGATGTGTTCCAAAACGGTTTTTCACAGAAAAGCTTTCCTAAAATAGGAAAATTAGAGTTATTAAAAATGATGGAGTTACAGCCAGTTCAAAAAAGAGTACTCGTTGAAAAGCATTTAATTAGTCCACATTTAGCAGAGGATTCCACGTATGGAGCATGTCTTTTATCAGAAAATGAAGAAGTTAGCATAATGATTAATGAAGAGGATCATATTCGAATACAATGTTTATTCCCAGGACTACAATTATCGCAGAGTTTACAAGTTGCAAATGATTTAGATGACTGGATAGAAGAGCATGTTGACTATGCGTTTGATGAATCGAGAGGATATTTAACAAGTTGCCCAACTAATGTTGGAACTGGACTACGTGCCTCAGTGATGATGCATTTGCCAGCACTTATTCTTACTCACCAAATGAGCCGCATCATTCCAGCTATTAATCAACTTGGTTTAGTCGTCAGAGGAATTTACGGTGAAGGCAGTGAGGCGTTAGGAAATATTTTTCAAATATCTAATCAAATTACGCTTGGAAAGACAGAAGAAGATATTGTAGAAGATTTAAAGAGTGTGGTAGCGCAACTTATAGCACAAGAGCGCTCTGCACGTGAAGCGCTTATGAAAACCTCTAACATACAGTTGGAGGATCGGGTATTCCGTTCTTATGGGGTATTAGCTAATAGTAGGATCATTGAATCGAAGGAAGCGGCAAAATGTTTGTCCGACGTTCGATTGGGAATTGATCTGGGCTATATAAAAGATATATCCAGAAGTATCCTTAATGAACTCATGGTATTAACTCAACCTGGATTCTTGCAGGTATATGCTGGTGGGGCGTTAAGGCCAAATGAAAGGGACGTTAGAAGGGCGTCTATTATACGAGAAAGATTAAAGCTTGAAAATAATAAGACTTCTGACATGGAGGGTGATGGATTATGATGTTTGGCAGATTTACTGAGCGTGCTCAAAAGGTATTAGCGTTAGCTCAAGAGGAAGCTGTACGATTAGGACATAACAATATTGGAACTGAACATGTATTATTAGGTCTTATACGAGAAGGCGAGGGAATCGCTGCAAAGGCCCTACTCGCCCTAGGATTAGGTCCAGAAAAGATTCAAAAAGAAGTAGAAGCGCTTATTGGCAGAGGTCAAGAAGGGTCACAGACAATTCATTACACACCAAGAGCGAAAAAGGTAATTGAATTATCAATGGATGAGGCTCGAAAGCTTGGTCATTCATATGTAGGAACTGAGCATATTCTCCTTGGATTAATCCGTGAAGGTGAAGGTGTGGCAGCTAGAGTCTTAAATAATTTAGGTGTCAGCCTTAATAAAGCACGTCAACAAGTCCTACAGCTATTAGGTAGTAATGAATCATCATCAGGACATCATGGTGGGGGATCAGCAAACGCAAATACTCCAACATTAGATAGTTTAGCACGTGATTTAACTGCGATCGCGAGAGAAGGAAGCCTTGACCCAGTGATTGGGCGTAGTAAAGAGATTCAACGTGTAATTGAAGTACTTAGCCGTCGTACGAAAAATAATCCAGTATTAATTGGGGAACCTGGTGTAGGTAAAACAGCCATTGCAGAAGGTTTAGCTCAGCAAATTATAAACAATGAAGTTCCAGAAACACTACGTGATAAGCGTGTAATGACACTTGATATGGGAACAGTTGTTGCAGGTACAAAATATCGTGGAGAATTTGAAGACCGCTTAAAAAAGGTAATGGATGAAATTCGCCAAGCAGGAAATATCATTCTATTTATCGACGAACTTCATACGCTAATTGGTGCTGGTGGTGCAGAAGGTGCAATTGATGCGTCAAATATTTTAAAACCATCACTTGCTCGTGGAGAGTTACAATGTATTGGTGCGACGACATTAGATGAATATAGAAAGTATATTGAAAAGGATGCTGCCTTAGAGCGCCGTTTCCAACCAATCCAGGTGGATGAACCATCTGTTGAGGAATCTATTCAAATATTAAAAGGATTGCGTGATCGTTATGAAGCTCACCATAGAGTTTCAATTTCTGATGAGTCAATTGTTCAAGCTGTTAAACTTTCAGACCGTTATATATCAGATCGCTTTTTACCAGATAAAGCAATTGATTTAATTGATGAAGCTGGATCAAAAGTTCGTCTTCGTTCTTATACAGCCCCACCGAACTTAAAGGAGCTTGAGCAAAAACTTGAAGAGGTTCGCAAAGAGAAGGATGCAGCGGTACAAAGTCAAGAGTTTGAAAAGGCGGCTTCATTACGAGATTCTGAACAACGTCTTCGTGAACAATTAGAAGAAACGAAGAAAAACTGGAAGGAAAAACAAGGGCAGGAGAATTCCGAAGTGACAGTAGATGATATCGCAATGGTCGTATCAAGCTGGACAGGAATACCTGTTTCAAAGTTAGCACAAACTGAAGCTAATAAATTATTAAATATGGAACAAATTCTTCATTCACGTGTAATTGGTCAGGAGGAAGCTGTAAAAGCAGTTTCAAAGGCTGTAAGACGTTCACGAGCAGGATTAAAAGATCCAAAGCGACCAACAGGTTCCTTTATATTCCTTGGACCGACAGGGGTCGGAAAGACAGAATTAGCCCGTGCTCTAGCTGAGTCGATTTTCGGTGATGAAGATGCAATGATACGTGTAGATATGTCGGAATACATGGAGAAGCACTCGACATCTAGATTAGTAGGTTCACCACCAGGGTATGTAGGATATGAAGAAGGTGGTCAATTAACAGAAAAGGTACGTCGTAAACCATATTCTGTTATCTTACTCGATGAAATTGAGAAGGCACACCCAGATGTGTTTAATATTTTACTTCAAGTCCTTGAAGATGGACGTTTGACTGATTCTAAGGGTCGAACAGTAGATTTTAGAAATACCATATTAATTATGACTTCAAATGTTGGGGCTAGCACATTAAAACGAAATAAATATTTGGGCTTCGCACTTGAAGATGAGAAACAAGATTACAAAAATATGAAGAGTAAGGTTATGGATGAATTGAAGAAGGCATTCCGTCCTGAATTCCTTAACCGTATTGATGAAATTATTGTCTTCCACTCACTCGAGAAGAAGCATTTGAAGGAAATAGTTACCCTAATGTCAGACCAGTTAAGTAAGCGTCTTGCAGAGCAAGACTTCGATCTTGAGTTAACGGAGGCGGCAAAAGATCGGATTGCAGAAGAAGGGTATGACCCAGATTATGGGGCTCGTCCATTACGCCGTGCCATCCAAAAACAAATTGAAGACCGTTTGTCTGAGGAGCTATTACGAGGTAATATAGAAAAAGGAAAGAAAATCGTGATGGACTATGCAAATGGAGAATTTGTAGTTCGTACGGAAGAAGTAAAAGAAACAGTGAAATAACAAAAATGTAAATGCAATTATAAAAAGAGGTATACATTAAATAGTTGATTCATGTATGCCTCTTTTTTGCTAAAAGAAAGGATCTAAAGTAATGGCAAAAACGAAGACAAAATTTACCTGTCAATCCTGTGGCTATGAATCAGCAAAATGGATGGGAAAATGTCCTGGATGCAGTTCCTGGAATTCGTTAGTAGAGGAAACCTTGCATAAACCAACCAGAAAAGGCGCATTCGCCCATTCAAGTCCTACAGTTCAGAGCAAACCTTCACCAATCACTTCAATTGAAACAGTAAATGAACCTAGAATGTTTACAACAAACAAGGAATTTAATCGCGTACTTGGCGGTGGCATTGTACACGGATCTCTTGTCCTTATCGGTGGTGACCCAGGTATAGGGAAATCGACCTTGCTGCTGCAAGTATCCTCCCAATTAGCCAAACAAAACAAAGTATTATATATTTCCGGAGAGGAATCAGTCAAGCAAACAAAGCTACGAGCAGATCGTCTTGGGGTGTCATCTGATCAATTGTATGTGTTAGCAGAGACAGACTTAGAATTTATTTCCCAGACAATTACCGAGCTAAAGCCATCATTTGTTGTCATTGATTCTATTCAGACAATTTATCACTCTGAAATTACGTCCGCTCCTGGTAGTGTTTCACAGGTCCGAGAATGTACAGCAGAATTAATGAGAATTGCCAAGACAAACGGGATTGCAATTTTTATTGTTGGCCATGTTACAAAAGAAGGTAACATTGCAGGTCCTCGTCTCTTAGAACATATGGTCGACACTGTTTTATATTTTGAAGGGGAACGCCACCATACGTACCGTATTTTACGTGCTGTAAAGAACCGGTTTGGGTCTACTAATGAAATGGGAATTTTTGAAATGAAAGAGAAAGGTTTAGAAGAGGTTGCGAATCCTTCTGAAATTTTCCTCGAGGAACGTTCTGCAGGTGCTGCTGGTTCCACTGTTGTAGCTTCAATGGAGGGAACACGTCCGGTCCTTGTTGAGATACAAGCATTAATATCTCCAACTAGCTTTGGAAATCCACGTCGAATGGCTACAGGAATTGATCATAATCGTGTTTCACTATTAATGGCAGTATTAGAGAAAAGGGCGGGATTTCTCTTGCAGAATCAAGATGCCTATTTAAAGGTTGCTGGTGGTGTGAAATTGGATGAACCAGCGATTGACTTGGCAGTTGCATTAAGTATCGCCTCAAGCTTTAGGGACCAACCGACAAATCCAGCAGATATTATCATTGGCGAGGTTGGTTTAACGGGGGAGATAAGACGAGTTTCGCGGATTGAGCAGCGGGTCCAGGAAGCAGCTAAACTTGGATTTAAGCGAGTTATTCTTCCTGAGCGAAATCTTGGAGGGTGGACAATCCCAAAGGGTATTGAAGTCATTGGTGTCAGTGATATTAGGCAAGCCATTCAACATACATTAGGAAAATAATCTTAAATAATGAAACATTTCTTATCCTTTATACGTATAGTAATTGTGGAAAACGATGGCCAGTCCGATTATTTTTAAAAATATTTCACCACAACAGTAATATTTTTTCAGTGTTTTAAAAATAATATATAAGTATCGTTTTACACATCTATGTCATTATGTTTACATTTTTAAAAAGCTATTTATTGTAGGTTTCAATTATTATAAAGTGTTTATAATGAATAGGAGGAGGTGAAGGAATGTTAAAACGTATTGTGCAGCTATTTTTTCTAATTGTCGGAGGTATGCTTGGGATTGTTTATCTACCAGACTTACTTGAGCTGCTAAATATTGAAAATATTCCATATCTAAATAACTCATATACGCTTGCGATTTTAGGTGCTATCATATTATTTATTGTTACTTTTTGGTTAGTAGATTATATCGTAGGTTTAATAAAATGGCTGGAAGAGTCATTGGTCAAAGCTCCTGTTACAGATGTATTGTTTGGAAGCATAGGGTTAATTACTGGTTTAATTGTTGCGTTTTTAATAGTGATTCCATTAGACCGTATTTCATTTTCAGTTGTTAATACAGTGCTTCCTATTTTTATAACTTTGCTTTTAGGTTATTTAGGGTTTCAGGTTGGATTCAAAAAGCGGGATGAGCTGATCAACTTATTCTCTATTAACCGAGCAGGCAAGAAAAAGGGCATTGAGGAAGAGGAAGTAACCTCACAAGCCAAAAAATTAAAGATTTTAGATACGAGTGTTATTATTGATGGACGTATTGCAGATATATGCCAAACAGGATTTCTTGAAGGGACGATTGTGATTCCACGGTTTGTTTTAGAGGAACTTCAACATATTGCAGACTCTTCAGATGTGCTAAAGCGAAACCGAGGTAGACGAGGTCTTGATATATTAAATCGAATCCAAAAGGAATTATCTATCAAGGTTGAAATTTACGAAGGAGACTTTGATGATATTCAAGAGGTTGATAGTAAGTTGGTGAAGCTTGCAAAATTAACGATGGGTGTAGTCGTGACGAATGATTTTAACCTCAATAAAGTATGTGAGTTACAGAATGTAGCGGTATTAAATATTAATGACCTTGCAAATGCTGTAAAGCCAGTTGTACTACCAGGGGAAGAGTTAAGTGTGCAAGTCATTAAGGATGGAAAAGAGCATAATCAAGGTGTCGCTTATTTGGATGATGGCACGATGATTGTGGTCGAAGAAGGACGCGACTATATAGGTAAACGTATTGATGTTCTTGTAACGAGTGTGTTGCAAACATCAGCGGGACGAATGATTTTTGCAAAACCTAAGTTGCTTGAGAAAGCTTTATAGAGATAGGAGCGCAACGACGTTGAAGTATCAGGTTGTAATTCCTGCGGCAGGACAAGGAAAAAGAATGAACGCAGGAAGGAATAAACAGTTCATTGAATTGAAATCAATACCAGTTATTATTCATACATTACGGGTTTTTGAAAACGACCCATTGTGTTCGGGTGTCATCCTTGTGATTAACAAAGACGAACAACAAATCTTTGAAAAGTTGATCCAAACTTATAATATCAAAAAGATTATTTCTTTTGTGCAAGGTGGCAGTGAGCGGCAGCATAGTGTCTATAATGGCTTACAAGAAGTCAAGAATACGGATATTGTGTTAGTTCATGATGGTGCCAGACCTTTTTTGAAACAAGAGAATGTTCACGAGTTAATCAAAGTGGCAACGGATAAAGGAGCAGCTGTATTAGCCGTTCCAGTAAAGGATACAATTAAACGAGCCTCCAGTGATCTATATGTGGAAGAAACAGTTGAACGTTCTAGCTTGTGGGCTATCCAAACCCCACAAGCTTTTCATGTTTCTATCTTGCAGGAGGCGCACGAATTGGCTAGAAAAGATAATTTCCTCGGTACTGATGAAGCAAGTCTCGTTGAAAGAATCCCGAAACAAGTTTATATTGTTAAAGGTAGTTACTTAAATATCAAACTGACAACTCCAGACGATTTAGTTTTTGCTGAAGCTATTCTACATAACTGGACAAGCTAAATTGAAACGTGTAAGTTGCCTGGAATCAGACAACAAAATATGATTTAAATGCAAGAACTTTTCTTAAGGATTGTTGTTTTTGATAAAGAGTGCAAGTCAACCGTATAAAAACAACAAAGTTTATGAAAAAGCCATATTTATAAAGGGGGATAACCTGTGTTTCGTATTGGACAGGGCTTTGACGTTCACCAATTGGTGGAGGGTCGCCCGTTAATTATAGGTGGAATTACCATACCATATGAAAAAGGACTAGAAGGACATTCAGATGCGGACGTTTTGCTCCACACTGTATCTGATGCATGTTTAGGTGCAATCGGTGAAGGAGACATTGGTAAGCATTTTCCAGATACAGATCCTAATTTTAAGGATGCTGATTCTGCAAAACTTCAGCAACATGTTTGGGGCTTGGTAAAGGAAAAGGGTTATAAACTTGGTAATATTGACTGTACGATTATCGCTCAAAAACCGAAAATGGCTCCTTATATTGAGCAAATCAAATCACGGATCGCTGAATTGTTAGAAGCAGAACCTTCACAGGTCAATGTGAAAGCCACAACAACTGAGAAATTAGGCTTTACTGGTCGAGGAGAGGGAATTGCAGCACAAGCAACGGTATTATTAATAAAAGCGAATCAATAAAAAGGAAGATAGGAATCAAAATGGTGTAAAATATACCAATGAAACTTATCATCGTAACGGAGGGTATATATATGTCGAATAGCGTACGTGTGCGTTATGCACCAAGTCCAACAGGACATTTACATATTGGTAACGCAAGAACTGCATTATTTAACTATTTATTTGCAAGAAATCAAAACGGAAAATTTATCATTCGAATTGAGGATACAGATAAAAAGCGAAATATTGAAGGCGGCGAAGAAAGCCAACTTAAGTATTTAAAATGGCTTGGAATTGATTGGGACGAAAGTACGGATGTAGGTGGAGAGTATGGACCTTACCGCCAATCAGAGCGTAATGCGATTTATGAGAAACATTACTCTGAATTGCTTGAAAAGGGACTTGCTTATAAATGCTATTGTACGGAAGAAGAAATTGAAAAAGAGCGCGAAGAACAGATAGAACGCGGCGAGACACCGCAATATTCGGGAAAATGCCGCCACTTAACGAGTAATCAGCAAGAGGATCTCGAAAAAGAGGGAAGACAACCTAGCATTCGTTTTAAGGTGCCAGAAGGAAAAGTCTATACATTCAACGATATGGTTAAAGGTGAAATCTCTTTTGAATCAGAAGGAATGGGCGATTTCGTTATTGTGAAAAAGGATGGAACTCCAACCTATAACTTCGCAGTAGCCATTGATGATCATTTGATGGAGATCTCTCATGTACTACGTGGGGAAGATCATATATCAAATACGCCAAAACAAATGATGATCTATGAAGCATTTAACTGGGACATTCCGACATTTGGACATATGACCTTGATTGTCAATGAAAACCGTAAAAAGCTCAGTAAGCGTGACGAATCTATTATTCAATTTATTGAACAATATGAGGAGCTAGGTTATCTGCCTGAAGCTTTATTTAATTTCATTGCGTTATTAGGGTGGTCACCTGGTGGAGAAGAAGAAATCCATACGAAAGATGAATTCATTGAAATATTTGATACGAAACGGCTATCAAAATCACCAGCTGTATTTGACACACAAAAGCTAACTTGGATGAACAATCAATATATGAAACATATCGAGCTTGATCGTCTGGTTGAATTAGCACTGCCACACTTAATCAAGGCAGGGAAATTAAGTGAGCCATTAAGTGATGTCCAAATGCAGTGGGCTCGCGACCTAATTGCACTTCATCAGGAAAAGATGAGTTATGGGGCAGAGATTGTTGAACTGACAGACTTATTCTTTAAGGATGAATTAGAAATTGAAGAAGATGCCAAAGAAGTTCTTGCTGGTGAACAGGTGCCACTAGTATTAACAGCATTTTTACAAGAGCTTGAAGGTCTTGAAACATTTGAAGCAGCTGACATTAAAGCGGCCATTAAAGCAGTTCAGAAAGGCACTGGTCAAAAGGGAAAAAATCTATTCATGCCTATTCGTGTAGCTTCAACTGGTCAAGTTCATGGTCCTGATTTACCACAGGCAATTCACCTTTTAGGAAAAGAAAAAATTATTTCTCGTCTTAAGAGTTTAATTGGTTAACATCTTGATGAAAATGTAATATAGTATATTTAATAAATAGTTAATATGTTAAAGTGTTGAGAAGGAGAGTAAATAAGTAATTGACCTTCAAGTATTTGCTTCACGAGTAAATACGAACAGAGAGAACCATCACCGGCTGAAAGTGGTTTAAGGAAAATGCTTATTGAAATGCACCTTTGAGTCTTTTATCGAACCATTTTATATGTTTAAAACGGAAAACGAAAAGGGAGTGTGTCGGCCAAACGTCACATGTTGTTTCGCTTTGGTTGAGTTTCTTCTATCGATGTTTCATTTTTCAGTGAACCTTTTTAAACATCTTGTAGTAGATAAAGGCGGCGTCTCACCGTTACGAGATTAAGTTGAGGTAATGACATTTTCATTGCCTAAACAGAGTGGAACCGCGCAATTAAAGCGTCTCTGTGTTAATGACACAGGGACGCTTTTTTATTTTGAGTAAATGATGTATGGCTCCGTGCAGCTGGTGTCAAATAAGAGGGAGTGCCTAGGGCTTTATATTCAAGGAGGGTTGAACGTGTTTAAACGAATGAAAGAGGACATCGAAGTTGTTTTCGAACAGGACCCTGCAGCTCGAAATCATCTTGAGGTAATGATCACCTCTTCAGGATTGCATGCGATTTGGGCCCATCATATTGCACATTTTCTTTACAAACGAAAACTATTCTTCTTAGCAAGAGTGGTCTCCCAAATAAGTCGCTTTTTTACGGGAATAGAAATTCATCCAGGCGCTCAGATAGGTCGTCGCTTTTTTATCGACCATGGAATGGGTGTAGTAATTGGTGAAACGTGTGAAATTGGAAATAATGTAACCGTGTTTCAAGGGGTTACACTCGGTGGAACAGGAAAAGAAAAAGGAAAGCGACACCCGACGATTAAAGACAATGCCTTAATTGCAACAGGAGCAAAAGTGTTAGGATCCATTACAATTGGAGAGAATTCAAAGGTGGGAGCGGGTTCGGTTGTTCTACAGGATGTTCCTCCCAATTCAACTGTTGTTGGGATCCCAGGTAGAGTCGTCATCCAAGATGGTGTTAAAGTTCGAAATAGCAAGGATTTAAATCATCAGGATTTACCAGATCCGATTTTAGATAAAATTAGAGAGTTAGAAAATGAAATCAAAAGATTGAAAGAGGAAATTCAACAAAAGGAAGGAGTAAAAAATAATGTCGATTCACATATATAATACGTTAACAAGAAAAAAGGAAGAGTTCATACCTCTAGAAGAAAATAAAGTAAAAATGTATGTATGCGGTCCGACTGTCTATAACTATATCCATATTGGAAATGCTCGACCTGCTATCGTATTTGATACAGTACGCCGTTACTTTGAGTTTAGAGGATATGATGTGAACTTTGTATCAAACTTCACGGATGTGGATGATAAATTAATTAAAGCAGCAAATGAGTTAGGTGTAGACGTTCCAACAGTAGCGGAGCGATTTATCAAGGCATACCATGAAGATGTTTCTGCATTAGGATGTAAAAAGGCGGATGTGCACCCAAGAGTGACAGAAAATATGGATGATATAATCGATTTTATCCAAGCTCTTATTGAAAAAGGATATGCCTATGAATCTAAAGGTGATGTTTACTATCGTACTAGAGCATTTAAAGATTACGGAAAGCTTTCTCACCAGTCAATTGATGAACTGCGTCTAGGTGCGAGGATTGAAGTGGGAGAAAAAAAGCAAGATGCTCTTGACTTTGTCTTATGGAAGAGTGCAAAACCTGGTGAGATTTTTTGGGAGAGCCCATGGGGAAATGGTCGTCCTGGTTGGCATATTGAGTGCTCGGCGATGGCGAAAAGGTATTTGGGCGAGACGATTGATATTCACGCAGGTGGGCAAGACTTGGCATTCCCGCACCACGAAAATGAAATAGCACAATCTGAAGGCTTAAGCGGAAAAACATTTGCAAATTATTGGATGCATAATGGCTATATTAATATTGATAATGAAAAAATGTCAAAATCTCTTGGGAACTTTGTCTTGGTTCACGATATCATTAAAGATATCGATCCACAGGTATTACGCTTTTTTATGCTATCTGTCCATTATCGCCATCCGATTAACTATAATCTTGAATTGCTTGATAGTACAAAGAATGCATTGGAACGACTACGTACTTCCTATGCAAATCTAAAGCATCGTGTTCAAAGCAGTACAAACTTAACGAACAATGAAGAAACATGGCTCGAAAAAGTATCGGCTTTTAGAAAAGACTTTATTGAAGCAATGGATGATGATTTTAATACGGCAAATGCAATCTCTGTGTTGTTTGAGTTATCAAAACAAGCGAACTATTACTTACAGGAAAAAAACACGTCAGAAAAAGTCATCCAAGCCTTTTTACAAGAATTTGAAGTGCTGTTCGATGTGCTCGGGCTAAAATTAGAAGAAGAACAATTACTAGATGAGGAAATTGAAGAACTTATTGCGAAACGAAATCAAGCAAGGAAAGATCGTGACTTTGCTTTATCTGATCAAATCAGAGACCAATTAAAAGCAATGAATATCATTCTAGAAGACACTCCTCAAGGTACGAGATGGAAAAGAGGATAATCGATGACGTTTTTTACTGAAAGTCAAATTGATAGCCAACAATTAAATAGTCTAGCACTAGCCTATATGGGTGATGCCGTGTATGAAATGTATGTACGGCATTACCTTTTACAAAAAGGGAGTGTCAGGCCGAATCAACTTCACAATCAAGCAAAGCGGTATGTTTCTGCCAAAGCGCAATCTGCTGTAATCCACCAGATGCTTGATGATGGATTTTTTACCGAAGAGGAACAAGCTGTAATTAGGAGGGGACGCAATGCAAAGAGTGGTACCGTTCCTAAAAATACAGATGTCCAGACATACCGATACAGTACAGCGTTTGAAGCATTATTAGGCTATCACTTTTTACAAAATGACAAAGATAGAATTCATTCGATCATTGAAAGAGTATTTCAAATCATCGAATCCTAAGAAAGGAGGAAAAA
>Ga0079224_100007560_pt1 | contig 14610 bp, 13 predicted proteins | sample Stecom2015_FD_80414 | JGI IMG/M metagenome (GOLD analysis project Ga0079224, IMG submission 80414) | Agricultural soil microbial communities from Utah to study Nitrogen management - Steer compost 2015 | ecosystem: Environmental > Terrestrial > Soil > Agricultural land | place: USA: Utah...
GCAACAGTATTCTCGATGATAAGAGTGAATATGTACCCGGTTATGCAGTATGGAATTTAACTATATCAAAAGAGATTGCAGAATATTTTAATCTTCAATTTGGTTTGGAAAATATTTTTGATAAGACAATTCCTGAATTTATTCCATCAATGCCGGGAAGAATAATATACGGTGGAATTCATTTTTCACTTAAATAAGAGTTTAATCTTAATTGTTTCAGAGTTTGAGTCGATTAAATGTAAAATTTATTTCAACTAACGATAAACAAAAAATGAAACGTGGAGAATTAATAAAAATGAAGAAATACTTATTCACTTTATTCTTTATCAGTATAACATTTTTTGCATGTGAAGAAGAATCAATTAATGAACCAACTCCCCCGCCCCCTTCATCTTCCGAACATATAATTTATAATGTTCATGCAGATACAGGCAGCTTAAATATGGCAACATACTTCAGATTCAGTGACAGTACAATTGTAACAGGTGATGATACTGCATCTGCAAATTGGGATATCGCTTTCAAAGCCACAACTATTTTAACAAACAGCGGAAGCAGCGGACCCGGACAAGGCGGTGCTATTGTTTTAACAGGTGTAAACTTTTCTGATGTCACTACTGCACCTGATACAGGATATCAAATCGATCAGCCTGGTGCTCCTGCAATTCCAACCGGTTCGGGTAACGGCTGGTACAATTATGATTTTGCTACAAATATAATCTCACCAATCCCCGGAGTAGTTCTTGTAATAAAAACCGGTGATGGGAAATATGCAAAAGTTCAGATTCTAAGTTATTATAAAGATGCTCCTCAAAACCCAACTGGCAATGAGCCTTCAAGGTATTATACATTTAAGTATCTTTATCAGCCTGATGGTTCAAAAAATCTTGAATAATTTTTTATTGAAAGGAATTATATGAAAATAATAATGAGGCCACTTTTATTTATCTTAATAACCTTAACAGTATCCGCACAAAATAAAACAGGAGTACTTGTTCTTGCACATGGCGGAAATGAAAACTGGAATAAAACAGTTAATGAAGCTGTTAGTCCTTTAAAAGAAAAATATGAAGTTGAAGTTGCATTTGGAATGGCTGATCCAAATACAATGCAGGAAGGTATAGATAATCTTGAAAGCAAAGGTGTAAATGAAATTGTAGCTGTTCAGTTATTTATCTCTTCATATAGTCCTATCATCAGGCAAAATGAATATCTTCTCGGTTTAAGAGATGAACTTGCTGATGAACCAATGCTTATGGATCATTCAGGTGTGAATCACGGCAGTCATAGTCATGGCAGTCATCATTCAAATCATCATTCTGCAAAAAAAGAAAAAGTTGAGTTGAAGCCTTTAAAATTCAATTCTAAAATTTATTTAACAGAGCCGCTGAATGATCATCCACTTGTTGCTGAAATTCTTTCGGAAAGAATCGGAGAGTTAAGCAAGAATCCTGAAGATGAAACATTAATACTTGTTGCTCACGGACCTAATGATGAAGAAGATAATACTAACTGGATAGCAGCACTTGAAAGTCTTGCAGATCAATTAAGAGCCAAAAAAGATTTCAAAAATATTTTTTCTGTTACTGTGAGAGATGATGCACCTGAAGAAATATATGAAATGGCAAAAGAAAATCTGAGGAGCCTCGTTCGTCAATCTTCAAAGGATGGTAAGACAATTGTTATTCCTGTTTTATTATCCCAGGGAGGAATTGAAAAAGGAATTGTCGAACGTCTCGAAGGTTTAAATTATGAATGGAATGGCAAAACCCTTCTTCCTCATAAAAATATAACAGAGTTTATTAAACAATCTGTCGAGAATGCTTTAAATAATAAAGAAGCAAAATTATAAAAATGAATTCATATACACTTTAATTAAAAGTATAATCTATGAAAATTAGAATTTTTTTATCTTTAATACTTCTTGTTTCTGCAGTAAATATATATGGAAGCTGTGGTTCATCATCCTGCCCGCTTCATATATTCAATCCGCTGGCAAAAGGAATTTTTACACTTGGAATTTCTTACGAACATATTTACCAAAACCAGATTTATGTAGGTTCAAATAAATCATTTATCGGTGCAATACCAGAACACCATGATGAAGTTTCAACCCTTAACCAGATAACTGCTTTTACATTTGGATATGCTGCTTTTGATTTTTTAAGATTTGATTTTTCTCTCCCCTTCATTCACAGAGAACATTCTCATATACATAATCATCATGGAGAAGAAATTTGGCAGCACTGGAATTTTACAGGTGTGGGTGATGCTGTTCTTCTTGGCAGCCTTTCACTTTATAATGATGAAGAGAACTTAGTTGATGTAAGTCTGAATGCCGGACTTAAGCTTCCGACAGGTGTAACAGATATAAAAAATAATCTGGGTGAATTAGCTGAAGTTACAATTCAACCAGGTTCAGGTTCAACTGATTATATCTTTGGAGCAACTATTTCGGCAAACCTTCTTTCATTACCCACATTACAGGGAGATTTATATTCCGCTTTTCCGGTTAATTTAAATTTAAGTTATAAAATTAATAACAAGGGTACTCTCGATTATCAATATGGAAATGAACTGCAGGCACATCTAAGCACTGCATACAGATTTGTAGAAAAAATATCTTTACTTCTTCAGATTAATTCCAGATTTCAGGATAAATCAGATGCAGGTTTAACCGGAGAACCGGAAGCAAATACTGGAGGCAAATGGATTTTTGTTTCACCGGGAATAAAATTTTATTTGAGTGATGATATTTCTCTGTACAGTTATTTGCAGATTCCTGTTTACCAGAATGTAAACGGAATACAGCAGACTGCATCTTATAACTTAAGTTTTGGAATAAGTAAAGAAATGAATATTCTGAATTAATTTTTATTGAAGAATATTAATTAGCATTCTCAGCAATACCGGAATTAAGAGCATACAGAACAAGCTCAACAGGTGATTTTAGTTTGAGTTTCTTCATTATGTTTTTGCGGTGAGTATAAACTGTGTGAATGCTTAAAAACAATTTATCGGCAATTTCCTGGTTGGAATTTCCATCAACAATGAGTTTTATTATTTCTACTTCCCTGTCGCTTAACAAAACTGCTGAGCCGTTTTTCTTATGAGGTTCATAATGTTTTTCAAGAATAATATCTATTACTTTGCTGCAGAAAAACTTTTCACCTTTTGAAACTGCATCAAGTGCTTTGAAAATTTCCTCTGCTTCACATTCTTTTGTAAGATAACCAAGGGCTCCCTGTTTAATAACATTAAGAATATTTTGTTTGTCGTCGAGATTTGATATTACAAGAATCCTGGAAGATGGTGCATAATCTTTTATCTTTATAATATCATTCACTTCCAGAAAATTTCTGTCACTGTAATCCAGCACAAGTATTTCAGGATTAAGAGAACTCAATTTAAACCAGAGTTCCCGGCTGTTTTTTATCTCTCCTACTATTTTATAAGTGCTATCCCCCTCAAGAATCTTTTTAAAACCTTCTCTTGCAAGAAATGACGGGTCAGCTATTACTATCTCTTTCATCAAATTACACAAATATTATCATTATTAAGACTTAATATAAATAAACAAACCAATAATATGAAATGGAACTTTTATGGTATAAGAAGTTCAGGTATTTTTTTTAAGGTAAGTAGCTAAATGTTCAATTTTAATATTGAGATTATATTTTCTCAAACCATATTCAATTTGAGCCATACATCCGGGGTTAGATGTTATTACAAGATCTGCTCCTGATTTTTGAATATTCTTAATTTTTCTATCAAGAATTTTCATAGAATCATCATACCTGACAATATTGTAGATTCCAGCACTTCCGCAGCACCAGGAAGCTTCTTCAAGCTCTTTATAATTTGAATTTATTGAATTAATGACTTTTCTTGGCTGAACCGATATTTTCTGGGAATGAACGAGATGACAGGCATCGTGATAAGTAATCTTACTGTCATCATTTTGGAAATTATATTTAAGAATGTCTGAATAAAACTCACTTATATCTTTAACTCTATTAGAAAATTTTTCGGCTGCCTCTTTTAGTTCAGGATCATCTTTAAAGATATGTACATATTCTTTCATAAAAGCTCCGCACCCGGCAGAGTTTGAAATTAAGTAATCATAATTATACTTGCTGAATTCCCTGATATTATGTGCAGCTAATTTTTTTGCAGTTTCATAATCACCATTATGTGCCTGAAGAGATCCGCAGCATTGCTGATCAGCAGGTGATAAAACTTTGCATCCGGTTTTTGAAAGGAGATCAACGGTATCTTTATTAATTTCTGCAAACATTACATTCATTAAACAGCCGTAATGAAAAGCAGTAGTATATTTCAATTCTGTTAATGGGTGAATTTCTCCTGGTATCAGAGAATCAGAAAATTTTTTTGATACTTTTGGTGATAGTTTTTCTATCTCTGAAATTTTTTGGGGAAGAATTTTGCTTATGATTTTTGAAAGAAATGAATTCTGATAATAGTATAAAATCTTTGAAGTTATTTTCAGATTTCTTTTTGATGCAATGATATATTTTAATGCGAATCTTTTAATATTCCTTTTAAAGAAAGAACCTTTATCAGATTTATCAACCACAACCCTTGCAGCTTCAACCATGTATCCATATTTAACTCCTGCAGGACAAGCTGTTTCGCAAGCCTGGCAATCGAGGCAAAAATTCATTTCATCTGCAAAGAGATTTGTAACCGGCGAATCACCATAAGCAACAGATTTAATTAATTTAATTCTTCCGCGGGGAGACGAACGTTCAAGTTTTGTGAGTTCATAAGTTGGGCAAACAGCAAGACACATTCCGCAGTGAATACATTGCGCAAGCACATCATCATCAGGCAGAACCTTAAGTAGATTATTTTTTTCTTCACTAAGCATATAGTTTCTTAATTCCTGTTCATCAACAAAATCATATTTACTGAGGTTTTATTCCTGCAGGTACAAACTCTTCACATTTTGGTGACAGGGAAAAGATTTTTCCCGGATTCATAATATTATTCGGATCGATTGCACTTTTAATTCTTTTCATCATATCTAATGCAGGTATTCCTGCAGCTTTCTCAAGAAAATGTTTTTTTGCCAGTCCTGTACCATGTTCACCTGTTATTGTTCCACCAAGTTTAATTGCTTCATTAAATATAAAATCGAATGCATGGTGGGCTCGTGTTATTTCATCATTATCTCTTTCATCAGTTAAACAGGTGGGATGAAGATTGCCATCGCCGGCATGACCAAAATTACCAAACACAACATCATATTTCCTGGCAGCTTCGTTTACTTTTTCAATCATTACCGCTAATTCACTTCTTGGAACTGTAGCATCCTCAAGAATTGTAGTTGGTCTCCTTCTTGCAAGAGCACTAAATGCACTTCTTCTTGCAGTCTTTAATGAATTACTTTCTTCAACTGATTCAGCTTTTCTTACAAATGAAGCATTATTCTTTTTTAAAATATTAATTATTAATTCAGCATCTTCTTCAACAACACTTCCTCTTCCATCGACTTCCAACAGAAGAATTGCATCACTGTTACGAGGCAGGCCAATATGAGTGAAATCTTCTACACAATTTATTGTTGTATTATCAAGAAACTCCATCATACTCGGAACAATATGCGCGGCCACAATATCGGAAACAGCTTTTGCACTATCAGTAAGCTTATCAAAATATGCAAGCATCGTTATTGATTTTGCGGGTTTAGGTATTAATTTCAATAAAATTTTAGTAATGATACCAAGAGTACCTTCACTGCCTACTATAAAATCACGAAGATTATAACCAGCAACATCCTTCATATTTTTACCGCCGGTTTTTAGTATATCACCGTTAGGTAAAATCATTTCCGCACCGAGTACATAATTTTTAGTAACGCCATACTTTAATCCTCGTAAACCACCGGCATTGTTTGCAACATTGCCTCCGATTGTACAAACATTTAAGCTGCCTGGATCGGGAGGATAAAAGAGTCCGTATTTTTCAACTTCCTTCTGGAGTACGCCTGTTACTACCCCGGGTTGAACAGTAGCAGTAAGATTCTGATTATCAATTTCAATTATTTTATTCCATTTTGTCATTACAAGAACAACAGAATTTTCAACTGGAATAGCACCGCCGCTTAAACCTGTTCCTGCTCCTCTCGGTACAATATTAAATTTTTCCTGATTTGCGAGTTTAACTATTTCAGATATTTGTTCTTCAGTTTCAGGAAATACAATTGCTTCAGGAAGATATTGATAGACTTGTGTACCATCGTATGAATAACTAAGCTTATCTTCCTGTGAACCGAAATATCGCCCACTCCCTACTATCTTTTTTAATTTTTCTTTGATTTGTTCGTTCATAATTTCATTAAAAATGTTGTATATAATTTAAGAATAATTTAAAGACAAGTTAAGACAGGATAAAAATAAAAAAGGCAGATAATCAAAAAGATTATCTGCCTTTAAATAAAGGAGAAGCGAATAACTATTTATTATTTAACATTCTCTTATAAAGAGTATCATTATTAACAATATTGATTGCAGTTAGAAATTGTGGATCGTGATTAAGAAGCTCTTCAATCTTTCCTTCCAATCCTATATATCTTGATGCAAGTTCAGATTTAATTTCTTTAATAATCTCTTCACGGGAAATATTTAAATGCATAGTGTAATTCTTGCTAAAGTGACTTTTAGCTTTTTCAAGATCAGCTATAATTGCATCATTAAAACTTTTCTTTTTAGCATCTGCAATTAAAAACTCAAGTTGCTTTTCTTCATCAGATGAATAGGAATAATTATTCGTCTTAAGAAATTCCCTGAATTCATCAAACACTGCTTCATCTTTGACAGAAGAAAAATCACTGTCGAGATGCTGATAATAATAGTAATCTGCAAATTTAAATATATATCCTTTGGCGAGAAGATCTGCAGTTATACCATTCTCATTTCCATATTCAACTATGGAATCAGGAGTAATTCCACCTGAACCATAAACAAGCCTGTTATTATCTGTAGAGAACGGAGTTGTAATCAATGAATCAACATTTATAAAGATATCATTATCTTTTGAGTAATCAATTTTCTGAATACATCTTCCGCTGGGTGTATAATACCTTGCAGTAGTTATCTTTATTGAAGTATTATAGTTTAAAGGAGTAATAGTCTGCACCAGCCCTTTACCAAAAGATTTAGTCCCAACAATAACTCCTCTGTCGTGATCCTGAATGGCACCTGCAACAATTTCGGAAGCAGAAGCTGAACCTTCATTTATTAATATTACTAATTTTGCATCACCTATTAATGGCTCCTGTTTAGCAAAATAATCTCTCTTTGATTCAGGATATCTTCCTTTAGTGGTAACTATGAGCTGGCCTTTTTCAATAAACTTATCTGCTATATCAACTGCAACATCGAGAAGACCACCCGGGTTGCCCCTGAGATCAAGAATAACAGAATGAATTTCTTTTTGTTCTTTTAATTCTTTAAGAGCACGTCTTACTTCATCATCTGCTGAACGGCTGAAGTTTGTTAATTTAAGATAGACATTATTACTGTTTTCAGGATAGAAGCCATAGTATGTTAAGTTTTTAAGAATAACTTCTTCTCTTATAAGATTAAAAGAAAGAGTATCGTGGTCACCATTTCTTAAAACTTTAAGATTAACTTCTGTACCTGGCTCCCCTTTTACCAATGTAGAAATGATATTAATGTTATCAGGAGTAATTTTGACTCCGTTTGCTTCAATTAAAATATCGCCTATTCTCAAACCCTGTTTCTGAGCAGAATAACCATCGAGCACTTCAACAACTGTAACTTTGTCTGCCCTTATTCCAATAGAAATTCCGACGCCACCATATTTTCCGTTGGTTATAAGTTCAATATCACCTTTCTTCTCTTCATCAATAAAAACAGTATAAGGATCAAGGGAGTTGAGCATTCCTTTAATACCGGCTTCCATAAACTTTTCGGGATCAATTTCATCAACATAGTTTAATGAGATTTCTTTATAGACCGTTCCGAACAGGTCTATGTTTTTAGAAATTTCAAAATAAATATCATCTTTACCGGCAAAGAAACCGGAGAATAAAACGATAACAACAAATGACATTACATAGCCGAAAAGTTTACCTCTCATAGGTGCTCCTTTTTTCTAACATATTTATTTCATTAACGATTCTTTGGTGTATTTCATCTATAGTCATAGTTCCATCAATAATTCTGAACCTTGAATTACCTTCAGCCAGTTTGAGATAACCATTTCTTACTTTTTCAAAAAAATTACTATCTGAAACTTCAATTCTGTCAAGGTCTTTGTTTTGCTTTCTCAGCTCTGCAACTTTTACCGGGATATCAATAAAAAAAGTTATGTCGGGAACTGTTTCTCCAATAGCGAGCTTATTTATGTGCTCAACAATATTAATATCAATTCCTCTGCCAAAGCCCTGATAAGCTGTGGTGGAATCATGAAACCGGTCGGAGATAACATATACTCCTTCTTTAAGGTAAGGTCTGATTTTCTCTCTTACTAACTGGGCTCTGCTTGCTGAGAAAAGGAAGATTTCGGTTTCCATCATCATATGAAAATGTTTTTTGTCAAGCAGAACCTCCCTGATCTTTTCAGAAATCTCAGTACCCCCTGGTTCCCTGATTAACTCAACACGTTTTTTTTCTTTAACAAGATAGGCTCTCAGAAGTTCCACCTGTGTGGATTTTCCGGAGCAGTCTATTCCTTCAAAGGTTATGAACATATATTATGAATAGTACTAATGAGAAAATAAAATTAATTTCTTTTTTTATTTAGAGTATATTCTACCAAATAATTGTAGAATATTTACTACCCGTACTGCCCATGGTCAACAACATTAAAGATGGTAGACCCGGAGTTAATTATATTTTTTAATTATATATCTTAACCTGTCTGGTTTAGTATAAATTAACGAGGTATTTTTTGGTATCTCTACATGTGGTGCTACACTACCCAAGGTATCAAGAACAACATCCCTGTAATAAACATAGGTCTTAATTTCATCCTCATTTAATTTTCCAAGAATATTTATTCCTCCCCTTAATCCTACACTAATTCTGTTTGGCAGAAGAACAACTTCCCTGTCCCCTGGTATATCAATTACCGAGACCACAAGGTTATCAAAATTTTTATCTACAATTTTTTGCACATCGAGAGTAATTGAAGCGGTATTAACAGAATAATTCATACCGGTAATACTTTTTAAGTTAACCTGTTCTACTACACGTGAATCGAGGTCGGATAATTTAATCTCTTCTGTAAAAACTGAATTAATTCTTTTAAGATAACTCGTCGGACCGGAGATTATTGTTGAATCAGGAAATACTTTTATTTCTGTTGCTAATCCATAACCTGGCTTAAATTCAAGGTTAAGATCGGGAATAATCTTCACTTTCTTTTCACTTATTCGTTCTATATAAATTGATAAGGTGTCAGGGCTTAAATCAATAACTTCCATATCAGATGAAAGCCATTGATTATCTGAAAGATAATTATGAAGATTAAAATATTTTCTTCCTGTATCATTGCCTGCTGAAATAATATATTCACTTTCGGCACCAAGATTAACTGCAACAAGCTTCCAGCCGTTGCCCCTGATTTTAGCAGAGATTTTTTCAGGAAGTTTCGTTCCGCTTGAGTATCCTTCAGGGAAATTTATTACTCTTACAGGAAACTCAATTGTTATATAATAATCTTTGGAGAGGGATATTGAACCCCACAGCAGGAATGAAAAGAAGAGTGATATTATTACTATATGTAAATTTTTTCTCACAACAGCAAATATAACTTTAAATGAAAATAAAAAAACTCCACATAGGTGGAGTTCTTAAAATTTACATACAAAAAATTTCAGGCAAGGCTTTTAAAATGATCAAGAAGTTCCCTCCTGTTTGCTCTGGAAATTTCTCTTCCCTGGATAGGGAATCCTTCTGTACTTCTCGCAAGTCGTCTTAACTGGTGCACACTCAATATTTCAATCTCCCGTAAATTAATTTTTCCTGATGAAACAGATTCAGAAGATTCAACTCCCAAAGCTTCTTTTCTTAAACGTGAAATAGTATCACTGGGAGAAAAATCATTTTTTGTATCAATTATTTTATCCTCAGTTTCCGATGTTTCTTTTATTTTAGTTTCAACAGAAGCCTCATTATCTTCCGAAATTCTTTCCACCGCGGAAACTAATTTCTTTTCAGGATCCGAGAATGATTTTATTTCCCTTCTTACTTTTTTTACAGGAATATTTTTATTCTCTTTTACAGGAACATTTTTATCCTCTTTTAATTCAGGAAATAAAATTGCTAATTGCGGATCAGGTTGAGAGATAACGAGTTTGGAAACCAATTCTCCTACACGACTTGCTGCTGCTGCACCGGCTTCAACAGAAGCTTTAACATCGGCAGTTTCGCCGGTAATTTTTATTGTTACTAATGCAGGGTCTGTAATTTCTTTACCGATGAGTTTTACATTTGCCGTTTTTAGCATGACATCGGCAGCTTCAATTGCTGCAACAAGACCCCTGGTTTCAATTAATCCTAATGCTTTTGACATAATTTATTTTCCTTTAGGAAGAAGAACTTCAACACCGGAATGAGGATGAGGAATCACATGTACAGAAACAACTTCACCTACTCTTTTCGCTGCTACTCCGCCTGCTTCTGTGGCAGTTTTAACTGCTCCCAAATCTCCTCTAATCATAACGGTCACATAATCTCCGCCGATATTTTCCTTTCCTAATAATTCAACCTTTGCAGTTTTAACCATTGTATCTGCAGCTTCAATAGCACTAACAAGACTTTTTGTTTCTACCATTCCGAGTGCGTCCAAAGACATAAGATGCTCCGAGGTGAATATTTAAGCTATCCGAAAATATGGTTAATGGTTTTAATAGTCAATTGAATTTAATAAAGAGGTGTAAATATGATTTTAAAAACTAATTTACTTTTTTCTGCTGTTAAGATACTCCTGCAGTATAATTGCAGCCGAATGGCGGTCGAGCAAACCTTTATCTCTTCTCTTATTTTTTTTTGTAACTGACTCTATAATTTTTTCCCCTGCAATTAATGATGTGTAACCTTCATCCCAGTTAATTACTTCAATTCCAAGTTCATTAATTTTTTTCTTTAACGAAAGAATTTTATTCTTCAGTTCATTCGTACTTTTGTTAACTCCATCGGGAACACCAAGAATTACTTTTTCAACATTTTGTGCCCGAAATATTTTTTTTAATTCATCAATTAAGCTGCTGTTGTTGGGAATGGTTTTAAATGGATATGCAAATATCTTTAAAGGGTCACTTAATGCTATTCCAATTCTTTTCATGCCAAAATCAATTGAGAGTATTCGTGTTTCCTGGTTTGTCATTTTAGTTGAGGTGTGAATTGCCTTCGAATCTTTCAACAGAGTAAACACCTTTAATCTTTTTAAGGCGTTCAATTATTTTTGAGAGATGATCGATGTTATGAACATAAAGTGTAACACTTCCCTCAAATGTTGAATTACTCGTGTTGATATTAATTGATTTGATATTAGTATTCTGATATGAAACAATTGAATGAGAAATTTCATTAAGAATGCCGGGACTATCCTCACCCATTACGGTTAACCCGGCAACAAATAGATTTGATTCTGATTCAGGCCATTGTACAGGAACTAATTTACTTCCGTCTATTTCAGATAATTTTATAAGAGTGCTGCATGTTTTTCGGTGAATCTTTATACCTTCTCCGACAGTTATATAACCAATTACAGGATCGCCGGGAATAGGATTGCAGCATTTTGCATAAGAGTACATAACATTGCTATCCAGTCCTTCAACTAAAACACCACCTGCAGAACTTCTTGCCGTATCTGCAAAAGTATTGAATTCAAGAACAGGTACTTTTTCTTTCTTCTCTTTTTCTTTGGATGCAGTTAATATTTCATCGAGATTTACTTTTCCCTGGGCAATAACTTTAAACATGTGGCGGGGATTATCAAACTTCAGACTTGCTGCAAGTTTATCCAGATCATTTTGTGTAAATGAGAGTTTGAATTTTTTGGTTTTCTTTTCCCAAATCTCTTTGCCTGCTTTAACAATATCATCTTCCTCTTTTTTAAGCCACTTTCTTATTGCAGTTCTGGCTTTATGAGTTGTAACAAATTTTATCCAGTTTTTATTCGGGTGCTGATTTTTTGAGGTTATAATTTCAACCTGGTCACCACTGTGAAGTATTGTATCGAGAGGAACAATTTTACCATTTACTTTTGCACCGATACAATGATAACCCACTTTGCTGTGTATATCAAATGCAAAATCAACAGGAGTTGAATTTACAGGGAGCCTTCTTAAATCACCCTTAGGTGTAAAGACATAAATTTCATCCTGGTAGAGATTAAGTTTAAAACTCTCCATTAAATCTTTACGTGCTTCATCCTTGGAAGCATTTTCAAAAATATCTCTTATCCAGTTAACCCAGTTTTCAAGATCTTTGTCACTTGCAGATTTATTTTCTTTATATCTCCAGTGAGCAGCCACACCTCTTTCGGCTACCTCATGCATGCTTCTTGTTCTTATCTGAACTTCAACAAGGCGACCTTCGGGTCCGACTACAGTTGTATGAATTGACTGATAATTATTTGTTTTAGGAATAGATATATAATCTTTAAAACGATCGGGAACAGGAAGATAAATCTGGTTTACAATACCAAGTGTAGTATAACAATCGTAAGTATTCTGGGTATCAAGAATAATTCTTATTGCAAAGAGATCATAAATTTCTTCGAAGGGTTTATTCCTTCGCACCATCTTTCTGTAAATGCTGTAAAGATGTTTTGGTCTTCCGCTTATTTCATATTTAAGTTTGTATTCATCGAGTTTTTCTATAATTGGTTCAGCAAATTTTTTTATATATGATTCACGTTCTTTTCTTTTTGCAGCGACTTTCTTTACAAGCTCTTCATACGCATCTCTATTTAAATATTTGAATGAAAGATCTTCAAACTCCCATTTAATTCTACCAAGACCAAACCTGTGTGCAAAGGGAGCATAAATTTCAAGAGTTTCCTGTGCTATTCTTCTCTGCTTCTCAGGATTAACAAAATCAAGTGTCCTCATATTGTGAAGCCTGTCAGCAAACTTTACGAGAATAACCCTTACATCTTTAACCATTGAGAGGAGAAGTTTACGGTAATTTTCAGCTTTGGTAATCTCCTGGCCTTTAAATATTCCGCTTATCTTTGTAACACCATCAACAATCTCAGCAACTTCACTCCCGAATTCTTTTTCAAGCAGGCTTATATTGAAATCTGTATCTTCAGCAACATCATGCAAAAGAGAGCTTGCAACTGTAATATCATCGAGAGGCAGTTCTTCGGCAACAATAAGTGCAACATGGTATGGGTGAATGAAATATGGATCGCCTGATGCACGGAGATCATTCTTATGCGCTTCAACGGAAAACTCAAAGCTCTTTTTTATAAGATCTTCATTAACCGAAGGCAGATTCTGCCTGCAGCTTTTAAGAAGATCCTCGAGCATTTTCTTATATTTTAATTCACCTGCTGCCATAAACATTTGTATCTGACAATCTAACTTAAAGTTCCGTTTTATGTAAATCTCACTTAATTTACCTTTTTTATATGATTAGGTAAAGTCATTGAGAGGAGATTATTTTCCTATCCTGCTACTTTTTATAAGTTCTTTATGAAGATTTTTCACTCTGTCGAGCCTTTCTTCCAGCAAATCCAATTCATAGTCTGAAAAGTCTTTTATTGAAAGGATTTCATTACATAATCTTAAAGATTTTTGTTGCTCCCCTGCTTTATAATATTGTTGGGCAATGAGATGTTTAAGCAGAACCTCATTGTAACGGTTAGGTTTTTCTTCGGAAGAGAAAGAATGAAGTATCTTATAATATTCTTCTACAGCCTTAAGAAGATCAATATCTTCATAAGCTCTTGCAAGACCAAATCTGAAAAACCTGCAATCAGGATAATCTTTTAAGATTGATTCGGCAAGTTTAACTGCTTTTGCTGGTTCTTTCCTGTCAATATAAATCCATATAAGTGAATGAATTGCCAGCCAGGAATTATAGGATGAATTTGCTACCGCTTTTTCCAGATACTGGATTCCTTCAATTCTTTCATCAGCAATAAAAGGAATAAAACTTGTTTCTTTGCTTTTCCAGTATTTGTAAGTACCAATAGCTGTTAATGATTCATAAAAAGATGGATTCCGTTCGAGACAATGTTCAAAAAGTTTAACAGATTTTAATCCCTGACCAAATGCTGAAAGCCAGTTTCCCTTCAGTGCATTGTAATAAGCCTCATAACCATTTGCCAAAGCAAGAAAATAATAGTTCCATATATTCGATTCATCATCCTCAATTAATTCTTCAGCCTGCTCTGCTGCTTCATCCAATTTCTGGATAATAAATTGATTGTTATATGGAATAGCCAGGTCAGAAGCCTTGGCAATTTCTGCAGCAGCCTGATAAATTTTTCCTAAAGGAATTTCAGGAAATTTTTTTTCAAGAATTACAAAGCTTTTCTTTGCAAGATCATAATCCTGGAGTAAAATTTTTTCTATTCCTGTTTTTAGTAATGAATCAACAA
>Ga0079224_100007561_pt1 | contig 14608 bp, 9 predicted proteins | sample Stecom2015_FD_80414 | JGI IMG/M metagenome (GOLD analysis project Ga0079224, IMG submission 80414) | Agricultural soil microbial communities from Utah to study Nitrogen management - Steer compost 2015 | ecosystem: Environmental > Terrestrial > Soil > Agricultural land | place: USA: Utah...
CCCACAGCAGGCCGAGGCGCGCGTCCAGCAGCTGGCGGCCGAGCGCGAACGCGAGCGGGAACTTGAGCGCGGCGAGCAGTCCGACCACGAACAACGTCGCCGCCAGCGAGCCGAACAGCGCCATCGGCGCGGCCAGCAGGTAGAACCAGGCCGGGCCCAGGTGCAGCATTTCGTTGATCGGCGGCCCGAGCAGCGGGCGCGCTCCCTCGACGATGTCCCAGGCCGCGTGCAGGTCCCTGGCGGCGTCCGAGTTGATGGCGGCGCCGGCGTAGGGCAAGGCGTGCACCAGCATCAGCAGCGCCAGCACTGCGAATGCCGTCAACGGCCGCCAAGGCTGCCCGCGCGCGGCCGCTGCGGGCATGCACGGGGCCGCGGCCGCGATCATGGACGCGGGGCCGCGACCGCGACGAAACCGCCGTCGCGGAGCACCAGCGTGGTCGCTGCCGGCCAGGCGGCGAGGGTCGCGGGTGTCGCCGGGCCCGGAAAGTGGAAGGCCAGCGATCCCGCCGCCTGCGGTCCCTTCCGTCCGCCGGCGATGGTGCGCTGCGGCCAGCCTTCGAACCCCGGAAGCGCGCCTCGCCGCGTCAATGCGACCCAGGGTGGGGTGCTGCCGTACACGAGGCAGTCGATGGCGGCCGCCTGCTTCGGCAGCTGCGCCTTCACCAGGGTGTCGCTGAAGCCGGCGAAGTCGGGGTTGGACTCGGCGCCCCGCAGCACGACCACGCAGCCTGGCCGCACCTCCAGCGCCGCCACCGCCCGCGCCGCGGCCCGCACCGTCGCCAGCCGCGCGGCGTTCGCGGTATCGCCGCGCCAGGCCTCGGCCAGCTGCAGGGAGCGTGGCCCCCACCACGCCACTGCCAGGGCGGCCGTTGCCCAGCCAAGGGCAGCGACGATGCGGCGGCCACCGGCCCGGGCCGACGGCGTGGCGGCCGCGCCTGCGTCGCCTGCGCCGGCACGCAGCATCGTGATCGCAAGCCCCAGCGTCACCGCCAGGGCCGCCAGCGCCAGGTAGTAGAAGCGCAGGTTGGTGGTGATCGCGAACGCCGCCTCGTTGGCAAGCGCCAGCCGCGCCACCGGCGCCTGCACCGCCGCGGCCGCGCAGGCCAGCACCGGCGCCGCGAGCAGCAGCGCGCCCGGGCGCGGGCCCGGCGCCGCGGCGCGACGCCGGGGCCGCGCCAGCGCAACCAGGAACAGCGCCACGCCGGCCGCGCTCAGCAGCAGGCCCGCGAGCATCGGCGCGCCCGGACCGGCCAGGGCCTCGGGCCAGCGCGCCAGCCACGCCAGCGTGCCGTGCCAGAGCGCGCTGGCCGGAGAGCCATCGAACGCAACGCCGCCCCAGCTGCCAAGCACCAGCCGCCGGGCCACCAGGAACACGGCGAACGGCAGCGCGATCGCTGCCATCGCCGCCAGCGCCTGCGCGGTCGCCACGGGTTCCGGCGCGCTGCCCGCACGCCCGCCGCGCTGCCAGGCAAGCAGGATCCAGGCCCACGCCGCCGGCACCAGCACGATGGCCGTTTCCTTGCTCCCGGCGGCCACTGCCGCGGCCACCGCGGCGCCCGCCACCGCCGCGGCGCCGCGCCGCGGCAGCGCCACCAGCAGGCGCAGGGCCAGCAGGCAGGCGAAGGTGGCCAGCAGGTCGAACCGGTCCGACAGCCAGGCGGCGGTCGCCGCGCCGACCGGATGCAGCGCGAACAGCACGGCGATGCCGAGCGCCAGCGCCCGTCCGCCGCCGCCCGCCCGGACCAGGAGCGCGACCAGCGCCGCATTGCCGCCGTGCAACAGCAGGTTGACGACGTAGTGCCCGGCCGGTTCGGCGCCGAACAGCGCCGTGCTCCCCCACCACAGGGACATGGCCACCGGACGGTAGAGGTAGGTGAAGGAGTGGTCGTGGAGGAAGAACCCGAGCGGCCCGTCGCCGTGCCGCGACAGCGCCAGGAAACTCCAGTCGTCGCCGGTGAAGCCCGCGCCGCACAGCGGCCAGAGCACCAGCCATGGCGCCAGCAGCGGCACCAGCCACCAGGCGCGCCGGGTCATTCCTGCGACGTCGGGCACGTGCATCCTCGTCCTTCGCACCGGGGAAGTCCCAAGCATAGCGGGAGGTCGCGGGCCGGGACTCCGGCATCGGCGCGCCGGCACGTTCGCTGCCCCGAGGCGCATGCGGCTAAAGTGCCGACCGGAAGCCATCGCCCGCCCCGCCCATGCCCCGAGTGTCCGCACTGATCGCCCTGATGCGTCCCGCCCAGTGGGTCAAGAACCTGCTGGTGTTCGTCGCCGCGCTGACCTCGCACCGCATCGTCGACGCGTCGGCCTGGATCCAGCTGCTGCCGCTGTTCGCCGCGCATTGCCTGCTGTCCTCCGCGGCCTACGTCGTCAACGACGCGCTCGACCTCGCCGCCGACCGCGCCCACCCGGAGAAGGCGCGGCGACCCTTCGCCAGCGGCGCCCTGCCCCGCGGTCTTGCCTGGTGGCTGGCGCCGTTGCTGGTCGCGGCCGCGGCGGCACTGGCGTGGCGGCTGCCGGGCCCGGCGCAGGGCGTACTCGGCGCCTACGCGATCATCACGCTGCTGTACTCGCTGTGGCTGAAGCGCGTTGCGTGGCTGGACGTGCTGGTGCTGGCGGCGCTGTACACGCTGCGCGTGCTCGCCGGCGCCTTCGCCATCGCCGTACTCCCGAGCGAGTGGCTGCTGGCCTTCGCCATGTTCGTGTTCGTGAGCCTGGCCGCGCTCAAGCGCTACGCCGAACTGCGCGCGCACGGCGCCGGGCAGTTGGCGGGACGCGGCTACCTGGCCGGCGATGCCCCCATGGTGCTGGCCTTCGGCGCCGCCGCCGGCGTGGCGGCGGTGCTGGTGCTGGCGCTCTACACCAGTTCCGACGCCGTGCAGCCGCTGTACGCCAGTCCCGGCTGGTTGTGGCTGGCGTGCCCGCTGCTCTGGTACTGGCTGGCGCGGATCTGGACCCTGGCGCACCGCGGCGCCCTGCGCGGCGATCCCGTGCTGTTTGCGCTCCGCGACGGTCCCAGCCTGGCGGTCGCGGGCGCCTTCGCGGTGGTGCTGGCGCTGGCGGTCCTGCCGTGAACCGGATCGCCCGGCACGGCGGTCGGATTGCCGCCGTCGTGCTGGTGCTGGGCCTGCTGCGCCTGTTCGTCCTGGTGCTGCACGCGCCGCTCGCGGGCTACGCCAACCAGTACGACATGGCGCGCAGCTCCGACTGCCTCGGCCTGTGGCCCGACCTGCCGGCGGAGCAGCAGGCGCTGGCCACGCCCGCCGCGCCGCGCACCGATTACCGCTACGGCGGTGCCACCGGTGCTGCCTGCTATCCGAGCACCGCCGTGCTTGCGGCGCGCCTGGCGCTGGAACTCGATGCCGCGGTCGAGGAGCTGCGCGGGGAGGTGGTACGCGACTTCGACCTGCGGCAGCTGGGAGCGCTCTACGCGCTGGTCGGGGCGCTGATCGCGCTCGCGCTGCATCGCGGGCTGGCCGCGCATCCCGGCTGGCAGCTCGGCCACGCCGTGCTGGTGGCGCTGGTGCTGGCCGATCCGTTCAACAGCCTGCTGTTCAACACGCTGTACACCGAGGCGCCGGCGCTGCTGGCGCTGTACGGCGGGCTCGGCCTGTTGCTGCGGCTGGCCCTGGGCGCGCCTGCCGGTCCGCTGCTGCTCGCCGGCCTTGCAGTGGCGCTGCTCGCGCTCGGCTTCTCGCGGGTGCAGCACCTGCTGCAGCCGCTGGCGCTGGCGCTGCCGGCCGCCTGGTTGCTGTGGCCGCGCGGCCGCGATGCACGCGCCGCGGTGCTCGGCCTGCTGCTGTTGTCGCTGGCGGTGCCGCTGCTGCAGTTCGGACAGCAGCGCGAACATCCCGGGATCGCCGCGGCCAACCGCAGCAACGCGGTGCTGGGCGCGCTGCTGCCCGCGGCGTCCGTTCCAGAGCGGATGACCGCGCGGCTGGGCCTGCCGCCGCGCTGCGCCACGCTCGAGCACGCCAGCTGGTACCTCCGCCGCGGCCGTGACGTGCAGGCCGAGTGCCCGGAACTGGCGCAACTGCCCTTGTGGCGCCTCGGCGCGGCCGTGGTGCTGGATCCGCCGGCGGCGCTGGTGCTCGCCGGGCGCGGGCTGGCGCAGGCGACGGCGTGGCGGTTGCCGTACCTGGGTGAGCTGGCGGGCGCGGCGTTCGCACGCGTGCCGCACCCGAGCCTGGCCGACGCGCTGGCCATGCGCGGCTTCCGTACCCACGCGGTGCTGTGGCTGGCGCCGGCACTGTTGCTGCTGTTGCGCCAGACCGCGCTCCGCCGGCGCGAGGCCCCCGCGCGCGACGTCCTGTTGCTGGCCTGCCTGGCGGTCGCCTCCACCGGCTGGGCCAGTGCCCTGCTCGGCGACGGCTACAGCGAACTCACCCGCCACCTGCATCTGGCGCAGAACGCGATCCTGGTGGCGTGGGCGCTGCTGCTGGCCTGGCTGTGGCCGGCGCGGGACCGCTCGCCGGACCTGGCCTCGCGGCTTGCGGCGCCGGCAGCGGTGCTGGTGGCAGCGGTGCTGGCCGCGGCCTGGCTGCGGCTGCCGCTGGCCGAGGGCGTGCTCGAACTCGCGGCCACCGCCGACGGCGGCGTGGAAGCCAGCGGCTGGGCGCTGGATCCCTCCGGCATCGCCGGCCTGTCGGCCTGGGTGGACGGCAGGCGGCATCCCATGCCCCTGCTTCCCGCCCCGGACGTGGCGCGCGTCTTCCCGCTGCCGGGCGCCACGGCGCCGGCGACCGCGCGCTTCCGGCTGGTGCTTCCGGCGGCCGCCGCACAGGCGCAGTGGATCGCGCTCGAGGTCAGCGGCGGCTACGGCCAGGGCAGCGATGCCGACGGCCTCGCGCCCGCCGCGGCGCTGGCGGCGCCCAACCGGCGCTGAGATCGGCCCGCAGCCACTGCGGCGCCGCGCTGGCCGCGGCAGCGCTCAGGGCGCCGCCGGGCAGCTGAAACCGACCAGGTCCAGGGTGCCGGGCACGGCGTGCAGGTCGAGGTCCCACGCGACCGGCGCGTGGTCCATGCAGTCGCCGCAGGCGAGCACCACGAAGGCGGGCGTCTCGGCGATCCGGCGGGCTGCGCCGCCATTGGCGCTGGCGTGCAGCAGCTCCAGCGCGCCGGAGGCCGGCAGCACGGTGCCGACGAACAGCAGCGGCTCGGTCGACGCCAGCGACAGCCGGTGCGCCTCTGGTGCGGGAACTGGCGCCCTTGCGGGATAGCGGGCCGCATCACCGAGCGGCAGCGGCGGGCCTGCGTCCAGCACCGTGGCCGTGCCGGGAACCATGGCGGCCCGGGCGATGCCGCAGTACGCCAGCACCCCGGGGTGCCACAGCGCGAAGCGCTGGCGCGCGCCCGGCTGTGCGCCGCCACCCAGCGCCGCGTGCGTGGAACCACCGCAGGCCCGTCGCCAGGCATAGCCCAGGCTGCGGTCCGCCAGCAGCGCCAGCTCGCCATGGAGCTGCACCGCATCGCAGTCGCTCGGCAAGAGCGCGTCGTAGGCCGACAGCGGCGCCAGCGGCGGCCCGGCCGCCTGCCGCCCGATCGGGAATTCGCTCACCGACATCGGTCCCGGACTGCCGGCCGGGTACACCGGCCACCACGCGCTGCCGCCGCGTGCCGGCGCGGTGAGCCCCGCCAGCGTGGCGGCGCTGCCGGCGATGCCGAACGCGGCCACCGTGGCGGGCAGCAGCCATCGCGCGCGCCGCGCCGGCACCTGCGCCGCCAGCGGCGCCAGTGCCAGCACGGCCAGCGGCACCAGGCCGAACACCATCCACGGCGGCGTGACCGGCCGCAGCAGCGCCAGCAGCAGGCATTGGCCGAGGAAGCCCAGGGCGAACAGCGCGCTGGTCCGCCGCAGGCCGCGTCCCGGCAGCGTGCGCGCGCCCCACAGCGCGGCGCCGGCCGCGAGCAGCCACGGCGCCGGTCCCAGCAGCGCGGCCGGGACCGGCTCCAGGCCGCCCCAGATCCAGACAGCGTGGAACGGCCCGGCCAACAGCACCGCCGGCGGCAGTGCAAGCATTCGCGCCGCCGATGGCGGCGCCCGCAGCGTGCCGGCGTAGCGCCCGATCGCGGCGAGGTCGCCGGCGAAGCCGCCACCCAGCAGGTAGGGCGCGACCAGCACGAGGCCGGGAAGCGCCAGCCAGGCGAGCGCGCGCGGCCGCTGCCCCGACGGCGTGGACGACAGCGCCAGCCAGGCGGCGACGGCGGCGGGCGCCACGGTGGTCGGGTGGGCGTGGACGGCGACCGCCGCCGCCAGCCCCAGCCAGAGCTGCCGGCCCGCGTTCGGACGCCGCATCGCCGCCAGCGTGGCCACTACCAGCCACAGCACCGCCGCCTCGGTGGCCGCGGTATGGGTGACGACGCCGAGCGCCAGCACCCACCAGCCGGGGACCGCCATCAGCGCCAGCGCCCAGAGCCCGGCCCGCGGCCCGGCGATCGCGCGCCCGGCGGCATAGGCGAGCGGAAAGCGCGCCGCCAGCACCAGCGCCGTCAGCATCGCGGCGGCGGTCGCCGGCGGCAGCACCAGCACCAGCGCCGCCAGCAGGTAGAACCACAGCGGCCCCAGGTGGAACGTCTGGTAGATGCCCGGGCCCACCGCCGGCCATTCCAGCCCTTCGACGATGCCCACCGCGACCCACAGGTCGCGGAAGGTGTCGTAGGTGCCCTGGGTGGCGCCGGCCACCCAGGCGAACAGCAGCGCAGGCAGCAGCCATGCCAGCAGGACGGCGATGCGTTCGCCGCCGCGCCACGGTGGCGATGGTGTCGAGGGGAGACGGTTCACCCGGGATCCGCGGAAGGAGGCGGACGCGGATGGTAGCCCCGGTGGCCGGCCTGCATCGGCCGCCCGCGGCCTCCCCGGCGCAACTTGTTGCTACGATTGCCGTCCACGGGCCTATAGCTCAATCGGTTAGAGCAGGGGACTCATCGAAAGGTGCCGCCGCGGCGTAATCCGCGGACGGGAACGGGATGAATTCAGGGAACCCTCAGCGGCGGCGCCCGGCGCCAGACGGTGGCAACCCTGAGCCAAGCCGGCGGTACACCGCCGGAAGGTGCAGAGACTACCTGGGGGCTGCAGTGCCCTTGATCACAGGCTCGAGCGTCCCGCACCCGACCGGCCACGTGCCGGGGGTGAAGAGATAGTCCGCTCCGGGGGGAAACCCCCGGGTCCAGCGAATCCCTTGGTTCCAGGTTCGAGTCCTGGTGGGCCCACCACACGCACGCAGGAGCGCGAGTGCGCGCACTCGAAAGGCAAGCATGATCAGCATCCGGGAGCTTCGTGTCAGCGGCCTCGAGGCAGGCGCGCCGACGTCCATCGACCTGCTGCTCTCGGTCGAGGCGCCGATCGTGTTCGAGCCCGACCTCGAACTGGAGGTCGTCGGCGCGGGCGGCGAGCTGGCGCGTTCGCGCTTGCGCGACCAGCTCGACGTCGGCTGGCTCCCGCGCGGCAGCTTCCGCTTCCGCGCCCTGTCCGGCGCGCTCTGGCAGCGCGCCGGCCCGGCACGGGTGCGGGTGGCCGCCAGCCATGCGCACGCGGGCACGCGCACCGCGGCGGGGGAAGCCAGCGCTTCGGTCGTGGTCGAGGGCGACGCCGCCGGCGACGGCCCGCCGCAACTGTCCTGGCAGGCCGGGTCGGAGCCCGGCGCTCCGGAACCCGGGTCGCTGAGCTGGAGCAAGGGCCACGGCGACTGGTTCTTCCGCCACTTCGACCATGCCGCGCGCACCATCATTTCCTACATGCTCGGCGATTCGCCGCTGCTGCGGGGACGGATCCTCGACGTTGGCTGCGGCGACGGCATCACCGACCTCGGCATCGCCCTGCGCTGCCAGCCGGAGCTCCTGCTTGGCGTCGATCCGTTCGAGGGCTACCAGCGGCTGCCCTCCATCCTCGAGGCGAACGGGCTGGACCGCAGCGTCCTGCCCGCCTGCCTGCGCTTCGCGCCGTTCGACGCCAACCACCTGCCGTTCCCCGACGACAGCTTCGACGTGGTGCTGTCCTGGGGTTCGCTCGAGCACATCGCCGGTGGCCACCTGCAGGCGCTGCGCGAGATCAAGCGCGTGCTGCGGCCGGACGGGCTCCTGTTCGCCCACCCCGGCCTGTACTACTCCAATCCCGGCCACCACCTGGGCGAATTCAGCGACGAGCCCTTCTTCCACCTCAAGCGCCCGCGCGAGGAGCTGCGCCGCTTCGTGCTGTCCACCACGCCGCGCTACATGGACCGCTCCGGCGAGTTCGCCACGCCGGAGCAGTACTGGCAGTGGTTCGAGGAGCTCAACCGCATCACGGTGTCGTCGTTCGAGGCGGAACTGCGGGCGCTGGAGTTCGAGCCCTGGCGGGTCGCGATCCGCACCGAGGAGCGCATCGAGTACACGCCGGAACTGCTCTCCTACCCGATGCAGGACCTCGCTACCGGCGAGCTGTACCTCAGTTGCATCAACCGCAAGCGTCCACGGCCGGACGGCTTCCGCCTGCTGGATCCGGCCAGCGTCGAATCGACCCTGCGCTGACGCCCCCGCGCCGGCCGGCTCAGGCCTGCGGCCGGAGCAGTTCCGGGAAGAACTCGCCGCCGATCGACCAGAACCGCCAGCCCGACGGATCGGCCGCGATGCGCGCCGACAGCATGCGCGCGAAGGCGTCCACCTGCCCGGCCTCGGTGGCCGCCTGCAGCCGCTCCAGGTGCACGCGGCGCTGGCCGTTGGCGAGGTCGATGTCGGACCAGAACAGGTACACCGGCGCGCCCGCGCGCGCCGCGAGCCGGAACATGGCGGGCGACAGGCGGGTGGCGCGGCCGGCGAGCTGCACCGGCGTCGCATCGGGGCGCGCGGTCGGGAGGTCGCACAGCCCGAAGCCGACGTCCCCGCGCGCGAGGATGCCGAGCATCGCCTCGAAGGCGCCGCCGCGGTGCAGCAGCGGCCGCCCCGCCGCACGCGCCAGCAGCGCCAGCCGCAGGCGCCGGAACAGGCGCTGCAGCACGTTGGCGCCCCTGAGCACCGTTTCCATCGGCGGCGCCACGATGTTGAGCGGCAGGCCCCGTTCCGCCATGTAGGGCACGAACCAGTAGCCGCAGCCGTAGTGCGTGCCCAGGAACAGCGCCGGACCGGAGTCCGGCAGCGGGTCACCCTCGGCGCGCACCCAGCGTGCCACCAGGCGCCGGCGCCGGCGCAGCGCCACCACGAACGGGTCCACGCCCTCGACCAGCAGCCGCAGGCGCAGCCGGCGGGCGAAGACCGCCGGGTCCGGCGCGCATCCGGCCCGCTCCGCATACAGGGTCGCCAGTTCCACTTCCTCCCGGTACCAGCCGCGCCAGCGCGCCAGCAGGCGCAGCAGGCGCAGGCCGAGCGACCAGGGCAGCAGCGCGCAGGCCAGCGGGATCGCCAGCAGCTCCAGGAACTCGCGCACGCGGCGGCGCAGCGGCCTGCCGCCAGGCGCGCGGCCCTGCCCGGGCGGATCCGCCGCCGCGTTCACCGCACCAGCTCCGGCGCCAGCATGCGCAACAGCGCCGGGGCGTCGCTCTCCAGCGGCCCGCGCTCGATCCGGTCGCGGTGCACGGCGGCGGCGATGGCGGCGGCATCCGCCGGCGGATTGCCACTCCAGCCACTGTCGTCGCCGGCCAGGCGCAGGACGCCGGTGCCGCCGGCGTGGTGGACATCGAGGCGACTGCGCTGGTCGCCGCGCACATGCAGCACCCAGTCCGGCGGTTGCGGAGTCGCGGCCAGCAACCAGCCCTGGCCCGGATGGCGGCAGGCACGGTCGCCGGTCAGCTGCGCCAGCGACGGCAGCAGGTCGGTCTGCTGGAAGGCCTCCTCCACCACCGCCGGGCCGGTCGGTCCACCGACCACGATCAGCGGGATGCGGGCGAAGGCAGCGTCCCCGTGCAGCGCGAGCTCCTCGCGGTGCAGGGCGGTCATGGCGCGGTGGTCGCCGGTCACCAGCAGCATGCCGCCGCGGGCGAAGAAGCCGCGCCCGGCGAGCGCACGGGCGAAGTCCGCCGCGGCCGCGTCCACCCGCGCCATCACCGCGGCCTCGCTGGAGCGTCCGGTCACGCGGTCCACCATCGGCGGGTGCGATTCCACCGTCAGCAGCGCGGCGAACAGCGGCGCGTCGCGACCGGCGGCGTCGCGCTGCTCCAGCCACCCGAGCACGCGGCGGTACAGGGCGCGGTCCTCGGCGGCATTGAAGGCGCCGCGCGGCCAGCCGTCGTAGAACGCCGCCTCGGCGCCCTCGACGTGGTCGAAGCCGATCGCCTCGAGCCAGGGCCGCTTGTCGAGGAAGCCCAGGTCGCCGGTGGTGAAGAAGGCGAGCTCGTAGCCGTGCGGACGCAGCACGGCGCCCACCGACCGGACCGGGTCGTCGAAACCGTGGAACGCGCCGAGGCTGGTGTAGCGGTTGATCGCCGGCACCGGCCAGCGTCCCGCCAGCAGGGCGATCAGGCCGTGGTCGGTGGTGAAGCCGTTGGCGTGGAAGCGGGTGAAGTAGCGGTTCCCGCGGGCCAGCGCGTCGAGTTGCGGCGTGAGCGCGAGCGGACCGCCCAGCAGCGCGCTCTGGTACGAGGACAGCGACTCCACCACCACCAGCACGATGTCCGGGCGCAGCGCCTGCCCATCGGCGCAGCGGCCGGGCAGCAGCACCGGCGCCTGGGCAAGCCCGGCACGGAAACGCTCGGAGTAGGGCTGGTTGACCGCCTGGGCGCGGTGCAGGGCCAGCAGGTTCATGTAGCCCTCGGCATGCACGTAGGCGGGGCCGCCGGCCAGCAGGCCGGCACCGGCGCCGAGCAGCGCGGCTGCGCCCAGTGCCGCGGCGCGACGGCGGCTCGGTCGGGCCGGCCACAGGCCTGCCAGCGCCGCGGCCCAGGCCAGCGCCAGCGCCAGCGCCGGCAGCGCCGCGTCGGAACGCAGCAGCGCCTGGGCGAAGCGGGCGCTGGCGTCCCACTCGCCGCCGAACTTGAGCACGTCGAACAGGTAGAGCCGCATGTTGAGGGTGGCGAGCAGCGCCAGGTCGAGCGCCATGGCCAGCGCCAGTGCCAGCACCAGCAGCACCGCCAGCGAGCCCAGCCAGCGCGGTCGCGACACCGCGGCCAGCGCCAGCAGCAACCAGCCGCCGGCCAGCAACCAGGCGTCACTGCCGAGCGCCGCCCAGGCCAGGCAGTCGCCACAGTCAACGAAGGGCCCGTAGCTCGCGTCCACCCGCAGCGCCCGCAGGCCGGCCAGCGCCGGCAGCAGCAGCGCCAGCAGCCAGGCCGCGAGCCCGGACAGGCGCGGGCCCGTGCCGTGGTGCCCGGGTTCGCGACCCCGGCCGCTGGCGTCGGGGGATGGCGGCGGGTGGGGCATGGTGCGCTGCGTCATGCGGGGCGCTGCAGTGTAGCCGCGACCGCAGCGGCGGGCGACGGTGCCGGCACCCCCCAGACGGGGGTATTCCCGCCCCGGCATCCGCGCCATAGTGGCGGGGCCGACAGGGGGACTGGCGGCGATCCCGCGTGCCCGGGTGTAAGCTGGCTGCAGCAGCGATCCGGGCGCTGCCGGGGACTCGCAAGGCGTTCCGGGCGGACCGAATGGCCACCGAAATCGAAGAGCGGCGCATTGCCGTCGACGACCTCAAGCTCGGCATGTTCGTCTGCCGGCTCGACCGGCCGTGGGTGGAAACGCCGTTCCCGCTGCAGGGTTTCCTGATCCACTCGCCGGAGCAGATCCGCGAGCTGGCGAGCTACTGCCTGCACGTGTGCATCGACGAGCTGCGGAGCGTGGACACCAGTCCCGAGCTGCGCGCCGCGCCCTCGCCCCGCCCACGGCCGCAGCCGCCTGCGCCGCGGCAGCGGCTGGGGCCGGCTCGACCGGTGCGCTACGCCAATCGCGCCAGCGTCGAGGACGAGGCGCCGCGCGCGCGCGAAGCCCAAACCCGCGCCGAAGAGGCGGCGGCGCGCATCATCGAGGACGTGCGCGCGGGCAGGAAGCTCTCGCCCGAGGACGTCGACGAGGCGGTGCAGCCGATCGTGCAGAGCGTGCTGCGCAACGCCGATGCCTTCTTCTGGATCAACAGCCTGCGCAAGCGCGACGCCTACGCCTGGAGCCATGCCGTCAACTGCAGCGCGCTGGCCGCGGCCTTCGGCCGCCACATGGGCTTCCCCGAGGACGTGCTGGTGGAGCTGGCGAGCGGCGGGCTGCTGCTCGACGTCGGCAAGGCCGAATTGCCGGACGCGCTGCTGGCGCAGCCGGGACCGCTGGACGATGGGCAGCGCATCGAGATGCGCCGCCACGTCGAGCACAGCCTGCGCATCATCAACGACGCCGGCGGCGCCAGCGACCCGGTGCGGCACATGGTGCGCACGCACCACGAGCGCCACGACGGCTCCGGCTATCCGCACGGCCTGCGCGAGAACCAGATCCCGCTGTTCGGCCGCATGGCGGCGGTCGTGGACTGCTTCGACGCGCTGACCAGCGACCGCCCGTGGCGGCCCGCCAGCTCGCGCCACGAAGCGCTGCAGCAGCTCTACCGGCTCGCCGACACCCAGTTCCAGCGCGAGGTGGTGGAACAGCTCACGCAGTGCCTCGGCGTCTATCCCACCGGCTCGCTGGTGGAGCTCAGCAGCGGCGAGGTCGCCATCGTGATGGCGCAGAACCAGGCCCGCCACCTGCGGCCCCGGGTGATGGTGCTGACCAATGCCGACAAGGAACTGGACGCGCGCTTCCGCACCGTGGACCTGATGGCGCAGGCCGACGGGCGTCCGCTGGAAGCGACCATCTACATCACCCGCACCCTGGAACCAGGCGCCTACGGGCTCGATCCCACCGAGCTCTACCTGTGAGGCCGCCATGCTGAATCGCCCGGCGGTGTTCGAGGCGATCGCCCGCCAGGTGGCCGAGTCGCAAAAGACCGGCACCACGCTCGGCGTGCTGCTGGTGCGCATGCAGCGCCTGCACGCACTCAACGTCCTGTTCGGCTATGAGCTGCGCGAGCGGCTGGAGGACGCCGCCGACCGCCAGCTGCGCGGCGCGCTCAGGCCCGCAGACATCGTCATCGGGATCGGCAGCGGCGAATTCCTGGTGCTGCTGCCCGGCCTGCTCAGCCCCAACCACGCGCTGCTGGCGGCGCACCGGCTGGTGCGCGCCTTCGACCTGCCGCTGGTCACCGAAGAAGGCCCGCTGTACGCCGAGGTCGCGGTCGGCGCCAGCGCCTGCCCGCGCCACGGCGACAGCGCGGACCTGCTCTGCCGCCGTGCCGAGGCCGCCTATGCCCAGGCCCTGCGCAGCCGCGAACGCGCCGCGCTGTACGCACCGAGCAGCGAGTTCACCGAGGTGTCCTACGTCGAGCTCCGCGACGCGCTGCAGGAAGGCCGGCTGGAAGTGCACCTGCAGCCGATGCTCGAACTGCGCCGCGGCACCATGGTCGGGGTCGAATCGCTGGCGCGCTGGTACAGCCCGCGCTGGGGCTGGGTCAGCCCGCAGCTGTTCGTGCAGTTCGCCGAGCAGACCGGGCTGATCGGCGAGCTGTCGCGCTGGAGCATCAACGCCACCCTGCGCCACGCGGTGGCGGCGCGGCTGGCCGAGCGCGGGCTGCGCATCGCGCTCAACCTCTCGCCCAGGCTGTTCGCCGAGCCGGGCCTGGCCGAGCAGATCGTCGCCGCGCTCAAGCTGTGGGACGTGCCCGCGTCCTCGGTGGTGCTGGAGATCACCGAGAACGCGATCATGGACAACCCGGAGCGCAGCGCCCAGGTGCTGGAGCAGCTGCACGCGCGCGGCCTGCGCATCGCCATCGACGACTTCGGCGTCGGCTACTCCTCGTTCGCCTACCTGCGCCAGTTCCCCGCCAGCGAGCTCAAGATCGACCAGTCCTTCATCCTCGACATGAAGCGCAGCGACCGCAGCCGGCAGCTGGTGCGCTCGATGATCGAGCTGGCCCACCACCTCGGCATGCAGGTGGTGGCCGAGGGCGTGTCCGACGCCACCTGCCAGCAGGAGCTGACCGAGATGGGCTGCGACTACGCCCAGGGCTTCCACGTCGGCCGCCCGCTGCCGGCCGAGGCCTTCCTGGCCAGCCTGCCGCCGCTGCCCGCCGCCAGCGCCACGCCCTAGGCCGCGCGCGCTCGGGGTATGCTCCGCTCCCCCCGTCCGCGACCGCGCCCATGCTCGAGACCATCGAACGCGAGACCGGCCCCGCGCCGCGCTGGGCCATCCTCTGGCTGCACGGCCTGGGCGCCGACGGCCACGACTTCGCGCCCATCGTCCCCGAGCTGCTGCGCCCGGGCTGGCCGCCGATCCGCTTCGTGTTCCCGCACGCGCCGGTGCGGGCGGTCACCATCAACAACGGCCTGCGCATGCGCGCCTGGTACGACATCCTCGGCCTCGAGATCGCCCAGCAGCAGGACGAAGCCGGCGTGCGCGACGCGATCGCCCGGGTCGACCAGCTGATCGCCCGCGAGGCGGAACGCGGCATCCCCAGCGAACGCGTGGTCCTCGCCGGCTTCTCGCAGGGCGGTGCGATCGCGCTGGCAGCCGCGCTCCGGCATCCCAAGCCGCTGGCCGGCGTCATTGCCCTGTCCACCTACCTGCCGATCGCCCAGACCACCGACGACGAACGCAGCGATGCCAACCGCGAGCTGCCGGTGTTCATGGCCCA
>Ga0079224_100007562_pt1 | contig 14608 bp, 16 predicted proteins | sample Stecom2015_FD_80414 | JGI IMG/M metagenome (GOLD analysis project Ga0079224, IMG submission 80414) | Agricultural soil microbial communities from Utah to study Nitrogen management - Steer compost 2015 | ecosystem: Environmental > Terrestrial > Soil > Agricultural land | place: USA: Utah...
ACCGCTGGGGAGCGGACTCGTGTCTGGTGAGCCTGGTCCACCTCGAGCGGCCCAGTGCCGACCCCGACCGCACGAGGACGAGCGAGGTCGTGCGCATCGAGGTCGAGGGCGATGAGCCGACGGAGGAGCTGTGCGATCAGGCGCTGGTGCTCGCCGAGCCGCTGGCCGCAGCCCTCCCGGCGGTGTGAGTCCCACTCGCGGTGAGCGGCCTCGGTGGCGCTGAGCGCGGTGCCGCCCGGAGGCGGGCGGTGGGGCACCGCGCTCAGCGCTCGTCGGCCGCCTCCTCGGGAAGGTCGAGACCGACCGCGAAGTCGTATTCCACGTGCACCCGGCGGTACTCGACGCCGGGCTCGACCGGTTCGGGCAGGTTGACACGGCGGCTGCGCTTGGTCGAGTTCCCGCCGGGCGCGTCGCCGAAGGTCACCTCGGCGTGCGGTGCTTCGCGGAAGCGCAGCCCCTCGGCGTCCACGGTCGAGGTGAACTCGATCTCGGGGAGCGGATCGGGCGCCCGCCGGTTCACGAGGACCGCTTCCGGGCCGCCCGCTTCCGCGGCTGCTGCTTCTTGGCCGCCTTCTTAGCGGTCTTCTTAGCGGTCTTCTTGGCGGTCTTCTTGGCCGCCGTGCGCTTCCGCGCCTGCCGTTGGGAACCGCGGCCCTCCGCCTCCTCCGCGGCCGGTTCGCCCTCCCCCGCGGCGGCCGCTCCTCCGGCGGCCCGTTCGGCGGTCTCCGGCGCGGACTCGAGCACCTCGCCGGCCTCCGCTCCCGCCCCGCGCACCGTGTCTCCGAGGTCCGCCGCCGTACCGCGCACCGCGCCTCCGACGCCTTCCCCGACGCCTTCCCCGGCACCGCGCACCGCGCCTCCGACGCCTTCCCCCGCACCGCGCACGGCGCCTCCGACGCCTTCCCCGGCACTGCGGACCGCGCCCCCGAGCCCCTCACCGGTGTGCTCGAGCGCGCCGGCGACGCCGGTGCCCGCGGCCCCGAGCGCGTTCGCCCCGCCCTCGGCCACGGGTTTGACCGTGCTCTCGACCGCGCTCAGGGCGTGCTCCAGCACCTGGGGGTTCCGATCCACGGTCTCCAGGACCCGGGTGACGATCTCGGCCACGCGGTTGAGCCGCACCTTGAGGGTCGCCTGCGCGTGCACGCCCTTCAGATCGAGGTGCACCTTGCCGAGGGCGACGTCCGCGCCCACGTTGAGCCTGACCAGGTCGAGCACCTCGACGCTCAGCGACACGCGAGCCCGCAGGTCCTCCACGTCGATGATGAGCTCCTCGACGTCCACCTGGGGCACGTCGAGGTAGACGTCCGGTTTCGACGTCCGGCCACCGGGCGGGCCGTCCTCGGTCCACTCCTGGAGTTCGTCAGTGTTCTCGGGCTCCTCGGCCTGGCGGCCGCGGTCGTCCTTCGTGGGCATGTTGACGCTCCTGCCTCCCTGCTGTTACACAGAGTAAGGGCTGTGATCGCCCGTGTCCGGTGATGAGCGATTCTCGGAAGTCGGATCGCCGGATGCCGGGCCCTCCTCGCCGCACGGGAACGGGGAGGCGGGGGGGGCGAGGCCGCCGCTCGTCCCGGTCCGTTCAGGCCCGGACCGCTCGGGAGGGCTCCCCGGCGGCCCGTGCGACGCTGGACCGGGTACAGACGATTCGGAGGCGATATGAGCGACATCCTTCAGCTCGAGGGCCTGGAGCCGCTGCCGCCGCAGCACGCGAGCCTGGCGTTCGGCGTCGCCGAGGTCGTCCCCGACACGATCTACCTCCTCTCGGTTTCCGGAGGCGTCCGTTTCCACCCGAAGGAGGGCAGGTTCATCCTCTTCGGAAGGAACCGTCCTGAGGTCCACGTGTGCGTCGGGGAGGACGACCGGCGCGTCAGCCGCAGCCATGGCAGGGTCTCCCGACACGGGGACCACTGGTGGCTGCGCAACATCGGCCGCCTGCCGCTCCAGCTTCCCCGAATGCGGATGCTGTTCCCCGAGGACGAGCCGTTCCCGCTCGGCCCCGGCTACACCCCGGTGTTCATCAACGGCACCTCGTGCAGGCGTCACCTCATGGAGGTGTACGTGACCGGTGAGGACGGGCGTCTTCCCCGGCCCGCCCCGGAGGCGTCCACCCTGGCCGACAAGCCGTGGAAGCTCAGCGCCACCGAGCGCTTGGCCTTGGTGGTGCTGTCGCAGCGGTACCTGCTGCACGAGGCCTACCCGCAGCCGCTCGCCTGGCGGCAGGCCGCCGACCGGCTGGCCGAGCTGCGGCCGGAGGCGAATTGGACGCACCGGAAGGTCGAGCACACGATCGCCGCGGTGCGCCGCCGCCTGTCCAAGGCCGGGGTGCCGGGCCTGACCAGGGAGGAGGTCGGCGAACCGGTGGGCAACATGTTGAACCACAACCTGATCGTCGAGCTGCTCCACTCCCGGACCCTGGTCCCGCCGGACCTGCGGCTCCTCGAAGACGACTGAGAAGGCCCGCGCAAGGCGGAGCCGGAGGATTCGCGGGGCGGGCCCGCGGGCCTGCCCCTCCCGGTTTCCCCGGCGCATCAACGCCTGTTGAACCCGGCCCTGGAGACGAGGTACCCGAACAGGGCGATCGCGACCGCCCAGGCGACGGTCAGCGCGAGGTCGCCTCCAGCGGCGCCGGTGCCGTCGAGCAGGCCCCGAGCGACCTCGATCCACGGCGTGAACGGCTGGTATTCGGCGAACCACCGCATCGCGCCCGGCATCGACTCCGTCGGCACGAAGCCCGAGCCGATGAACGGCAGCAGGAGCAGCGGCATGGGGGAGTTGCTGGCGGTCTCGACGCTCTTCGCGGTCATGCCCGCCGCGACCGTGAGCCAGGTGAGCGCGAAGGCGATCAGGGCGAGCACGCCGGTCAGCGCGAACCAGTCGGCCGGGCCCGCCTCGGGGCGGTAGCCGATCGCGAGCGCGGCGCCGAGGACCACGGTCAACGAGAGCAGGATCTGGATCATGCTGCCGAGGACGTGGCCGGTCAGGACCGACGCGCGGGCGATCGCCATGGTCCGGAACCGGTCGACGATGCCCTCGGCCATGTCCATCGCGACGCCGATCGAGGTCCCCTGCACGGCCCCGGCGATCGCCATCATCAGGATGCCCGGCGCCACGTACGCCACGTAGGCGTCCCTGCCGCCGGTGGGCCCGCCGAGCCCGTCGCCGAGCGTCCCGCCGAAGACGTAGACGAACAGCAGGAGGAAGACCACGGGGATGCCGAGACCATGAGCGTCAGGGACGGATAGCGGGCCATGTGCTTGAGCCGGCGGTGCAGCATCGTCGCAGTGTCGTGGAGGGCGTAGCCCATGGTGCTCATCGCACGGTCTCCTTCTGGTTTTCGAGCCGCCCCGTCAGGGCGAGGAAGACGTCGTCGAGGTCGGGGGTGCGGACGGTGAGGTCCTCGACCTCGATGGACTCGCGGTCGAGGGTCTCGATCAGGGATCGCAGCGAGGCCACGGAGCCGTCGCCGGGCACCTGGACGGTGAGCCGCTCGGGGTCGGCGGCCGTGGCCCCCAAGAGGGCCGCGGTCTTCTCGAGCTGGTCGGCGCGGTTCAGGCGCAGGCCGACGTGGCCGCCCGGGACGAGCCGCTTGAGCTCCTCGGCGCTGCCCTCGGCCACGATCCGGCCGCCGTCGAGGACGGCGATCCGGTCGGCCAGCCGGTCGGCCTCCTCCAGGTACTGCGTGGTGAGGAAGACGGCGACGCCGCCGGCCGTCAGTTCGCGGATCATCGTCCACATGGTGTGTCTGGTGCGCGGGTCGAGGCCGGTGGTCGGCTCGTCGAGGAAGACGACGCGCGGGTCGCCCATGAGGCTCATCGCGAGGTCCAGTCGGCGCTTCATGCCGCCGGAGTAGGTCGACGGCGACCGCTTCGCGGCGTCGACGAGGTCGAACCGCTCGAGGAGTTCGGCGGCCCGGTTTCGGATCTCCTTCTTCCCCAGGTGGTGCAGTCGGCCCATGAGGTGCAGGTTCTCGGCGCCGGTGAGCAGGTCGTCGACGGCGGCGAACTGGCCGGTGAGGCCGATGGTCTCGCGGACGCGGTCGGCCTCGTGGATCACGTGGTGGCCGCCGACGAACGCCTCGCCGCCGTCGGCGCCGACGAGGGTGGACAGGATGTTGACGGTGGTGGTCTTGCCGGCGCCGTTGGGGCCGAGCAGGGAGAAGATCGTGCCTTCGCGCACGGTGATGTCGACGCCGTCGAGAACGGTGTGGCCGCCGTAGGACTTGCGGAGTCCGCGGGCCTCGATGGCCGGTGATTTGGTGGTGGACATGGTTCCTTCTCTCGCGGGTGGGGTGAGGGCGAGCATCGGGTCGAGGCCGAACGCGGGTGCGCCTCCTCGTCGAATGTATGTCTATTGTGGACTGAATTTGGGCACGAGGGTCCGCCCGGGAGGCATCGCGGGGACGAGTGGGGTGCGTCCGATGGCCGCAGGGCCGGTGGCGTCGCGGAGGGCGCGCCTAGATGTCGAGGTCCTCTACGGGCGGGGCCTCGCCGCCGAGGGCGGCGACCATCTCGTAGAGCTCGGCGGGGAGCTTGGGCTTGAGCGCTTCGAGGGTGTCGACGATCTCGAGGACGCCCTCCTCGGAGCCGACCGCCCAGGTCTGCTCGGTGAGACCGAGTCTTGTCTTCCAGCCGTGATCGCCCATCGCGTCGCGCTTGACGTCCGGCGAGCGCTCGATGTGGACCACGAACTTGCCGGTGCGCGAGCGGTAGACCCGGTAGGTCTCCGCGCGTGTCGCGTCGGAGCGGCCCCACTCGGCGAGTTTGACGCCGACGAACCGCTGGCGGCGGCGCTTTCGGCCCGGGCCGATGCCGACTTTCAAGGTGATCTCGTCATAGCCTTCACGGCGCCCCTCCTCGGCCTCCACGTACTTGCGCAGCGCCTTCGCGATCGCCTGGGAGAGGTTGCCGCCCGCGAGCTCCTGCGCCCTGCTGTAGAGCGGCATGTCCCTGTCGGCGACGTAGATCGTCTTGTTGGGCATGGCGGCATCTTAACCTCCTTCGCGGGCTCGCTATAAGTATACGTATATAATATACGTATACGTAGTCCAATGGCAAGGCCGCACGACGCAGGGGCTCGCGGAGATCTCCGCGAGCCCCTGCGTCGTGTCGCCGGAGGCCGAGTGCCGTCCGACGGGCCCGGGCCGAACGGCCTCGGGAGACGGCGGGTTCGTCAGCTCACCGTGATGTCGGAGCTGCCGCTGCTCTGGTAGCCCTCGGTGGCCATGATCATGTAGTAGTCGAAGCTGCCGAGGTTCATCCCCACACGGGACCAGGCGTCGAAGTGCGCGCCGGTGTCGATCGTGCCGGAGCTGCGGAGGTTCTGGCGGACGCTCCAGTACTGCGGGAACGTCTGCGTGCCCTCCACGGACGGGGCGTCGTAACGCATGGAGTGGAGTAGGGTGTAGGTGCCTTCGCCGGAGTCGAAGGTGCCGCGGGTCTCCGCCCCGCTGCTGGGGTTGTACGGGCCGTGGGATTCGACGATGTAGTACTCCACCAGCGGGTTGGAGGTCCAGCCGTAGAGTGCCAGGTAGCCGTTGCTGCCGTGGTTGACCCAGCCGTTGTAGTTCACGATCCGGCGGCCGCCGTTGCTCCAGCCCTTGCCGCCGACCCAGTTGTTGCCCCCGTTCCACTGGGAGCTGTAGTTGCCTCCCGAGCCGAGGGTCATCGAGACCGTGCCCGGGGAGTCGGTCCAGAACGAGAAGTAGTACCCGTCGTGAGTGCCCTCCTGGTTCTCGGTGATGACCTGCTGGGCCTGGGCGGTGCCGCCCATCATCATCGCGGACGTTCCCAGTGCCAGGGCCCCCGCGCCGCCGAGCAGGATGTTCCTGCGGCTGAGCCGGTTGGGGGGTGTTCGGTCCTTGGACATGCTTCCTCCTTGTGCGGCCGGCGCGATGCGGCCGGCGGTTGCCGGGGCGGCCGCTCGCCGGCGCCGTGTGGCGCGGCGGGCCCGTGCTCGGCGGCCGTGGGGACGGCGGCCGGAGGCCGAGTCGCGGCGGTGTCCGGATCGACGACTACCGATGTCGTCGACAGCAACAGTATTGTCCGGCTCATTCGTAATGTCAATAATTATCGGAAATTTCTCGATAATCTAATTTGACCAGTTTGGACCATGAAAAATCATAACCCCTGTTCGCTGGTGGTGCTAAACCGGTAAAGATCGAAGCAAATCAATATTTTGGGTGGATTCGCGGTGGAGGGTCCGATCATGAAGACCGAAAGTTTCGGAGGATTCTCGAGTGTTCGGGCCCGCCGCGAGCGCTCCCGGGCGCAGCGCAAGCGAAGGCCGGCCCGGCCACCGGAGTGCGGTGGCCGGGCCGGCCTCTCGTCGAACGGGTGCGCGGGCTCCGGTCAGAGGCCGCTGCGCTGCACGAGCTGCTCGAGCTGGGCCCGGACGGCCTCGGTCACGTCGCCCTCCTCGCCGGTGGGGATGCCGAAGCGCACGAACCGGTTGTGGTCGGGGGTGAGGAGCCCGCCGGGGTTGTCGGTCTGGAAGATCACATCGGTGTTCGCCTGGCTCGCGACGAACGTCACCTCGACCTCTTTGAGCTTGTCGGCGAACTCGCCGGTGGCCCAGTACTCGATCTCCTGGTAGAACGGCATGTGCGAGCCGGCGATCGTGCCCTTCTCCAGGTCGGCGGACTGGAACACGAAACCCAGGCCCTCCAGCGCGTTCATCACCGCGGCCTGCACCGGCAGCGGCTCGATCGTCAACTCGTCCAGATCGCCCTTGTCGAACGCGTTGTCGAGCGCGAGCTTGGTCGCCACCCCCAGCTTCATCCCCGGCAGCGGGCGCCCCGCCACCGTGCTCAGCGGCGTCTCCCACGGCACCGCGGCCTCGAAGTCGATGGAGTGGCCGGTCCCGGGCGCGAGATTGAACGGGCCGGAGACCTGCGCGGAGAAGAAGTCGGTCGTGAAGGTCTTCTCCTCGCCTTTGGAGTCGTCCTCCACCAGGGCGGTGTACTCGATCTCGATGCCCTCCACCTTGCCCGGAACCTCGCCGCCGGTGAACGCCACCGCACCCTGAAGGGACCCACCGGGAGTGATGTGGGTGCTGGTCAACGTGGTGTCGACGGAGACTCCGACACCGAAGACGGACTTGAGAATGTTGAACACCACTGGGGTGAGTCCTTTCCGGGAGGATCGTTGGGGGGAGTTGCTCAATCGGGTAGCTGAATCGTATCGTGCTAGCCGGCCGAACGCATCACTCCCGGCACCGCAGGGTCACCGGGGGAGAGTTTCAAACCCTCCCAAGGGATCGAGATCAGACGCTGGCGGAGCAGTTCGCGCGATTCCTCGAGGCTCGGCCGCTCCACCGGCTCGCCGCCGCGGAACAGCGGCGTTTGCAGCGGCTTGTCGCCGGGCATCGCCTCCGGCTCCCCCTGCGAGACCACGACCTCTTCGACGGCGGTCCCGGTGGGCTTGTGCCGCCTGACCGCCCGCTTGCGGCCTCCCGTGGTGCCCTTGTGCTCCGAACGCTTCGCGACCGGGCGTCCCTCCACTTCGACCAGTTTGTAGACCAGTTGCGCCGTCGGTGCGCCCGAGCCGACCACCACCGCCGTCCCGGCCCCGTAGATGTCCACCGGGGCCGCCGCCAGCGCCGCGATCGAGTACTCGTCCAGATCGCCGGAGACGACGATCTTGGTGTCCACCGCGCCCAACTCGTCGAGCAGCTCGCGGGCACCGGTCGCCATGACGTCCAGATCGCCCGAGTCGATCCTGATCGATCGGAGGCGGGGCCCGGCCACGGCGATGGCGTTGCGGATGCCCTGGGTGATGTCGTAGGTGTCGACCAGCAGTGTCGTGTCGGTGCCGAACGTGGCGATCTGCGCCTCGAACGCGTCGATCTCGGAGGCGTGCAGGAGCGTGAAGGCGTGCGCGCTGGTGCCCGCGGTGGGCACCCCGTAGCGCCGCCCGGCCTCCAGATTGGACGTGGCGGCGAAGCCCGCGAGGTAGGCCGCTCGTGAGGCGGCGATGGCGGCCGCCTCGTGCGTGCGCCGTGATCCCATCTCCAGGATCGGGCGGCCGCGCGCGGCGGTGACCATGCGGGCCGCGGCGGAGGCCACGGCCGAGTCGTGGTTGAGAATGGACAGTGTCAGCGTCTCCAGCAGCACGCATTCGGCGAAGGTGCCGGTGACCGTCACGATCGGGGAGCCGGGGAAGTACAGCTCGCCCTCGGCGTAGACGTCGATGTCGCCGGTGAAGCGGTAGTCGGCGAGCCAGGCGGCCGTGTCGTCGTTGATGACCCGGTTGGCGGTGAGGTCCGCCAGGGTCTCCTCGTCGAAGCGGAACCTGCCGATCGCCTCGGCGAGGCGCCCGATGCCGGCGACCACGCCGTAGCGTCGGCCGGTGGGGAGGCGGCGTCCGAAGACCTCGAACACGCAGGGACGGTCGGAGGTGCCGTCGTGCAGGGATGCCTCGAGCATCGTGTACTCGTAGTGGTCGGTGTAGAGGGGCGTTCGCGGGAGCGTGACGGACATGCGACGAGCCTAATGCACGAGCGTGTCTCGCGCCTTTCATTGTCGCGCCGTTCCGGATGCCGGTCCGACGCATGCCGCGGGCGAGCCGATCGAGGGGCGGACCTATCCTGGAAAAGGCTTTCTTCCTACCGGCCGGCCAGTCGCCCCACCGCACGCCCCCGAGGAGCGCCCGTGATCGCCCGCATCGCCGAACAGCGGTTCTCCGGCCCGCGCATGGTCCTCATCGCGACCCTCGCCATGGGCCTGACCGCACCCGGCCAGACCGCCTCCGTCTCGGTCTTCATCGATCCGATCATCGCCGACCTCGGTCTCGGGCGCACCGCCGTCTCCACCGCCTACATGATCGGCACGCTCGCCGGCGCGCTCGCGCTGCCCCGGGTCGGCCGCGCGGTCGACCGCCACGGGGTGCGCCGCGTCATGGCCGTGGTCGTCATCGCCTTCGGTGCGGCCTGCGCCGGGCTGTCCCTCGCCCAGGACCTGCTCGGCCTCACCCTCGGCTTCATCGGCGTCCGCATGCTCGGCCAGGGCGCCCTCGGCCTGTGCGCGGCCACGCTCGTCTCCCGCTGGTACGCCAGGAGGCGCGGCCGGGTCGTGAGCCTCCAGATCGCCGTCGGCGGCGGCGTCATCGCCCTCTCCCCGGTCCCCCTCGAGCGGATCATCGCGGCCGCCGACTGGCGCACCGCGATGCTCGTCGAAGCCGCCGTCGTGGTGTGCCTCCTGCTGCCGCCGACGCTCCTGTGGGCCCGCGATCGGCCCGCCGACCTGGGCCAGTTCGTCGACGGAGACCCGGCGAACGGCCGCGGCTCGAGCGCCGAGCGGGGGGCGACCCGCGCCGAGGCGATGCGGCGGCCGTTCTTCTGGGTCCTGGTGAGCGTCTTCGCCACCGCCGGGTTCTTCAACGCCGCCGTCGGATTCCACCTCATCGCCCTCCTCGGGGAACGCGGCCTGTCCTCCGCCGAGGCCGCGGCGAACTTCCTGCCGCAGGCGATCGCCGGGACCGCTGCCACCCTCCTGGTCGGAGCCGTGCTCGACCGGGCCGGCCCGCGACCGGTCATCGCATTCGCCATGCTCGCCTTCGCCACCGCCTTCGTCTGGGGCACCCTCGCCGAGCCGGGCTGGTCGGCCGCGGGGTTCGGCGTCCTCTTCGGCGGGTGCGGCAACGCCCTGCGCGCCATCGAGAACGGCCTCACCCCGCAGCTGTTCGGCACCGCGCACCTCGGCGCCCTCCGCGGCGTGGTCTCCGGCGTCACCATCACCTGCAGCGCCTTCGCGCCCCTGCTGTACGCGCTGTGCCACTCCTGGACCGGTTCGTTCTCCCTCGTGCTGCGGCTCTCCGCGCTGGTGCCCCTCGCGGTCATGGTGGCCGCGCTCACCGTTCCCCTGCCCCCCGCGCCCTCCGAGCAGGGGTCGCGTCTCACGGGCTGAGCGAGGGAGGCGGTCGGACGCGTCCGCGTGTACCCTTGTCGGCGTGTTGCGGATAGCGCATGAACTGGTCGAGGCGATGGTCGCCCACGCCCGGGCCGACCACCCGGACGAGGCGTGCGGACTCATCGTCGGCCCCGAGGGCACGGGAGAGCCGAAACGGCACGTCCCGATGATCAACGCCGCCCGCTCCACGACCTTCTACGAGTTCGACGCCGAAGAGTGGAAGCGCGTCTACGACGAGATGTGGGACAACGACGAAGAGGTCGTCGTGTCGTACCACTCCCACACCGCCACCGAGGCCCGCCCCTCGCGCTCGGACATCGCGATCGCCTCCGAGATGGGCCTTCCCCAGGCGCACTACGTCCTCGTGAGCACCCGCGATCCCGAGACCGCCGAGGTCCGCGCGTTCCGCATCGCCGACGGCGAGGCCGCCGAAGAGCCCATCGACGTCATCGGAGCCCCCGACGCGGTGCAGACGTACAAGTTCGCGCACAGCCCCGACTCGACCGTCTACGACTGTCACTGAACCCGCGGCCGCCGGCCCGGGCGGTGAGACGAGTCTGCCGTTTTCCATGACCGAAGAAGGAATCTCCATGTCTGTTGAAGTCCGCGTCCCCACCATCCTCCGCAGCCACACCGGCGGCCAGAAGGTCGTCTCGGGCGAGGGCTCGACACTCGCCGAGCTGTTCGACGACCTCGACGCCGCCAACTCCGGCCTCAAGGGCCGCATCGTCACCGACGAGGGCAAGCTGCACCGCTTCGTCAACGTCTACATCAACGACGAGGACGTCCGCTTCATCGGCGGCCTCGAGGCGAAGCTGTCCGACGGCGACTCGGTCACGATCCTGCCCGCGGTCGCGGGCGGCATGTAAGGAACGGGCCGTGGGCCCGCGACCGATGTTCGCGCCCCTCTCCCGCCGCCAGGCACCGCGAGCGCCCCGCGCCCGCGGTGCCGTGTCGGCGCGCCCGACGACTCGTCAGGAAAGGGAGTGACCTCCTTGTCCCGCTTCGCCGACATCACCGCGACCCTCGGCGACACGCCGCTGGTCGGCCTGCCCAGCCTCTCCCCGTCCCCGGACGTCCGGCTGTGGGCCAAACTCGAAGGCGCCAACCCCACCGGCTCGGTCAAGGACCGGGTGGCGGCCAAGATGATCGAGGCCGCCGAGGCCGAGGGCCGCCTCACCGAGGGCAGCACCATTCTGGAGCCCACCTCCGGCAACACCGGCATCGCCGTCGCCATGCTCGCGCGCCGCAAGGGCTACCGCCTGGTGTGCGTCATGCCCGAGAACACCTCCCTGGAGCGCCGCCAGCTGCTGACGGCCTTCGGCGCCGAGATCGTCTTCTCCCCGGCCGCCGGCGGCTCCAACGCCGCCGTCGCCAAGGCCCGGGAGATGGCCGAGGAACGGCCCGACTGGGTCATGCTCAACCAGTACGCCAACCCCGCCAACGAGGCCGCCCACTACGAGGGGACCGGCCCCGAACTGCTGCGGGATCTGCCCGGCATCACGCACTTCGTCGCCGGCCTGGGCACCACCGCGACCCTCATGGGCGTCGGCCGCTACCTCACCGAGCACGCCCCCGGCGTCCAGATCGTCGCCGCCGAGCCCCGCTACGGCGAACTCGTCTACGGGCTGCGCAACCTCGACGAGGGCTTCGTGCCGGAGCTGTACGACGAGAAGGTCCTCACCCGCCGCCTGTCCGTCGGCACCGAGGACGCGCTCAAGCGGACCCGGGAGGTCCTCGCCGCCGAGGGCCTGTTCGTGGGCCTGTCGACCGGGGCGGTCCTCCACGCCGGGCTCGCGCTGGCCCGCGAGGCCGACCGGGCCGGCCGCACCGCCGACATCGCGCTGCTGGTGGCCGACGGCGGCTGGAAGTACCTCTCCACCGGCGCCTACTCCGATGGCATCGAGGCCGCCGTGGGCGCCCTGGACGGGCAGGTGTGGGCATGACCGCCCAGCTTGCTAGCCTGGCCGCATGAGTTCTGCCGAGCAGACGCGCACCCTCCTCTCCGGGGGCACCGGGAACGTCCCGCGCCAGAGCGGGGCGCCGATCGAGAGCAGGGACGACGCGGCCGAGGGCGAGGCTCCGGCCGCCGCCGGCACCGAGCCGCCGGAGGTGCGGCTGCGCCGCCTGGCGGGAGTGGCCGTCTGGGCCCTCACTCTGGTCTTGGCGGGCTTCGCCTCCGCGATCGTGGGGCTCTTCCACATCTTCGGCGACGGGTCGGCCTGGTTCACCCCGGCGTTCATCACCGTGGGCGTGGTCGGCATGCTGCTGACGATGATGGCGTTTGCCACACTGCGCTTCAAAGGCGTCCCCTGGATGTTCATGGCCGCCGCCACGGTCACGCTGCTGGCCGCCTTCGCGATGCTCTCCATGGCCTGACCGGCGAAAACACCTCCGGCTCCCGGGAAGTCCCCGCCTCGCGGCTTTTCCTGTGTCGAGCGCCACCATGTCATCTTGGCGACAATCCTGTGGCGAGGGGCGGCGCGTCCGGGCGTTCCGGACGTACGCTCGGAGCCCATGAACGACGCACCCATCGGGATCTTCGACTCCGGTGTCGGAGGCCTGACCGTCGCCCGAGCGGTCGCCGAGCTGCTGCCCGCCGAACGGCTGGTCTACGTCGGCGACACCGCTCACGTCCCGTACGGCCCCAGGTCGATCGCCGAAGTCAGGCGGCTCACGCTCGACATCTGCGACAACCTCGTGGGGCGCGGGGTCAAGGCCCTGGTGATCGCCTGCAACTCGGCGTCGGCGGCCAGCCTGGCCGACGTCCGGGACCGTTACGACGTCCCGGTCGTCGAGGTCATCCGGCCCGCGGTCCGCCGCGCGGTCGCGACCACCAGGACCGGCCGGATCGGCGTGATCGGGACGCGTTCGACGATCTCCTCGGGGGCCTACCTCGACGCCTTCAACGCCGTGCCCGACGTGAAGGTCACCGCGGTGGCCTGCCCGGCGTTCGTCGACTTCGTGGAACGAGGAGTGACAACGGGCCGACAGCTCCTGGGCCTGGCCCAGGGGTACCTTGAGCCGCTACAGCAGTCCGACGTCGACACGGTCGTGTTGGGCTGCACCCACTACCCGCTGCTGTCGGGACTCATAGGACTGGTGATGGGAGAGGACGTGACGCTGGTGTCGTCCGCGAGTGAGAGCGCCCGCGAACTGTACCGCGTGCTCACCGAACGCGACCTCCTCACCGAAGGCGAGGGGCCTGTCGCCGAACACGCCTTCTACGCCACCGGCGACCCGGAGGTCTTCACCCGCACCGCCCGCCGCTTCCTGGGAAACCTCTTCCCCGAAGCCGCGACGGTAGCATTGGATGAGGTGTGATCTGCCATGAAACTGACCGTGATCGGCTGCGCCGGCTCCTTCCCCGCCCCGGACACGCCCTGCTCGGCCTACCTGGTCGAAGCGGGCGGGCACCGCCTGCTGCTCGACTTCGGCACCGGCTCGCTCGGCGAACTCCAGAAGCACATCGACCCGCACCTGCTCGACGCGGTCATCATCACGCACCTCCACGCCGACCACTTCTTCGACACCTGCGCCTACGCGGTCATGCGCCGCTACGCGCCCGCCGCCCCGGGGCACCCGATCCCGCTCTACGGGCCCGCCGGCGTCGCCGAGCGCATCGTCGCCTCCTACGGCGGCCAGGGCGAACTGTGCCCGCCGTCCCTGCGCGACGTCTACGACTTCCGCGAGCTCCAGCCCGGCTCGTTCACCCTCGGGCCGATGACGATCGCCGTCGACCGTGTCGCCCACCCGGTCGAGACCTTCGGCGTCCGCGTCGAGCACGCCGGCTCCTCGCTGACGTACTCCTCCGACACCGGTCCCTGCCAGGCCCTCGCCTCGCTCGCGGCCCACTGCGACGTGCTCCTCGCCGAAGCCTCCTACTTGGAAGGCCGCGAGAACCCGAAGGACGTCCACCTCACCGGCAAGGAGGCCGGTGAGTACGCCACCAAGGCCGGCGCCGGACGCCTCCTCCTCACCCACCTGGTGGAGCCGTGGAACTCGCGCGAGGCCACCCTCGCCGAGGCGCGGAGCGCCTACACGGGACCGGTCGAAGCGGTCAGACCAGGACAGGTCTACGAGTTCTGAGATCTGCTTGGCACATAACCGGGATGTTCGCGTTGCACTGACGCTTTAAGTTCGATACATGTCGAGCTACGATCAGCCCCAGCAGTACAACTTCGAGCCCGGACCGCCCGGCGGGCCCCACCCGCCGCAGCCCCCGCCGGCCCAGTACCCCCACGCGCAGCCCGCGTACGCCCAGCCCGGACACGGCGGGCAGCCCGCGCCGCCGCCCGGCGCCTACGGCGGCCAGCCGCCCCAGCAGCCGCCCGGCGGCTACGTCCCGATGCCGCCGCCCCAGCCCCAGCCCCGCCGCCGCGGCGCCATCGTCCTCGCCTCCCTGCTGTCGGTCGCGCTCATCGCCGCCATCGGCGCGTTCGTGTTCTTCAAGTTCGTCTGGACCTCCGGGCCCGACCCGGCCGAGCGCTTCCCCGGCACGGCCGCCATGTACGCCGAGTTCAACTTCGACCCCTCCTTCGACCAGACGCCGAAGCTCATCGAGCACCTGAACAAATTCGAGGGACTCGACTACGAGGACACCGACGACATCATCGCCGAAATCCTCGAGGAATCCTGCCGCGAAGACATCGACGCGGAGAAGAACATCTCACCCCTGCTCGGCCGCCGACCCCGCATGGCCCCCTG